>Ga0307479_10002038_pt1 | contig 18401 bp, 11 predicted proteins | sample atmos_gasesECM4C_FD_203743 | JGI IMG/M metagenome (GOLD analysis project Ga0307479, IMG submission 203743) | Hardwood forest soil microbial communities from Morgan-Monroe State Forest, Indiana, United States - atmos_gasesECM4C_515 | ecosystem: Environmental > Terrestrial > Soil > Temperate... | reverse complement strand
AATGGCCTCAAGAGTTCGCTTCCCCGCGGATTTTGCAGTGCTTGTTGGAATGAAGAGTATGTCTTCCGCTTGCAATGTGGGATCGGGCTCCTTTGCCGCAAGGATCTTCTTTAGCCGAATGGGTGTTTCTTGGGGGCCACCATGGGTAGACTTCCGAATTATCTTGGCGGACTCAAGCGCTGCCGTGGGGTTAGTCCCCTGCGCTATGGCGACGGCCTGAAGTACTGTCATTCGTGAGTTTTCCATTACGATGCCTTTAGGTTGCCGAACGTCGCCCACCACATAAACGATGCCCGCTTTGGAGACTACAACAGTGTCGCCGGGAAAAACCCGAGGATTACTCCCTTGGATGGCATTTGCGTCGTAAGAGAACTGCACGATCTCGGGATGATTGGGGCGGCCGCGGTGGGTTATGGCCACCTGACTGCCAGCCGTGGCTGTGGTTCCGCTCGCTGCCGAGATTGCATCGAATAGTTTACGGTCACCCGGAAGCGGATAGATACCCGGTTTTTGAACCTCTCCCAACACCGAGATAGCCTGAGTGGCGTATTCACGCTCGAAAACCCAGACCTGCGGATCGTTGAAATAGCCACGCTGAGAGAGTTGTTTTGCAACTGCTTGTTCGGCATCGTGGATCGAAAGGCCGGAAACCTTCAGAGGACCCACGAGAGGCAAGGAAATCTCCCCTGTATCGCTGACACGCACTTGCTTGTCAAAGTCCGCTCCGTAGACAGAAACTTCAAGAAGGTCGCCCGCGCCAACGAGCATTTCTGGGTTTGGGTTCTGGGGGGACAATTGCGGCACTGGCTCGGATTGCGGTCCTGCCCCAGTTTGGGCGACGGCCACGCCGAGTGGGAGGAGAATGGCTAGCATGGTCCCGCCCGCACGCCGCCCAAAGTTGGGTGGTATTATTCTAGGGTTCAAAAACATATCGACTCCTTTCTCGAGGGTTTACCGCGAGGAGGCCCCGGGGAGCCAGTGTTTTTCCCCGTCAACGCCTCCCAGAATCCGTGCCAACAATTCCGAAACTTTGCCAAGCCCAAAAGAAAACCCCCGCCGTAGGAAAAATGAAGGATAGGAAAAGCCATGGCCAGCGCCGGCACCAACCGCCATTTTCCTCGCCTAACTGCGAGGGAGAGGGAGACGGCGAACATGGCAACGAGGTAGGGAACGGACAACACGAGCAACAACGGAACGCCAACAAAAGGACGAACCAACGCGATGCCCAGGGAAAGCAGCAAAGAACAGACAAACGCGGCCGGAACAAAATGCCGCCACTGCATTTGCCGCGGGTGTTTCTGCAGAATACGGACCTTCGATTTCCCATACTGAAAATATTGCCTTCCGAGAGACGGAAGCGAGGAACGACATTGATATCGAGACCTTATTTCCGGAGCGATTAGAATCTTCCCCCCAAGCTTCCGTAACCTATAGTTGAACTCACTATCTTGGCCGCGCACGAGCTCTTCATCCAACGGCCCAGCACGATTCAGGATCTCACGCGTGTAAGCGCCAAAGGGGACCGTATCCACATACTTCCGCTGGCGGCAGCCCACGCGGAACGCCACACCACCGACACCAAAACGGGACGACATCGCGAGCGAGATGGCCTCTGCCTCCGGCGTTTCTGATGTCGTGGTAATGGGTCCCCCAACGCAATCGGCAACCCCTTGCTGGAGCAAGAAGACACAGTTTTGGAGGTAATCGGTGGCGAGTTCCGTGTGTCCGCCCATCATGATAATGACGTCGCCACGAGCGATTTGAAGAGCCAAATTAAATCCCGCGGCCATAATTCGGCTCGAGTTATCGATCAAGCGAATGCGCGGATCGATAGCGGCAGCGAGGGATACGATGCGCCGCGTGCAGTCGGTGGACATGCCATCCGCGACAATGATTTCCATTCTGCCGTAGGGATAGTCTTGGGCTCGCAAACAATCCAGCGTGCGCCCGAGTGCCCCAGCTTCGTTGCGGACCGGCACGATGACAGAAACGAAAGGCAATCGATCCAATTCAGCCGTCGGTATGCGCCGAATAGGAAACGATTCAACGCTCTGAGATATGTGTGCAGCGGGCATCGTTCTTCATCCTTACGCAAAACTATTTCGATGTAGAAGGCGAAGTACCGGAAAGTCACGCCTGCAGCTTAGCGGTCAAGCCCAGGGCGCAGGTCTCCGATGGTTCTGTCGGTAACAGGAGTGACGGAATCTGGAATCTCATTACAATCGAACCGCAACGCCGCTACTTATACATATTGCACTGCAAACCTTTCAGTCCACTGGATCACATTCAAGCAACGCCAGACGTATTCGGTTAACGGCCTTCGGCCTTTTTCAATGCATTCCCATTCGCGTTTGATGGCGGCACTATCAAATACGGGAATTTCGCGTGCCACATCGCGCTCCAGGACCTGGAAGACCCAGGAATTCAACGCGGATAGCCACTTCCGCTCCGGTGTAGCAAAACCAATTTTGTCCCTTCGGTCCAGGATCGCATCTGGAACGATGCCCCGCATAGCCTGCCGGAACACCGCTTTGGAAGTTCCGTCGGGCGCTACGAGGTACTCCTCGGGAAGAGAGAGAACGAAGTCGACTAATTCGGGAATGAGGAATGGAACCCGACTCTCCACGGAAAACGACATGGAGTTGCGGTCCTCGTACCGGAGGAGGTTGGGAAGGCTGTCGGTAAGGTGTCGGCGGAGACTCTCCTTGAGCACTTCTGGTTCTTGTGCGGAATATCGGAACGCGTGCGGGCTGACCCCTCTTCGTCTGAACCAGCTTCGGTTCAACCAGGCTGGAGCCAGTTCCTTCCCGATCAGCCTGCGCAAAGGCACTTGTGCGCGTGTGGGCAAGAGATAGTCGGATGCGGTAAAGATCAATGTTTTCTTGTCCATGCCGGGCCAATGGGTTGCCTTTTGCAGAAATTCCCCGGCGTCTCCCCAACGTCTTTGCCGGATCAAAGAGGCCAGTCGGGCCGCGAGGAAAAATCTGTACCCGGCGAGGATTTCGTCGGCCCCCTGGCCGTCCAGCATGACTTTGATGCCGGCGTCACGGGCCGCCCGAAAAACACAGTATTGGGCATAGAGGCTGGTGCCTCCCGTCGGCCAATCGAGGGCATAGGTCAAATGGTCGAAGTCAGCGAGCAGTTCTTCCGCAGTTGGCCGCATTTTGTGGACGCAGGCATGGCCGGCACTACCCACGATGTCGACCCAGCGCTCTTCTGTCAGGGTTGCATCGTCCGCGATGTAGCTGAAGGTGTGGATCTCCTGCTTGGGCTCCAGGTGCCGCACGGCCATCACAATCGAGGAAGAATCGATTCCACCCGACAACGCAGAACCCACCGCCACGTCACTTCGCAGGTGAAGGCGCACGCTCTTCAGAAATATGTCGCGCAACTGATTGGAAGCCTCGTCAAAGGAGATGTCATTGCGCGAGCAGACGTTTGGCTTCCAATAAAATTCAGGATGCGTTTTGAAGGATCCATCCAGAGGGATTTCCATATAGCTCGCGGAGGCTAACTGGAAGACGTTCGAAAGCAAAGTCTCCGAACCGTAGTCGCACAGACCGAATCGCAAGTATTCGAATAACCGATCTGCATTGACACGGCGGTCCGCGCCGAACTCCAGCAGAGGTTTTAGTTCGGACGCGAAAGCAAAGGAATCCTTGCTCACTGTGTAATACAGCGGTTTAATGCCGAAGAAGTCCCGAGCCAGAAATACGACGCGCCGGACGGTATCCAAAATGGCGAACGCAAACATGCCCACCAGCCGCCGGAGCGCATTTGTTCCCCATGCAGCGTATGCGGTCAGAAGCACCTCGGTATCGGATTGTGATCTAAATTCGTACCCGAGCCGCCCAAGCTCTGCGCGGAGCTCAACGTAGTTGTAAATCTCTCCGTTAAACGTAATGAAGTATCGGCCATCCCGTGTCCCCATTGGCTGCCAACCCGTTTCGGATAGGTCGAGAATCGAGAGCCGCCGGTGAAGGAAAACGACCTCGGGGTTCGTCTCGGGCGTATCCCAATCACGGCCAAGGACGGTTATGCCCTTCGAGTACGCGAGAAAGCCGTGATCATCAGGCCCACGGTGCCTCATTTGTTCGAGGATGGTTCGAACGGGGAGCTTATGATCACAGCCCTGCTTGAGAACAAGTCCGGCGATGCCACACATTGGCGATAATTTTCCAGGAAGATCGGATTCAAAACTAAAAAACCGAGCCGGTTCTAGGTGCTGCTTTCGTGTACGCGGGTTGCTTGAATGCGGCGATACTGCCGCGTTATATGGATCAAGACAAGATAGTAAATTACATATGTCAAGGTTCCGGTCACGCTTAACAGCGTGATCGCTTGCAGGAGCGAGAGATGGTGCCGGGCGGAATACAGGAAAACTCCAACCATGCTTGCCAACGCCAAGACGTCATAGATGAGCTTGAAACACTGGCCTCCCAAAACAAATACTAGGCGACTCAAGGGGGAAACAATGAACTGCGCGAGAAACAAAGGTGCGACCACCGCCGCAAATTTCCCCGCCATGGCCCAGCGGCTGCCAAATACCATACGGAAGAGAGGTTCACCGAAGGAAAATAAGAGCGTCGCGGGAATCACTCCCAAGCCAACTAGCCAAGCGCTGGTATTTCGGAACAGCTGAATGACTCGGTCCGGGACGTCGCGAGCATAAAGCGCCAGGCGCCCATGGAACGCATCGGCCACACTAGCGGAGACCAAGACCAGCGGTACAAGGAGGACTCGGTGGACAAGAGCAAAATACCCTCCCGCCTCGGCGCCGTAGTAGAACACGATTAGGGGGATGCAAATGTTTGCCGCCAAGCTGTCTACCACCGATGAGGGGAATGATAAAATGGGAAATCGCCAGTTCTCTCTTAAGACTTCGCAGAAACTCTCGCGATCGATCGGGAAAACCCACGATCTGATTGTTGGCCAGGCCTCTCGAAACATCCTTGACATCCCAGCACAACGTCCGATCACTTCGCCGGCGAGTAATCCGCCCACTTCGAGGCCCAACGAACCCATCGCGACTTGGCAAACGGATCGGACACCACTTTGCACCACGGTGGCCTGTGACACGAGATTGAATTGCTCTTGTCGAACAAACCAGCAACGAAAGACCAAAAACGCCGCCCCGAAGACCGAGGCGAAAACCATCAACGGGGACGCGTACGCCGGCAGAGCGTTGAAACCTAAGATCGAGGAATGGATCAGAAAGAACAATACTGCGGCACCAAGCACACTCATCGGCACAGCGAACAAGAAGGCTGCCAACGCCAGCTTAGCTGCTTTTCGCTGGGTGCGCACCGCCAGAACAGCGAGTTCGTATTTGAGAGAGACTCCCACCAGGGCCACGTTGAGGAAGCTTGTGAAAAGCGCAAACTGCCCCAAGTTTTCCGGAGGGTACAATCGTGTGAGCGCAGGAGCGAGTAGCGCGTTCAAACCTTGCGCCAACGCAGTGCCTCCGCTCAGAACGGCAACATTCCGCGCGAAACTCAGGCCGGATTCCCAACGGGATCCGGAGATCCTGCCGACCACTCTGCTTGTCCAGTCTATCGCGGTGAATTGCGCCATCGAAAAAACCGAAGGAAAAATCAAGATCGGAGGCTGTCAAAGGGACGCGGACAACATTGCGACTGGGCCATTCGGGCGAATGCAAACAAAATTCCGCACCAGCACCATACTCCTCGGGATTCGACTTGGCCGGTGAAACAATTTCCGATTAAGGTCAACAGCACCACCGGTACGACAAACGAAAGCTGGCTCGAGCGGGCTTTGAGGATTCGGGCGGATGCGCGGATTATCGCCAGCAAAAAGATTCCCAGCGGCACCAGCCCAATCAACCCCTGCTCGGCGGCAATCTCCAGGACAAAATTGTGCGGGTAAGTGAAGTGCTCGTCGCTATAATGCAGCAGCGTACTCCAGCCAGCGGCTCCCCAGCCCAGTAAGGGTTTGGACAGGAATGCCTGCCATGCCGATCCTGATAACTCATATCGTCGGTAAATAGTCCCCGCCGCAGTCGATCCCTGTAAGTCCGCTGACAATTCCTGCAGCTTGGCGGTCAATTTGAAGGAGGCGGCCGGCAATTGCCGGAGCCACTGAAAGGCCACGAAGGCAACCAGGACGAAGCCCGCCACCGTAAGGAGCATCGCCCTTCGAGAAACTATTTTCGAATCAATCTTCAAAAACACCGAACCGAGCGTTGCCCCCGCCAGCAGGGACAGAATGGCGCTCCGTGAGACGGAAGCAACCACCCCCCATACCAGCACGAGCAGGCAAATCTTCACCTCCAGGCGGCGACTCCTTCCTGCCTTAACGGGGTAGTAGAGGAGCATCAAGGTCGTAACGACCAAAGCCAACCCGGGACCGATCTGGGTGACATCCTCATCGCCAAGCAGAACTTCCGCCGTGGGGTGGAGCAGCTGATACACGATCCTAACCGTCAGAACCAGGCTTACCAAGGTGGTGAAGAACACGAGTTGGTCCACGTCGCGGTCGTTCTGCAGCAAAATCAACGGAGCCACAAAAGCCAAGGAATCCAACACGATCAATCTGACGACCTTGTCCCAGCCAAGGCCCGGTGCGGGCGTGTACGTGTAGCTGATCGCGATCACAATAATGAGCAGAAAGAACGCGGATACCCCAACGAGCTGCCCGCGAAATAAATCTCGCAGGCTATGGCCCTCCGGGCCTGTAGACGCCTGCAGGACGCGCACGGCCACCGCAGCGTACAAGAGAGCCAGGATCACGAACGTCGGATCAGTTACACTGAAGCCCTCCGCAGCGCTGGTTTTGAGTAGTCCCACGAACGTCAAGCCTACGATGAGAGCCACTGGAATCCTACAAATGAGGACGGGAAGAAGTGCCACGACTGCCGCAAAACCAAAAACCAAGGAAGGTTCGTACCCCATAGCAGCTGCACCGCACGCGACCGCGAACAGCACAAGGCCGCCGGTGATAAGGGCCAGGTGAAAGCTCCCCTTGTTGAACCGGCATCGAGGTTGAGTCTTAATTAGCATTTGAGCGAGGGAAAATTTCGCGCCACGATTCGGGCTGCAGTTTTGATCAAAATGTGCAAGTCTGTGGAAAGGGTCGCCCGGCCCGCGTACTCAAGATCGAGCCTAATCTTCTCGGGCAAAAGCTGATCAAGATAGTAATTCGTGACCCGGTTCTCAGGAATGCGTCCCAGGAGTTCTTCTTTACTTCAAAATTGGAGTCAAGCCCCGCTGGTTATACAGGCGAAGCACCGATCGGAGTTCGTCGGGCAGCGCGCCAGAATTCAGGCATATCTGCTCGGGGTCCGACGAGGCTCATGTTAGGTCGCAAAACGTTGATCAATTGCGCGGCTCATCGAGCTTCCATTTGCGCAGGAACTGGCCAGCCTTAGTACTCGATTGTCGCCCTTCCGCGTGCGTCATGGTACGAAATTCCAGGATGCGAAGTCGCTTACCTCTCGACGTGCAGCACGCACTCAGTGGATATTCGGCGATCCCGACTTGCTGGCACTGGCATTCGCCCTGCTGGAACTACAATTCGCCACCGAAGCCATCATGTCAATTTGCTGCTTTCAAACGAACATCGCCACACAGGCAAAACTCGTTAGGGCCATTCGTTGTCAAGATATGATTTCCAATTAAAGTGCTCGCTGAAGGCGAGCATATCCAGAATCTGGCTGTACTGCTGAGCGAAGCTGAGGTCTCGAAGCGCTGTGTTATGGCACAGGAAAGTGAAGACTCCACCAACCACCCGGCACCTCTCCACGAGCCCACGGACCAGGTCTAACAGCGCGTCACCCCGCAGCTGCATGAAATGCAGCAGGGAGAGATCCATGACCACGAGTGGGATTTCGAGCAGGCGCGCTTCGCGGTTCCCTGCCAACAGCCAGGGACGATAGGGAATGCAGGTCCCAGCCCGAAACCCTGCTTGGTCGAAGTATCCTACCGTGCTGTCGTAGCAAAGTCCTGAATTTTCCCAATCCAGCCAGGTTTGAGGGCACCAACGAAGGAAATGCTGACGCCCACCCAGTTGCCGTTCTTCGAGCACGCCTCGCAGAATCTCGAGCTCCTCTTGAAGCACCGCAGGACTGAGAAAAGTGCTGTAACCGGGATGGACCCCGTTTTCGACGCCCTCTTCTCGCAATCTGCGAATGAGATTGCAGATCTTTTTGCTACGCGGATCGTAGCCGCTGTCGTATGGCCCCAGGCGACTTGCCTGCCAGTATACGGCCGAGCTCAAGCCCCGCTGGCGCGCCTCCGCTGCGACAATCTCAATGAGATCGAGGCAACTCGGCTGGTCCAGAAAGAGTGTTCGCAGAAGATGCCTCCCGCCGGACAGCGGACTTTGCTCCTTAACACAAAGCTTGACGGCATACCGAAGATCGAACGGCAAGGCCATCCACGGCGTACGCAACAAGGGGTTTGCGTTCCCAATGGGATGCTTCGGCCATAGTAGCTTCCCGAACCCAGCTTCGTCGATGTCCTGACTGATCTTGGCCCTTAGGGAGCGGGGGTTCGGATGCCATCCCGGCACGAGGGCCTCTAACGCCTGGCCGAGAGCCAATCCCCACTCGTCCACGATCGGGCGGCTGAGAAAGCCGTCGCGGGCTGCCACACTCATTTCTGCGGCAAACTGTGCGTGGGAGTTCCAGCGGTGTTGCTGTGTCTCTTCGACCCGGCATAGGGAAAAAATTATGGATGCTGGCAAGTCAGCGAAGCACTCGATCCGGTCCGTGCCGGCCCATCGGAATAACGGTTGCCGGTCATCCTCCCCTTGCTTGCAGAATGGAACGATCAGGTCAGGGATGGCGCTTCGGATGGGCTCTCTAGGGCAGCACATCCATCCCGCTCTCACCGTGCGAAAGTTCGAGCCTGCTAGGTTGTCATCTTTTTCCTCAAACGATAGATTTCTGAAGCAGATCTGCATTGCCGTCCCAGGTTGCACATGAATGATGGTCGCATCGGGCTGGGTGTCTATGGACCACGAGTAAAAAAACTCACGGCTGACGCCAGCTCGGCGAGCCAGTTCTTTCACGGCCCAGAGGCGCGCTTGATTGGAAATGAAGGCCACAAGAGTCCGGCTGCGCCGAAAGAGCTTAGGCGTTCACCCTTTCCAGCTGGCTTTGCCAGCACGCTGAAGAGTTCCAGAAATCAAGCAACTGGGCCCTCTTCCCGCTTCCCGTTGTAGCAGCGTTCAACTGCCGCTCGGCCCCGCTCGCCTATTTGCCCTGTTCTAGATGGCTTAACAGGTGCTCGGTGGCAGGTGGCGCATTTCTTGCATCGGGCGGATTGACGACAAGGCCGCCACCCTCGAAAATCGGGCCGCCAAGCGGGAAGCCCGTAGCAACGACGGAGACACCGGCGCTCACTAATCGAACAGCCCCTTCAGGTCTACCGTTTTCTTCTCATCGTCCATGATTAAATCGAAGGCCGGCGCGCGAACAAGGCACAGCCAGCGTGATATAGACCGGCAAGAAATGTCATGGGCCTGCTCAGTTTCAACAGGGAGAAATAGGGAATTGGTTCTCCCCCAAACGACCGAAAAAAGCGCTCGATGGGCTCAATTATGGAGCCTTCAAAATCGAACTGGCGGCTCACCCTGGAGGCAAACTGGATTGCCTCCCACATCACCAGGCTGCACGCCCCGCTATTCCGCAGTTCGGGATCGCTGCCCGCGATCAGGTAGTACGCGCAACGGTCGTCCCAGACAATGTAGGCGGCAGAGTGGATCTTCCCGCGCCCGTCCTCGGCTACGAGCAGTTTGCCGCAATCCCGTTTTTGACACGCCCAGTCGATACGATGCAGTAAATCTGTGCTGACGGGCAGCCCCTTTCCTTGACGCCGGAACGTTTTCTCCCAGACGAGGGCGAGACAGCCTACGTGGAGGTCATCCCGAACCGAGACGATCTTCCTGGCCTTGCGGATCTCTCTTCGAATATTTTCGCGGAGGCCCGTCCAAATTCGGGCAGGATCGTCCAGCCCGGCAAGCCTGTAGGTGTATCGCGTCGTTTGGCTAAAACCACGCCAATAAAACGGAAGCCAATTCATCACCTCCGGGGCGAAACACTGGCGGAAAAGTCCGAATTTCGGGAGGACATCGATCAACTCCTCCATCAGTTCCTTTTCTTCCGCAATCTTATGTGGCAACTTCGCACTCGATGGGCGCAGCCAGGGTCCCAAATAAGGGGTCAGCTTGGGCTGCACTAGCCATACCCTTCCCGCCACTTTCTTCCGCACGAACGGCAATCGAGCGGCTAGTTGTCCACCGCGCTTAACGGAGACTTCCTCCCACTCGCCTGCGGCCACCGCGTCCAGCCACCACGGTTCCTGGAACAGGTTGTATGAAGTCGCCGAACAACCAGGAGTTGCGCCGGACTCTTCCGCCGGAAACGGATGCCGGATCGTTGGGGAAGGCGCCGGCCGGTAGTCCTGAAATACAATATGCGCATGGTCCATGTGCGGCTCGTTTCAATTCCATCCGGATTTAGGTTGTCACGCCGACTTGCCCAGACGGCTTTGGAGATACCGATGAAACCACGCCGGGTAACTCCCTGCAATGGCCATCGGTGATGAGATACTTGCGACCACAGGCGCCACAGTGGATTTCTTCCCCCAAGGGTTGCAAGCGGATTCCGCAATTGCACATCCACCCCACCTGGCGCGCCGGCACTCCGACCATCAAGGCATAGTCGGGAACGTCACGAGTGACAACAGCGCCCGCTCCAATGAAGCTATATTTTCCAAGTGTCACTCCACACACGACGGTGGCATTGGCGCCAATCGAAGCGCCGCGCTTGACCAGAGTGCGCCGGTATTCGCTCTTACGCACGATGTGGCTGCGAGGGTTCACGACATTCGTGAAGGTCATCGAAGGTCCGCAAAACACATCATCTTCAAGCTCGACGCCCGTATAGACCGATACGTTGTTCTGAATTTTGACATTGGTCCCAACCTTCACCTGGGGACTAATGACCACATTTTGGCCGAGATTGCAGTTCCTGCCCAGGATGGCGCCGGCCATGATGTGCGAAAAGTGCCAAATCTTCGTGCCCTCGCCAATTTGCGCGCCTTCGTCAATCACCGCCGTGGGATGTGCTCGGAAGCCTCGTGCCACCTGGCGGGCGTGCACCGGCGTACCTCCCGATCGGAGCGACTGTTCGCAAGCCTCAAGGACCTCCAGAACGCGAACAGCGCTCTCGCCGTCAGTTCGCGGAGTTTCACGGGTGCGGATACATTCAAGGAAATGCTCGCATTCGAGACGCAGAGGCTCCAGGTCCGGCAACTCCACACTTTCGCCCTGCGCCTTGTGCGCTACCGGTAAGCGATCGAGCCAATCGATCCGGTGCGGGTACACCATGAGCTTTTTGTCGTGCTGTACGTCGTCGAAGACGGCCATTTTTTTTGAACCGATAACTGCCAGTTTTTGTTCCTTGTATGGGTGCAGCCAACTGACAAAAATATGGGCCTGAACGCCACTGGCAAACTCGCAGGTTGTCAGCGTCGTATCAAATCTCCCCGGATCGACATAACTGCCCCCGTGCGCGCTAACGCGAACAGGTGTTTCCTGCAAAAGAGCCAAAATGGCAGAAATGTCGTGGGGAGCAAAACTCCACAGGATATTTTCTTCGGTGCGCAGCTTGCCCAAGTTGAGACGCGACGAATAGATGTACTGCACCCGCCCGAGGTCCCCACAACGAATCAGGTCGCGTAATTTCGGGATGGCAGGATGGTACTCCAGGATGTGGCCCACCATTAGGATGCGTTTTTGTTCTGATGCGAGCCGCACCAAGCGGCGGCCTTCCTCGGCATGAAGAGCTAGCGGTTTTTCGACATAGACATCCTTGCCGTGCAGCAGGCATTTTGCCGCGAGTTGGAAGTGGAGAGCGGCGGGAGCGGCTATCACCACACCTTCAATGTCTTTGTCAATCAGCAGCGAATCGAACTCTGAGGTCGTTCGGACCCCGTACTGGGACTGTGCTTCTTGCAGGACCTCTCTCCGCGTATCGCAGACTGCCTCCAGCACACCCAACTGGTGGAAATTTCGAACCAAATTCCGACCCCAATATCCGGAACCGACTACAGCGACTCTCGGCCTCTGATGATCCATCATTGTTCCCCTTTCTTCGGGCTCGCTACTCTTTTGCGCGGTGAAAATCCGTGATGGCACCCACAATCGATTGTTGTTGCGCTTCGGTCAGCTCCGGAAAGATCGGAAGGGCCAACACCTCGCGGCTGGCCGATTCCGCATGGGGGAAATCGCCTGCCTTGTATTCGAGATAGGAAAAGGCCGGCTGCAGGTGAAGCGGCAAGGGGTAGTAGATCTCTGTGGGAATGCCCGCGCGAGACAGGTGTTCTCTTATTTGGTCGCGGTGCCGCGTTCGAATGACAAATTGGTTGTAAACGTGCCAGCAGTGTGGCGGTTCCACAGGCAATTGAATCGATTCAGTCAATCCAGCTTGTGTGAACAAGAGCCGATAACAATCTGCCCGCCGGCGACGGGCCAACGTCCACTCGACCAAATGCCGCAATTTGACGCGAAGGATGGCTGCTTGTAACGTGTCTAGGCGGCTGTTGAGACCCAGGTATTCGTAGTGATACTTAGTGCGGCTGCCGTGGGCGCGCAACATCCTCAGTCGGTCTGCCACCTCGGAGTCGTTGGTGCTCAGCATGCCACCGTCACCTGCTCCGCCCAGATTTTTCGAGGGGAAAAAACTGAAACAGCCGACGTTGCCGATACTGCCCGCGGAGCGGTGATCATGCGTGGCGCCGATGGCCTGTGCCGCATCCTCGATCACCGCCAAATCGTGCGACCGCGCGACGGCGGTAATTTCGTCCATCGGCGCAACCAAGCCAAACAGATGGACGGGCAAAATAGCCTTCGTTCGTGATGTGATCAGCGCCTCCATCTCTTTGGGATCCAAGTTGTACGTGTCGGGATTGATGTCAACGAAGACTGGCCGCGCCCCCACTCTCGCAATGGAACCGGCTGTCGCAATGAAAGTGAACGGAGTTGTTATCACTTCGTCGCCTACACCGACACCAATTGCCATCAGCGCTAGCGCCAAGGCGTCCGAACCGGAAGCACATCCGATCGCAAACCGACAGCCGACCAGTTCCGCCAGCTCTCTCTCGAATCGCTGAACCTCTGGACCGAGGATGAATTGCTGGTTCTCGAACACGCTTTGTAAGGCCAACATTACTTCCTCTCGGATGCCTTCGAATTGAGCGTGCAGATCGAGAAACGGGAACAATTGCTTCTGCTGCGTCTGCGGTTGGGCCACTGGATTCACGTGATTTCCCTCATTTGAAACCGTATCGATAGTATTGGTAATCGGCCGAATCCGATTCCGCGGCGTTGAGCACCACTTCCAAGATTGGCGCAGAGTGCACGTGCGACAGCAATTCCAGGCTCCGCTTCATGGCTTCTTGGGTTGTCACGCGAGAGCGCCCGACGAACACGACGCCGTCAACGATTGTGGACAGCACACGGCCATCCGCATACGACAGGATCGGAGGAGAATCCAGAACGACGAACGCGAATCGCTCCCGCAATCCTCTCAGCATTTCTCTCATGCAACTGGGGTGGACAATGCGGTCATACGCGTTGGCTAGGGCCTGCCCGCAAGGCAGCACAGAAAGGTTCGGGACACCGGCGTCGAAAATCGCCTGTTCCAAGGCAATGGTTCCCGTTAGGAATTCAGCTAGCCCAGGACCGACGGCGCGACCGAGGATGGAACTGATCCTCGAGCGGCGCAGGTCACAATCCACAACGCACGCCTGACCTTGCTGCGCCAGAGCAACAGCCAGGTTCAGGGCCACCGTAGTCTTGCCTTCGCCTGGCAACGACGAGGTAATGAGCAGAGCCTGGGGGAAATGGCTCGGCCTCGATAGAATGAGCGAGGTGCGCAGACCACGGACCGCTTCTGCCTCCGCTGACTGTGGTCGCGACAGCAGCAGGGGTTCGTATCCCTGTAGCTCTTTGCGGTTTGACGGCGCGAAGCGGCGGCCAGCTTCCCCGTTTACAGTGCTAGGGATTACAGGAACGATGGACAAAGGCAATTTCATGTCGCACTGTCTCATGTCCTCAAGGGTGCAGATGCGGGCGTCGAGGCCTTCGCGTAAGAAAGCAAGTACAATGCCCAGCACAGGCCCAGCCATAAATCCCAGCACGAGATTCAGGATGAGCCGTGGTCGCGTGGGCTTTTGCAATACACGGGCCCGCTCGATGACGCGGACGTTGCTCGATTTCGAGGCCGCCGAAATTTCTGTTTCCTTTATTTTTGAGAAGAGTGTGTTGTATAAGTCGGTACTCGCCTGGGCTTCGCGTTTCAGAGCATTGTACTGAGCCAGGAGACTCAACTGCCGGGTGGCGTCGTTTAACCTGCTCGACATTATGCGCTCTCGCGCACGCGCCGCTTCGTATTCGGTTCTCACCTCATCGAGAATAGCGTTTTTTGCTTGACTCAATTGGGCTTGCAGCTCCCCTGCTTGGCTCTCCAAGCGCCTGACATTAGGGTGGTTGGGACCGTAAATCACCCGCGCTTGAGCGAGGTCCGCTTTTACCTCGGCAAGTTTTTGAGTCAGCTGCTGGATCAGCGAACTATCCCGCTCCTGGGGCAGCACGTCTGCGTTTGCATCCCGTACTCTGTTAACGAGCGATTGCAGCTGGATTCGGTCGGCCACTGCTTGGGTCAACTGTTTGTTCAGGTCGGCCACCATTTCACCGAATGTGCTCCTTCCCTGGTCTATGTCTGCAAACCCGTTTGTCTTCTCGAAGTCGACCACGGTGCGGTTTGACTCGTCCATGCGTTTGCGAATGTCTTGCAACTGCTGTGACAGCCAGTCCACCGATTCGATAATCGCCTCATGCCTCTCATCCGCCAGATGCTGCGCGTATAACGTCACCAATTCATTCGTAGTGCTTGCCGCCTGCTCCGGGTCATGCGCCGCAACACTAACGCTGATTACACGGCTGCCAGGATCGTGTTCCACCTTCAATCGGCGTTTGAAGTCCGTCAGCGCCGCATTCTCGCCTGCCGTGAGCCGAGTCACGTCTTGAGTGGACGAATGCGTGGCACTCTGCCCAGGCTCCGGAACCGAATCGGGAGCGCCTATCAGTTTTCGGACTACTGCCAGCGCCAGCTCATCGCTTTGCAGGTTTTGCACCTGGGTTTGCAGATATGCGGCGTTGTCGCCTCCTAATTGAGGAACGTCCAGCGAAAACTCTTCGTATCCCGGCGGTTCCACTTCCAGGCGCGCCCAAGGTTCATAGGTCGGCTTCATCAGTAACGTTGCCAAGGCTACAGCGCCAACCACAGCTCCGGTGCAGCCGACCACCAGGAGCCACTGCCGTTGTAGGATGCGAAGGAACAATGCGAGATCCGTGACTCCTGGCACGGTCCCAGCGCTAGCCGATCCCGGCTGGAACACCGGCTCATTCGCCTCCAGCTCCATCACGTAAGCAGGTAGGTTGGTCCGCCCCGACACGCGCATTGCCTCGTATAAGCGGCTCATGATGACCCCAAGGGAAAGAACTTCGTTGTCTTAGTCAACGACCTCATGCGCCGTCGGCGCACCTCAAGTTTGTCCCTATGTCGTAGGTATGTATTCATCCGCGGAACCCAGAAAGCCAGCTACCAAGGATTGGGCCGCCTACGCCCGGGCTTGGCTCGCACACCGCAGGGAGCTACGGGACTATCGGAAAAGACACGCCATGAGGGGCGCAGTGCACAGGGCGCCCAGGTATGGTCGGATGCTGCGGTAGAGCGCCAGCCTGTTTTCATTCGGCGACGTATGGGGCAGTGAAAAACGCTTGTTATGCGTCCGACCTTGCAAGTCGTCAGCAGCAAGAGCGAGAATCGTAGAAGGCGAGCAATTGCTGCTCTTCGGTGCTCCAGTTGTAGCGGCTTTCACAGGCGACGCGGCCGCGTGCGCCCATCTGCTGTGCCTCTTCGGGATGGGTTAACAAGTATTCGATCGCATGGGCTATCCCCATAATGTCGAGCGGGTCGACTAGCAGCCCGCAACCGCAGCCTTCGACGATCTCGCGCCATAGCGGAAAATCCGATGCAACAACGGGCACACCAGCGCTCATATATTCAAACAACTTAGTAGGCATACCGTTGAAAAAACTCGGCGTCGGGTGTAAGAGCACCACACCCACCCGCGCCCGGCCGAGAAGTGCTGCAACTTCGCACCGGTCGATGATGGGACCAAGCAAATCTGTACGCTCAGAACCCGGCAAGGCAAGTACTTCTTCGCGCAGACCCGGCGTGATTGGACCTGCCAATGCCAGTCGCGCCTGGAGCTCGGGGCGAATGAACGACATGGCCTTAATGGCTTCGTGGAAACCGCGTTCCCGGGTTATGTTGCCGACATAAACGACCAGAGGCAGCCGCTCCGACCACGGCACGCTCGACGCGCCCGCCAGTTCGTCGAGCGAAGGGAAGTTGCTAACCACTACTGTATTTGGGTTGTGTGAGTAAAATTTCTTCGCTATCCCCGGTGTCGCAGCAACGACACCGGCAAGGCGGCGTACGGCTAGATTCTCAATTCTTCCCGCCAGCCAGCCCAGCGCTGTGCGTGCGAACGCTGGGATGTAGTACTTGTAAGAAAAAGTGTGGGGCAGGTACTCATGCGCGTCGTAGATGACACGCTTGCCGTGCAGACTCAGCCAAACACCGACGGGAATGAGCTCGGGATCGTGAAAGTGATACACATCAGCCTGCAGTCGAGCGACTTCGCGGTACAGGCGCCAGACTGTATGCGTCCAGCGCCGCAACCTGTTCTTCGGGCTGCCCAGCGCTCGGATCTTAACGCCGCCTATAACCGCGTCCGCCTCGTACCACGCCACTAAAGTGACATCGTGCCCTGCCTTGGCTAGCGACTTGCATTCCTTGTGGAATATGCGGGGGTCGGCTGCGTAATGAGCGGACGACAGATGAACAATTTTTAGGGTTGCATCCAACGGTAACGCCTTCCCTTATTTCAAGTCCGGCGGCAGCCAAGCAAGAATTAAAGCGTCTGATGGAATATTCGTACTCTCTGGGCCGGGCGGCGTCTCTGGCGACGGTTTCGGCGGCCGCCCGGACGTCTCGCGGCCTGCTGTATATGCTCTCGGTAGATCTGCTCGATCATTTCCGCGAGGCCCCAGCGCTGATAGTCGGTGTTCTTCGGCCAGTCGACCTCGGCCAGACTCGCAATCACTTCACGCACTGCGCCCACGACACGTGGAAACACTCCATTCAGCAACATGGTTTCTTCCAGTTGCTGTAGTTCTTCGCTGCGTCTTGGGGCATGCTGTGGGTAGGTGGGCAACATCCGCTTGACCACCTCCATGACTCCAGGATAAAACTCGTTCGAGATCTCCATCGCTTGGTCGAGCAGCCCCATCTCCCGCGCGAACAGCATGGTCTCGGAAAACAAGCCAATCAGACCCTTTGACAAGCCTGACAGAACCATTTTGAGTGCCGATGCCTGACCCGGCGCATCCCCGACAACCTTTATGCGCATGATGGATCCGAACCGATCCGAGAGCTCCTCGGCCCGCGCGCCGCTCAGATACAAGAACCCCCCCTGCCTGAGTCGGGAGGCCAAACCGTGAATAGAGGCGTCCACGAAATCAACTTGCGCAAGACGCAGCGCCTCGGAAATCTTGACCGCCGTCGCTGGCGAAATAGAGTTCCCATCGACGTACAGGAAAGGTCGTGACCCGCCCTTCGCCAACAGGGCGACATTCCCGGCCACTTGAAGTGCCGCTCCAGGAGACACAAATGAGATTACGATATCCGAGCACTCGAGCACTTGGCCGACGGAGTCCAGGACACAGAGACCCGCATCGTGACACAGGCGCTCGGTACGCAAGCTTCGGCCCTGCAGGGTGGTGACCACGCCAAAGCCGTTTCCGCCCAGCAGCTTCGCAAAGGCACTGCCCATTTCCCCCGGGTACAAGATACCTATCGTCGTTTGTCCCAACATGGAGTCCCTTAAGAATCCTGGCTGGATGCACATCTATGGTCGCGCTGAAAACGGTTTTGGTCAGAGCGGAGGGACACTGGTCGAAACCTGCTCATCTTGGCCCGGACAAGCCATTCCCGGATTCGGCGTACGGAGACGGCGAGCGGCCTGACGATTGTAGGCAGCGGATCATCCCAGCGGAAATATGGGAAGATTTGCGGCTTCGAGATACTGCGCACCCACTGATAAAAACTGAGCAAACCCATTTCATTGAGCTGCCGGTACGCCAAAAAATCCCGCACTGGGTACCATAGCCTGGCTCCCAAACGAAAGCGCGTCGGTGCCGGTTGCGGGTGGCCAGCTAACCGGTTATAAACGAACACGGACAGATTTAACCCGCTCGCGGTGAGCAAGCAATCCGCCTCGGTAAATCGTGCGTTGCATTCAATC
>Ga0307479_10002037_pt1 | contig 18404 bp, 13 predicted proteins | sample atmos_gasesECM4C_FD_203743 | JGI IMG/M metagenome (GOLD analysis project Ga0307479, IMG submission 203743) | Hardwood forest soil microbial communities from Morgan-Monroe State Forest, Indiana, United States - atmos_gasesECM4C_515 | ecosystem: Environmental > Terrestrial > Soil > Temperate... | reverse complement strand
TGGAGAATCGGCCGGCGCGTGCGCCAGCGGCGCATGATCGCCAGCGCGGTGTCCAGCACGGGCACGCCGAGGGCGGCGAGGGGGACGAGCAGCGCGAGCGCGGTGTAGCTCTTGTAGGCGCCGAGCACGGAGAGGCCGGCCAGGAGGTAGCCGAGGAGCATCGAGCCGGTGTCGCCCAGAAAGATCCGCGCCGGGTTGTAGTTGTATGGAAGGAACCCGAGCGTGCTGCCGATCAACGCCGCCGCCAGCATCGCCGTGGGGACGTCCCCGTCATGGGAGGCGGCAAGGAAGACCGTGCCGCCGGCGATGGTCGCGATCCCCGTGGCGAGCCCGTCGATGCCGTCGATCAGGTTCATCACGTTCGACAGGGCCACGAACCAGACGGCGGTCAGCACCAGGCCAAAGGGCCCGAGGAAGATCATCCCGCCCATCGGGTTCGTCAGCACGTCCATGCCGATGCCGAACTGCAGGGGAATCACCGCGGCGGCGACCTGGCCGAGGAGCTTCTGCACCGGCGAGACGCCCCAGGTGTCGTCGATGATGCCGACCGCCGTGATCAGCGTCGCCCCGAGGAGCAGTCCGACGATCGGGCGGTCCACCCCGGGCACGTAGGGAATCGTCAGCACCACCTGCCGCGCCTCGACGGCGATGCGGACCGCGTGCGCCAGCGGGAGGCCGGCGAGCACGGCGACGAGGAAGCCGGCGTAGATCGCGATCCCCCCAAGGCGCGGGATTGGGGTCCGGTGGATATGCCGGCCGCCCGGCTGCGCCAGCACCCGAAGGCGAACCGCGGCCCAGAGCACCAGCGGGGTAACGGCGTAGGTGATGACGAGGCCGACCGCGGCGGCCACGAGAAAGCGGGGGATCACCATACGGGGCGGAGGCCGACGGGCCGGCTCACTCCCCTTCGGCCGCCGGCTGCATCGCCCGCGGCGGTTGGCCGAACAACTCGCTCACCGACTGGTCCGCGTGCACGCGCCGGATCGCCTCCCCGAGCAGGCCGGCGACCGAGATCACGGTGACCTTTTCGGTCCGCTTCTCCGGCGGCACCGGGATGCTGTCCGTGACGATCAGCTGCCGGATCGGCGAGCGCAGGATGCGGGTGGCGGCCAGCGGCGAGAGGATCGCGTGGGTGCAGCAGGCGTAGACTTCGCGCACCCCGCGCCGCGTCAGGGCCTCCGCCCCCATCGCCAGGGTGCCCCCGGTATCGATGATGTCATCGACAAGGATGGCCGTCCGCCGGTACACCTTGCCGATGACATGGACCACCTCGGCGACCTGGTTCGGACGGTCCCGCCGCTTGTCGATGATCGCCAGCGGAGCCCGCAGGTACTCCGCGAACTCCCGCGCCCGCTTCACGCCCCCGATGTCCGGGGAGACGACCACGACGTTCTCGAGCGACAGGCGGCGGAAGTAATCCCCCAGGATCATCCGGCCGGGCAGGTGGTCGAGCGGGATATCGAAGAACCCCCACAGCTGCCCGGCATGGAGATCGAGCGTGAGGACGCGATCCGCGCCCGCGGTCGTGAGTAAATTCGCCACCAACTTGGCCGAGATCGGCTCGCGGGGCTTCATCTTGCGGTCCTGACGCGCGTAGCCGAAGTACGGGATGACGGCCGTGATGCGGGCCGCGCTGGCGCGGCGCACCGCATCGATGATCACCAAGAGCTCCATCAGCGTTTCGCTCGCGGGCGGGCAGGTGGGCTGGACGATGAACACGTCCTCCCCGCGGACGCTCTCCTCGATCCGGACGCCGATCTCCCCGTCGGCGAAGCGGAAGACGTCGATCGCGCCCAGCGACAGCTCGAGGTAGGCGGCGATCCCCCGGGCGAGATCCGGGTTGCTCGTTCCGCTGAAGACCCGGATCCCCGACGCCGCCATGTGCCCTCCGGACCTACCGTTTGCCGTCGAGGACGCGGATGACGCGGGCGGGCACCCCCACGGCCACGCTGCGCGGCGGGACATCCTTCGTGACCACCGCCCCCGCCCCCGTGATCGCTCCTCGACCGATGCGGACCGGCGCGACGAGCATCGAATCGCTGCCGATGTAGGCGCCGTCCCCGATGGTGGTGCGATGCTTTTTGCGGTCGAGCCCGTAGTTGCAGGTGATCGTCCCGGCGCCGATGTTGACGTCGGCCCCGATCCAGGCGTCCCCCAGGTAACTCTTGTGGTGGACCTTCGTTCTGTCGCCCACCCGCACCTGTTTCATCTCGGCGTAGTTGCCGATCTCCACCCCGCGGCCGACGACGGTACCGTGACGCAGGTGGGCGTACGGCCCCACCACCGATCCGTCCCCGAGCCGCGCCTCTTCCAGCCACGAGTCCTGGACGCGGACCCCCCGCCCCACCACCGAGTCGTGGATCCGCGCGCCGGGGCCGATGACGCAGTCCGGGCCCACCTCGGTCCGCCCGGTCAGGATCGTCATCGGATGGATGACGGTGTCGCGTCCGATCCGCACCGTCGCGTCGACGAACGTGGTCGCGGGGTCGACAACGCTCACGCCGGACTCCATCAGGCGCTCGAGGATCCGGCGGCGCATGGCGCGCGCGGCCTCGGACAATTCCGCGCGGCTGTTGATCCCGATCGCCTCGTCCGGATCGGTCACGGTGACCGTGACCACCAGGCCGTCTTCGGCCAGCAGGTTTACCGCGTCGGTCAGGTAATACTCGCGCTGGCGGTTGGTCGGGCGGATCCGCTGCAGGACCCGCCGCAACTCGGGCACGCGGAAGCAGTACGCCCCGAGGTTGACCTCCCGGATCGCCCGCTCCTCGGGGGTGGCGTCCTTGTCCTCCACGATCCGCCGAAACCGCTGCAGGTCATCCCGGACGATCCGGCCGAAGCGATGGTCGTGCTGGACGATCGTGGTGGCGAGCGCGGCGACGACATCCCCCCGCACCGCCTCCCCCAGCGCTCGCAGCGTCGCCGGGGAGACGAGGGGCATGTCGGCGTAGAGCACATACGTCAACCGGTGCCCGCGCAGTCGGGGCAGCGCCTGGGCGACCGCGTGCCCGGTCCCGAGCGGCCGGCGCTGCACGGCGTAGCCGACGCGCGTCCCCAGCGCCGCGCGCACCGCGGCGCCGTCGGCCCCGACCACGAGGACCGGGCGCCTCACCCCCGCGCGGCGCACGGCGTCCGCGGCATACGAGACCATCGGACGGCCGCACAGCGGGTGCAGGACCTTGGGGAGGTTCGACTTCATCCGCGTACCTCGGCCTGCGGCCAGAATCACGGCAGCCGGCTGCTCCACCTTCCCGCCTCCCCGACCCCTCCCCGGAGCATTCGCGGCGGGGCAGCACGCCCCCTGCGGTCGGCGGACGTCGCTACGCGGGGACGGCGCCCCGCGGGCCGCCGGTCACTGGGCCCGCCCGGGCTGCGCCCGGGCGCGGTGGACGACCCGGCGGAACGCATCGACCACCTCGGGGTCGAACTGGGTGCCCGCACACCGGCGCAATTCGGCGATGGCCGCCTCGTGGCTTCGCGCTTTCTTGTACGGCCGGTCGTCGGTGATCGCGCTGTAGCTGTCCACCACGGCGAGGATGCGCGCGCCCAGGGGAATCTCCTGGCCCCGAAGTTTGTCCGGATACCCGGTGCCGTTAAACTTCTCCTGATGGTGCCGGACGATCTTGGCGACGCCGCGCATGCGGTCCGTCGAGGCGAGGATCTCTTCCCCGATGATCGGATGCTGGCGCATCACCACCCACTCCTCTTCCGTGAGGTGGGAGGGCTTTCGGAGGATCTCGTCGGGCACGCCGATCTTGCCGATATCGTGGAGCAGCGCGCCCCAGCGGATCTCCTGGACCGCCGCCTCGTCGCATCCGAGCGCGCGGGCCACTTCTTCGGCCCACACCGCGATGCGTTCGCTGTGACCCGACGTGTAGTGGTCGCGCGCGTCCATCGTCCGGGCGAGGCTCAAGACCATCTGCAGGTAGGAGTTCTCGAGGTTTTGGAAGAGCTTGGCGCGGCGGACGGCCGTGCCCCCGATGTCCGCGATCCCCTCGAGCAGCCGGATCTCCGCATCCGCGAACGGACGGGCGGCGGGTCCCCGCTCCCGGCCGAGGGCCAGCGTCCCGATGATCTCGGACTCCGACCGCACCGGCACGATCGCCGCCGGGCCGATCGAGCGGTAGGCGTTCAGCCAGATGGGCAGTGGCTCGCCGCCGAGGTTGTCCGTGCGGTACTGCGTCCCGCTTTCGGCCACTTTGCCGAACGCGCTGCCGGAGGTGGGGAACGCCTCGCCCCGCGCTTCCGGCGGAAACCCCGCCATGTAGACGCATTTGAGTCCCGCGCCCTTGGGCTCGAGCAGCAACAGCACGCCTTTCTCGGCGCGGATGAGATTCATGGCCTGCCCCACGAGGATGGGGTAGATCGCCTCGGGGTTCTGGGCGACCCTCAGCCGCTTGCTCAGCTCGGTGAACACCTCCAGGTCGGCCGCCCGCTGAGCCTGGTCGTCGTACCGCCGGCCGTTGTCGATGGCGTCCGCCGCGGCCTGGCAGAACGCGCGAAACGCCTCCTGCTCGATCTCGGTCCACTTCCGCGGGGCGTTGTAATAGCAGCTGACGAGCCCGAGGATCTCCCCCTCGCGGGTGAGGGGCCAGTTGGCCAAGGCGCGGTACCCCTCGACCTGGGTCAACTTCGGGACCGCCGCGCCATGGGGCAGCGCCGCCACGTTGTCGTAGAGCACCGGGGCGGAGCCGTCGATGCCGCGGCCGGTGATCTCCAACAGCTCGGGCTTGGTCCAATCCATGATGCGTCCGTCGGCGATGGCCTTGGCGTAGCGCACGACCTGCGCGACGTAGGACTCGGACAGACCCCGAAACCAGGGACACGTGATGGCTCCGTCGGGCTGCCGCAGGTACACCGCGGCGCGATCGGCCTTGCCGAGCCACAGCGCGGCTTCTCCGATGGTCTGCACCACCTCGGCCGAGGGCGCGAGGCGGCTGAGGGAGCGGCTCACGAAGGCCACGTGGCTTTGAAGCTCGAGGGTGTCCCTGATCTCCAGCACAGAGGAGATGTCGGTTGCCGACGACGCGGCCACCTTGAATGGTTTGGGGCCCTTCAGCGGCCAATCCTGGGACGGGTCGCGACCCTCCGCTGACGGGCGCGCGGGGGCGGCGGGGCCGGTGAACACGAGCATCCGGCCTGTCACCCGTCCCTGTGGATCACGCAGAAGCGATGAGGCGACGGAGACGTCGATCGGCGCTCCGGCCTTGGTCCGCGGGCGCGCCGCCGCCTCCGCGGCGTCTGACGGGGCCGCGTCGGCCTCCAGAGCGAAGGGCAGCGGCCGGCCGATGGCTTCTTGTGCGCTCCACCCGAAGAGGCGCTCGGCCGCCGCATTCCAGAGGACGACCTTGTCGTCGTTCAGCACGATGACCGCCTGCGGCAGCCCCTGCACCGCGCCCGCGAGCAGGGCGGGCGAGGGACGCGCCTGCCGCGACGCGCCACCCGCGAGACCGCCTAGTCGTTCCACGACCGGCATGCCGAGGATGCCGAGGCCTATAAATAGGAGGACCAGCGCCGGCCACAGGTCGGTGGAGTAGTGAGGCAGGGCAAGAACGCCCGCCGCCACTACGGCGCAGCACACACCCCCGACTCCTCTGAAAGCGGCAATCATCCTCAGGTCTCCTGAGCGCGGTGACACATCAGCGGCCAGCGATCACCTGACCGGGCGGACGCGGCCTTCCCATCCTCTTTTTTATATTGCCCAATCCCTGGTCGATTAGACCGCGTATCCCGGGGCTCTGAGACGCCAATCGAGAGAGAACGAAGAGAAACCGATTCTCGAGTGCGGAGGGAGTGGCTGGGGGGCCAGGATTCGAACCTGGACTCTCAGATCCAAAGTCTGATGGCCTACCGTTAGCCGACCCCCCAGCGGGTGACCTTGGCTCTATTCCACGCTTCGATCGGCCTCACCGCCATCGTACCGCACCAACCCGGTGGGGACAACCTCTGCTTGCCGTTGGCTCCATGCTGGTATGGAGTCCCGGCAGGGGGCACCCTCCGCGTGCCTCTTACCGACGTTCAGGCGTAATGTTTCGGACCCGCTCGACGAATTCCGCGATCTCGCCGCGCGGCCATTTCAGCCGTACGCGTTGTGTCGATGCGGGCTGCTTTCCAAGGGACACGCCAGGACGCCATTCTGTTGCAGGCCGGATGGGCCGCGGCGCGAAGCCACCGCCACAGTTGGGACAGACGTTCAGCAAGACATTCCCGACGCAATCCGCGCAGAACGTGCACTCGTAGCTGCAGATGAATGCGTCTGGCGCATTGGCGGGAAGATCCTTGTCACACCATTCGCAATTCGGCCTGAGTTGCAGCATCCAGATCTCCTACGCCAGCGCCATCGCCTCGATCTCCACCGCCGCGTCCCGCGGGAGCTTGGCGGCCTGGACGGTCGACCGCGCCGGGGGATTCTCTCTGAAGTACTCGCCGTAGATCTCGTTCATCGCCCCGAAGTCATTCATGTCGCGCAGGAACACGGTGGTCTTGACGACCTTGTCCATCGAGGATCCCGCGGCCTCCACGACCGCTTTCAGATTGTCCAAGACGCGTTTGGTCTGGACGCGGATGTCCCCCGGGACCAGTTGACCGGTGCGCGGATCGAGCGGGATCTGCCCGGCCGTCAACACCAGCCCGTTCGCGGCAATGGCCTGCGAATACGGACCGATCGCCGGGGGGGCCTGCTCGGTCTTCACGACGCGCTTCCCTGTGTTCCGCTCCTCGCCTCGATCGGCTCTAGTCATCGATACGTCACCTCCAGGGGGAGGTTCCCGGCCATCAGATCTTCACCTGCACCCCGATCGCGCGGTCGAGCTGGGCGAGAGCGACGTAGTACTGGAACGCGGCCTGCGTGACGTTGGTGTCGGCCGTGGCAAGATTTTGCACCGCGGTCACGACCTCCAGCTGCGTCCCCACGCCCGCCTGGAACCGCACGTTGGCGATGCGCAGCGCTTCGCGCGCCGCCGTCTGACCCGCCAGGGCGGACCGCAGCACGTCCGCGGCGTTCCCCAGCGACAGGTAGGCGTTCCGGACGTCGAGCTCCACCTGCTGCCGTGTCTGCTCTTCGGTCACCTTGGCCGACTGCAGCCGGCTCCGGGCCTCGTCCACCTTCGCGTGGGTCAGCCCCCCGTCGAGGATGGCGAGCGTGAGGGTGATGGTGCCAGCGAAGTTGACCGGGGCCTTGTTGGTTGGATCGCTCGTCTGAATCTCCGGGCCGGCCTGAATCGTGACGTTGGGGGCCAGCCCCGAGGCGGCCAGGTCGATCGCCGCCTGCGCGCCCACCTCGCTCGCCCGGGCGGCCGCGATCTCCGGCCGCCGCTCCAGGGCCTGCTGGACCAGGGCGTCCACGTCCTGAGAAACTTCGGGAAGGCCCGAGAAGTCCGCGGGCACGACCGTGGTCGACAACGGGAGGACCAGGGCCGCGGCAAGGTTCTGCTGGCTCTGGGACAACGCCGTCCGGGCCTGAGTCAGCGCCTGCGCCGACTGGGCGAGCTGCACCTGCGCCTGCAGCAGGTCGAATTGAGGGGAGGTCCCCACCTGTACGCGCGCCGCCGCGACCCGAACGTTTTCGCGCGCGGCGTCGACCGCGTGCTGCGCGGACGCGACGTTGGCGTCGGACGCCGTCACCGAGTAATACGCCTGCCGGACGGAGAAGACGACCTGCTGCGCCGCCGTGGCGAACTGCGCCTCGGCGATGACCTCGTTCGCCTGGGCGATCGCGATCTGCGCCTCGAGCGCCCCGCCCGTGTACAGGGGGTACTTGAGGGTCAAGGCAAACACGGCGTTCGTGGCCGCGCTCCCCCCGAAGCCGGTCGCCGTGAACGGCGCGTTGGTGATCGATGCGCTGGGGATCGAGATGGTCCCGTTCACCGGCGCGCCGCCGCAGCACAGGGAGTTGTCCGTGAAGCTCGCCGACCCGCCCAGGGTCACCGCCTTTTGCGCCTCCGCCTCCCGCAGCTGCGCCCGGGCGACCGCGACCCCGAGCGCCGCCTGGCGCGTCTGGAAGCTGTTCTGCAGCGCGGTGGTGACGGCATCGGTCAGTGTCAGCGGGTGCGGCGCAAGCGTCGGGACCGCCGGGATCGCCGGGATCGGGCCCAAGGAGGGCGCCGATGGGACCCCCGGCGCCGCTGGCGCGGGCGCCTGCGGCATGCCGGGCGCCGGCGTGGGAGCCGGGGGCGTCTGTTGCGCTCCGGCGGGCTGCGCTGTGGGCACCGCCAGCACGAGCGCGCACATGACGATTAGGGCAACATACCGTTCTCTCATTTCACCAACCCCCCTGGGGACGGTCAATCTCCTGGCAAGATCCCATTCTACCCCTCTACCCTGCGGGACGCGCGGGAGGCGGCGCTACGGGCTGAGCGGGGAGGGCGTCCGCGCGCGGGACGAACCGCTTCGCGCCTCCCACCAACGCCGCGGGGCCGCCAGCCAGCTGCTGACGCGCAGCCCGGTGAGATCGTCGAACAGCGAGTACATCACCGGGATCGCCACCAAGGTCAGCAGCAGGGACATCACCTGCCCGCCGATGATGACGGAGCTCATCGCCCGGTTGGTCGCCGCTCCCACGCCGGTCGACGTCGCCAGCGGGATCATCCCGGCCACGAACGCGATCGTGGTCATCAGGATCGGCCGCAGCCGGTCCCGGCTCGCGGCGACGATGGCCGCGTTGCGGTCGAGCCCCAGCGTCCGCAGGTGGTTGGCGCGGTCGATCTGGAGGATGGCGTTCTTCTTCACCACGCCGAAGAGCACGAGGATCCCCAGCTGGGACAGGATGTTCAGCGAGCCATGCTGGAACAGGATCGAGAGGAGCGCGAACGGCACCGTGAGCGGCAGCGACAGCAGGATCGTCACCGGATGGAGCCACGACTCGAACTGCGCCGCCAGCACCAGGTACATGAACAGGAACGACAGCATGAACGACTGCATGAAGGCCGCCGCCTGCCGGCCCTGCTCGATGGCCTGGCCGGTGAACGTCATGTCGTACTGCGGCCCCAGGCCGAGCGCATGGATCTTCCGGTTCAGCTCCTGCAGCACCGCCTGCTGCGACGCGCTCGGCAGGAGGTTTGCGGTCAGCTCGACCTGACGGCGCCGGTTGTAGTGGCTGATCTCGCTCGGGCCCACCCCGCGGTTCGTGCTCACGACCTGCTCCAGGGCCACGACGCCCTGGGTGGGAGACGACACGGGCAATTGCGCCAGCAGGTCCTGGTCCGACCGGTGCTGCTTGTCGGCGCGGATGACGATCTTGTACTGCTGGCCGGCTTCGGTGTACTTGGCGGTCTTGACCTCGACGCCCTGGACGAGCATGTACAGCGCGTTCGCGGCGTCGACGGCGTTGACGCCCAGGTCCGCGGCGCGGGCGCGGTCTACCTGCACCCCCAGCTGCGGGGCGCCGCTGATCAGGGACGAGCGCGGGTCCACGACCCCGGGGATGGACCGGAGGACCCGGATCCCCTGATCGCCGACGTGGGTCAGGACGCCGAGATCGGGGCCGCTGACGACGTAGTCGACGGGCTGGAACCCGCCGCTGCCGCCGAACTCCGCGACCGCCTCGACCTGGGCCTGCAGGCCCAGGTAGCCGTAGCGCGATTGGATCAGGTCCCGGACCTTGCTGTACATGGCCTGCTGGCTGATCGACCGCTGGCTCAGCTCGACCATCTTCACGAAGATCGTGAAGCGGTTGGGGGTATGTTGCGGATCGTCGCCGGTCGTGACGATGGTGTAGTCCATGCCCGGCAGACGCCGGATCTCGGCGGCCATCTGGGTGGCAAAGCGGTCGGTGGCCCCGAGCGTCCATCCCTCGGGCGCGCGCACGACCACCTCCAGCTGCGACTGATCATCCTCCGGCAGAAAGTTCTTGTTGACCGCGGCCCCGAGGGGGCCGATGCTGAACAACACCAGCAGCGTCAGGGCGACCACGACCCACCGCCGCCGCAGGGCGTGCTCGAGCAGCCAGCGGTAGCCGTGGTCCATCGCGGTGTAGATCTTGCCGCGGTGCTGCTCCTCCTCGGGCCCCCGATCCACCGCCCCGCCGTTCTCGGTCTCGAGCGGATCCCCGGGACCGCCGGCGTGTGCGCGCCGTCCGCCGCCCAGCCAGCGCGCCGACAGCGACGGCGTGAGGGTGAAGCTCACGATCAGCGAGACGGCGATCGCGAACGCCATCGTCCAGCCAAAGCTCTTCATGAACTGGCCGACGATCCCGCTCATGAACGCGAGGGGCAGGAACACCGCGATCAGGCTGATCGTCGTCGCCGTCACGGCGGGGCCGATCTCGCGGGTGCCCTCCCTCGCCGCCTGGACGGGGGGCATCCCCTTTTCCTTGAGCAGCCGGTAGATGTTTTCCAGGACCACGATGGCGTCGTCGATCACGATCCCGACGACCAGGGCGAGCGCCAGCAGCGTGATCGTGTTCAGCGTGAGGCCGAGCGCCGAGATCAGCGTGAAGGTGGCGATGATCGACGTCGGAATGGCCAGGGCCGCGATGAGCGTCGAGCGCCAGTTCCACAGGAAGACGAGCACCACCAGCGCGGCCAGGAACGAGCCGATGATCAGGTGCTCCTGCACGGCGCCGGTCGACGCTTCCACGAACACGGCCTGGTCGCGCACGATCCGGAGGTGGTACCCGGAGGCCAGGAGGGGCTCGATCGTCTTCAGGCGCTCCTTGATGGCATGCACGACATTGAGGGTGTTGGTGCCGGACTGCTTCTGGATCTGCAGCAGCACGGCCGGGGTCCCGTTGACGTTTGCGGTGGTGACGGGCTCCGCCGCGCCGTCCTCGATGCGGGCGATGTCCCCAATCCTGATCGGCTGGCCATCGCGCGTCGCCAGCCCCACGCTCGCGAGTTCCTGGGGCGATGTGATCCGGCTGAGCGCCCGGAGGGTCAGTTGGGTGTTGCCCTGGTCCACGTGGCCGGCGGGGAGCTGGACGTTCTGGTTCTGCACCGCCTGCAGCACCGAGGTGACCGGCAGCCCGTAGGACGCCAGGCGGTCCGGGTCCACCCAGACGTTGATCTGCCGCGGCTGGTCGCCGGTGAGGGTGACCTGCCCGACCCCGAGCGTGCTCTCCAGCTGGGGCCGCAGCACCTTGTCCGCGTACTCGGAGATGTCCCGGACCGGACGGTTCGCCGACAGCGCGAGCGTCATCACCGGGATGGCGCTCGGGTCGAACTTGGAAACGGTCGGCGGATCGATCCCCGCGGGAAGATCGGGGATGCCGTTGATCTTGTTCTGGATCTCCTGCGCCGCGACGTCGATGTTCTTCTCGAGGAAGAACTGGGCGATCACGATCGAGACGCTCTCCGCCGAGGTCGACGACAGATGGTCGATCCCGCTGACCGAGTTGACCGCGTCCTCGATCTTGTTGGTCACATCGCTCTCGATCTCTTCCGGCGAGGCGCCGGGATCGGTCACGGTGATGACGATGATGGGAATGTCCACGTTGGGCCAGCGCTCGATGTTCAACTTGGCGTAGGAAAACACCCCGAGGAACACCATCGCCAGGATGATCACCGAGGCGAGAACGGGACGGCGAATCGAAAGACCAGCAAGCGCCTGCATGAGCGAACCTCCTCGACTACTGGGTGGTGCGCGACGTGATCGCCTGGTTGTCGGTGAGGCCGTCCTGGCCTTGGACGACCACGCGGTCGCCGTCGGCGAGGCCGGACGTCACTTCCACCAACCCGTCCTGACGCTCGCCCAGCGTCACGCTCTGCCGGACCGCCCGGCCCCCGCGCTCGACGAAGACGATTGGCCCCGAGGTCGCCGTCAGGATGGCCTGCTCCGGGATGCTCAAGACGCCGGGCCGCACCGCTACAACGATGGCGCCCCGGGCAAACATCCCGGGCCGGAGGGTTCCCTGGGGGTTGGGCACCCGGACCTTCACGCCGAACGACCGGTTGGCCACATCGGCCGCCGGACGGATCTCCTCCACGCGCCCTTCGAACGTCCGTCCCGGAAGGCCATCCACGGCCATCTGCGCCACCTGCCCATGCTGCAGCTCGGACCGGTGCTGCGCGGGCACGATGAACTCGACGTAGACGTCGTCCACCTGACTGAGCACGAACAACGGGCTCTGGGTGGGTCCGCCGACCGAGGACACGACCTCGCCGGGCTCGACGTTCCGCTGGATGATCGTTCCGTCGAACGGGGCGGAGATCGTAGACTCGCGCAGCTGCTCGCGGACCATCGCCAGCCCGGCCTCCGCCTGGGCCAGCTGCGCGCGCGCCTGCTGGATGTCCTCCTGCCGTGCGCCGACCGTCATGATGTTCCAATTCTGCTTGGCGGAGTCGTACGCGGCCTGCGCCTGGATGAGCTGGGACTGCGCGACGCGGGCCTGGGTCTCGGCGGCGTCGAGGTCCTGCTGCGCCACCGCCCCTTGGGTCTTCAAGGAGCGCATCCGCTGCACGTTCGACTGGGCGAGCTCGAGCGACGCTTGAGCGGAATGCAGCGCCGCCTCGGCCTGCGACACCGCATTCGTGACCTGCTGGCGTTCCTCGGGCCGTTGTCCGGCCAGGACCTCCTGCAGGCGGGCGCGGGCCCCTTCTACGTTGGCTGCCGCCTCGGCTTCCTGCGCCACGAGTTCCGAGGTGTCGAGCCGCAGCAGCGGGGCGCCGGCGCTGACGCGCTGCCCTTCCTCCACCAGGACCGCCGCGACCCGGCCGGAGAGCTTGGAGCCGATCTTCGAGTCGCGAATGCTCGTCACGGACCCCGATGCCAGGACCCGGGTCACCACGTCGGCCCGGCGCGCCGCGCCGGTCACCACAGACGCCGGAGCCTGGCTCACCGCCGCCGCCTGCGGAGCGGTCGGCGGGGCCGTTCGGCTCTTCGACCGCCCGATGTAGGTCCCCCCCGCCAGCGCCACCATCACGATCGCCACGACCACCGCGCGTATCATTTGGAACCTCCCCTTAAACATCGAACACGCCGTTCTAGCGCACCTGAACAACCAGCCGGTTCATCGGCCGGTCCCACGCTTGACTCGGTTACGCATGCCCGGCCTTCCAGGCGGCGAGAAGACCGTCAACAGCCTGGCCGGCGAGCGCCCGGACCCGATCGCGCGATTCCATGGGGATCCGGCCCGTCATGAGGAGGGCGAAGAAGCCGTGGAACAGGCTCCACAGGATCATCACCTTGCCCTCGATATCGTCCGCGGGGAGCGTGGCCGCCGGCAGATTCGCCTGCAGCACGTCCCGGAAGGTCTCAAAGATCTGCTTGCCCTCCGTATGCGGATGCTCGTGCCCGGGCCCGCAGAGGTTCACCCCACCCAGCCCGGAGATCACCTGATACAGCTCAGGATGCTTCCAGACAAAGTTCCAGTAGGCATCCCCCATCGCGCGCAGGCGCTCCCGCGGCGCCGTCTGCCCATCCCGCGCCGCAATCAGGTCCCCCAAGAAAATCCGGAACGCTTCCTGCGCCTCTTCCTCGAGCAGGGCTTCCTTGCTTTCGAAGTACTCGTAGATGGCCGGGGGGCTGTATTCGATCTTCTCGGCCACACGCCGGATGGTCACTGCCTGCCACCCCTCCTTCGCCGCAATCTCGCGGGCCGAATCGAGGATGGCCTGCCGCATCTCCAACCGCTCCCGATCCCGCCGTTCCTTGACCCCCATTCTTCGGGTCACCTACCTCTGGTGTCGTTTGCCTCGCTCCGGTTTCGACGCCCCGGAGGGGGCGGAGTGCTGTTATTCCTTCGAACGTACGAAAGCCTAACAATATTCACTTAACATGTCAATGATTATTTACCGCTGTTAAGGAATGTGAAGACACGGATGGATGGCACGGAAATGGCCCGAGTGGCCTGGATTATGCCTAACCCAGATGGCTTGGGCGGGTGATTTTAGATGGGGGTGGAGATCGGCAGGGCTAGGGAGCCCCGTTGAGGCGCCCGAGCCCAGCCTCGAGATCGGCGATCAGGTCGTCGACGGCCTCGAGGCCCACGTGTAGCCGGAGGAGCAGCCCCTTCTCCCGCCACGGGCGCGCGGTACGGTTCGCGGCCGGCGATGTGGGAATGATGAGGCTCTCGAACCCGCCGAAGCTCGCGCCGATCTTGAAGAGTTGGAGGCCGTCGAGCATCGCGGCGAGGGCGCTGGCCGATGACGTGCGCAGAAGGACTCCGAACAGGCTCGAGGCGCCCAGGAAATCCCGCTTCCACAATGCGTGGCCGGGGTTCTCCGGCAGCGCCGGATGGAGGACCCGGGCCACCTCGGGCCGCCCCGCCAGCCACCGCGCCACCTCGAGCGCGGAGCGCTCGTGGCAGCGGAGGCGCACCGCGAGTGTGCGCAGTCCCCGGAGCGTCTCATAGCAGAGGTCCGGCGCAACGCAGTCGCCGAAATCGTTCAGGCCGTCCTTGAGCGTCCGGAAGAGCTCCTCGGTGCGCGCCGTGATCACGCCGAGGAGGAGGTCCGAGTGCCCGGCGAGGTACTTGGTCGCCGCCTGGATCTCCACGTCCACGCCGTGTTCGAACGACCGGAAGTTCAACGGCGTCGCCCACGTGTTGTCGAACAACACCACCGCCCCGCGCTCGTGCGCCGCCCGGGCGATCGCGGGAACGTCCTGCACCTCAAACGTGTGGGACCCGGGCGACTCCGCGTAGACCACCCGCGTCTGGGGCCGCATCAGCGCGGCGATCCCCGCCCCCGCGTGGGGGTCGTAGAACGTCACCTCCACCCCGAATCGGACGAGCACCGACGCGCAGAAGGTCCGGGTCGGCTCGTAGACCGTGTCGGGCGCCAGGAGGTGGTCGCCCTGGCGCAGGAACGCCGTCAGCGCCTGGGTAATCGCCGAGAGCCCCGAGGACGTGATGAGCGACCGGTGGCCGCCCGAGAGCTCCGCGACCGCCTCCGCCAGCGCGAACGTGGTCGGGGTCCCGTGGGTCCCGTAATAGAAGCCCGTGTACTTGCGCTCGCGCCGGCGTTCGAACTCCGCGGTCGTCGGGAACAGGATCGTCGAGGCCCGGTAGACCGGGGGATTCACCACGCCGAAGTTCTTCTCGGGATCTCGACCCGCATGCACCAACCGTGTCTCAGGCTTCATCGGCTCCTCCACCTGCTCACGGACACGCCGGGTCCAGCGCGTCGCGGCTGATCGCCACTCCGATCGTGGGGTCCGTGTGTTTGCTCCACGTCAACACGCCCACCACCTCGCTCTTCGCATCCAACACCGGGGACCCGCTGTGCCCGGGCTCGACGTCCCGCTCAAACTTGAGGAGGATCAACGGCGTGCCGTCCGCGGCCTGGTCGTAATTGCGCACCGCCCCGGTGACGGACCACTCGAAGGGCAGGGAGCCGTCGCTCCGGTGGCCGAAGCCCAGCACACGCACGGGGTCTCCGATCGCGGGAAGCGGGCCCATGGCCAGCGCCGGGAACACCGGCAGCGGCCCTCGATGGGCCCGCGCCCGGTAGACCCCCCCGTGGCTGATTTCATCGATCGGAATGTCGGGCGGGGTGAGCTGGATTTCGGCGACATCGCGGGACGGGACCACGCTGCCGTTTGTGGCCGGCGGCAACGACGTGGCGCACACGATGTGCGCGCCGTAGAATTCACCGCCGTGGACCGCCTGCACCCGATAGGTGGCCGGGCTTCTCCGGGCCAGGTCCACGACGTGGCTGTTCGTGAGCACCCGTCCCCCGGTGGAGATGAGGAACCCCGTTCCCGCCGCCGCCTGCATGTACCTGGTGCCGGGCCCCGCGACCTGACCTTTCCAGACGATGAGTTGGACGACGCTCTTGGACGGCGATTCATCGGCGAGCGCCCGGGGGTCGGCCGGCAGCAGCAGAACCGCAAGCAGAAACCCGATCAGGACGGGCAGCCAAACCCGCGTTCCGCTCAGGGGCATCCCCTTCCCCAATCTTCCAACTCGCGGGAGGCGAAATCCGGCCCGCGCCGCGCGATCAGACCGCCGCGTGCCGGGGCCGTGCCACGACTTCGAGCGTCACTTCGGTCGCGACCGCGACCGTCCGGTACAGGGGTCAGCGCTCCTGCCAGACCTCGACGAGCCGGTCGGCCGCCGCCTTGTCTACCCCGTGGATCTCGAACCGCATCGCGATGGCGTGGAAGCGGGCCGGGTTCGCGGCGCGCGTCCCCGTGATCGTGATCTCCATCCCGGTCAGCGGCATCCCCGCTTCCTTCGCGTATTTCTCGATCAGCGTCACGCCGCAGGAGGAGATCCCGGCCAGGAACGCCTCGCTGTTGGTCAACGCTTCGCTGGGGCCCGATGACGAATCCAGGACGAAGTGGTGTGTGCGGGCGCTGTTGAGCGCTCGCCCCGGCAGGCCGATGGAGCGGGTCCGGACGGTGTCGACCATGTTGTGTTCAGCCACGGGACTCCTCCGCGGATCGGTGGTGCCGGGTGTCTTCGATGATCTCCCGCTCCGTATCCTGCCTGGGGCCGCGGCCGGCGCCGCCCTCCGGGTCGGGACAAAGGAGGGGAGCGGTGTTTGGGCCAAGCGTCTCCCCTGAGAAGGGGGGCTGCCGTATGTTGCTGGAACACCGCGAGAAACGCCCGACGGTCGATCCCACGGCCTACGTCGCGCCGACCGCCGTCGTCTGCGGGGACGTGACGATCGGCGAACACAGCCGGATCCTGTTCGGAGCCATCATCGCCGCCGAAGGCGGGCCGGTGACGATCGGCTCGTACTGCATCGTCATGGAGAACGCGGTCATCCGGGGGACGCCGAGGCATCCCGCCCGGCTGGGCAACCACATCCTCGTGGGACCGCATGCGCACCTCACCGGGTGCACGGTGGAGGACAACGTCTTCCTGGCGACCGGGACCGCGGTGTTCAACGGCGCGCGCATCGGCCGCCGGGCGGAGGTTCGGATCAACGGGGTGGTGCACGTCCAGGCGAACCTCCTGCCGAGCGCCATCGTCCCCATCGGGTGGATCGCCGTCGGCGACCCCGCCCAGATCGTCCCGCCGCAGGAGCACGACCGCATCTGGTCCGCGCGGGGGCCGGCCACCTTCCCGCTGACGGTGTTCGGCCTGGAGCGGGCCCCGGCGCGCGAGTCGATCATGCCGGAGTTGACGCGCCGGTATGCCCGGGCGCTCGGCGAGCACCGCCAGGACCGGCTCGTCGAAGCCGCTCAAAGCGCAGAGTGAAGCACGGGCAACCCGTGCCGCGCCCTGGGCCCGGAGAGGCCGAGGGAAGAGCCCGCGCGCTCTAGAGGGACCTCAAGAACTGAAAGAGGTCTTCCTGCAGCGTTCGGGAGAGCCGCTCAAAGCGCTCCGTGACATCGCTGGCTTCGCGCCGGTGGCGCAGGATCGCGTCGCGGAACGTCAGCGACAGACCATCGTGCATCAGCCTCGGCTGCATCCGGACGCCCCAAAGGGGCGCGGTCCGGATCTTGTCCGCGGTGTTGTAGAATTCAGCCGCCGACAAATTGGGCCACCCGATCCTGTACGCTCTTCGGCCGTAGTGCTCCTGAAAGGATTGGACGATGCCGTCGCCGGTGCCCACGTTGTGCAGCAGGAAGTCGCTGAAGGGATGGAAGGTCTTCCCGCCGAGCGCGTCGGGGATCGTGAACATCCCCCCGTTGATCTTCGTGCCCGCCGGCGCGGTGGCCAGGGAGCGAACGTGGCAGATCGCGCAGCCGATGCTGTCGAAGACCTGGGACCCGCGCACGGCGCCGGCCGTCTCCGCGAGCACCGCGTCGCGGGGAGGAGCCTTCGTGGCCCGCATGAAGCGGGTGAAGTGGTCGATGTCCTCGAGCCCGTCCGCTTCCGGCTGGTTGTTGGGCTCCTGCACCGTATTGCAGATCGCGGTCACCTCGTCCGGCTGGAGGCGGCTGGTGATGCCCATCTCGTTCAGGTAGGCGTCGGCGGAAAACGACAGCAGGCTGGCGTGCTGGTCCTTCCAGCCGAACCGTCCCACCCGCGTGTGTCCCGGCGCTTCCACGACGGGCACGTAGAGGGCCTGCCCGTGGATCCTCCCGCCGGTCTCCGCCGCCTGCCGGCGCGCCAGGTTGATCAGCGTCTCGTCCGGCACGGCCTCCACGAAACCGTCCCCCAGGAGGTTGAGCGCCACCCGGGTCGTCATGATCGTTTCCGTCAGGGGGACGCGTTCCTGGATCTCGGTGTTGGGAAACTGGGCGTTCGGGCAGATGGCGCGGTCGTTCACGAGCGAGCGGCCGGTGATGAGCACGGTCCCGCGCGCAATCGGGATCGCCGGATTCTCGAACACCCCGCCCGGACCCCGGTGGCCGACGCGCAACTCGGTGACCTGGCTGGCCGCCCCCGTGACCGGGTTCTGGTGGCACTCGCGGCAGGATTGGGCGTTGTACAGGGGGCCGAGCCCGTCCGAAATCTGCTCGACCTCCTCGAACTTAGACTGGTCGGTCTGGTGGGTTGTTTGGTCCACCAGCCCGAACCACACAAACACGAACGCGGACGGGGCCTCGGGCAGCTGCGCCGCCGCGGCGAC
>Ga0307479_10002036_pt1 | contig 18405 bp, 17 predicted proteins | sample atmos_gasesECM4C_FD_203743 | JGI IMG/M metagenome (GOLD analysis project Ga0307479, IMG submission 203743) | Hardwood forest soil microbial communities from Morgan-Monroe State Forest, Indiana, United States - atmos_gasesECM4C_515 | ecosystem: Environmental > Terrestrial > Soil > Temperate... | reverse complement strand
CGAGATCGAAGCTGGAGCCGCCCCGTCAAAAATGCCCGCAAAGTCGGCGTCGGCGGCAAATGCGGGTCCGGCTCCCATCTCCGCGAGCTCAGCCGTGAGGTCGGCCGTGTAGCTGAGTCGAACCTTCGGCAGGCGGACCCGGCCGCGCCGGCTGGCGACAGCCGCCCTGATCCGAGCTAGAGAATTCGGTGAGGCGATGTCGCGGAAAGCTGCCGGCGAGAGAACCTTTCGGGGCAAAGTCACCAGCAGGCTGAAGCGGCGTTCGGTGTAGGGCAGCCGGACGGCCTGCACCTCTTCGTCTTCGGCATATTCGAAGGACGCGAACTTTGACATCAGGTGGGCCTTAGCGGCATCACCCGAGCCGAGGGTGAATTCGTGTTCGCTTGTTAGTTCGGGGTCGAACGCGTCACTCCATAGGCCGCGGAAATACGTTGCATTGATAAGCGCGAGGATGCTGTCGGGGTCGACTCGATCGACGGCGTTTGCGATCTGGCCATGAGTGGCGCTGGCCACCCAATCGTTGACGAGGGTCGTGGCTTCTGGCGAGGTGAAGTCGACATTGCGGACCTCTGCCCGATAGCTTTCTCGCATCGCCGCAACGTAGCGCGCAGACAGCGGGAAGCCAGACCGAGCCCACAAGGAGTTCGCGAGTTCGACGGCCAGACCAGATGGCAGCTCGTCGAGGCTGGCGAACAGCCGCTTGGCCTGGTTGGCTGCGAGCGTGGCGTCGACCCCAAGGGCGTGCTCGAGCGCGGATAGTGTCTTGCCTCGGGCACCGGCAGCGGCCATCCCAAGCGCGAGGCCAATGCCCACCGGCGAGACAAAGACGTTCTCCTCATTCCGCCGTAGCAGTTGCTGGAGAAGGCGGGAGCTGAAGATGATCTGGCTGGTCGGGGTGGCTACGGCCATTGCCCTGTGGACGCTACGCTTATCGACCCCATCGAGTCAAGCCAACCTCCGCTTTGTCGGTTCTAGACTGCTCTGATGAGCTTTCGTGCGTGCGTGCTCACGGTTAGCACCAAGGGTGCGCGTGGTGAGCGGGTCGATGAGAGCGGGGAAAAAATCACCGAAGCCCTGGCGCGCCTCCCCGGCGACGTGGTCGGCCGCGCCATCGTGAGCGACGAGATCGACGATATCCAGCGCCAGGTTCGGGAGTGGCTGCGGGTGACTGATCCCGACCTGATCGTGCTCACCGGCGGAACCGGGCTCGGTCCCCGCGACGTCACGCCCCAGGCGCTGGAACCGATGCTCGACTATTCCGTCCCTGGAATCGCCGAGGCGATGCGCGCGGCCGGTCTGCGCAAAACCCCGCACGCCATGCTCTCGCGCTCGCTGGCCGGCGTCATCGGACGGACGCTGGTCTTGGCGCTACCGGGCAGCCCGCGCGGGGTCGCCGACAGCCTGGAAGCCGTGATGGAGGCGCTGCCCCACGGTCTGCGCACCCTGCGCAACCAGGTGAGTGACAGTCCCACTGCCCATCGCCCCAGCTGATGGGCCGGATCAAGGTCGGCATCTCGTCCTGGACCGAGCCGACGTTGGTCAAGAGTGGCTGGTATCCGGCGACCGCCACCACGGCGGAGGACCGGCTCCGCTACTACGCCTCGAAGTTCCCCATTGTCGAAGTCGATAGCACCTTCTACGCCATCCTCAATGAGCGGACCGCCCAACTGTGGGTGGAGCGCACGCCGAAAGACTTCATCTTCAACGCCAAGGCCTACGCGCTCTTGACCCAGCACCCGACGCCACCGGCGCGCTTGCCGAAAGACCTGCGCGAGAAAGTCGGCGACGCGAAGGCCAACATCTACTTCAAGGATCTGGGCCCCAAGGACAAGGAGAGCGTTTGGGATCGCTTTCGCGAGGGCCTGCAGCCCTTGCAAGACGCGGGCAAGCTGGGGGCCATCGTCTTCCAGTTTCCGAAATGGTTCCTTCCGTCCCCTGCGTCGTACCGCTTCATGGAAGACCTGCGCGAGTGGCTCCCGGATTATCGGATCGCCATCGAGTTTCGGCAGGGCTCGTGGATGAAGGAGGAGCGGCGTCAGCGGGTCCTCAAGTTCCTCAAGGACCGCGAATTCACGTATGTCGTCGTCGACGAGCCACAGGGCTTTCCTTCCAGCGTGCCGCCGGTGGTGGGCGTGACGGCGCCCCTGGGCATGGTTCGCTTCCACGGCCATAACGCGGAGAACTGGGAAAAGAAGGGGATCACCACCGCGGAAAAATTCCGCTATCTCTACAAGCCGGAGGAGTTGAAAGGCTGGGCACCGAGGCTGAAAACGATGGCGCGCGAGGCTACCGAGGTGCACGCCGTGATGAACAACTGCTATTCGGACTACGCCGTCCGCAACGCCGCCGACCTGGCCGACTTGATCGACTGACCCAGCCGGCCTGCCCGCCCGAAAGGAATGCATCTCGACGCCAGTTGAAGGGGTAGCGCCGCGGCGCGAGTATGCAGGCCTACCAATCGCCTCCGTGTCCGTACTGCGGCATCACCTGGAATCAACCGGGCGCCCAGACCTGCGCCAACTGCCGCAATCAGCTTCCCCCGCCCCAGGCGAGCTATGCACCGCCCGGCTACGCGCCGGGCCCGCAATCGGCGCCGCCGGCTGCGCCGGGTCAGCCGCAGGGCTATCCCTATGCCAACCCCAACTACCCGCAGCAAGGGTATCCGCAAGCCCCTGCGCCGTACCCGGGCGCGCCGGCCGGCTATCCCGGCCAGCCCGACCAGGGCCAGCCGCCCCAGTACCCGAGCTATGCGCCACCGGGCTACCCGCCGGCGCCGGGCTATCCGCAGCAGCCCGGCGGTTACGGGCAATACCCGACGTATTCGCCCGCCGCGGCGGCGGCCTCGGGCACGACCCTTAGTCTTTTTGGCCAGAGCTTCACGGTCCCGTTGGCCCTGCCGCCCGCCGTGGTGCAGTACCAGAAGCAGATCGTCTATGGCGCCATCGGCGTCGTCGCCCTCCTGATCGTGCTGTTCGGCATCACGCCGGCGGTCGCGTCCGGCCAGATTTCCTCTGGCAACCAGGCGCTGACGACCGCCGCCTCGCATCAAGCGCGGGTCGACGCCGTCTTCGTGCAGTTCCTGGGCGCGCCGAGCAACACCAGCGATCCGAACGCGATGAAGGCGCAGTTCGACAAGCTGGCGACCTCATTCAACGACGGGCTAGCTTTGGTGCAATCGGACGAGGCCGCGCTGAATTCGTCCAACCAGCGGCTCACCTACTTGCAGTGGGTGACGCCCTCGAAGGGCGCGGCCATCACCGCTGAGCGGCAGCGCCTCGACGCCGCCCTCGCCGGCCTCAAGCAGGCGGACACCGCCCTGACCGCGGCCGTCAACGAGGCGAAGGTCATTCAGCCGTACATCGATGCGCTGATCGACTACACGAAGATGGGCACGGCTCTCGCCAAGCACGATCTGGTCGGCGCAGGTGCGCTCTATCCCGATGCCCAATCGAAAACCCAAACCGCCATCTCCCTCGCGGGGGCTCCCGGGCTTCCGCCGCAGATCGCCAAGCAGCTCAATAGCTTCAACGATTTGCTCACCAATACCGAGAGCCTGATCCAGGCGATCCAGGCGAAGAACGCCGCCGACATCAAGAAGTACACCGATCAGGCGAACGCCGCGCTCAAAGCGATGTCGAGCGCCGCCGAGACGCTGCCACCAGACTACGAGACCAAGACCTTCGGCCCGATGCAGAAGGCCTACGACGCGGCGATGAAAGCGATAAAGAGTTAGAGGTAGTTCCCGAAGACCCCCGTTGACTGCAACGTGGCTGTCGTTGGCGCAGGCGGCGGGGAGGCGCAGGTCCCCTCCGGCGCGACGCAGACGGCCGGTGTCGCCATGTTGCTAGGCTGCCTCAGGCTGGCGGCTCTGAACGCTGATAGATGAAGGCGTTTACGCCGGCTGACCTCCAACCGCTTTGGCCTTAGCAGAGCCGGCCGTCGAGCACGCCGGAGGGTGCGCCGACCTCAGCCGGCTGCGCTAACGGGCACCGACCTCAGCTGACCGCCGAGATCGCGTCTGGAATCGGTTAACTACGTCCCTAGGAACTACCTAGTCGCTTCGGCGCTGGGTCCCACTCTTCCCTCCCCGCTTCTCCACCAGGGTTACGCCCTCAATCGTCATCCACCGGTCGGCGCTCTTGGCCATGTCGACCACCGTCAACGCCGCCACGGAGACCGCGGTCAAGGCCTCCATCTCGGCCCCCGTCTTGCCCTCGCAGCGGACCAGCGATTCGATCCGGATGCCTGGCAGTTCGGCATCGCTCACGCACTGCACATCGATCAGCGTCAGCAGCAACGGATGACACATCGGGATCAGCTCACTGGTGCGTTTGGCGGCCTGGATGCCGGCGATGCGCGCGGTCGCGATCACTTCGCCCTTCGGCAGGTTGCCGGCGATGATCGCCGCCAGCGCCTCGGCGCTCATGCGGACGGCGCCGCGGGCCCGCGCTTCCCGGGCGGTGACCGGTTTCTCCGAGATGTCGACCATCCGGGCTTCGCCCTCGGGGTCGATGTGGGTCAGCTTGGAGGCGCTCATCAGCCGGATTCTCGAAGCGCGTCCAGGTCATCGCGCCGGACGTCCTTCTGATGCGATCGCACCGCCGCGCCGCGGGCGATCACGTGCTCACCGTAGCGCGCCCGCAGTTCGTCGAGCCGCTCATCCAGATTGGCCAGCCGTGAGGAGCGCGTCTCCAGCAAGCTCAGCTGTGTCGCGCAGGGCTCGAGGTTGCTGACCCCCGCGCCGATCAGGCGGACCGGCCGGCGGCGATCGACCTGCGTTTCGATCAGCTGACGGAAAGCATCCGCCAGCTGATCGTCGCGGTCGGTCGGAAATGGCAGGGTCGCCTGCCGCGACTGGGTATCGAAGGGCTGGTAGCGGATCTTGAGCACCACGGTGCGTGCGGAAAGCGCGTGCGCCCGCAAGCTCCGCCCCACATCTTGCAGTAGCCCGAGCGCGGTTTCGCGAACCTTGGTGATGTCGACCTGGTCCACGTCGAAGGTGATCTCGCGCGAAATGCTCTTGGGATCGCCCGGCGGCATCACCGGACTGGGGTCGATGCCGCGCGCATGGGCGCCTAACAGCCGGCCGTACTGCCCGAAGAGCTCGCCGAGCAGCGGGTCCGGGAGTGCCGCCAGGTCTCCGATGGTCCGCACGCCGACCCGCTCCAGGCGGACCGCGGTCGCGGGGCCGCAGCCCGGCAGCTTGGCGAGCGACAACGGGGCGAGAAATCCGGCCTCCTCCCCGGGGCGAACCACCACCAGGCCGCGAGGCTTGCGTAGCTCCGACGCCACCTTGGCGACCAGCTTGCAGCTGGCGACCCCGATGCTGAGGTCGAGGCCGCAACGCGTTTTGACCTCGTCGCGCAGCCGGATGGCGACCGCGTCTGGTGCTCCCATCAGCGCCTCCTGGCCCGTCAGGTCCAGGTACGCCTCGTCCAGCGCGATCGGCTCGATGAAAGGAGAGTAACGGTCGAGGATCGCGAACACGGCCTTGGAGGCCTCCCGATAGGCGGTGAAGTCACAGGGTACGAAGATCGCAGTTGGGCAGAGGCGGCGCGCCCGGCTGAGCGGCATCGCCGAGCGCACGCCGAAGGGCCGAGCCTCGTACGAGGCGGCCGCCACCACGCCGCGCTCGCCCGGCACGCCGGCGCCGCCCACGATCACCGGCTTGCCACGCAGCTCCGGTCGGCGCAGTTGCTCCACCGACGCGTAGAAGGCATCGAGGTCGACGTGCATGACCACCCGGGCCATGAGCGCCAGTCTAGCCGCGCGAACCGGACTCCGCCCGCGTTTGTAACAGGGAAGTAACAAGCGCGTATATGGCGTGTCGCGGGCAAAATGCGCTGCTATGATCCCGGCGCTGGCTAGGCCCGCCGGCTTCCCTGATTCCCGTCCCCCCTCTTCTGATCCAACGCCAACCCCTCCTTCCGGCGGGCCGCGCTTTCCTCTAGCAAGGAAGGTTTTTGCATGCCGTTGCGTGCTCAATGGGTCGGCTGATCACAATCGCGGTGGCGATCGCGTCCTGCTTGCTGATCTGGAAAAGCGGCGCCATCAACACGGTGCTTCCCGGGCAGCAGACCCCAACCCCCTCGCTCGATGCCGGTCCGGTGATCACCAAAAGCGGGGACGCCATGCAAACCCTGAAGAGCGTGCACCTCTCCTTGACCGGCACCCTTGTCCTGGCCGGGGTCGCCGGGGTCCACGTCACCGGCTCGGGGGACCTCATCTACCCGCACAAAGAAAATCTCAGCATGCAGCTGCAGGTGCCGGCCGCCAATGACCAGACCGCCATCCTCGCCATGAATGAGCGGATCGAAAATGGCCATGAGTACCTCCAGATCCCCTCGCAGGGCCCGGCCTGGAAAGACGTGACCGGCAACGCCAAGGGCCAGATCGCTCCCGGCATGGATCCCATCGCCAACCTCGAGTTTGCGCACGCCTTCCGCGCCTCGCAGGACCTCGGGGACATCACCATGGACCACATCGACGTCCATCACTTCGCCCTGGCCGTCGACCCCGCCAAGTACATCGAGCAGCTGAAAGCCGACCCCTCTAACGGCGTCACCCCCGAGGAGGAAGCCCTGTTGGGCAACGCGGGGATCGAGGTCGAAGTCTGGATCTCGGCCAGCGACTCCTACATTCACCAGATGAAGATCGACGTCAGCACCACCCAGTTCACCTGGAGTGTGACCTACCACTTCTCGGACTTCGTCAAGGGCGGGGGTCCCGCCTCGGCCTGACCTCCCGGCTAATCCGCCCGGTTAGCGGCGACTGCCCGACCGGCTAGACCCCGACCTTCTCCCGCTCGCGCTCCCGCTCTTTCTCGGCGGGCCGGGCCGGCTGCCCGTTGTACTCGCGCAGGTCGTCCTCAGTCAGGTGGCCGGCCGCGATCATTAGCTCGACATAGGTCACTCCGAGATGCGGAGCGGCTCGCCGCAGCACCCAGGGTGGCGGGTTTTCCTTGTTCTTGTTGACCGCCTGGTAGAAGTAGATCTGGTTGAGGTCGCAGCGCACCGCGAGCCGGTGCAGGGATATGTTTTGCTCGCGACACTTGCGCTTTAGATATTCGCGGAAGTCCACCGCCCCTACCTCCAGAACCCATCCGCGATCCTACTCGCGCGACGTCACCTCATTATAGGTATCGGCTGCCTGCGGTCCGGCGGTCAGCCGGTTGATCGCCGCCGGCAGCTCACCGAGTCGCTGGATGACGGCGTCCGCCGCGCCGGGATCGTCCTCCTGCCGCCATTCGCGGGTGAGCACCGCCCGCATGCCGAGCCGCTGCGGACCGAGGATATCCTCCCGCACCCGGTCGCCGACGAACAGCGTGCGTTCCGCTTCGATCCCGACTTTTCGGAGGGCGTCGAGGTAGATCTCCGGGTGCGGCTTGCGCAGCCCGACCTCCGAGGAAAAGGTCACGCCGTCGAAAGAATCTCGCAGGCCCAGGGCTTCGAGCTGTTGCGTCATTAGCCGAGGTCGATAGGCGGCGTTGGAGACCAGCCCGAGGCGGAGGCCCCGCTCGCGCAGGGTGCGCAGGGTGTCGACCACGTCCGGCCCGACGTGCACGCTGTTCAACCAGCCCTCCTGCTCCAATTCCATCACGCGTTCGATCAGGTCCGGCTCGAGTTCCAGACCGAGTCCCCGCAGGGCGGCGTCGTAGATGGCAGCGATCTCAACCTCTTCCGGCCGCCCGGCGGCATAGTCGCGCTGGATCTCGTCGTCGACCACCTGCGAGACCCGTTCGATCAAGACCTGCGAGGCCGGCACTTCGCGCTTCACCGTACTGGCCAGCAGTCGGTTCACCTTTTCGTATGCGCCCAGCAGCGCCGAGTGCGGGCGTTCATCGAAATGGATCAAGGTGTGCCCGTAGTCGAATAGCACGGCGTCGATCGGCTGGCTCACAGCAGCGAGCGCAAGCGGTTGAGGTTCTCCAGTCCTTCCAGCATCTCCTCGCCCGGCGTTTCCAGGACGAAGGCGCAGTGGGCCAGCGGTTCGTAGTGAAGCAGCGCCCGAAAGCCCTCCAGCCCGATGTTGCCCTGGCCGATGTTGACGTGCCGGTCGGCCTTTCCGCCGAAGGTAACGGTGGTGTCGTTGCAATGGCAGGCCCGGACGCGTTGGGCTGGGATGACCTCGGTCAGCTGGTTCAGCGTTTTGCGCATTCCCGCGGCGCCGGCGTCGTCATAGCCGGACGCGTAGGCATGAGCGGTGTCGAAGCAGACGCCCAGCCGCTCTCCGTGCTGCGGCAAACGGCCCAGGATCTGGGCCAGGTCCTCGAACTTCGCCCCCACGTAGGCGCCACCGCCGGCCGATGTCTCCAGCAGGCAAATCGCCGAGCCGGAAGCCGTGCTCAACACATGGTCTAGGGCCGCGACCACCCGGTCGATCCCAGCCTGCGCGCCCGCACCCATGTGACTGCCCACGTGCACCACCACGTAATGGCAGCCATAAGCCTCGGCTCTCACCAGCTCCCCGATCAAGGCCTCGCGCGACTTCTTCTGGAAGTTGGGGTTGGGACTGGCCAGGTTGATCAGGTACATCGCGTGGGACATGGCCGGCCGGACGTCGAGCGTTTCGATGGCGCGCTTGAAGGTGGCGGTGGCCTGGGCATCGATGGGCGCCGAGCGCCAGGCGCTGGGATTGGTGGTGAAAATCTGGATGGCCTGCAACTGGAGCGCCTTGATCGACTCGACCGTTTTGTCCAGCCCGCGGCCGGTGTGCAAGTGCATGCCGATGCGCCGCTCTACTGCCACCAAACTCAATTGAACCGCATTTCTTCCTCGGACCTCCGCCTTGTGCGAGAGGGCAGGGGAGGGGGTCTGAATAATTGGCCCTCTGTAGCGGTTGGAATGACGTGAGCATCCAGACGTCACCCACTTCAGATGTCCAATCGAAGACCTTCCGGGCGCCGCGGAACCTCACCTTCGCGCTCGTCGTGATCGCGGTAGCCCAGCTCATGGTCGTGCTTGACGCCACCATCGTGAACATCGCCCTTCCTTCGATCCAAAAGGCGCTGCAATTCAGCGCAACTGGGCTCGAGTGGGTGATCAACGCCTACGCACTGACGTTTGGAGGCTTGCTGCTCCTCGGTGGGCGCGCCGGTGATCTGTTCGGACGGCGTCGAATGTTCGTCGTCGGCATCGCCGTCTTCACACTTGGTTCGCTCGCCGGTGGTTTTGCCACCAGCGCCACCTGGCTCATCATCGCCCGTGCGGCGCAGGGTATTGGCGCCGCGATCATCGCCCCCACGGCGCTCTCCCTCATCGCGGACACCTTTCGCGAGGGCCCGGACCGCAACCGCGCGCTGGGTGTTTATGGTGCGGTCGCTGGTGCTGGAGGTGCCCTCGGACTTCTCCTTGGCGGCCTGCTGACGAGTTTTGCGTCATGGCGCTGGGTGTTGTTCGTGAACGTGCCGATTGGCATCGTGCTCGCGATCGTTGCCCCGCGCGTGCTGGCGGCGACCCCGGGGCGCGATGGCCGGCTCGATTTGCCAGGCGCGCTGACGGTGACGGGTGGAATGGTGAGCCTGGTTTACGGCTTGTCGCACGCCGCGACCTACGGCTGGACTGACACCGTGACGCTCACCGCCCTTGCCCTCGCGGGTGTCCTCCTGGTGGTCTTCGTGGCCATCGAATCTCGCAGCCGGCACGCGCTGATGCCATTTTCCATTTTTGCTCATCGCAACCGCGACGGAGCCTACGTCCTTTCCCTCGTTATCGGCGTGGCCGTATTCGGAGTGTTCTTCTTCCTGACCCAGTTCGTGCAAAACATTCTTGGCTTTAGCCCGCTGGTCGCCGGCGTCGCTTTTCTTCCGTTGGCGGGCACCATCATCGTCACCGCTCAGATCGTCGCTCGGCTGGTCGGCCGCTTCGGTCCTCGGCCGTTCATCACGATCGGCCCGTTGCTGGTCGCGGCGGGCCTTCTCTGGCTGTCCCAGATCAATGCGCAGACGACTTATCTCGGAGGACTGCTTGGCCCGATGCTCCTGATTGCTGCGGGTATGGGCAACATCTTTGTCCCGCTGACCCTGATGGCGGTCGCGGGATCGACTCCAGCCGAGTCTGGCCTCGCCTCGGCCCTCCTCAATGTCGGCCAGCAGATCGGCGGCTCGATCGGCATCGCGCTCCTCGGGACGATTGCCGCCACGGCGACCAAGAGTCAACTGGCCGGCGTCGTGCCGACCCACGCTGCCGTCAATCACGCGCTGGCCGCCGGCTACGGGGCCGGATTCCAGATCGCTGTCGCCATCGCCCTCTTCGGCTTTGCCGTCGCTCTCGCGGTGTTCCGCTCACCTCGTCTTCCGCGGTCCGCGCGGATCGCCGAAGAGCCTGCCGCTTAATAGAGTCCTTAAACTTCAAGGCGATGTATCGCCTGACCTCCTTCTCGGTTGGTCCATACGACAACAACGTCTACGTGCTGAGCGATCCGAAGGCCAAAGAGGCCTTACTGATCGACGCTGCCAACGATGCGCCCCGCATCATCAAGGAGCTCGAGGGCTTGCGCGTCAGCCACATCCTGACGACCCACGGACACGCCGACCACGTGCAGGCACTCAAGACCGTTCGTGACCAGACCCACGCCCGCTTCACCTGCCACGAGGCCGACGAATCGATGATGCCGATAGCGCCGGACTACCGGGTGAAAGATGGCGAGCGGTTTCGCTTCGGCGACTACGAACTGGTGGCGATGCACACGCCCGGCCACACGCCTGGCAGCGTCTGCTTCCTCGCCGGCGACCGGCTCTTCTCCGGCGACACCCTCTTTCCGGGTGGCCCCGGCAATACCAGCAATCCCTACGCCAGCTTTCCCACCATCATCGACAGCCTTCGCGGCAAGCTCTTCGTCCTGCCGGATGAGACCCAGGTGCTACCCGGCCACGGCAAGCCCACCACCATCGGCCTGGAGCGGCCGCACCTGGACGAGTGGATCCAGCGCGGCTGGTAGCCCGGGCAGCCCAATCGGCGCGTCCGGCGTCCGATTTCCAGCCCGGCGACCCGCGGCGGATCCAGCGGGTGCGCACGGTACAGGCGCGCGGCGGCCGGCTCGAGGTCGCCGCCGAAGACGACCTTGGTGCGCGAATCCCGATCGAAGTCCGTCCGGTTGCACCAAACATGTTTCGCGTCCACATCGGCCCCGGCGCAACAAGACCGTCTCGGTTGCTGGTCGGAGACGCCCCGCACCAGAACGAGTGGCGGCTCGCCGAAGAAGCGAGTGGCTGGTCAATCGAAACGTCGCAGGCGGCGCTTCATATCGACCGCGACCCGTACCGGCTGCGACTGGTCGACGCCTCGGGGGACGAGCGATTTGCGGAAGCGCCGGAGGACCGTGACATTCGCGGTGCCTATCACCATTTCCCGACCGGCCACGCCCGCGGCTTGCGCTGGCTGACGGCTCGGCTCAAGCCAGCTGAGGCCCTGTTCGGGCTGGGCGAGCACTTTGGCGCGCTCAACCGCCGCGGTCAGGCGTTTGCCTCCTGGACGGTCGATGCGTACGGCGTTCGCAGCGACCGCGCCTACAAGAACGTTCCGCTGCTGCTCAGCTCGGAGGGCTACGCATTGTTTTTCGACATGACCGCGCCGCTCTTCTACGACCTGGGGCAGGCGTCGACGGCCGCCTGGCAGGCGACCGCGCGCGACGACCACCTGCGTGCCTACCTGATCGCGGGCGACGACATCTCATCCCTGATTCGCAGCTACCACCAGCTGACCGGCCGCCCGGCGGTGCCGCCCGACTGGTCGTTCGGCTTCTGGATCAGCCGCTGGGGATATCGAAACCGCGAGGAAGTGATGGCGGTCGCCCGCCGGATGCGCGCGGAAAAGATCCCCTGCGATGTGATTCATATCGATCCCTACTGGATGCGCTACCACGAAGGGCACCACGGAGACTTCGAGTGGGACGAGTCGGCCTTCCCCGATCCGACGGGCATGATCGAGGAGCTCAAGGCGCTCGGCTTCAAGGTGTCCCTGTGGGAGAGTCCCTATGTGCCCCTCGATTCTGAGATGCGGCGAGAGGGCGAGCAACGCGGCTTCCTGATGAAGACCCGTACTCCATCCCCGGCTGGTGGGGGCCTCGCCTTGGTCCACGGCTTCGCCAAGCCGAGCGCCGCGGTTGACTTCACGAATCCTGATGCCGTCGAGTGGTTCAAAGCGAAGAATCGCAAGCTGCTCGAGATGGGAGTAGCGGTGATGAAGACCGACTTCGCCGAGGATCTTCCCTCTGACGCGATCGCGTCCGACGGCACACCGGCCGAGCAGCTGCACAACCTCTATCCCCTGCTCTACCAGCGGGCGGTGTTCGAAACCACCCAGGCGGTTCACGGCTACGGTCTGATCTGGGGTCGCTCAGGGTACGCCGGCTCGCAACGCGACCCGGTTCACTGGGGTGGCGATCCCGCCTGCACCTTCGATGACATGGCGGCCAGCCTGCGCGGCGCGCTGAGCTGGATCCTGTCCGGCGCGGCCTTCGCCAGCTTCGACATGGGCGGCTTCTTCGGGATACCCGAACTCACGGACCCGCCCAGCCCGGAGCTGTACGTCCGCTGGTCGCAAATGGGGCTGCTGTTCTCGCACGCCCGGGCCCATGGGCACACGGCTCCGCGTGAGCCCTGGGCGTATGGCGAGCCGGCGCTGTCGATCTTTCGCCGCTACGCGCAGCTCCGCTACCGGCTGCTTCCTTACTTATGTGCGGCGGCGCGGCGAGTGCCGGATGGGCCGCCTCTCGTGAGGCCGCTGGTGTACGACTATCCATCCGACCCGACCTCCCACCACCTCGACGATGAGTACCTGCTGGGGCCTGACCTGCTGGTCGCGCCCATGTTCAAGCCACGCGGCGCGCGCGACGTCTACCTGCCCGCGGGCGGCTGGTACGACTACTGGACCGACCGGCGTCTTGATGGCGCGCGCTGGATCCGCTATGACGCCGAGCTCGAAACGCTGCCGCTATTCGTTCGCGCCGGCGCCGCGCTACCGATGGGCCCCGATTTGCACTACGCGAATGAGCGCGACTGGAATCCCCTCAGTTTTGACGTCTATCAAGGCGACCCGGGCAGGACCGACATCCATCTGTCGGACGATCACCGCCAGCTCCGCTTCAGCCTGACCGTTGAGCCGGAGCGCGTCCTTCTCGAAGGCGGCCCACTCGACTACGAGGCCGTCGTCCGAGTGCACCGCACGAACGCACCGGTCGTCGCCGGAATCATTGGCCGGTCGGTCGTGCTTCCATAGCTTCAGGGAATTGCGTTCGGCCTTGATGGGTTAATGAGTTGGTATGGCATCGACGCCTGAGGTAGCCGGGCAGTTCGACGTACCAACGGTGCCGGCGACTCGTACGCGTGTCGAGCGGGCCCGGTTGTTCGTGTTACTGGGCGGACTGACGGCATTCGGACCGCTCTCGATCGACATGTACCTGCCGGCCCTTCCAGCGATCGGGAAGGATCTGGCCGCGAGCGAGTCCGTGATCCAGCTCACCCTTACGGCCTGTCTCGTCGGCCTCGCCGTCGGTCAAATCCTCGCCGGACCCTTGAGCGATCGCCTGGGACGGCGTCGCCCGCTCCTGGTTGGCGTCGCCGCCTATGTGCTGGCGTCGCTGCTGTGCGCAACGGCCCCGGTTGCGCCGGTGCTCGTTGGATTTCGATTGCTGCAGGGGCTGGCCGGTGCCGCGGGCATCGTGATCGCGCGCGCCATTGTGCGCGACCTCTACGTCGGATCAGCAGCGGCGCGTTATTTCTCCCGCCTGATTTTGATCTTTGGGCTGGCCCCGATCCTGGCGCCGGTGATCGGCGCTCAGCTGTTGAGATTCACCTCGTGGCACGGCATCTTCGTCACGCTGGCGATCGTCGCGGCGCTTCTCGGGCTGGGTGCCGCGGTCGGTTTGCCGGAGACATTGCCGATAGAACGCCGCAGCGCTGGCGGCCTGGGCCCCACCCTGGCGGCTTTTCGCTCGCTCCTCGCCGACGCGCGCTTCATCGGCTACGCGCTTTCAGCCGGGCTGGCTTTCGGGGCGATGTTTGCCTACATCTCGGGTTCGCCGTTCGTCTTGCAGGGCATCTACCGGGTTTCGCCGCAGACCTTCAGCCTGATCTTCGGCGTCAACGCGCTTGGCTTCGTCATCGCCAGCCAGGTCAACGGCAGTCTCGTGGGCTGGATTCCCCCGGCTCGGCTCATGGTCGTTGGTCTGATCACCGCGGCGATCGCCGGCATCGCCCTGCTCCTCGTCGTCCTCATCGGTGGCCTCGGCCTCGTCGCTATCCTGCCGCCACTGTTCTTCCTGGTTTCGAGCGTCGGGTTCATCGTGCCCAACGCCACCGCGCTGGCGCTCTCCCGGCGACCCAACGCCGCCGGAACCGGGTCCGCGTTGCTCGGGGTGATCCAGAGCGGCGTCGGAGCCGCGGGGGCGCCACTCGTCGGCGTTGCCGGGATCACCTCGGCGCTGCCGATGGCGGGTGTGATCGCAGCTTCCGCCAGCGGCGCCATCCTCGCCTTCGTCCTCACCTCGGCCGTGGCCGAGCGGCGCGAGCTGCCCGTGGTCGAGTCCCGACCGTCTTAGACGCGAACGAACACTTCCGTCGCCTGCAGGATCTTCTCGGTCCGGCTATTCGGAATGTGAATCCTCACCCCTGGATGCGCGGCCGTGCCGAAGTCCCAGCCCTCCAGGTAGCGCGAACGGATCTCGGCGATCGTCTTGACCGCGGCGGTGCTCGACCCGTTCGTCATCCAGACGGTCGGCTCGCGCGCGGTCGCGTAGCCGAGCCCGATCTCCGTTCCGCTATCGCGGAAAAACCGAAGCCCCACCAGGCTGGCGTCCGACGGCACCAACTCGTTGGAGCTCTCCGCCACCTGCTGCAGGGTCGGCAGCTGACCCTGGGCCACGGTGGTACGCACCTGCATCCGGGTCTTGAGGTGCTGCGCCCGCTGGCGTTTCTTTTGCTCGCTCGCGACCTGCTGGATCTGCGCCCTCAGCCGGCCGAGGGCTTCTTCCAGCGGAGCCATCTCCGCCATGATTTCGCGCACCCGCCGGGCGAGCTCCTCGTCGGTCGACTGATCGAGCATTCCATGATCCGCCATCGCCATACAATTATTGGCCAGGATGTCCGTAGCCCAGGCGCCGGTCAGTCAGCTGAAGGACGAGATCAACACGCGGATCGACTCGCTCCGACCGGAGCTGGAGCGAATCAGTCGCGACATCCATGCCAACCCGGAGATCGCCTACGAGGAGCGGCAGGCGGCCGGGTGGCTGACCGCCTTGCTTCGCCAGCACGGCTTTGATGTCGAGGAGGGCGTGGCCAACACGCCGACGGCCTTCGTCGCCACCCGCCGCAACGGGTCAGGGCCGTCGATCGCCTTTCTGTCCGAGTATGACGCGCTGCGCGGCTTGGGCCACGGCTGCGGTCACAACCTGATCGCCACCGCCTCGGCCGGGGCCGGGATCGCGCTGGCTGAGGCCCTCGATCGCGTCCCGGGTCGGGTGCAGGTGATCGGGACCCCAGCCGAAGAGGGCGGTGGCGGGAAGATCCGCCTGATCCGCGCCGGCATCTTCCAGGAAGTCGATGCCGCCATGATGTTCCACCCGGATGCGAAAACCCAGGTGTTGCACTGGGCGCTGGCGGTGAGCCACATGCATTTCGAGTTCATCGGGCGCGCCGCCCACGCTTCGGGCGACCCGGAGAAGGGCATCAATGCGCTGGACGCCTTCGTGCTCGCCTACAACGGGATCAGCATGCTGCGCCAGCACATCAAGGAGGGCGCCCGTTTGCATGGCTTCCTGAAAGAGGGCGGCACGGCGCCCAACATCGTGCCGGAACGGACCAGTGGGGAATTTCTGATCCGGGCTCGAGACGCGGCGTATATGGAGGAACTCGTTCAGAAAGTGAAGAACATCTTCCAGGCGGCCGCGCTGGCGACGGGTTGCAGCGTCAAGCTGACCTTCGACGAAGAGCCGTACACCGATTTGCGCAACAACGGCGTGCTGGCTGCGCTTTTTGAAGCGAACCTGCAGCGGCTCGGCATCGATCCGGTCGAGCCCGTCCCCTGGGAGAATGCCGGCTCGACCGACATGGGCAACGTCACCCACGTCGTCCCCGGCCTGCACCCCACGCTCGCCATTGCTCCGGCCGATGTGGCCACCCACTCGCAGGCGTTCCTGGAGGCCGCCGGCTCGCTGCGCGGTTACCAGGCGATGATCGACGCCGCTAAGGCGTTGGCGATGACCGGCGCCGACCTGCTTGCCGACCCCTTGCTAGTCGAGAAGGCGAAGACCGAGTTTCGCCAGCCCTGACCCGGGGTTTCGCCGGTAGCGTCGCCACGAAGTCGATCCCTCGCTGAACCCAGGTCTTGAGCGCCGCATCCGTGCGGTATCCGGCCGGGTCGACCAGCACGAAACCGGCCAGCCTTCGGCCGCCCAATTTCATCGGCTGGACATGGGGTATGGCCAGGGTTCGCTCGAGCGCCTCCGGTCCGACCCGCACCATCAGCCGGTTGCCGGTCACGCCGCAGCACATGCTGCCGTCCAGGATGAACGACAACCCGCCCACCATCCGCTTCTCGACCACGCTTCGGCCGCGCAGGGTGCGCCGGACGCGTTCCGCCGTCTGTTCGTCGTAGCCCATCCGTCAATCGCCCTCGGGCCGCGGTTGAGTGCCCTCGTGCATGGATAGATAATCATGCAGGCATGATCAACGAGCGCTATCGAGAGGATCGCGAACGGCGGCGGCTGGGCAGCCTCACCGTCTACTCCGGGCCGACCCATTCGGGCAAGACCAAGAAGCTGGAAGCGGAAGCCGAGCGGGCTCTTCGCCAGGGCCGGCACATGCAGAAACTGGCTGCCAAAAGCGATGCCAACGACCTTCTCAACCAGCTCGACCCCTTGACCGAGTTGGTCACGGTCGACAACGCCCAGCACTACGACGACCGCCTGCTCGACGTGCTCAACGATCTGGCGACGCTGCATCGCGTCGACGTGGTGGCGGCTGGCTGGGAGCTCGATTTCGCCGGTCGCGCGGCCGGTTCCATGCCGGAATTGCTCTGCACTGCCGATTTCGCCCTCAAGCTCGACGACGGTGTCTGCGCGCAGCCCGGCTGCCGCAACCTGGCCAGCCGCACCCAGCGGTTTCACGCCGTGAACGGCAGTCCGGAACGCTTTCTCCCGGTCTGCCGCCGGCACCATACGGCAGAGCCGCGTGCCCTCACCTTCCAGGAAATCTGGTTTGACGAGCCCTCCGGCGGTCTCGACCTGATCAGCGGCTGCATGTTCAGCGGCAAAACGCAGGAATTGATCCGCCGGCTCGACCAGGCGCGCTACGCCGGGTCGACCATCCAGGCGTTCAAGCCCGCTCTCGACGACCGCTACGCCATCGAGGCGGTCGCCTCTCACCGCGAGATCCGTTTCCCGGCCATCGCGGTGCCGGATGTCGCGGCGCTGCGTGATCAGCTTCGGGATGACACCAGGGTGATCGGGATCGACGAGGCCCAGTTCTTCGGACCGGAGATCGTCGCCCTGGCTGAGGAGCTAGCGAACCGTGGCTGGCATGTCATCATCGCCGGCCTCGACCTGGATTTCCTGGCGCGGCCGTTCGGGCCGATGCCGTTGCTGGCGGCGCACGCCGACCGACTCACCAAGCTGCAGGCCTCCTGCCAGTACCCGGGTTGTGGCTCGCGCCAGGCGACTCGCACTCAGCGGCTGGTCGACGGAACGCCCGCGCCGGCCGATTCGCCCCTGGTCGTGATCGGCGGCGCCGCCACCTACCAGGCGCGTTGCCGACATCACCATCGGGTTGGGGTCGACGCCCGGCCGGAACCGGAACCGGTGCCGCTGGCCGAGGAGTCAGCCGAGCTCTAGTCCACGCAGGTGGTCGTTGCCGGCGAGCAGGCCCAGCGCGGCCAGCGCGATTCCGCCACCCACCGAGACCGTCAGGGCCGCCAGCCAGGTGGTGAACACGGGGAAATGGGTGGCGCTCGCCAGCGCCAGCGAGATTCCGAGCAGCAGGGCGCTGGCACCTGAGATGATCCCGAACACGGTCATCCCGAGAAAGACGCCGGCGGGGTGCATCATGCGGCGGGCATCCGTCCAGTCGAAGCGGGCGAAGACAGCGCCGATGCCGACCATCAGCGTCGTGACCGACGCGGCTTGGGCGACGGCGAGCAGCACGGCGGTCACGGCCCAGGGCCATCCTGGCCCGACCAGGATCTCGCTCACCACCGCTACCAGCGCCACGAACACACCGGTGGGCAGCGCCGCCGACCAGCATTTCCCCTGCAGAAATCGCAGCGTGGTGTTGGGAGAGGCCGCGTAGACCCAGATGCTCTTTCCCTCGAGGCTGACAGCGCTCAGCCCCAGCGAGATGCTCAATGAGAAGAGCAGCACCCAGGCGGGGATCAGGCCGAGCATGGCGGCCGCCGGACCCTCGCCCAACCCCTG
>Ga0307479_10002035_pt1 | contig 18407 bp, 15 predicted proteins | sample atmos_gasesECM4C_FD_203743 | JGI IMG/M metagenome (GOLD analysis project Ga0307479, IMG submission 203743) | Hardwood forest soil microbial communities from Morgan-Monroe State Forest, Indiana, United States - atmos_gasesECM4C_515 | ecosystem: Environmental > Terrestrial > Soil > Temperate... | reverse complement strand
CGAGGCGTTCGAGCGCCTCTGCGAGCGGGGCCCTCGACCCCCCGACCGCAGAGCCTGTACGCCGCGCCACGAGGCGCTGCTGCCTTACGCCAGGGCTGAGGCCGGCGCCGCCGCGCCCCCGCGCACGACGGCAGAGATGGCGGCTCTGCTGCGGCGAGCGCAGGACCTGACCGAGCAGCTCCAAGAGTTCATGCGCGAGGCGGCCCGCATCCCGAGGCCAGGCGATGCGTATAGGCCACCGGCGAACGAGGCTTCGCGCTCCCGCGGCCGCTTAGGTCCCGACAGGGTTAGGATAGGCACGGGGGTGGCAGACGATGAGCACGATCCAAATCGACGTTCCCGAGAGCGTCCTCCTCAGCACCGGCCAGTCACAAGAGGATTTCGTGCGGGAAGCCAAGTTCCTTCTCGCGCTCAAGCTCTTCGAGCTCGGCCGCCTGTCCTCGGGCAAGGCGGGCGAGATGTGCGGCATGAACCAGGTGGACTTCATCCTCCTTGCCGGCCGCTCCGGCGTGCCTCTCGCCGATCTCGACGACGCCGAGCTCGAGCGTGAGTTCTCTGCTTGAACGAGGGGCCGATCGTCTGCAACGGCGGACCGCTGATCGCCCTGGCGAGCGTCGGTCAGCTCCCTGGTCCGGGCGATGCACCGCCGCGTCGTCGTTACATGGCCCGTGATCGACGAGATCGTGCGCTCCGGCGTCGCCCGGACCCGGGCCATCGAGGTGGGGACTGCGAGCTGGATCGAGGCCATTCCGTCACCTGGCCGGATCGACCCCTTGCTGGCCGCGGAGCTTGCTGGCCGCGGAGCTTGGCACCGGAGAGAGCGCAGTCCTCGGCGTCGCCGTGCAGCTGCATGCGCCACTGGTGTTGATCGACGAGCGCCGCGCCCGCCGCATCGCCACCCAGGTATATGGCCTCATTGTGAAGGGCACAGCAGGCATCCTTGTCGAGGCCAAGCGGGCCGGCTTGTTGCCAAGCATCCGGCCCCTCCTGGAAAGGATCGCCCAGCGAGGCTATTTTCTGTCGGCCCGCCTGATCGAAAGCGCATGCAGTCGGCTAGCGAGTACTCACCGCTGCTCCGACCAGGCACGCCGACCTGCAGCAGCGGGGCCCGGCCGCGGGCGCCGAGATCGATGTGCTCTTTAACGCGCGCCTTACATGGCGCTGGCGGGAAGACTCGGCGTTCACTTGACAGGGCGCCCATCAGGAAAGGTCGCCCCGAGCCGGGGCAACCTGCCGGCGTCCCCGCGCAGCCCGAAAAGGAGCCTCCCCCCGATGCCTACGGCTGACCCCAGAATTCGCGACGTATTTCCATGAGGATCCTACCCAACATATTCTTCCCGCTGCCGTCCCCACCGTCTCCCCAGTAGGCGTCTCTCTCCGTCCGTTCGACTATCGAGGCATCGCCGGTGGCAAGAAGCTTTTCGCGAAGATCCGCGTGCTGGCAGAATTTCGCTCTTACGGCCTCCCGCATGACCTGATCCTTCACCGCGTCCCAGTCAGAGCGAAGCTGTACCTTTGTCTCTCGCCCGATTCGCGCGGCTAGCGCCGGTGACGGCTGGAGTCGGATGAGCTCTTCGTACGCGGTGCCGGCGAATTTCTGCGCCTGAAAGTAGTGTTCCGACGTCGGCCAAGTCTTGCCTCCCAGGACAATTGGATAGGGCGCGAAGTTGGACAAGAATCCGTATTCGTCCCCAGTGCGATAAAAGTTGACTACATTAAGCGCCATGTGCTTACTCATCCTGAAATCTCAACGTCCGCAGAGAGGTAGGCCCCGGGTATTTCACACCACTTCGTAGGCGGCTCGCCCGTCCCACTTCGCAACGTAGCACCACGCCGTCCCGTAACCTTTAGAATACTCTGGATTGTACGCCTTCGGCTGGCTGTAGTAGAGTGCCGCCTCGTGCTCGATCGCGAAAAGTGCCATTCCAAGCGTGTGGGGCTTCGGACCAAAGGGCGCCAACGTAAGACCGCCCTGCTCCTCGTCCCATAGGTGAAGAGTTTCATATACCTGTTCAGCATCCCATGCCGCGATAACCTCTACATCCTCTCGCCTTATCTCTCGCGCGCGGCCATAGGTGAGCTGCCGTACTGTTGTCCATTGTCTCCTCGTACCTGGACCATTAGGTGGAAACGCCAGAATCAGCTTCATATTTCTTGTCTCTTCCGGAAAGATTTCGAGCAATGAGGCCATTCCTAAAGCTTCAAAGCCCGCGCAGATCGCAACTGTCGAGCCTCGTGGTGGAAAGCTTCCTGAGAACCCTGGTAAGTAATCGCAAGTCATCGCGTCTTCTGCCAGATGGCCGAGTGCATAGCCCCGCGAACCCACCTCGCTGTAGGTTACGAGAACATTCTCGATCCGAGAGGAAATCAGCAAACGTTTGAGGATAAAGCAAAAGAAGCGCTTCGGAAAACACGTGATGTCAAGAACCACCGACGAGACTCTCGGGCCGCTAATACTGTCCACGAGATCCAACATTACATCTTCGCCACACAGAAGGTCCACAGGATGGTGAGCAAATACATACTTGCGGCGTCTCAGCTCGCGTACATTCCTCTCAACCTTTTCCTTGATAGTTGCCGAATAGTCGGGAAATGCATCCTTGGGGCTCGCAATTTCGATCATCACTGCTCTCTCACAGCCGCTCGTCTTCTTACCAAGCACTTCAACTACTGCCCGGCATCTACGTTCGAACGAGAAGCACCCAAGGAAAACAAACTTCCTTCTGTCCATAAATGCGCGGAACATCGGTGCAAGCGCACCTGAGGGTAGTTTCATCATTATCTCACTCAAATGGCAAGGTAGCCTGCCTTCTCTCTCCGCTCTTTCCCTCTGCTGGGTCCGTCCATCGCCGAAAATCTATTTCATCTTGGTTAAAGAACCAACTATAGATCGCCGCCACTCCAACGTACAATGGCTCCTTCACGCGAATATACGGAATGGAAAAGGACGGAGAAAGAAGCGTGTGAAGGAAGTACTTTCTGCGTGTGAAGGACTCGCGCTCTTTCGAAGTGTGAGCGCGTTCTTCAAAAATAGACCAACTTACAGCATTACCAAGGAACTCAAACACACGCTCCCCCTCCTGAGAGCCTATGAGTTCAGACTCACGAACGGAAAACCCGCTATGGCCTGGATTAGATATTGCCAGGTCAGCAATTAGCGCTTTGTGAATTGCGGGCCCGAGCCGATTAAGGACATCGTAGCGTCTCCTTCCGCCATTTGCTTCTAGTCGGTCTCTCATACGCCAGGTCTCGGAGGCCGACAAGACTCCTTCTGTCTGAATCGCTGCCGACAGAGTTCCCTTCAGAGGGTGGAGCCCACGCTTCGTTGCCTTGTCCCAGATCTCGCCGAAAAGAAGCAAGAAGGAGGAAATGTTGGCTCCGGAGAGTTCAGAAAGTGTCTGCCAGCCATAATAGTATTTCCGCTGGTTCGCGATGGATGCAACTTGTAGCAAGGCGATCCCCACTCTTTCTTTGCGCCACCACGCTCGGCGCCACGGGTGCTGAGCGATTTCCTCTTCAATGTGATCGATATGCCTTCGGCGACGAAGTTGCTGAAGAACCCACGCTCCCGCCAGTCGTAATTCTAGAGGCGAAGGATCCTGGCCACCCGCGGCGATAATTGCTCTTTGTAACCTGCCTGGTACATGCCGCAGCACGAGGTGCCGTCTGGCTGGATCCCGAAAATACTTGCGGCTCTCTGAGTGCTCGTCCCACGATCCAAAAATATCTTCGATCGGCCTGCGAAACCTGTAGTAATGGCCCTCAACACGAATGCGACGCCGAGCGACATCCTTGGCAAGCTCGCGAAATAGGCGAAGCGAAGTATTCTCTTGACGAACTAGAACATCTGCCAGGTTGACAACGACATAGTCTCGTTGGATCTCGATGCGCGATTCTGAGCCCCAGATTCTTAGCTCTCTACCCCAGTCGTAGGTCCGTGCACCGATCTTAAAAAACACCACCGGATCGCGTGCCTTTACGAGTGTATTGACGAGACGTTGCAAGTGCGTGCCAAATGCAGGATTGAGTTCAGGTAGGACTTCGTACTGATCGATCACTACGAAAAGGGGGAGACGCGCACGGGCATCATGACCCCTCGCTAGGTAGTTAAGGAAGTTACCCATTCCATGCAATGGGTCACCGAGTGGCGCTTTGGTGCGCCACACCTCGTCAGGCACCATATCGACATTGGCATTCAAAAAGCTCCGCCAGATCGATATCCGGCGGTCGCATTTTTGGCGCAACTCCTCTAGGCTGTGACAATCTGCGTAATACCCAAACCATGAATCGAAGTCGCGCAGCTTCGCGATTTCCTCCCAGGAAAGACGCTCGGCGTCTATATGTGCCCACCGACGAAACCGCTGTCCCTTCGGTGAAGTGAGGAATGCCATGCCCGCCAAGAATTCCCGAAAAAGGTAATGATTGAGGAAATCTGCGGCGCAACTAAGATCGATGCTCAGATCAACGGGCGCAACGTTCATAGCTCGCGACATAGACCGGCGCCCAAAGGCCTGAAAGTGAATGCGCGCAAGGTTTAGAGAGATACCGAAGAATGGCTTTATGCCTCTTAACGGCTGAGGAAGCTTGCTACTCTTAGGCAAGATCCACTCTGAAAGGACTGAATATCGCACGAGATTCAAGACCATGGACTTTCCTGATCCTTGGGGACCCAACAAAGCGACATTTGCGGGCTGAAAGACCTGAAGGGTTTCCCCCACTAAGATCTCTTGGGAAAACATCTTGCGATATAGCTGGGGATCGTCGATTAACTCAGTAACGAGAAGATCGTGGAAGGGGTTGCGGAGGCGAGTATCCTTTGCTTCTTTCATCCTAACCCATCCTTCGAATGATGAACGCGCCTAAAGAGGGGTATCCAATTAGGTGCACGATGATGTATTAAAGGCAAGGTATTATTGGGTGTGTTGTAATATGTTACGACCAAGGCTCCGCTTCCCTTGTATCCAAACGCGCAACTAGGGCAGTCATCTAAGTCGTCAAGCGGTGCCATGACGCGTCGCGCAGTCGACTTAACTAAGCTCCGAAGTCTGCTGTACTCGTTTGGCTCTCCTTTAGACGGTGATTCTTGTAAGCACGCGGACTGCGGAATCACAAGGACAGGGCGAATGGTTATCCCGTGGGCCCTGAGTCGAGTGCGCAGGTTCTGCACGCCTTCCTCGAGTATGATCAAGGGTACAAAGAGAATGCGCTTTGACTTAGGAAGATTCGACACGAGTTCCAATAAGACGCCGGTAGCCTGGGTCCCGGTGCCAACAAAATCCTCAAGCACAATGATTCCCTTGCTCTTCGGCGAAAGGCGTCCGATGAGTGGCGCTACCGCGGATCTGTCCTCGCCGAGAATTCGCGGTCGTCGCACCCCCGATAAATCGTTGACATGCAGAAAGTCGCCAAAGCCGAAACTCTCCGTGATAGAGAACAGGGAAAATGATTTAAGGACACTCAATAGTCGAGTATCGTAGCCAGGTGATAGCATCTGTGCTGCGCTGAGCGAGCCGGACTGAATCCATGGAGCGATTACTCGCCTAAAGGCGTCGCGGTGGAGTGACAGCATTTGACTTCTATCGATAAAAGTGAGAGCTGCGGTGATCTCGAGAAATGCCTTTTGGAGGCGAACCTCCCCAAGTTGTTGCATAATGTCAAGGAGACGGCCATAGAGCGAGCCGTCGCCACGGAATTGAAGATAGTCATGATAGCGGAGCTCAGCGTGAAAGAAGAACTCCTCGAGAAGCGTCCTATAGGGCAGCACATCTCTGGCGTCAAGGCTCTCCTCCCAGCTATCTATGAGCCGATGAAGATCTTCGCGCGGAGAGGGCTGATGGTGCCTAAGCATTCGCCACTTTCCGCGCAACTAGAACGCGCTCGGTAAGATCGCGATTTGAGTGACCGTTGCTCTTGCTCAGGGCATGAAAGTACCGATCTTGAGACCTGATGCACTGAGAAACAACCTCCTCTATGCGAACGTTCGGATAGCTGTCAGTGATGAGACTCATTAGGAGTGTTGACATGTTGGCAATGACGCCGCCATTGGACCGCCGGACCCTCGCGTCGCCGGTGACGAGGAGCAGTACTCCGCCCGGTCGAAGAGCCTTAAAGAGAAGCGCGAGCGCAGGAGCCATTTGGGCTCGATACTTGGAGACGCTTGAGGTTTCTATGTAGTCTGGTTTCAGTGTCTTGTAGTCAAGGCCCATGAACCAAAGGCGCAGCCAATTATCCTTCGCATAGGTCTGAGCGGCAAGATAGGGAGGTGAGGTTAGAATAATATCGACCTTACCAATAAGTTCTGGGAAGCGCTTGAGGCACTGATCAACAGATCCGCGCTCGATCCGTGAATGTACAGTGTTTGCAATGGGGTCGCGAAGACAACGAGTGGCCTTGGTGATCAGGCAGTGGCGTACATCGCGGCTGGGTGCACTAAGGCCATGTGCGGCGGCGTAACGCATGACATACCCTGGTGCCATCGAGTAGGCATGTGCGCACGGCAGCGAGAGAGAGTACGAAGCGTGCCCATGAAGTATTCCCAGGAGCATCGCTAGTGCGACTGTGGCCTGAGACTTGACGCTTCTACTCTCTACATGCCTGAGTAGAATGGCGCGAACACCCAGCAATTGACTTAGGGTGTCTTCGTGAAAGAAGACCCGCACGCTCGACGGTACCTCGATGAGTCGTCGGCGCCTTATTCTTAAAGACTGGAGATAGTCTAACAGGGACTCCCGGCTCACAGATTCCATCTTGGCTCTGCTGCAGATCACAGCCTCGGGTGCGACATCCATGGCGTAGGCAACATGACCCAAGAGCCTACAGGCAAGGGGCACTGTACCCTTCCCACAGAACGGGTCGAAGACGGTGGAGGGAGAAGTCGCAAATCGTGAAAGAGTGCGGAGTGCGAGGCGAAGAGGAAAGGATCCCGTCCTGGACATGATGGAGTCCAGAGAGTGCGAATACGGTTCGTTACTCCCGAAGGCACTGATGGGTAGGAGTTCGCTGCCGCCAACAAAAGTATCTATCACCTGTGTTTGCTCGTCCTAGTGAATTCCTGGCGGCATCACGGTCATTGGATGAAGGAACGCGAGCTCCTTGATTGGAAACTCTCCGCCAAGATTAGGCTCATTATCGGGGGAAGGGCACTCGGGATGATTTGACCCGTGTTTTTCACGAACGGATAAACGGAATTTCATCACGCTCCTGATGGGCTGATGCGACCCGGTTTTGGCCAAAAGTCACCGCATTCGCTCCTGGAGCATCTAAGGTCCCCGTCTCTGATCCAACCAAATCGTACCTCTCTGTCGGCGATAGCCTCTCACTTAGTCTACCAAATCTTCTCGCAATTGGAGAAGTCTGGCCCGGTCTCGCGGTCTCGCGACGCCCGAGAGTATGACGCTCTGCACGGAGACAGTCTCGACTGCCTAGTTCCAGCCGACCCAGCGGGGGCGATTTGCCACGTCCTTGGATTTCGGGGCGCTTCGAAGAAGCCAGCGTAGCCTCCGAAAAGCCCCGCATGCCGCTGCGTCGGTCTGGCTCGACGGGCAAGCGTGTTGCGCTAGGTTAGCATAGGCGGTATTTCTAGGATCGGGACGGCCCAGCTAACTGCCCAGGCGGACGGCCCGGGCGGCTATGGCGTCGATGAGGCTGGGGGCGAGGAGGCGGACGTAGCGGCCCAGGCGGCCGCGGAGGGAGAGGATGCGGAGGCGCTGGCGGCGGCGGGTGGCTTCGACGATGTGATGGGCGCAGCGCTCGGCGGACATGATGCGGGCCTCCTGCATCGGGCTGTGGCCGAGGGGCTGGCCGTCGGGGCCGGCGGCGCGACGGTGGATCTCGGAGCGGACGAAGTCGGGGGCGACCAGGGTGACCGAGACTCCGGTGCCGGCGAGCTCGATGCGCAGGGAGTCGAAGAAGCCGAAGATGGCATGCTTGGAGGCGGCGTAGCCGGTGCGGGTGGGGACGCCGGTGAGACCGGCCAGGCTGGAGACCGCGACCAGGCGGCCGCGGGAGCGCTTGAGCTCGGGCAGGGCGAACCAGGTCGGGTAGACGTAGCCCAGGTAGTTGACGCGCATCAGGCGCTCGAAGAGCTGCAGGTCGGCGACCTCGTCGAAGCGGGCGATCATGTCGATGCCGGCGTTGTTGATCAGGGCGTCGAGGCGGCCCCAGGCGGCGACGGCGCGGCTGATCAGGCGCTCGCAGTCGGCGGGCTGGGAGACATCGGTCGGGACGGCCAGCGCCTCGCCGCCGCGCGCGCGGCAGGCGGCGGCCACCTGCTCGAGGGCCGCGGCGTCGCGCGCCGCCAGGGTGAGGCGGGCGCGTCGCGCGGCGAGCTCGAGGCAGACCGCCTTGCCGATGCCCTGCGAGGCGCCGGTCACGATGATGGAGCTGCCCGCAACGTCGTCGCTCATCGGGTCCTCCCAGCCATGGGAACACACGCCTGGTGTGCCGTCGCTGCGCGGCCGGCAGGAAACGCGGCGCCGGGCGCCACCTGACGTCGCATCCTCCGGACACCGCTTCGAGCTTCTCGTTCGACCATCGCTACTCCTTGCGGCTGGTTGGCCACCTCTGGCCGACCGCCCGGCAGGCCGGCGACGGACGCCATTCGGCTCATTTCAGGTACCACGGGATGTTGACCAGGGCGACGCGCTCGTGGACCTCGAGGAGGAGGCGGGCCTTCAGCACCTCGGCGCGATGGTTGTGGAGGAAGTACTCGTACCAGCGCCGCTCCACCAGCTCGGGGATGATGATGGCGATCTCGCGCGCGGGGTGCTCCTGCTCGAGGCGCTCGACGAACTCGATGAGCGGCAGGAAGAGCCGGCGGTAGGGAGATTCGAGGACGATCAGCTGCGGCGCCGGGCGGCCCTCACGCTGGGCCGGATCTTCGACTTCCTGCTGCCACTGCTCGCGCAGCGCTTGCCGCTTCTCCTCGCTCACCGCGACGTGGACGGCGAGGATGTCGGAGGAGATGCGGAGGCCGAAGCGCAGCGCCTTCGCGGTGAGCATGTTCCAACTCTCGACCGGCACCACCACCAGCGGCGGCTCGAGGCCGGAGAGGTCCAGCGGGCGCAGGCAGACGATCTGGCGCAGGACCTTGCCGTAGTGCCGCTTGACGCCGGCGAAGACGGCCAGGATGACCGGCACCAGGAGCACCGTCATCCACGCGCCCTCGAGGAACTTGGCCGCCAGGATCACCGCCAGGGCGACGCCGGTGGCCGCCGCCCCCAGGCCGTTGACCGCCATCGCCGCCCGGGCGTGGGCGCCGCCGCCGGCGCGCCGCCAGTGCATCACCATGCCCGCCTGGGACAGGGTGAAGGCGCTGAAGGCCCCCACCGCGAAGAGCGGGATCAAGCGGTCGGTGATGCCGCCGAAGACGAGCAGCAGCACGCCCGAGAGCACGGCGAGCACCACGATGCCGTTCGAGTAGACCAGCCGACGGCCGACGGTTGAGAACGAGCGCGGCAGGAAGCCGTCCTCGGCGATGAGGCGGCAGAGGCGCGGGAAGTCGGCGAAGCTGGTGTTGGCCGACAGGCAGAGAACGGCCAGGACGCTGGCGATGGTGACGTAATAGATCACGCCCCGCCCCGCCACCGCGGCGACCAGCTGCGAGAGGACGCTCTGGTAGCCGGGCTGCTGCTGGTCCATGGCGCCGACGTGGTAGGCGCGGGCGAGGTAGGCGATGCCGCCGAGCAGCAGGGCGAGGAGGCCGACGATGGCAGTGAGGGTGCGCTGCGCGTTCTCGACCGTCGGCTTCTTGAAGTACTTGACGCCGTTGCTGACCGCCTCGACGCCGGTCATCGCCGTGCAGCCGCTGGCGAAGGCGCGCATCAGCAGCCACAGGCCGGCCGCCTCGACCGGCGGCCGCAGGTGCGGCGGCGGCGCGACCGGCCGCGGATGACCGCCGTGCGCCAGCGCCTCGATCACGCCGGCGGCCAGCACCAGGCCCAGGCTGGCGATGAACAGGTAGGTCGGGATGCCGAAGGCGAGCCCCGACTCGCGGATCCCCCGCAGGTTGGTGACGGCGAGGACGGCGAGGATGGCCAAGCACAGGAGCAGGGTGTGAGGGTGGAGCGCCGGCACCGCCGAGACCAGCGCGCCGACGCCCGCCGAGATGCCGACCGCCACGTTCAGGATGTAGTCGAGCATCAGCGCCGCGGCGGCCAGCAGGCCGAACCGCGTACCGAGGTTCTCCTTGGCCACGGTGTAGGAGCCGCCGCCTTGCGGGTAGGCGCCGATGGTCTGCCGGTAAGAGAGGTAGAGCAGCAGCAGCAGGCCGAGGATCACCAGCGTGATCGGCCCGATGTAGGCGAGGCCGGCCGCGCCGAGCGGCACGAGGAGCGTCAGCGCCGCTTCCGGCCCGTAGGCCGACGAGGACAGGCCGTCGAGCCCGAGGACGGGAATGCCCGCCCAGACGCCGATCCTCTCCTCCTCGGCCCGCGACGAGGGGAGGGGCTTGCCGAGGATCTTGTCGGTGAGCGACTCCTGCTGCCCGTCGTGCGATTCCTGCTGCCCGTCGTGAGCGGTTGGCATGCCGATGGACCCGGAGGGCCGTCCGTCAACGGCCGCCGGCGCTCGCGGGCAGCGCCTTCTCCATGCCCAGCCAGCGCGCGACGCGGCCGGCGACGTCGGTGGCCTGGACGGGGCCGCTGGCGCTCGCGGCCTTGATGTCCTTGCCGATGGCGAGGTAGACGCCCTGCATGACGGCGTTGGCCGCCAGGTAGCCGTCCCCGCCGTAGACCGCCGCCGGATGGGTGACGGCGGCGCCGGCGGGCCCGGGACCCGGATCGAACGCGTAGCCCTCGCGCGCGAAGAGGATCAGGTCGCCGCTGTTGGGGTGGTCGAGGCCCAGCTCGCCCGCCTCCTGCCGCGTGAGGACGCGCTCGATCGGCAGGTCGTCGCCCGCGCGCCAGGCCAGCAGCTGATCGCGCAGCTCGAGCAGCCGCTGCCGCGTGGCGGTGCCGTCCGCGCCCGGACCCCGGGCGCCAGCGGAAGCGCCGCCGGCGGCGCCGGCCAGGTAGAGGTGGGCCGCGCCGCCGTCGCCGATGACGTAGGCGGCGATACCGCCAGCCGCCGCCCCGGGCCCGGCCGCCGCCCCGAGCCCGGGCCCGGACCCGGCCGGCGCGGCGCCGGCGGCCGCGGCGCCCCCCGCCGCCGGCGAGGCCAGCAGGCCGCGCTCGCGCAGCAAGGCGTTCGCGTCGATGACGGTGTGCACCGGCGCCATGCCGTGGTCGCCGACCACCACCACGGTGGTGCGGCCCAGGTCGACCGAGGCCATCAACAGCCGCAGCTCGCGGTCCACCGCCTGCCACACCCGGCGCCGGGCGCGCGCCAGCTCGTCCCGCCGGACGGCGGAGTAGCCGGCCTGGTGCGGGTCCGCGAGCAGCAGCGCCCGCCCGGCCTCGCCGATCACCGGCACGTCGGCCAGCATCAGGTCCCAGTCGTCCCGCGCCGCCGCCACTCGCATGGCGCCGCCGAAGAAGGCGGCGAACCGCTCCGCCTGCTCGGTCCAGGTCTCGAGGTCGATGCCGGGCTGCCCGCGCCACCCGGCCGAGAGCAGCCGGTCGTCGGGCGGACCGGGCCAGGGCAGGTCGCTCTCGGCGAGGTCGCCGGCGAAGTCCGCGGGCCAGGCCGGCAGGCGATAGGTGCCGGTGACGTAGAGCCGCACCGCTTCGAGCCCCGGGTCGAGCGCCAGCACCTTGACCCAGCAGACGGAGCGGCCGCCGCGGTCGGGGAAGGCCAGCTTCGCCCACTGCCCCTGCCCGAGCGGCTCGCTCTGCTCCAGGTTCGCCACGCTGGGCGCCCTGCCGGCGGTGGCCGCCGCCACCACCACGCCGTCGTAGTTCTCCTGGCCGTCGTCGGTGCGGTCGATCGCGAAGAGGTCGAAGCCGGCGGGGTCGGCGCCGGGGGCGCCGGGCTCGCCGGGCCCACCGCCGCCGCCCAGGGTGAAGTGCGCCGCGACCACCGGCGACCGGCTGGCGAGCTTGGGCGGCGCCACCGCCGGCCGCCAGTCGGCGCGCTTCAGCACCAGCAGCCGCGCCTCGCGCTCGGCGCTCGCGGGCCAGGCCAGGCCGACGTCGCCGCGCCGCTGCGGCCCGGTGTCGTCGCCGCCCGGCCAGGCGAGCACGGCGACCTTCTTCTTCTGCCGGCGGGCCGCCTCCCACAGCGGCTCGGCGCCGATCGGAAAGGCGAGGCCGCTGGCCTTGGCGAACGGCGGCGCGCCCGCGGCATGGAAGTGATCGCCGACGATGCCGGTGTGGTCCGGCGCCACGCCGGTCACCAGGCTGACGTGGTTCGGCGCGGAGAGGGCCGGGTTGACCGGCACCAGCGCCGAGGCCACCTCGCCCTCGCGGAAGAAGCGCGTGAAGCCGCCGTCGTCGAGCAGATCGTCGCGCCACAGCTGCTGCAGCTCCACGGCGCCCGCCCCGTCGAGGCTCACCAGCACCACCCGCCGCGACATCCTGGGCGCGGCCGGGCCGCCCTTCGGCTTGGCGCCGGGCCCCTGGGGCGCCGGCGGCTTCTTGGGTGCGTTCGGGTTGAGCGGTTTCGCGCCGGCCGCGGCCACGGCGGCGATCGACGCCAGGGCAGCCGCCGCTCCCAGTGCTCCGAGCCATGCGGCTCTTCGTCGCGTCATCACGCTCATCCTTTCACCACTGGTTGCCGCTCGCTCCCCGCGCCGGCCCGGCCGGCCGGCCGGCAGGGGATGCCCCCTCGCAGCCCCTCGGGACGGGGGACTCCTTCTCGCCCACCTGCGGCCCGGCTCAGACGCCGGTGGAACCGAAGCCGCCCTCGCCCCGGTCGCTGCCGCCGAGCGCCTCCGCCTCCTCCCATTCCACGCTCTCCACGCGGGCGATCACCAGCTGCGCGATGCGGTCGCCGCGCCGCAGGATGAACGGCTCGGACCCCAGGTTGATCAGCAGCACCCCGACCTCGCCGCGGTAGTCGCTGTCGATCGTCCCGGGGGCGTTGACCATGCCGATGCCGTGGCGCAGGGCAAGCCCGCTGCGCGGGCGCACCTGGCCTTCCCAGCCGGCCGGGATCTCGAGCGCCAGGCCGGTCGGCACCAGCAGCCGCTCGCCCGGCCGCAGCACCCGCTCGCCGTCGATCGCCGCGCGCAGGTCGAACCCGGAGCTGCCGGCCGACGCCGGCGACGGCAGCGGCAGCTCCCGCGCGCCGGGCAGGCGCCGCACCCGCAGCTTCATCAAGGACGGCCGATGCCGCCGCCGCCCGGCCGAGGCGGCTTGGGCTGCTGGTTCCCGGGCTGCTGCTGGGGCCCGGGCGGCATGCCGCCGCCGGGCGGCACGAAGTCCGGCATCGGCCGGCCCAGCCAGCGGGTGCTGTAGTCCGCGAAGCCCGGCACGCCGACGCCGCGGACGAGCTGGCGCGCCTGCGCGCCCTGGAGCCACTCGACGCGGAACTCCCACTCGTCGTAGCGCTCGTGTCCGAAGAAGACCAGCAGCGATTTCTGGGGGCTGCGGCTGCGCACGCCGATGATCGGACCGATCTGCACCTTCGGCTTGCCGGGTTCGAGAGCCTCCGGCGGCGTCTGCGGCTGGCCCGGCACGTGGACGGGCGATCCCTGGTTGAGGAACACCAGGTCCCATTCACCGTCCTCGGTCATCGGGTCTTTCCACAGCTGCCGGATGCAGCGCGGCTTCGCCTTGATCAGCTCCTCGAGCTTCACCGGCAGGCGCCCGAAGCGGTGCTGGAAGAGCCGGATGCCCTCGGCATACTGCCAGCCGCGCGAGATCAGCTCCTCCTCCTTGTCGCGCTTGATCATCTCGCTCCAGGACGGCAGCGCGGCGGCGAGCATGATGTTGAGCACGGTCACCAGCATGATCACCACGACCAGGCTGTAGCCGGCCGTGCCGCCTGCGGCGGCCCGCGGCTTCATCCGCGCACCGCCCGCGTCGTCGTCGCGCCGCCGCACCGGCTCACCATTCGGAGTAGGGAGTGCCGGCGAACGACGTCTTCGTCGATCCGGAATGGACGTCGACGATGCCGGGCGTGTTGTCGCCGCTGTCGCCGCCCTCGGCGCCGGTGTCGGGCGGCGGGTGGTCGGCGTCGCTCTCCTCCCGCACCACCACCCAGGTGTCGTTGCGCTTGGTGATCGGATCCATCGGGATGGCGCGCAGGTACCCGTCCTTGACCAGGGTCTCGAGCGAATCGGGATAGTGCCCCTTGTCGCCATAGTACTGGTCGAGGACGTCGCGGATCGCGCGCAGGTTGTTCTTGAGCACCACCTCGTTGGCGCGCATCGGCATGTCCTTGAGCTTCGGCATGGCGATGGCGGCGAGGATGCCGATGATGGCCACCACGATGATCATCTCGAGCAGCGTGAAGCCCTGCTGCGCCCGGGTGCCCGGCCCGCCGAGCCGCTGCTGCGCCGAGCCCTGTGTGTGTCGTCCGCCCATGGACTACGCTCCGTCTCCCGTCACCACTTGCGGTAGGGGATGCCGTTGAGCCCGACCCCCGCCGCCAGCGAATAGACGTCGAAGACGTCTTCGCCCCCGGTCGACAGCGAGTCGGGCTCGTCCTGGTAGCTGCGCACTCCCCATTGCGCCTTGCCGGTCATCGGGTCGACCGGGATGCGGCGCATGAACTTCACCTTGCGGTCGATCTGGCCGACGAGCTCGATGCCCTTCACCAGGGAGTCGAGGTCCTTCGGGTACCCCTCGGTGGCGAGGTCGACCGGCAGCAATCCATGGTCGGAGAAGCGCTTGTACTGATCGATCGCCGCCCGCATCTCGCGCAGGTCCTGCCGCAGCTCCATCTCCTTCGAGCGCTGCAGGGTGAACTTGACCACCGGCAGGGCGAGCAGGGAGAGCGAGGCCAGGATAGCGCACACCATGACCAGCTCGGCGAGCGTGAAGCCTCGCTGCCGCCGCCCCTTGCGGGCCTTGCTCCCTGCGTTCGACGCGGTCAACCGTCATCCTCCTGCGCCACGTCAGCCGTCCGCCGGTCCCGCGCCGGCGGGGGGCCGTGCCTGGGCTGGCGGCGGCTGCGGTGGCGGCGGCTGCGGCGCCTGCCGCGGCGCCTTCTTGGGGTGCCCCCCGCCGCCGCCGCTGCTGCCGCTCTGCACGTCGATGTGGGCCGGCTGCACCGAGATCGGCAGCACCGGCTGCAGCGTGCCGTCGAGCGCCTGGCGGGCGGAGAAGCCGATCAGCGCGGACCCCGCGGTCAGGGCGCGGAAGGAGACCCGCACCAGGGTGCCGGCGCCGCTGACGCCGGGCTGGCTACCCAGGATGCTGGCCCCGACCACCACCGCGCCGGGATGGCTGTAGTCCGCCAGGATCTCGGCCGTGCCGCCAGGGCCCAGGAGCTCCCCGGGGGACACCGTCTCGACCGCCACCAGCGACGGGTCGAAGCTCAGGGTGAACGGCAGGTGCGAGATCGGGCGGGCGGCCGAGACCTGCACCGCCACCTCGAACTCGTCGCCCGCCGCCACCGCGAGCTGCCGCGGCAGCAGCCACAGCCGCACCGCCGCGCTCTGATCCGCCGCGACGTCCGCCTCGCGGTAGGCGGCCCGCACCACCGGCACCGCCGCGGCCTGCCGCCCGTCACGGGCCTGCTGCAGGCCGGGTGCCACCGCCGCCGGACGGGCCGCGGCCGCCTTGGGCGAGGCCGACGGGGACGCCTCCGGCGTGGGCGCGCCGCCGGAGCTGCCGAGCGCCGACGACGACGGCCCGCCCGGCGGCTCTGCTTGCGGCGGCGGCTGCTGCTGCTGGGGCGGCGGGGTGGGCGTCGCCGGCACGGCGGGCTTGAAGATGTCGCTCGGCGGCGTCGCCGGGGTCAGGTTGGTGCCCGGCGGCGGCGGCGGCTGCCCCGGCGGCGGCGCTGCCTGCGGCGGCGCGCCCTCCTCCCCCTCGGGGCGCAGGCCGCGCGGCAGGGTCTGGCGCTGGATGCGCCGCCGGATGGCGTCGTTGATCTCCTCCTGGGTGCCTTCGCCCTCGAACGGCCCCTCGACCTCGGACTCGGCGCGCGGGCTCGGGCCGCGGAAGCTGACGTTGGCCTCGGTGCCGACCCAGATCGGCAGCAGGTCCGCCTCGGTGATCTCGGCGTTGCGGATGATGTGCGGCGTGAGCGTCAGGATGACGTCGGTGCGGTCGCCGGTGTGCGTCTTGTGCGAGAACAGGCGGCCGATGACCGGCAGGTCGGAGAGCCCGGGAATGCCCTGGTCGTTCTTGCTGTCGTCGGTGCGGATCAGGCCGGCCAGGAAGTTGGTCTCGCCGTCCTGCAGCCGGATGGTGGTGTCGAAGGTGCGGGTGCCGATGGTCGGCTGCGTGTTGCCGTTGAAGGTGACGTTGTTGCCGAGGTTGCTGACCTCGATCTTGACCTTGAGCGTCACCTCCTGGTTGTGGTGGACGCGCGGCTCGATCTCGATCTTGATGCCGACGTCCTGGTACTGGAAGGAGGTGATGGGCACGATGCTGCCGCCGATGGTGTTCGAGGTGTTGAAGGTGGTCAGCGGGATCGGGATCTTGTCGCCGATCACCAGGTTGGCTTTCTGGCCTTCGGTGATGCGCAGCTGCGGCTTGGCGAGCAGCTGCGCCTCGCCGACCTGCTTGGCGAAGTTGTAGACCGCGGAGGGGATGGTCAGGATCCAGTTGCTCTGGTTCAGGAACGGGATGTCGGAGACCCGCAGGCCGCTGGAGCCGCTGGCCCCGCTGGCGCCGCTGGGGCCGCTGGCGCCGGTGTCGAGCGCCTGGCCGACCGAGTACTGGGACAGCGCGATGCCGAGGTCGGTCATGCGGGTGGTATTGATCTGCAGCAGCTCGACGTCGACGACCACCTCGGCCTTCGACTTGTCGTTGGTCTCGATGATCTTCTCGGCGACCTTCACCTTGTCCGCGGTGTCACGCAGGATGATGGCGTTCAGCTGGTCGTTGGTGGCGATCTTCTGCGCCCCGATCAGGCTGCGCAGGATCGTCGTCATGTCCTTGACCTCGGCGTTGGAGAGGAAGAAGGTCTGGATGACCAGGTCCTCGTAGTTGCGGCGGTTCTGCGGCGTGTCGGCGGCGATCAGGATGGTGTGCTCGTCGATGACCTTGTAGAAGTGGCCGGCGGCGTGCATCAGCGTCTCGAGCGCCGCCTGGGCGGTGACGTCCTTCAAGTCGATGGCGATCTCCTGGTCCTTCAAGTTGGGGTCGAACAGGACGTTGATGCCGAACGCCTGCGCCAGCGCGCGATAGATCTGGAAGATCGACACCGGCTGCGGGAACTCGAGCGAGATCGGCTGCGTGGACCGCGGGTTGAGCATCGGCGGCTGCGGCCGGGTGCCGCGGATCCTCTCCTTCATCTTCTCGATGCTGTCGTTGGGGCGGTTCTCGCGCTGCGCGATGAGCGCCCGGCGCACGTGCTCGAGCTGCGCCGCGGCGTACTGGTTGGTGGGGTCGAGCTGCGTCGCCTGCTGGTACTCGACCAGCGCGCGCTCGAGCGCGGCGGCCTTCTCGAACTGCTTGCCTTTCTCGAAGTGGCTCTGCGAGGCCTTGATCTTGGCGCGCAGCAGCGCCGCGCGGTACTTGATGTTGCCGGGGTCGTTGTCCAGGGCGTCCAGGTACTTGAGCACGGCTTCGTCCCAGTTGCCGGCCACCTCGGCCGATTCCGCCTTGCGATAGCTGACGTTGGCGGCGCAGCCGGCCGCGAGCGCCACCGCCAGGACCGGGACCAGCAGCCGCACTGAGACGGAACGTAGGGCGAAGCGGCTTCGCGTCCCCTTCCCCCCGGCACCGCCGGGTTGGGACCCGGCGGTCTGAGAGAGCAGGAAGGGGATGGTAGGGGATGAGGGGGCGATCCGATAGATGCCGTACGTAGACCTCGGTCGCCCCGATCTCGTGGCTCGGAGTCGTGAGCAGGCAGGGCTGGCTGGATCTAGGTTGCGCATCTTCAAAGGTTCCTCCGGGCTGAGCGCCCAGCGCTACTTCTTGACCGCCAGTCTCTGCGCGGGCCAGGTGTCGAACCCGACGAAGCGGATGTCCACCGACTCGTAGCCGATCTGGGCCACGATGAACTTGCCGTCCAGCACGTCGCCCTCGTGGGCGTTCCAGACCCTCTGCCCATCGGTGAACACCGCGATGCGCTGGCGGGCCGGGCCGAAGTTGCCGAGGTAGGACCAGGTGAAGGGCGGCGGCTTGGGCTTGGCGTCCTCGATGGCCTTGAGCCGCGCCGCCTCGTCGAGCAGCCGCTGGCGGGCGGCCTCGGCCTCCTGCATCGCCTTGAGCTGCGCCGCCGTCGGCGGCTTGGGCGGGGGGGGCGGGGGCGGGGGCGGCGGTTCGACGAAGCGCCAGGGCTCGCGGCCGGTGGTGAAACCGGTGGAGGTGCGGTCGAGCGCGGCGAGGCGCAGCGTTACCACGGTCTGCGCGGCATCGCCGCCGCCGGCGGCGACCGCCGGGACGGCGCGCGGCCGCGCGGGCGCG
>Ga0307479_10002034_pt1 | contig 18429 bp, 17 predicted proteins | sample atmos_gasesECM4C_FD_203743 | JGI IMG/M metagenome (GOLD analysis project Ga0307479, IMG submission 203743) | Hardwood forest soil microbial communities from Morgan-Monroe State Forest, Indiana, United States - atmos_gasesECM4C_515 | ecosystem: Environmental > Terrestrial > Soil > Temperate... | reverse complement strand
TCTACCGGAGATCAGCCGGCGTTATCCTGGTTTGCTAGCGGAAACTGACTGCAAGTTACTTCTATTGCCGTATAAGGCTTCCTTGGCCAAATCTGTTATCCATCGGATTGGCTTCTGGCTTCAAGGCTTCGCGCATATTTGGCCAATGTTTGTTAGCCAGCCGCTCGCTACCTTCGGAACTCTGCATCGAACCGCGTTTCGACCTCGAATGACCAGCAATTTCCTAATTGCGATTATTTTCGATCGAAGAGGTATTGCGCCCACGCGAGCTGACTAGTAACAGCTAGTGTCGGACAGACCTTGCCCGCACACTTATATTCCGAGGTGCGCCCGTAATTTGTCAGTGTATTCCGACCAGGAGCGGAACCTTCGGGCACGCGCTTCATAGCAAAGTCGCGAGTACAATTTTCGATCTAACAGTAGCGTTTTTATCGCGTCGGCGAGCATGTCCGATTTGGTTTGATCGACAATTAGGCAGCCACCACTTCGCCCTACTTCGCCCAGCGCGCCATTACCGCCGCAGATGCATGGCTTGCCATGGACGAGACTCTCGGCAATAGGAAGCCCGAAACCTTCCATGAGAGACGGATAGACGGTGAAGCGACACGCCTCATATGCACGGTCAAGGACGTTATCGTTAACTTGTTTCAGCCAACGAATCGGTCGGGCGGACCGGCGAAGCTTGCGCAGTTCAGCTGTAACTTTGTTGCCAAAACCACTCGTGCTACGACCAATCAGCTCAAGATCGAAATCTAGACTTGAGTTCCACAAAGTATTGGCTGCACGCAGTAACGTGAGGTGATTCTTCCGCGGCTCGAAAGAGCCTACACACAGAATCAACGCCCGGGTGGTGTCCGGCGGCAGATGCTGCGTCTTAACCGGTTCGATCGGCCAGGTCTCAACTACGGTCTCGGTGGGCGGCACGCTCAATTCGGACCAAAACTGGCGTAAATCATTACCTGAAGCTTCGGAAACACAAATGACCAAATCGAACTTCGCCAAAGAAGTGATGTAGCTTTCAAACTTGGTTCTCGCCCTCTGGCTTACCAATGACAAGCGCAGAGCGGCAGCGTCGTGAAAGATCGCCACCGAACGGACGCCGGGTTTTGAAATCAGCAACGGTAGTCTCTTCAACCGGCCATCCCGGAAAATGTCTGGTTGTAGCAGAACGTCTCCGCGACCGAGTTCTTTTTCAAGCCGAACTGATTTTCGAAAAATCTGTCGATGCAATTCTGCTGGAAAATATTCGCCCCGAAGTTCCGGGCGCGCGTGTGGTCGGGTCAGAAAGCGGGACGGATGATCGAGCAGAGCCCGCTCCCGCCGGCCGAGAAGCTGGTACCGGTTCCCGACCACGTTCCATGAAATCGGAGTAACGGGGACGCAGCGGGTCAGTTCCTGAAAAATCCGGCGCGTAATGCGCTGCATTCCAGTACTTCGAGGCGACTTGCATGAGCCGCTGACGTCGATGTAAACCATGCTCAACGCGACCGAAAAACTTTCCAGTTCGCACTGAAAAACGCGATCGTCTCGTTGTTGTGCTGGCGCCGGCCATCCGGGACGTCGTGCAAGGTCATTGTGCCGATTTGCCGGACCACAGTGCGCATCATCCCCGACGCGGGAATAACGTATCGCTCCACTCCGCGGCGTTCTAGGCAGCCGCTGATCCACATGTCATCCATGTAAAATGCACCAGCCGGTGCAGCGGAGTAATCCCAGAGCGACTCGTCAAAAAAGCGAGGCTGAATCAAGTAGCTGCCGCAACCTGTGATGACCGCGGTCTCTTTGGGAGCTTGCAGATCGACACCGAATTCAATCTTGCAATCGCGCCAATTTAAACTCCGCGGCATCGGGCCGCCGCGAAAACACAAAGCGGCATCAGGCAACTGCTCATGATAGTGTAGATACAGTTCGATCGAGTCGCGTGGACAAATTCGATCGTCGTCCACGACCATGATCAACGTATCATTTCGCGACGACGCCAGTTCATCCTGAACGACCGTAATGAACTTGGTGGCAGGCCCCCAGTCTTTCTCGCATCGCAAAACTCGCATCTTTGGAATCTCGAAAAGGTAGCGGGGAATCTCGTATTCCCGCTTTTGACGAACAGAGAATTTCGGAACAGCCAGAACGATTTCGTCTGGAGGCCTAGTTTGATTCAACAACGAGTCGAGAGTGGGCTGAAGCCGGCCAATTCGATCAGGCATGGTCGAGAGCGAAACGATGACTCGCTTGGCCGACTTCATGCGCGAATTGGCCAAGACTTTTCGAATGAACGCCTTCTGGCGCCATCGCTTAGGACGAAAATAAAAAGAGTAATCGACGACAACCTCAACTGCCGTCCGCGCGCTGCGTCTGAGCCACTTCAATGTTCTCACCACCTCTTTTGTAGTACCAATTTTTGCAGAACCACTGTGCTGTTCCAAAGAATTTCCGAGTCCATTCCGCCGCCGAATTTCGCCTCCGTCATTGGGCAGCGACCTCCCAACAGACGAATTCGGCGCGAGCCAGTTGCGTTTGTAGGTTCGGATACAATTGCTGAAGAACCGGAAGGTCGCGCGCGACACAAGCTCCGATCAAGGGAGGTCGCGGTGGATCCGCACGGATTTCATCGACCGTATACTTCGTTACCGGCGATCGAAGGTCGCCATGGAAGAGGTAAAAGGAATCCCAAAGCAAGTCCGCCCCCGGCTTTTTGGCTTTAACCAATACTATTTTAGATCCCTCTCGTTGAAGTGTCCCGAGCCTTTCCGCGATCGCCTTCTCATCGGTGACATCTTTTGGTAAGGTGAGAGCTGGGATCAAGACGTTGATCTTATCGTTGCGGTCATCTTTACCTTCGAGATGATCGATTTCTATCTTCGTTTGGATAAAGCCAACGATTAATACCGCGCCGAGAGCCGCGATTGTTAGAACGCGAGCGCGCTGCCCTCGTCCCAGGAACCGATAAAACAGGAGCGCGATCAAAAAACAAAGGGCGGGAAGAACCGGGATAACGTAGCGAACGTGCCGAAAATTGGAGACGATTGCCAACGTGATTATCGCCAAACTGACGATTGCGATTTCACGAATTGCCGGGGGATCGGCTTCCTTTCGTGAAAGCAAAATTGCGAACGGGGCGAGCAAGGCCAGTAGCCCGCAAACACCGCCATTAACGATCATGCGAAGCGGTATTTCGAAGTAGGGTCGTGTCCCGAGGCCAGCTGGCCCAAGCCAGACGATTACTTCTTCGTGAAACACATCCCACAACGGCATCTGGTACCTGACGAGTTGCAGAAGTGGCCAAAAAGACATCATGACCACAGCCAGAACCAAACTGAGACTTAGCCACCAGCTCCGCAGCTTAGGTCGCTCAGCGCGCGAGGTTATGCGCACGAGAAGGATAAGAAACCAAACCAAAAAAGGCAGCGGATTTTTTTGGAGACTACTCAGCCAACAGCTCACTGCGACCCCCAGCCACCATACCGGATTCTTTCGGGCGAGTTGCGAAAAAAGGATCGCGGCAGTTGTGAAAAATGCCAAACCGACATCGAGCAGACCGCGTGTCGCCTGAGTTGCGAATAGGGGACACGAAAACAGCACCGCGACGCTGAGTGGAACAAGCCACCGTCGGTCAGGTCGAATCGCCAATATCAGGAAAGCCAAAGCAATCGCAGTGAGCGCCGCATAGATCAGTGGCCAAATTCGCACCGCCAAACTCGGATTTGCAAAGCGAGGCAAAGTCAGGGTAGTCAGCCAGTACTGCAGCGGCGGCTTCTCGAAGGATGGCTCAAAGTTGAAGTGGACCAGCCAGGGTCCGGTCGAAAGCATTTCGCGAGTCCGTTCGGCAGTCAGAAGCTCGTCGGTAGCAACCAGAGTTCCCTTCGGGATTTCGAAGCTAAGCCAGCCCAACGCAATGATGCACGCCAAGCCAGCTGTTGCGACGGACCAATCACGCCGACCAGGATAAAAGGAACGGAGGGCTTCCACAAAGAGGCATTCATTTCACTGGAACCAGCGAACCGCAAGTGCGGCAACTTTGTCGACACTTCGCAGAGAAGGCCAAACTGGAACTGTTCACGCCAGCAGGGTAGCATGCGCGCAGCGATCATAGCCAACCTTGGTATGCAATTTTCGGATGCTCGAGTGCGCAAAGCGATCGTTATTGCGGTGGCAATCATTGCAATCGTCTTCAGTTGGTTGGCTCTCGAGATTCCGAAAGGCATCTTGTCAAGTAGCGGCGACGAAATGCTCACGGCGGAGCGTTCACGAGAAATGCTTTTGCTCGGTCGCTCCAAAGTTCACTTTAACTTTAAGCCGTCCTTTGAAAAACCACCCTTACAGTACTGGTTGACGAGTTTCAGCCTGCCGCATTTGGAGAACAGAACCTTGGCTGTTCGCATCTGGCCCTGGTTCTACGGGGTCCTCACTGCCATTGCGCTTGCGTGGCTGGCGTTTGTGGTGGAGCCGGGCCAGCCGTTGATCATTCCGTTAAGTGTCGCGATCTTAACGTCCTTCCCGCTCTTTGCTACAGAGGCATCCCGCGGTGTACTCGATACCGGCCTGGCATTGTTCACCACGACCGCGATTGTTTGCGCGCAACTCGCCCGAAGGAATCCGGCGTGGTGGCTCGGAACCGCCGTTGCCTGCCTGCTCGGAAGTCTGCAAAAAATCCCAATCCCGTTTCTAGTTTGGTTGTTCATCCTTGCCTCACGATTCGCCTCGGCCGCGGAGCGCGATCGACTGAAAAGTCGCTGGCTTTGGTTCAGTCTCCTCGGCGCTTTAATAACAATGCTGATTTGGCCCGTGTCCCAAATTCTGACCTTTGAAGTTCCTTACCGGCACCTCTTTCACCAGGAGGTCGTCGACTGGCTTGGCCCGAATAATCTCGGGTCGCGACCATATCTCGAAATTCCGTATCGGTTAATTGTTACTTCAGCCTGCGGCTTTTTTATTTTTGCCGCGCCATTCCTGATCCTTTTTTGGAAAAAGGAAGAATTTGGAGCCGCTGCCCGGGAAATCTCGATCGTTTGTCTCGCCCTCGTTGCGATCGAAATTCTCTCCAACTTCCGGCATGTTCACTATATCGAGCCGATCATTCCAGCTCTCTGCCTGCTTCTGGCCATCGTCGCCGAACGACTATTGAGATATCGAGGGCTCGTGCGCGTCGCCGCAGTTGCCATCCTGGCAACATTTCTGGTCGCCGGCTTCGTCCAAACGAAGTTACAAATCGACTTCAGGCGCCAAAAAAGCTTTGCCGATGAAAAACGTATCGCCGAAGAGCTCGGCACTCTGCAACAACCAGATTTGCCCACAGTGCTTGTCAAAGCGGTCAAGGTAGGGAGTGATCTGCATTTCGCTTCGTTCTACCTTTTTCATGGAAACCTGCGGTTCCCAGTGTCGAGATACACTGTGGACGAGATTCGCCAGACGCCGCCGTCACCGCCGCTAATCGGCGCCTGCGTGACGCGCGATCTTCCGGCTCTCCAAGCCATTTACCCGAATATCGAAGTCCGATTCACTCGCACTCAATTTATCCTATGGCGAGTCGATCGATCCAATCCGGGTGGAGTCAACCCGGGAAGGCAGCCAGGCACCGGCTGACAAGCAGGATGGTTGTGACAAGTCGTTGCAATCTCAGGAAAAAACATTCTAGGTGTCCGACATCCAGCCACGGGAAAACAATTCGTGCAAGTCTCAGGCACGAACTTTAACCTCTGATTGAACAGAAAAAAACTCGCCGTTTGGATGAAAAAGATTTTCGTAACAGGAGCCAGTTCCGGCATCGGCCTGGCCATTGCCCGATCGCTCATCACGCGTGGCGATGAAGTTTGGGGAACGTCGCGGGATCCTTCGCGCCTGCCGCAGTTGCCGCATCTGCATCCGGTCCAACTTGATCTCTCGGATCCAAATTCAATCGACCAGGCATTCCACAGCGCGCTTTCCGAAGCCGGCTCCTTCGAAGTGGTAGTTAACAATGCCGGCAGTGGTCACTTTGGCGCCGCGGAGCATCTTTCCCACGCCGAGATTAAGAGCCAGTTTCAAATCCTGCTGTTCGGACACCTTCAACTCATGCGCCTGGCGTTGGGGGCGATGCGCGCGCGCGGAGGAGGCTTGATTATCAATGTTACATCGCTCGCGTCGCGATTGCCGGTACCGTTTATGGCTGCCTACAATGCAGCCAAAGCGGCGATGGCGACCTACACAATGTCGATCCAACTCGAGCTGCCGGACTCGGATGTGCGCATTGTCGATCTTCAGCCAGCGGACATTTTGACAGCGTTCAATGACGCGGTTCCTAAAAAGGAGGAACCGGATCCGCGCTATAAAGATCGGGTAACAAAGACCTGGACCGCGGTGGATCGCAACATGAAGAACGCGCCGCCGCCGGATCTCGTCGCCAAGCGCGCACTCGAATTGATTGATTCACTTAATCCCCCACCCCGGATCACGGTTGGCGACGCGTTTCAATCCAAGGTCGCGCCATTTATTTTCCGGTTTCTGCCGCAGCGGGTCCGCGTTTGGGGGCTGAAGACGTATTACGGGATTTGATTTCGGCCCGATTCGGCAAGAACGCTCTGACCCAGAGCCGAATGATCGGCAAGGACAGGGTCCCTCGCGAAAAAAATACGGTCCAACTATCGCGAAAGAAGTTAATTACCTCGGTATTGCTTCGGACGGCGCCGTTTGGCACATCGCAGAGCGCCATCGTGCCCCATTGTTGGCGAACGGCTCGCATCATCGCTGACGCCGGCACGACATACTTTTTGATGCCACGTCGATCCAGGCAGCCACTGATCCAGATGTCGTCCATGTAGAACGCACTCTTTGGCGCGCCGGTGTAATCCCACAACGCGGAATCGAAGAACTGCGGCTGAACAAGATAACTGGCAGTGCCGGTAATGACTGCGACTGGTTTGGGCTCGCGAATCTGATTGGCGCGAATCATTTTCGGCAGGAACCAGACAAGGCTATGCGGTATTAATGCGCCACGGAAACAAAGCGCGGCGTCTGGCAGTTGCGCGTGGTAATGCAGATATGTTTCCAACGCATCGCGCGGGTAGATTCGGTCGTCGTCAACAGCCATAATCAACGTGTTGCCGCGACCGGCGGCCAACTCCTCCTGAATAACTGGAATGAATTTGGTTGCCGGTCCCCAGTCATGCTGGCAGCGCAAAATGCGGACACGCGGAATTTTCTCGAGATAGCCAGGGACGACGTAATCCTTTTGCTGCCGATTCGAAAACCGAGGGACCGCGACGACGATTTCGTCAGGCGTTCGCGTCTGTTCCAGCAGACAACGGAGGGTTGGTTTGAGGTTATCAATCCGGTCCGGCAACGTTGAAAGAGAAACGATGACGCGACTGTTGCGCGTTGAGGAGGAATTGGATAACTGCCGCCGGATGAATCGTGCTTGCTGCCGCCCAAAAAGTAGCGAGTAGACAATCTCGCCTGTCCCACTCACCATTTCCTCCAATTTTCGTATGAGACGCCCCATCACGACTAGAACTATACCGTAAATATGAAAAAGCCGATCTCCGACGCAGTCATTCTTATGGCCGGGCCTGGTTCGCGCCTCGTCGCGGGCGGTCACGTTCTGCCGAAACCACTTATTCGAATCGGCGGGCGCGCCATTTTTTCTTACACAATCGACGCTTTGAGAGAAGCTGGAATAAAGACCGTGCACGTGGTGACCGGACACAACAGCGACGCGCTGTTGAGTGGGATCAAGCCGTTGATTCCAGCAGAAATGAAGGTTCACCCGATTCATAATTCTGAATGGCAAAAACAAAACGGGATTTCAGTCTTGGCCGCGAGATCGCACGTGTTCTCGCCGTTTTTTCTGACGATGGGCGACCATTTGTTCAAACCATCGATTGTCCATCTTCTCCTGCGCGAAGCGAAAGCGAATGAGCTTAATGTAGCGATCGATCGGAAACTAAATTCCATTTTCGATCCGGAGGATGCGATGAAAGTGCAAACGCGGGGGGACCGCATTGCCAGGATCGGAAAGAATTTGGATGATTACGACGCGATCGACACCGGTGCGTTCGTGTGCCCGCCCACCTTTTTCGATTACCTCGAGCGAGCCAAACGTGCCGGCGATTGCAGTTTGGCGGATGGTGTGCGCGCGATGTCTAAGGACGAAAAAGTGCGCGCGATCGATATCGGCGACGCCTGGTGGCAGGACATCGACACGCCGGAAATGTTAGCGGCGGCTGAAAAAGTACTGGGCGGTTCACACCATCGTCTTACGCCCGGCCCGGCCGCGCCATGAAAGAATGAACGTCGCAACGGCGTAAATAAAGAGCAGATGCAACATCCAACGCGCCAACCCCAGCGCGATCACAATCAGAAAAAGCAAAAACGCCACGTCTCGTTTCGTTAGTTCAAACCCCCATGAGGTGACGCGATCACCGAACAAGCGTCCACCTGATCGCCGCAACTGTTCGTCGTCCTTTGTAAACACCACCGCCGCCGGTCCGCGGCGAAGAAGGTCGAGAACGTGGTCCGGCCCGAGACGCAAAGCGATAAACACCGATGCCAGGACACCTTCGCTTAGAAAAACCCAATGACCGACCGCGTTCTGGTGAGCGCCACGAAACAGGCCAAATCCGAGCCCAATCGGAAACAGCAAGAGCGCGATCAAGTCTCCAAGCGCGTCGAAACCAGGGCCCTTCTCAGAATCCAAATATTTCGCGCGCGCGATTTCGCCATCGCAGCCGTCGAGAATGCTATGCACGTTAAAGAGCGCGGCCCCGATAACGAATCCGGGGTATGTACCACGGATCAGGAACAGAAAACCGATCACCGGAAAGGCGGTGATTAACACTGTCCAGAGGTTTGGCGTAATCGACGTCTTAACAAGGAATCGGCTGACCGTGCGCGAAATCAGGCGATTCAGATAACGCGAAACAAAACCGTCTCGCGATTTGCCGCTGCCACGAAGAAGCCAGCCCTCCGCGCGGGCAACGTCGCTTTCGTCGCCAAGGTATCGCCAATCCTCACTTTTCCGGGGATCTGCATCGACACACGCGTTTTGAAAACGTTGCCAGAGTTTCTGCCAAACGGCGGATTCGTCGCCAATGGTTGCATCGTTTTCCAACGGAACGGAATCGTGGACGAATTGCTCGAGGCCGTGCCGCTTTACCAACAAGCGTGTATTGAATACTCGCTCACGGCCACCAACGGTAAGCGCATCGACGAATGCACATCGGCTCAGCCGCGGATTTTGTGGTCGCCATCTCTTTTGAGCCACGATGTCTGGTCGCCAGAAGATGAAGATGTCGATCTTGCGCTGGCTTGAAATCGAAGTCGCGAGTTCATCAAGCGCGAGCACGAGTCGTTCAAGCTGACGCAAGCCGGCAATTCTCCAATCCGCTGACTCGTCGGCCAGGACGATAACGTGATCAAAGTCGGGATTCATGCAGTGATTGATCGACGATAGATCCGATAGGTTTTGTAACGCTTCGCGCCCATCGCTTCGATGAAGCGATTCACCATCACGTTGTCCTCCAGCGTCATGCTGAGTTCGCCGGTGAATCCGCGTCGAAAAGCTTCATCCATTAATCGGAGGACCAGCATCTCGGCGATACCCGCTTGCCGATAATCTTTAACCACGCCCAGAGCAATGAGCCGCCCAGTCCGGGCCTTCTTGAGATGATAGAGCAATTTCAGCAGCCCAATTGGCAAACCAAATGTGGTTAGTCTGCCATTCATCTTACGCAATGCCACGTTGATATCGGGCACGCCAATCAAGAATCCGATGGGGCGCTCCCCGATCTCGGCGATAAGTGTCGTCTCGGGCACGATCAGGGGCTTGAGCTCATGCGCCATATGTTCGGCTTCGGCCTCCGTAAATGGAACAAACCCCCAGTTTTTCTCCCAGGCTTGGTTGTAAACAGCTCGGATTCGTTGTCCTTCTTGGTCGATTTTTTTTGTATCGATCGGACGGATCGTGACTTTTTGCTTGCGAGCGCGTACTTCGGCGATCTTTCGCAGCCGCGCCGCTGGCTCGGGGAATTCCGAGAACCACCACGCATACCAGTCTTTCGCTTTGGAGAATCCGCAGCTTTCAATCAGAGGTGCGTAATACGGCGGATTGTGCGCGGTTAACAGCGTAGGCGGATGCTGGAATCCGTCGATCAGGAGACCGCAGACATAGTTGGTGGAATAGTCGATTGGGCCCATGACCTCGTTTCGGCCTTTTTTTCGAAGCCAGCCACTGGCTGCTCGAAATAAAGCCTCGGCCACGTCGTGATCATCGATGGATTCGAACATTCCGAAGCAACCGACGTTCGTCTCATGCAGTTTGTTATAGTTCGGATCGTCGCTCGCCATGATCCGGCCGACAATCTCCCCATTCCGTCTGGCTAGAAACAATGCGGCATCGCCGTGGCCATAAAACGGATGTTTATCTCGATTAAGAAAAGCTTTTCGCTCGATGATTAGCGGCGGTACCCAGGCGCGGTCGTCTTTATAAATCTGCCAAGGAAACCTTATGAACGCGTTCCGTTCCGTCGGCGAATGGACTTCGACAATTTCAACAACTGATTCAGAAGGACCGCTCATGCGAATTCTTTTTGCGTCGTGAAAAAATCCATGAGCAAACGAATGATTCGTTGCTGCTGCAATATGAGAAAGAGCAGCAGGATGTTTCCCACGGTAATTTCGGCCCAGAAAAACCAGACTGGTTGTTGAATGAGAAACAAAATGAACAGGATCAGCATTCGTGAATTAGTCATTAGCAGGCCCCACCATTTAAATGTTGGCCCAACCAGCGCCTCGTAGCGGAATTGAAACCAATCCGGGATGAAGTCCCCCGACATAAGGCGAACTCGTTCGCGCAAACGTTTGATGCTTGGAAAAAGCAACTCTTGCTCGCGAATCCCGCCGAGATAGAGCGCAAGAAGGATCTTCGGCCACGCGTTCTCGCGCCAACTCAGGCGGCGATAGTCCCGTTCGACTGACGAGGCGGAATCAAGTTCGCCCCGGCGTTTTCCAAAATACAGATAGGCGTGCCGCCAATAATCATGTGCGGCAGCCTGCAGAGCGTGGCTGAGGCCGGCCGCAATCGCCAGGACAAAGATCGCTCCCGAAAACCCCTGAAGTCGCAGCCGCAGCGCGAGGTGAGCGTAAATACTAAACCAGATAATATGATCAACCGTCAGATCCAGAATTCGGCCGGTGCGACTTTGCTGGTTAGTCAGCCGCGCGAGCTGCCCATCCGCGTTGTCGAAAATGTTCGCTATCACGTGAAGTGCAACGCCAATGAGGTTGAGAAAGAGCGTGTGATAAAAGTAGAGGTGCCCGGCAATGACTCCGAAAACTCCGCCGATCATCGTGATCGCGGTCGGCGTGAACCCTAATCCGCCAAAGAACCGGGCGAGGCGAAAACCGACTCTTCGATAAAAAAGAAGATCAACAATTCCTTCGATTTCGCGCGATTTGTAGGTCTCGGCAATGCCGAGGCGTGCTGAGGGGGGCGATTCGGAGATGAAGCTTTTTCCCACTTCAGGCGTTCTGTAACGCCGCGGGTACGAGCGTGTCTTCTAGAATATTAAGGGCTTCGTCGAGATCGGCCCGCGTATGTTTGGCGGTGACGCAAGCGCGGAAGCACACCCGGTTCAGCGGAACCGCCGGATAGTCAACCGGTGCAACCCACAAACCGCACCGACGCAATTCATGACAAAGTCGGTACATGCGCTCGCGTTCGCCGATCACAATCGGCATGATGTAGGTTGTCGATTTTCCGACATCGATCCCGAGGCCGCGCAGCTGCGCGTGAAAATAATCCGCGTTTTCCCATAATTTTTCGCGCAACTCCGGTTGGTCGGTTGCAATCTCCAGCGCTTTGATAATGCCGGCGACCACGACCGGCGGCAGCGCGCACGAATATACGTACGGATGCGCATAAAAGCGCAGGTATTGAAGCGTCTCTTTCGAGCCGGCCACAAATCCGCCGAGAGCGCCAAAGGCTTTGGAAAAGGTGCCGTATACGAGCGAGATCTGGTCTTCCACTCCGAACCTCTCGGCCGCGCCGCGCCCGTGCTCGCCACAACCCAGAATCGAATGAGCTTCGTCCACAAAAACACTCGCACCGTGTGTCTTAGCGACTGCGATCAATTCACTGAGATTTCCGAAATCGCCGTCCATCGAATAAATCCCTTCGACGATGACGAGACGGCGACGGCCTTCTTGTCGACTAAGCGCCGCTTGTAATGACTCGGGATCGTTGTGCTCAAACTTCTCTGCTCGACAACGCGAAAGAACAGCGCCGTCGCGCAGACTCAAATGCGAACGATTGTCCAGGATCGCGACATCGCTTTTCCGGAGTAGTCCGGAAATCGTGCCGAGCGCACCGCCAAACCCGCTGTTGAAAAGCATGGCGTCTTCGCGATTTAGAAATTTGGCAACCGCACGCTCCAGCTCACGATGCAAATTAGTCATGCCCGACAAAATGGGCGCCCCGCATGCCCCCATCCCATGCGTCCGTAAAGCCTTGCCCGCCGCAGCGACCACTTCCGGATGGTTGGCCAATCCGAGATAATTGTAAGAGCAAAGATTGATGACCGAATGCGGTTTGCCATTGTAGCTGATTGTCGTCCGGGCATCCGCAGTAGAGAGCATTTCCGGTTCGTATAATTCTCCGGCCCACGCGCTTTCCCGCACCCAGTTGGTGAAGCTTAGTGGCGCCTGTAGCGGATCGTTGCTTTCGCCGGCTGCGACAAAATTGCTCAGACTGAGTTTGAACGGGTCGGTGTTCACGCTGGATGAATCAGATTGTCTATCTTTCGGCGAGTCGGGCAGGACTCCTGCCGTAGCAAATAAGTTCGAATGGGAGAGCTTGCCCGTCCAGCGTCCGGGCGCGGGGAACACTGCAGATTGTCTGTCAGAAATTGTGTTTTCAATGCCTTATGTAAGGCTCGACGTCCATTGCAGGCACGGCGAGTTCCATATCGGGGCAGCTACTCTAGCGAGTCTGGTGTGGGGGACAAGATTTAAGTGAGGCTGGCTGTTTGAGGCGTTTGCCGCTCTAGCGCCAAAGGCGCGCCCCAATTCCAGGCTATTGATGACGCCGCGCAATCGGAGTCCTAGAAAGTGGACTATTTCCGGGTCGTCTTGAAGACGTGGTCCCAAAGGGGCGAACTTACCCCGTAGCCGGCATGATCGTCCTGATAATGGTGCCGCAGGTGATACTGCTTCAGCCACCTCCAGACGCCACGCTTCATAGCGAAATGGTGAGTCGCGTAATGGATTGTGTCGTAACACACATACCCAAAACCGAAGCCGGCCAGCGCCGCCGGGGCGAACCGGCCCAGTGTCAGGATAAACACGATATAGAAAACCACTGCCAACGGAACGCTGATAATGGGTGGCATAACCAGTCGGCTCGCATCGTTCGGATAATCGTGATGCACTCCATGCATGATGAAGTGAAGCAGTTTACCCACCCGCGTTTTCGGTTCGTAATGAAAAACATAGCGATGAATGACGTATTCCAGCAGCGTCCACGTCAGGACGCCGATCACGAAAAATCCGAGCACTGCCAGGAACGACAAACCTTTCTGCACAAACGCGAGGTAAAGCATTAAGGCAATGATCGGCCCGTAAAGAATTACCGGGGTCGCCGGATGCACATGCGAGAAAAATTCCATGAAGTTGCTCTCGAACATCCGGACCGTTTCGTTCTTGTTGGAAACGAATGGCTTGTTCATGACCAGCTAAACCTTAACAACTTCGGGCTCACAATAAAGCGTATCGGCATTCGACGGACTAATCGCGACGGTTGTCCGGCTCGCCGCTGGTTCCCTGGTTCGCTCGATCCTCGAAAACAGAGTGTATCGCTTGTCGAAAATGAATTGGAAAAGGAGACGCGTCCACGAGGAGTGAAACTTGAGGTTATCGTAAAACTCCGGCGCCATTGCCTTGAGTTTCGGCAAATTATTCCAGGGAATCGACGGCAGATCATGGTGTTCGTTGTGGTAACCCATGTTCAGGCACAACCAGTTGATCGGGCCGTAGTAGCTGTAAGTCTCCTGGTTCGGATCGTTTGTATAATGCTCCTGGACCCAGCGCGCGCCTACCGGGTGCAAACCGATCGAAAAGAAAAACGAAAACGCGAGGTAGAGAAATCCTGCCCAGCCGCAGAAATATACGACGACCACATCGTAGGCCGCCGCGCAGACAAGATTAAGAACGAACCACCGGTCGCGCATGGTAATCGCCTTCAGGCGGGGAGGGCGGGTGAGCTGAAAAAAAGGAAAGAGCATCAACCAAAGCGCTTTTCGGTACCAAACGTTGCCAACCAGCCTCGCCTCCCAATGGTTGGCGAGGTCGGCATCGTGCTGGTAGTCCCCCTGATGCGAATGATGTTTTAGATGATAAACGCGGAACCCCATCGCTCCGGGTGCCAGATTCGGCAGATCGGCCAGGATCGCGACGAAAATGTTCCAGCTTTTTCGCCGGAAGATGAGGTTATGCGTTGCATCGTGGATGATGACGTAGTTGGCGTGATTGGCGAAGGCGCCGACAAAATAGGCGATGATTAGGCTAAGCCACCAGTAATGGATCCCGAGCTTGCCCATTGCAAAAGCGATCCCGGCTTGAACGACAACAATCGACAACGCGAGCAACGCGGTCCAGGGATTGCGCACCATTAACTGGCGAATCTCGGGATGGGCCTTAAGCAGCGCCCGAGCCCGGCCCACGTGGGGATGTTCGGTTCCGGATTGGTAGAAGGCCGCGCGCATTTGGCTAGAACGAACTCTAATGGAATACGCGATGCCTTTCAACGCTTTGAGAATCTGACCTCAATGCCCAAAGCGGAGCCGCCAGGGCTTAAGCACCGACTCAAAGACGACCTTGCGACACATCTTTGATTGCCCCTCGCGGCGATCGAAAAACGTGATTGGAATTTCGGCGATCTTGAGACCGGCCCGTTGAGCGCGAAAAGTTGTTTCGACCAAGAAAGCGTAGCCTTCAGCCGCAATCGGAGTTTCGAGGAGGATCTGTAAGGCGTGACGAGTGTAAGATCGGAAACCGCTCGTGCTGTCTCGGACCGTTAGACCGGTAATCGCGCGGACGTATCGATTTGCGAACCGGCTAAGCAATCGACGTCGCAACGGCCAATTGGCAACGCAACCGCCAGGGCAATAGCGCGATCCTATGACGAGTTCCGCTTCGCGGACTGCGTCGATCAACATCGGCACCACGGCAGGATCATGCGAGAAATCCGCGTCGAGCTGGACGATCCGGGCGTAATTTCGCTCCATCGCTGCGCGATAACCGTCGAGCAAACTGCGCCCATAGCCGCGCGGCCCGCGTCGGCGAAGAACTGAAAAACGCGCGTTCTCGCCGAACAACTTTGTTGCGTAATCCGCCGTCTTGTCTGGCGAGTCGTCGTCGACCAATAGAACATCAGCGGCTGGCGCGACTGTGAACAATTCAGGCACTAGCGCGGCGACATTTTCCCGCTCGTTATAAGTCGGAACGACAATAAGCGTGCGGTCGGTCTCCATTTATGAGATTAGCGAGCCTGACGGAACTCGAACCCACTTTGAATGATTCACGTATTTGCGCAATTCTGCCGCAAATACGTGGCGAACTGCGTATTATTATATACAGCGCGAAAATGGCCCTTTGGCAGATTCGCGCAGAATTACGTAATTCCCGTTTCGGAACTTGTCCGAAAACCCTCGCATGAGCGCCATTGCCCTTGGAGAATGGACCTGCAAAGTCGATGCTCGCGTCCATGACGAACCCGCGCTGTCTCAGCCTACGGGTTCGATGCCGATTTTGCCGCCTTTTCTTCGAATTTCTCTAGCTCGCTTTGTGGAGGCGAAATATAGTCGTCGGTCATTTCGCCTGTCTTAACCACGTTGCCATATGCTGACTTCCAGTCGGCAACGAGGTTTTTGCCTTCATTCGCGTTAAATTGATCGATTAGCTTTTCCATCTCCTTATATGCGGCGATGCCTTTCTTGTTGTCCTCCTCGGTATTCGTGCCGTCCGCAAGATGGTGCGCGATTTCTTTCCAGTTTGGTTGCTTCTCCAAATATTCGTTGCGTGCTTTCCTGTAAGCGTCCTTGACTGCTTTGACCTGCTCCATCGGACTGCCTGTTGTTTTTGGAGTCGTAGTAAAAATCTCGCCTTTCGGCAGCACGGGCGGCCGCATCTCCTCGTTTTCATCGGAAACGTTCAGCGGCTTTGGTGGCTCGATTTCGACTTTTGCTTTTTTGCCCGTCAATTCCACGTTCGCGAAGTCGCTGGTCGTTGAGGGCTCGTGCGGCTTTCTTGTTGTTTGCGGCTTCGTCTGGGTGCGCGCAACCGGCTGACCACCGCCGCCGCCAACTGCGAACGGATCAGGTTCCCGTTGGCGGTGGCCGATGCCGCCTAAATCAATATTGACGCCGCCCCCTACTCCGACTCCGCCCCCGCTGGATTTGCTCTTATGCCCCCCGCCGGGGCCGCACGCAATCGCGTGCGTGCCGAACATCAAGGCAATCCCAGCAGTGAATACGAGGATGATAGACGTTTTCATTTGGCGAGAGAGGTCAGCCGTAGAAGAAATGCTTGTCCGTTCGGCAGCACGATTTGCAGCCTTTTGTCAGCCGTGAACACCGACTTTGGCCAATCGACTTTGGTGTAAGAATAAGTTCCCTTCGGCCCAAATATCTTGTTGAGATTAATACCCACGCCCATACCGCTGTAGCCGCCGGTTTCGGCTTGAGAACTGACCGACAATGGTAGTCCGGTGTTTTCTTCGTGACCCACTTTGCGATCTTCGCGGAAGACCGGATTAATCACCCCGCCACTTTTATCCACCAGCGCGATCTGGCCCGGTTTCACTACTTTTTTGTCTGCGCCAAACACACGAATAATCAGGCGCGCATTTTGCGGTGAGGACTGGCCGAGCGTATCGCCGACCGTATCAACCGTGTAAGCACCTTGCTTATTTGTCGTGCGAATTGGTGTTAGTGGTGCGTTAACGCGCGGCGCTGCTTGGAGACGAAAAGCTAACATCAAGCCGAATACGACGAGCAGGGCGATGCAGGGGGACTTCTTCATGAGCGGACCCGATTAATGCTGTTCCTAACCGGCAATTTATGTCAATATTAAAGTGCCGTCGATTTGGCGGTAAAACGGCTCTAAAAGTCTGAATCTAGAATGAGTTCAGATTTCTTTGTCGGCGGAATGTTAATGGCGAGCGGCATCTATCTATGGACCTGGCTTGCTTTCGGCCCGAGAAGCTTTCCAGGAAATTTCATCTTTCGACTTACAGGTGACCGGCCTGCTCCGGCTTCTCCAGGTCTCTCGCTTTCGCCGTAGTCAGTTCGACTTTCTCGAAAATAGTGTCGATCCCCTGGTCAACCTTCCTCTTGGTCGCGGGCGTCATCGGCCCTTTTTCTTCCACTTGCTTGTAAACGACTTTCTTTAAATCGTCCTTTGTCGCCGCTGGCGTCCCAACGATTGCGCAAACCTGCGGATCGCTCCAGGTGCTCCACTGCACCACGATGTCCTTTTGTTTTTGCTTGTCCTGGTAAGGCAAATCCTTCAGCGCACCATCTTTTTGGAGCTTATCTGCAGCATCATATTTCGATGTGCAGAGGCGCAGCAGATCTCTCGCTTGCTTCGCGGGAACATGTGAACCCGGATTCTGCGAGCCCGTGGGATCACCGGTGTTTACAACCAGATCACTCGTGACACCTTTGCCGACCGGCGGTTTGTTTCGCTTAACACAAACGCCATCCATGGGAACCGTCGCAGTGCCATGTGGATCGATTTTCAGGGTCTTACCCTTCGGACAGACATAGTCCTGATTCTTTCCACTTTTTGATTCGAGAACCATTGGCGGTACAACGCAATTAATTGGCTGATCTGTCACGTTCTCGAGTATAAGATCGGCTACGTGACCGATTGTTTCGCCGGTGCCGACGGTGTTGGTTTTGACTCCTTCACAGATGGTAACGTTTCCGTAATGTCCCTGCTGAAAAATTACGCGCACGATGTCGTTCTGGATCCGCGCCCATTCCTCAGGATCGCGTCGCTGGTCAGTCAGCTTCTGCGCGTCGCGCAAATGTTGTAAGGCGTCGCCATAGTGTATCTGCCGCTCCGCCGACCACCCGGCAAGTTCGAGAGCACGGATGGCATTCTCGGTCGAATATGAATACGACCACCATTGCCCGTTACTGTGGCTCCAGTAATTTCCGGTCTGCGGATCAAAGAATCGGCTCACACTAGGCGGGGGCGTTGGCATTCCCTTTACTAAGGAAACGAAGACGGCTGCCAACGCGAACGAGAACAGAACACCTAATGCAAAGGCTCTAATGATATTGCGGGTCGTCATGGAATTGACCTTTTTGCCGTGGGCATTTCCTCGCATGGAAACGGTGGTCCCGACCCCATTACCGTCGACTTTCCACTCGACGAATAGGACCACCATTGTTCGCT
>Ga0307479_10002033_pt1 | contig 18429 bp, 6 predicted proteins | sample atmos_gasesECM4C_FD_203743 | JGI IMG/M metagenome (GOLD analysis project Ga0307479, IMG submission 203743) | Hardwood forest soil microbial communities from Morgan-Monroe State Forest, Indiana, United States - atmos_gasesECM4C_515 | ecosystem: Environmental > Terrestrial > Soil > Temperate... | reverse complement strand
CTGAGCATCAGGTCTGACGCCGTGACCTGCACCACGCCGCCGCCCGCGCCGTCCGGGAAGTAGGCGCCGCCGGTGGCGCCGCCGCCGCCGGCCAGCTGCGGCAGGTAGACGCTGTCGTAGACCGCGCCGGCCGTGGGATCGGGAGTGGACTGGCCGCCGTGGCTGCCGCCGACGTCGTAGCCGTGCGCCGGCTGCACGCCGGCCGGAGCGAAGCCGTCCGGATGGCCTGCGTTGTAGCCGCTCGGGTAGCCCAGGATGCTGACGTCGACGGTGGCGCCGCACTGCACGCGCACCGCGCCGGTCGCGCCGCCGCCCGTGCCGCCCGCGCCACCCGTGCCAGCGGCGGCGACGATGGCGAGCGTCTGGCCGGCGGCGGCCGGCGCCAGGGTGGCGCCCTGCAGCAGGGTCAGCGAGCCGACCGCGAGCGGCGCGGCGGTGGTGAACTTGCCGTGGGCGAGGTTGAGCGGCTGGCCCGCGACCACGGCCGAGGCCGGGATCGCCTGGTCGCCGACCAGCAGCGTGCCGGCCGGCACCACCAGGTTGAAGCTGGCGCTGCCGGAGTTGCCGGCGAAGTCGTAGGCGTCGAGGCGCACGGCGAAGCTGGTTCCCGGCGCACTGCCGGCGGGCGGCGTCCAGGTCATCGCGTCGGTCACCGAGGGCGCGCCCGCGAGCACCACGGTGGTCACCATCTGGCCGTTGACCGAGAGGTCGTAGCTCTCCACCGCCTGGTCGTCGGTGGCGGTGAACGGCACGGAGAGGGCGACGCCCGGCGCCACCGCGTCGCCGTCCTGGAGGCAGGTCGCGATCGTCGGCGCCGTGGCGTTGGGGTTGGGGACGACGTGGATGGTGCGGGTCATCGTCGCCACGTTGCCGTAGGCGTCGGTGGCGGCGATCGCGATCGGCAGGTCGCTCGCGCTCTTGACCGTCGGCGCGGTCAGGGTCGCCGCGTAGGTGCCGCCGGCGGCAGCCGTCGTCACGTCGGCGCTGCGCGGGCCGAGCTGGATGCTGACGTCGTGGACGCCGCTGAAGTCGGTGGCGACGACCGAGATCGCCACCGCATCGCCGGCGGTGTAGGAGGTGCCCGCGGCCGGCAGCACCGCGCCGAAGCTCGGCGGGGTGGAGTCGAGGCTGTAGAAGGTCGAGACGAAGGCCTGCGCCTGGACGTTGCCGACGAGGTCCACCATCCCCTGGACGGTGAGCTGGTACTTCTTCTCCTGCAAGAGCGCGGTCTGCGGCGTGACCAGCAGCTCGCGGCCGCCCACGATCGAGGTGAAGGTGGTGGTGACCTGCACGTTGTCGGTCAGGTCGAGCAGCTGCAGGTGGCTGCCCGACAGTGACGTCGGGTCCACCGGCCGGTTGAAGATGAGGTGGACCTGCGCGTTGAGCGGCACCTGCACCGCCCCCGGCGCCGGATCGACGTGGATCACCGCCGGCGCCAGGTGGTCGACGGTGGTGAAGCTCGCCTGCACCGTCCCCAGCAGCTGCCGGCCCGACACCGCGAAAGCCGGAGGGTTGACCCGCACCAGGTAGGTGGTGGCGTTGTCGTAGGTGGAGTTGGGCGTCAGCGTGACGGTCTTGCCGTCGGCCGAGAAGGTGCCGTTCATCGACCAGTAGCGGCCGTCGCTGCGGATGACGGACACCACGTTGTTGGGATAGTTGCGGTTGGTGTCGAGCGGCTTGTTGAAGGTGACCACGACCGCCTGGTTGAGCGCCACGTTGGTCGAGCCGTCGGTGGGAGTGATCGACAGCACCTGCACGTCGGTCGGGTCGAGCACCAGCGTGCCGAGGTCGACCACCTGGCCGTTGCTCGAGATGGCGCCGAACACCTCGAGCGTGCCGGGGCCGAAGCTCTGCTGGAAGTTGAGGTCGAAACCGCCGAGCGGCACGGCGTGGAAGGCGAAGCCGCCGGCGCCGTCGGTCAGCGTCAGGAAGCTGCGGCCGGAGATCGCGAGCGCCGCCGTCGCGCCGACTGCCGGCGTCACCCCGTCGGCGAGCATCACCCGGCCCTGCAGCGTGCCGGTGTTCTCGAGCTGCACCGTCAGCTGGACGATCTGGCCCTCGGTGACGAGCTTGCCGCTGGCCGAGCCGTGCAGCTTGGTGATCGGATCGTAGGCCTCCGCGCCCAGGTCGCCGGCGCCGATGTCCTGGAAGATGGCGTCGGCGGCCCCGCTCGAGCTGGCGTGGAGGACGTGGAAGCCGTAGAAGCCGTTGTTGTAGAGCGTCACGTCGGCGCCCGGCACCGGGGTGCCGAAGCTGTCCTGCACCAAGACCCGCACCGAGCCGATCGGCACCATCTGGACGTCGAGCGCGAGCGGCGTGGTGTCGTTCAGCGTGCCACGCACTGAGCCGGCGTGATGGCCGCCCACCTCCTGGGCGTCGAGCTCGAAGGGCCGGCCGACGATGATGCCGCCGAACTGGTAGTCGCTCGCCAGCACGCCGCCGATGATCTGGCCGTCCTGCACGACGGTGACGTTGACGCTGGGGAACTTGCCGGCGGCGGCGCCTGGCGGATTGAGCGCGCTGCCGGTGACCGTCCCTTCCTTCTGCAGGGTGAGGTCCACCGTCACCTGGTCGCCCTCGTGCACGATGGTGCCCGCGCCGCTGGCGTTGCGCCGTCCCTGCGGCTCGCGCGCCGAGAGGGTGAAGTCGCCCTGCGGGATGCCCTGGAACTGGAAGCCGCCCTGGATGTCGGTGCTGCTGTAGGTTAGGAACGGGTTGATGCCATGGCTGTTCAGCGCGATGGTGGCGACCGGGACGCCCAGCGGCGGCGTCGAGTCGGGATCGTAGAGATGACCGAGGACGCCGCCGCGCGCCTCGAGCGTGACGTCGCCTTGGACCACCTGGTCGTTGGTCGCGACCGACAGGCCGCCGGTGTGCCCCTGGCGGCCGGTCGTGGGATCGAAGGCCCAGACGTCGTAGCCGCCGAGCGGCAGCAGGTCGAACTCGAACTGCCCCTTGGCGTCGGCGTTGATGCTGTCGTAGATCGTGCCGGTCAGTTTCACCTGCGCGTCGGGCACCACCGAGCCGTCCACCGGGCTGGTCACCCGGCCGGTGATCTTGCCGGTCGGCTGCAGCTGGATCAGCACCCCGGTGAGCGCCTGGCCCTCGCTGTCGATCGAGATCGAGGTCTTGCCGCCCAGGCCGCCCAGGGCCGGCGCCCGCGCCGCGAGGCTGGCCGGGCCGGCGAAGACGTTGCTGAACTGGAAGGCGGCGTTGGCGTCGGCGTTGACCGTCAGCTGGCGGTTCGGGTAGTGCCCCTCGACCAGCGTCACCACCGACCCCGGCACCGGGTGGCCGTCGGCGTCCTCGACCAGGCCGGCGACCGAGCCCTGCTTGGGCAGCACGATCTGCACGGCGAGCGTCTGACCGGGCTGGTTGAAGTTGACCCAGACCTCCCCCTGGCGGAAGATCACCCCTTCCTGGAAGGTCACCTGGATCGGGAAGCCCCATCCGGTGGGCGGCACCAGGTCGAACTCGAAGCTGCCATCGGCGCCGGCGGTCAAGTCGTAGGTGGAGAACGCCGGGTGCCGCAGGTGGACGATGGCCCCCGCCGCCGGCGTCACCCCGTCCTGGTCGAGCACGACCCCCTTGATGGTGCCCGGGCCGTTCTTCTGGAAGGTCAGGGTCTGGTTCTGCACCTCCCCCTGGTTGACGATCTGGCCGCTCACCGACTGCGAGCCGTAGAAGGCGTTGTAGACCGAGAGCTGGTAGTAACCCGCCAGCACGTTGTCGATCTCGAAGGTGCCGTCGGTCGCGGTCTGGATCGTGGTCGGGCTCAGGGCCAGCCCGAGCAGCCCCTGGCGCACCACGGTGGTGCGGTAGGTCACGGTGGCCTGGATGCCGGTGACCTGGCCGTTGGTGTCCTTGGCCTGGACGACGCCCTTGATCGTCCCTTCCTTGAAGCGGATAGTGACGAAAGGCGTGTCGCCCTCGAAGCGGATGGTCACGCCGGCGCTGCCGCCGTTCGGACCGAAGAAGGCATGGACGCCGTAGGAGCCCGGCACCAGGCCGGTGTAGGTGAAGTTGCCGTTCGAGTCGGTCCGGTTCTCGCCCCACCAGTTCTGGTCGCCGGCCGCGAGATGCACGGTGGCGCCGGAGACCGGGTTGCCGTTGAAATCCAGCACCTGGCCGGCGAAGCCGCTAGGCAGCTGGGTCTGGAAGTAGAGGTCGCGGGTGGCGGTGGCGCCCTCGGCCTCGATGGTGGCCGCCTGCGACACCGAGACCTGGTTGACCAGGTCGGCGGCAAAGACGTTCCAGGTGCCGGTGAACACCCCGTCGAGGTGATAGAAGCCCGAGGTGTCGGTGAAGGTCTTGAACGGCGTGCCGTCCACCCACACCACCGCCCCGGCGATCGGCGCGATCGAGCTGCCGATCTGGCGGTAGACGTGCCCCTCCACCGCGCCGCGGTTGGCGTTCATGCGCAGCTTGACCTGCGTCGCCTGGTCGGGGTTGATCTGGAAGAACACCTGCACGCCGGACTGGCCGCTCTCGTTCTCGAAGGTGTCGATCTCCGCCTGGCCGGCCGGCACGATGCCGAAATCGAAGTTGCCGCCGGGATCGGTGCGCTGCACGCCGATCAGGCTGCCGTCGACGTAGAGCGCCACGAAGGCGAGCACCACCGGCGTGGTGCCGTCGGGCCGCACCACCTGGCCGCTCACCTGCCCGGTCTGCACCGGCTTGGGCGGGACGCGCACGATGATCAGGTCGAAATTGACCACGCTGCCCGAGCTCGGCACCGCCAGCGTCGTGACCACGAACTTGCCCTTGCTGTCGTTGGCCGAGAGCGTGATCGTGCCGACCGGCACGTTGGACACCGAGTAGTTGCCGTAGGCGTCGATCGTCGGGCTGCCCCACTGGCGGAACACCGGGCTGTACGCCGTCACCTGCGCCCAGTCGGGCACCGTGCCGTCGTCGTAGGCGATGCGGCCGCGGATGGTGCCGCGGCCCAGCATCAGCAGGTCGAGCCGCGCCGTCTGGCCGATGAAGCGCACGCGGCCGGTGGCGACGCCGAGCTCGTTGCTGGTCGGATCGGTGGCGCTCAGGCTGAACGAGTCGCCGCAGTCCGCGGTCGAGCGCACGTAGTCGAAGAGGTAGTGGCCGGTGGCGTCAGCCTGCACGATCGCCGTCTTGTGCGAGTTGCAGCTCGACTCGCCGCACAACAGGCAGAAGTCGTTCTCGTGCAGCGTCACCTGGGCGAACGGCACCGGCTGGCCGTCCGAGCCCACCACCACGCCGGCGACCTGCTCGCCCGGCGTGGTGGCGGTGATCTGGATCACCACCTGCGCCGAAGCCAGCATCTCGCCGGCGGTCGACTTGACGTTGGCCACGGTCATGTTGACCGGCACGGCGTAGGGCGAGAGCGGGTTGTTGAACACCACTCGCACCAGCCGCGAGTTGTGCAGGGCCGAGTTGGACCCGGCCTGGGACTGGGCGACGATGTCGGCGTCGATCCGGGTGAGCCCGCCGTTCGACAGCTTGCCGGCGACCACGAAGTGGGTGGGATCGACCGGCAGCAGGCTGGCCGGATCGACGTCTCCCGAGAACAGCACGTCGACGACGTGGCCGCTGGGATCGGTGACGGCGTTCTGCCGCGCCGCCACCACGCCGAAGGGGCGCGGCGCCAGCGCCTGGACGTTGCCCGGCACCGGCTGCACGCTGGCGCCGCTGCCGTCGGCGTCGACCTGCAGGGTGAAGGCGGTGTCGCTCGCGGCGTAGGCCACGGTCGCCTTGCCGGCGGCGGCGAGCGACACCCCGGGCCAGCTCGCCAGGCGCAGGCTGCCGTCGGCGGCGGGGACCAGCAGCGAGAGATCGGCGGTGCCGCCTCCCGGGATGCGCAGCTGCACCGCGTAGCCGGTCGCCTCCGGCACCGCGAGCAGCGCCATCTGCGCCAGCTGCGGGCCGCCGCCGCCCGGCGCTCCCAGCACGTAGAGGTCGGCGAAGGGCAGCTCGCGCAGGCGCGCGACGTCGTCGCCGCCGCCTGCCAGGCGCTGGCCGGTGGCGCGGCTGGTCACCTGCAGGGTGGCGCCGGCGCCCACCGCCAGGGCGCCCTCGATCCCTCCCGCGGCGCGGCGCACGAAGGCGGTGGTCGCGGCGAAGCGCGAGAAGGCGGCGGCGGGAGAGGTGGCCGCGGCCTCGGCCGCGAAGATGGCGCCGAGGCGGGAGCCGGCGGTACCGCCCTTCTGGGTGATGCGGCGCAGCTGGTCCCAGGTCGCGTCCTGGTCCTGCGCCCCGGTCCACAGGGTCGCCAGCACCGCGGCGCTGTCGAACAGCGCCTCCCCCATCGTCACCTCGACGCCCGCCTGGGCGAGCTCGTAGACCCGGCTGTCGATGATCCCCAGGGTGACCTGCGGCAGGTTGCTCTGGGTGACCAGAACCGGCGGCGCCGTGGCCAGCGAGTAGCCGAGGCCGATCAGGTTCAGGTCGGCGAACACCAGGTCTTGCGGCAGCGAGCTCGCGGCATCCGGCAGGATGATGGCGTTGGGCGAGAGCGGGATGTTGTTCTCGCCGACGCCGACGCTCAGGTCGAACGTCGGGGTGATCTGGCCCGAGTTGCGCACCGCGTCGGCCACCACCCGGCCGGTGAGCAGCGACAGCAGGGTGAAGTCCACCAGCTGCGTGTCGCCCGGCAGCAGGTTGATGGTCTGCGAGTTGTTGCCCACCACCTGCACGCCCGAGAGCTTCTCCGGCGGCAGCCGCAGGGTGAGCTGGTTGGCCGGCGAGTTGCCGGTGTTGGTCACCGTCAGCAGCAGGTGGTACTGCTCCTGGGCGCGCACCACCTCGGGGTGGGTGACGGTGACGTTGAGCGTCGGGTCGCGCACCACCACCGCACCCTGGGCGTGGCCGGTGATGGTCTGCAGCTTGCCGCCCGGCAGGCCGTCCACCACTCCCTCGATGTCGAACTGCACGAGGTGGGTGCCCTGCTCCAAGCCCTCGGTCAACACCTGCGCCTCGCCGCTCGCCTGCGCCACCAGGAAGGTGATGTCGTCGGCGGTGCCGAGGATGCCGTCGGGGCCCGGCACGCGGATAGGGATCGGCACCCCGAGCGGCGTCGGCGGCTGCGTGCTCGCCTGGCGCAGCCCGGGCGGCAGGGTGAGACGCGCCGACAGATCGCGCAGCACCAGCGGATCGCCCGCCGGCGCGCCGTTCTGCACCATCAGGATCACCGAGAAGAACTGGTGCAGCAGCGAGATGTCGGTCGGGAACAGGATGACGCCGGGAATCGGCAGCGACGGGTTGGTGCTGCAGTCGCCCTCGGGGTCCTCGCAGCCGCCGTAGCCCCCCGGGCGGTCCTGCGTCTTCGGCGACAGCTGGAGCTGGAAGGGCGCCATGCGCGGCGGCGTGAAGCGCGGGCCGCCGTGGACGCCGCCGTTGTCCTGGCCCGGCGCCAGGTACAGCGGCGCGGCCGCGTGCGACGCGTCGCCGACGTTGTTGTAGATCACCGGCACGCTGTAGTTCACCGTCTGGCCCGGCGCCACGGCGAAGGCGAAGGTGAACTCGTAGGCCTGCCGGGTGCTGCTGTTGACGACGATGCCGTAGCTGCGGATCTCGTCGTCGGTGAGCGCGCGGGAGGTTACCTTGGTGACCAGCACCTGGGTGACGGTCAGCGCCGCCGAGCGCGGCTGGGCGTAGGCAAGCAGCGTCCCGCCCTGCACCAGGCGGATGTTGTCGAGCTGGTAGATGCCCTGCGTCTGCAGGCGCGGGATCTGGAACGGCTGGCCGGGCACGGTCTGCAGCGTCAGCACGCCCGAGATCTGCGGGCCGGTCAAGTCGCCGTAGACCAGCAGGTTGGCCGGGATCGTGCCGTGCGAGGAGTCGAAGCCCGAGAGCTGGGTCAACACCTGCGTCGGCGTGTCGAAGGGGATGGTCTGGCTCTCGGGCGAGACCGTGAGATGCGCGCCGGCGATGTTCAGCGTGGCGTCGGCCAGGTCGCCCGCGCGCGCCGCCGTGGCGGCGCCGGCGATCAACAGCAGGGGGAGGCCACCGAGGAGGAACGCCGCGACCCGCAGCAGCCCCGGCGCCCTGCGCGTCCTGCCCGTCCTGCCCGTCACCCCATGGGCTACGTCGTCGTGCAAGCCGTCCCTCCCTGCGCGGGCGCCCTCGAGAGGAGGGGGGCCCGGTACGGCCAATCGGACACCGTCAGTGGCAAGGAGAAACGGGGCCTGCTGGTTCCACCTGCAAACGCCAGGTGGGAGGCACCGTTCACCGAGAGACTGACGGTTGCAGCTGGTGAGCCGTTGCAACCCTACAGCTAGCCAGAATCAAGGTCACGTCTTGACAGCGCAACGAAGATACACGGGCAGCCTATCGATTGTCAACTGTCCAATTTCATAGGCAATATCAGCAGTGATTGCTGCGGCCTGCAGGCAGTTTTTGTGGTGTCAATAGACAAAGATCTATACTATATGAAGCTATATCGCTTCAAGATTGAAGTCTGCCGCGTCAGCGATGAGGACTACGCCGTGGAGCCCGTGGAGACCATGGATCCGCGCGAGCTTGGAGCGAGCTTGGAGCAAGGCGGGCAGGCCGGAACGCGGCCCAACCGTCACCCCGGGCACGGCAGAAAGCTCTCTCGAGGTGACCGAAAAGGGCTACGCCAAGCCCGCCTGCTCCAGGCGCGCCCCGGCTCGCGCGATCTTCAGCCGCGCGAGGTCAGCGCGGACCGAGCCGGGCTCGGGCTGGAGCGATCTGGGGCGGGGCTCGCGACCGTAGAATGGGACGACTGGGGAGGCGTCCTCTCCGGCCTGATCGAGGTCGGCGGCCATGGCTGCCGCGACCCAAGGGGATTCATATCCATGCGCTCACTGCACCTCTCGTCTTTCGGCCTGCTGGCGCTGATGCTTTGCTGCTCCCGGGGGGAGGCCGGCGCCGCGGGGCCCGCCGTAGGCGCCGCGCCGGCGATGGCGAGACGCGCCGCGCCGGGGCCGGCCACCGCCACGGCGACCTTCGCCGGGGGCTGCTTCTGGTGCATGCAGCCCTCCTACGACCACGTCCCGGGAGTGGTGTCGACGACGGTCGGCTACACCGGGGGGCACCTGGCCAACCCCACCTACGAGGAGGTCTCGTCGGGGGGCACCGGGCACCGGGAGTCGATCGAGGTGGTCTACGATCCGGCTAAGGTCACCTACGAGAGGCTGCTGACCATCTTCTGGCACAACATCGACCCGACCGACAACGCCGGGCAGTTCTGCGACCATGGCGAGCAGTACCGGTCGGCGATCTTCTACCACGACGACGCGCAGCGGCGGGCGGCCGAGGCGTCGAAGAAGGCGATCGAGGCCTCCGGCCGCATCAAGGAGCCGATCGTCACCGACATCCTGCCGGCGTCCAAGTTCTACCCGGCCGAGGACTACCATCAGAAGTACTACGTCAAGAGCGCCCTACAGTACAAATTCTACCGCTTCGGCTGCGGCCGCGACCGCCGGCTGGCGCAGCTCTGGGGCGACACCGGCGACACCGGGCATTAGTAGTTAGTGCCCGGTGGCCCCTGCCGCGATCCCGGCGGCGAGACCCGGCGCCTCGTAGACGACCTTGCCTCCCACGGCGGTGAGCAGCACCCTGGCGTCGCGGATCTCGGACGGCGGGATGCGGGCGAGGTCGCGGTCGAGGAGCACCAGGTCGGCCAGCTTGCCGGGCGCGAGGGTGCCGAGGTCCCGCTCGGCGAAGCCGGCCCACGCGGCGCCGCGGGTGTAGGCGGCCAGGGCCTCCTCGAGGGTGATCTTCTGGCTCGGCACCCAGCCCTCGGGGTGGCGGCCGTCCAGGGTGCGGCGGGTCAAGGCGGCGTAGAGGCCCAGCAGCGGCACCGCCGGGGCCACCGGCCAGTCACTGCCGAAGGCCAGCGTGGCGCGCGCGTCGAGCAGCGAACGGAAGGCGTAGGTGGTCTTCGCGCGCTCCGCGCCGATGGCCTTCTCGGCCCAGCGGCCGTCGTCGATGGCGTGGTAGGGCTGCATGCTGGCGACGACGCCCAGCGCCGCGAAGCGCGGGACGTCGGCCGGGGCGAGGTGCTGCGCGTGCTCGATGCGGAAGCGGCGGTCGCGCGCGCCGTCCTCGCGCGCCACGCGCGCGAAGATGTCGAGCTGCAGGTGGACGGCGCGGTCGCCGATGGCGTGGACCATGACCTGCAAACCGGCGCGGTCGGCGCCCGCGGTCCAGGCGTAGAGGTCCTCGGGCTTGTTGACCAGCAGGCCGGAGTTGCCGGGGGCGTCGGCGTAGGGCGCGGCGAAGGCGGCGGTGCGCGAGCCCAGGGACCCGTCGACGAAGCCCTTGAGCCCGCCGATGGCGAGCCAGGCGTCGCCGCGGCCGCGCGCCGCCACCTCGTTGCGCAGGCGCCGCCAGGTGGCGAGCGGCACCGCGGCGTGGATGCGGACGCGCAGCCGGCCGGCGTCGTGGGCGCGGCGGAAGACCGCGAGGTCCTCCCAGGTGCCCATGTGGTGCACGCTGGTGACGCCGTGCGCCGCGGCGTAGCTCATCGCGGCGTCGAGCGCCCGGTCCTTGGCGGCGGGCGGCGGGTCCGGCACCACCCTGTCCACCAGCTCCATGGCGTTGTCCTTGAGGATGCCGGTCGGTTCGCCGTCCTTGCCGCGCACGATGGTGCCGCCGGGCGGATCGGGGGTCTTGGCGGTGACGCCGGCGGCGCGCAGCGCGGCGCCGTTGGCGAGGCTCATGTGGCCGTCCAGGCGGTTGACCCACACCGGGCGGTCGGGAGTCACGGCGTCGATCCAGTCGCGCCGCGGCAGCTCGCCGCCCCACAGCTCGTGGTCCCAGTCGCCGCCCAACACCCAGGCGCCCGCCGGCGCGGCGCGCGCGAACTCGGCGATGCGGCGCACGAGCTCGGCGCGGGTGGCGGCGTCGCGCAGCTTGACCGAGCCGAGGCCGAAGCCGCCGTCGAGGAAGTGCACGTGGGCGTCGATGAAGCCGGGGGTGACCATGCCGCCGCGGGCCTCGATGCGGCGGGTACGCGGGCCGGCGAGGCGCTCGACCTCGGCGGCCGCGCCGACGGCGGCGAGGCGCTCGCCGCGCACCGCCACCGCCTCGGCCCAGGGGTGGCGGCGCTCGCCGGTCCATACCCGGGCGCCGGTGACGATGAGGGTTGCGGGCTGCTCGACGGCCGCGGCCGGTTTCACGCCGAGAAGCGCCCCGGCGGCGGCGACGGCGACGGCGGCAACGGCGGCGCCCACGACGGCGGCCAGCAGGGCGCCCGCGGGCAGGCGCGGACTCGCGACAGATGCAGGCATTCGAGGCCAGCATATACTTGCCGCCTTGGACCTGGGCGCGGCCGGCCGCCCGGCCTCATCTCGTCTCCTCGTCTCGCAACCCCTGGCATGCAACCGATGGCGGACTCGAGGCTCTCGTGCGACGTGGCGGTGGTGGGGGGCGGCCTGGTGGGCCTGGGCGCCGCCATGGCGCTCGCGGCGCGCGGCGACCTGCGCGTCGCCGTGCTGGAGGCGGAGGCCGCCCTCGCCGCCCACCAGAGCGGCCACAACAGCGGCGTCATCCATTCCGGTCTCTATTACCGGCCCCGCTCGCTCAAGGCCACCCTCTGCGTGGCCGGCCGGGAGGCGCTCTACCGCTTCTGCGCCGAGGAATCCATCCCGCACCGGCGCTGCGGCAAGCTGGTCGTCGCCACGGTGGGCGAGGAGCTGGCCGCGCTCGACGAGCTCGAGCGCCGCGGCCGCGCCAACGCCCTCACCGGGCTGCGCCGGTTGGAAGGCGAGGCCATCCGCGAGATCGAGCCGGGGGCCGCGGGATTGGCGGCGCTGTGGGTGCCGGAGACCGGCATCGTCGACTACCCGGCGGTGGCGCGCGCCTACGCCCGGCGCGTGGAGGCGAGTGGCGGCCGGGTGCTGACCGACGCGCGGTTGCTGCGCGTCGGGCGGGACGGCTCCGGGCCGCGCGGCGGGCTGCGGCTCGAGACCTCGCGCGGCGCCGCGGCCTGCGCCCTGCTCGTCAACTGCGCCGGCCTGCAGGCCGACCGCGTCGCCCGCCTCTGCGGCAGCCGGCCGCCGGCGCGGATCGTGCCTTTCCGCGGCGAGTACTGGGAGCTCGCCGCCGACGCGCGGGACCAGGTGCGCGGCCTGATCTACCCGGTGCCGGACGCGCGCTTCCCGTTCCTCGGCGTGCACCTGACGCGGACCGTCGACGGCCGCGTGGAGGCCGGTCCGAACGCCGTCCTGGCCTGGCGCCGCGAAGGCTACCGGCGGGGAAGCTTCGCGCCGCGCGACGCGCTCGAGATCCTGACCTGGCCTGGGTTCTGGCGCTTCGCCGGCCGCCATTGGCGCACCGGGCTGCGCGAGACCTGGCGCGCCGCGGTCCCCGGCGTCCTGGCGCGCGACCTGCGCCGGCTGGTGCCGGCCCTGACCTGTGCCGACCTGCGCCGCGGCGGCAGCGGCGTGCGCGCCATGGAGCTCGACCGCGAGGGGCGCCTGATCGACGATTTCCACATCCTCGCCGAGGGCCGAGCCGTCCACGTCCTCAACGCGCCTTCGCCGGCCGCAACGGCCTCGATCGCCATCGGCGAACGGATCGCCGAGGCCGCGGTCGCCGCGCTGCGTGAGGCCGGCCCGTCCTGAGCGCCCCGCCGCGGGGAGGTGCGGAGCGCGGCCGCCGGCTGGCGGCTGGCAGCGGGCGGCGGGCGGCGGGCGGCGGGCGGCGGGGGCATACGATGTGCAGCACCACCCGGATGGCGGCGGCAGCCTGGTCGAGCGGGCGAGGCGCCGGGGGCTGCCGGGCCGGACGGACGATCCAAGGAGGCCGACATGCATCGCCCTTCCCACCACCACCTCCTCTACCTCCTCTTCCCCGGTGCGGTGCTGGCGGTTCTGCTCCTCGCCGGCGGCGCGGCGACGCCCGCCGTGGCGGCCGTGACCGTCGCCGTGGAGCGGCCGCTGGACGGCGACATCCTGGCCTCCCCAATTACCGTGTCCGCCACGGCGACCACCAGCGCCACCAACGCGCGGGTGACCGGCTGGCACGTCTACGTGGACGGCGTGCTGGCCTACGGCGCCGGCGGCCCGGCTGCCGCGATGAGCGCCAGCGTCGCCATGGACGACGGCGCCCACGAGCTGATCGTGCGCGCCTGGGACTCGACCGGCGACTACAGCTCGGCGACGCTGACCGTCACCATCGGCGTCTGCTCGGGCTTCACCGTCGACCTGCAGTCGCCCGCCGCCGGCAGCGTGGCCTCGCCGGTCGAGGTCACCGCGGTCGCCAGCAGCTGCCACCGCGTCACCGGCTTCGCCGTCTACGTCGACGGCCGGCGCGTCCACGAGCAGCCCGGCCCGAGCTCGCTCGACGCCACCCTCGACCTGCCCGCCGGCCACCATGAGGTGCAGGTCCGCGCCGTGGACTCGACGCGCGCCACCGCCGGCTCGGACACGGTGCCGATCGACGTCGAGGCCAAGGTGACCGCGCCGCCGCCGCGCCGGCAGCGCCCGCCCCAGCCGAGCCCGCCCTCGCCCCCGCCGGCTCGGAGAGAGTGACGGCGCGGGCGGCGGCCTGGGCTGCGACGGCCTGGCTGCGGCCTGCCAGCCTGGGCGGCCCGGTCAGGCGAGCAGGCGGCGCCGCCGCGGCGGCCAGCCCAGGCGGCCCGGTCAGGCGAGCAGGCGGCGCCGCCGTCGGCGCGCGGGTGTCGTCTATGATGGGACCGCGACGGCGGGGAGGAGTCCGGCATGCGCGACGCGCTGTACGTGGTGACGGGAGCGAGCGGGCACATCGGCAGGCATCTCACCGAGCTGCTGCTCGAAGGGCACCGCCGGGTGCGGGTGGTGGCCCGCCGCGAGGAGCCGCTGCGGGCCTTCGTCGAACAGGGCGCCGAGGCGCTCGCCGGCGACCTGCATGACGCCGGCTTCGTGCGCCACGCCTTCGCCGGCGCCCACGCCGCCTTCACCATGTTGCCGCCGGTGATGGCGGAGCGCGACCTGCGCGGCATCCAGAACCGGATCTCGGAGGCGCTCGCCTTCGGGCTGCGCGAGGCCCGCGTCCCGTACGTGGTGAACCTGAGCAGCATCGGCGCCGAGGTGCCCTACGGCACCGGCCCGATCGCCGGCCTGCACGACCACGAGGAGCGGCTCGACCGCCTCGACGAGACCCACGTCGTCCACCTGCGGCCCACCTCTTTCATGGAGAACCACCTGCACGCGGTCGGCGCCGTCCACGACGCCGGGATCTACCCGTCCACCTTGCGCGGCGACCTGCCGATACCGATGATCGCCACCCGCGACATCGCCCAGGCGGCGGCCCGCCTGCTCGCCGGCCTCGAGTTCGAGGGCAAATCGACGCAGAGCCTGCTGGGGGCGCGCGACTACACCATGCAGGAGGCGGCCCACATCCTCGGCGCGGCGGTCGGCAAGCCGCAGCTCCCCTACGTCCAGGTCACCGACGGCCAGGCGCACCAGGCGATCGTGGCGCAGGGCATGCCGCCCCACATGGCCGAGGTGATGCTCGAGATGAACCGAGCCTGGAACGCGGGCAAGATCCGCCCCGAGGAGCCGCGCCTGCCGGAGAACACCACCCTCACCACCTTAGAGGACTGGGCGCCCCACTTCGCCGACGCCTACCGCCGTCACGAGCACGCGCGGCACCACCCCGGGCCCGCCACCGGGCCGGCTTAGCGCGCCCGGCGGGCCGGCTTCACTCACGCCGTTCGGCGCGCGCCTCGAGGTTGGCGGCGCGGGACGCCGGCAGCCAGCTGACCAGGGCGGCGACGGCGAGCACCAGCAGCGCCGCCAGGGCCAGGATGCCGGGATCGAACCAGGAGCGGTCGTTTGGCGCCGGCATGCAGAGCCGATCCACGCTCGCCTTGAACAACACGAAGCCGCCCACGCCCAAGAGGGTCCCGCGGCAGGCGAGGGCGAGGCCCTCGCGCACCACCTCCCGCAGCAGCGCGCGGCGCCCGGCGCCGACCGCCACGCGGATCGCGATCTCGCGGGACCGCCGCGCCACCGACCAGGAGGTGGCGGCGTAGATCCCGACCGCCGCCAGCGCCAGGACGAAGCCGGCGAAGGCGATCGGCTCGAGCAGCTCGCGGTCGCGCCACGCGGCGGCCGGCTGCGCGTTGACGATCTTCAAGGCGCGAGCGGCGTGCATCATGCGGCGCACCGGCGCGCCGGGATCGAACGCGCGCTCGAGCAGGAGGTCCTTGATCTGGATGCCGGCGCCGGTCAGCAACCACAGCCCCAGCGCCACCTCTCCCGCCGCCAGCCAGCGGCGCGTCGCCCGGCGGCGGCGCGGCCGGGCGGCGGCGGCGGCGGACCCGCCCGACTCGAGCTCCTCGCCGGGCCTGCCCGGAAGCGCCCGCCAGGCCGACAGCAGGCCGCAGGCGTAGCCGGTGGCCAGAGCGAGAGCGGCGGTGAAGAGCGCCGCGCGACCGTTCACCCTGACCTGGGACAGCCGCGGGTCGGCCGGCAGTGCGAACGCTTGCACCAGGTCGATCCCCCAGGCCGCCAGCAGCAGGCCGGCGCCGCCTCCTGCCAGGGCGAGCAGCAGGCTCTCGGTCAACAGCTGGCGCAGCAAGCGGCGGCGGCTGGCGCCGAGAGCGCCGCGCAGCGCCAGCTCGCGACGCCGCGCCGCGTCGAGCGCCAGCAGCAGCTGGCCGACGCTGCCGCACGCGACGAGCAGTGCGCCGCCCGTCACGGCGGCCAGCGGCCACGGGTCGCTCGCGGGCGCGGCGGACTCGGTCGCGCCGGACGGCGGCGGGTGCCCCCGCGCGCGCCAGCCGTCGATGACGCAGAAGACCGCCGTGTTGGCGCCGATGCCGAGCGCCAGCGCCAGCAGCGCCGCGACGCTGAAGCGCGGGTGCCGGGCCAGCGTCCGTGTCGCGAAGCGGGCGTCCGCGAGCCATCCGCTCATCGTTTCCCCAAGGCCGGCGGTCTCCGCCGTAAGAGCAGAGCGCCGCCGAGCCCAGGGGGGCAAGCGGCGTGCCACGGCTCCGCGCCGCCGCCACGCGAGGGCGAGACGGCCCTGAGACGGCAGCCGGCGGTGTCGGGGTGTCCGCTAATGGAACGGGCGTGTCGCGGAAGCGGACGCCAGGAGACGCTCCCCAACCGGGCCTCGCCCCATCCTCCTCCTCCTCCCCACGGCCCCCCCGGCGCCGGCGCTCTCCCCCGCCCCCGCCCCGCGCGCCGCCCCCGCGCGCCGAGCACCGGCCGCTGGCCTAGCGCTGGAAGGCGTAGGACGCCTTGAGGAAGAGGGTGCGGCTCTCGGGCAGCAGCCGCCCGCTGGCGTCGAGGATCGCCCGCTCGTCGTCGTAGCCGAGGTAGAGCACCGTCTGCCAGTTGAGGCGATAGCCGAGCAGCGCCGACACCGAGCGCGCGTCGTCGCGCGGCGTGACGGGGGCGAGGTAGAAGCTGGGGCGGCGGTCGACCCGCACGTCCTGGGCCACCAGCCGCAGGAAGGTGCGCGCGTCGAAGCAGTAGACGACTCGCACCCTGGCCACGTCGGCGGCGAACAGCCGGCCGCTGCGCCCGCCGGCGGTCACGTTCAGCCAGTTGTAGGTGCCGTAGAGATCGACGGCGAGATGATCGGTCGGCCGCACCGTGAACTGGCTCACCACGCTGCCGCCGCGCCCCGGACGCACGTTGTCGAAGTCGATCTCCTGGCCGAGGAAGCCGCTGAGCGAGACCGAAAAGAAGCTCCTGGGCGTCATGTTGACGTTGTAGAGCAGCTGCCGGCGGTTGAACAGCCGCGTGCCGGCGCGCACGCGGTCCTCGTTCCAGTCGAGCTCCGCATTGCTGCTCCAGGCGCCGCTCATGCTCACCCCCGGCTGTATCCGGCGCAGCAGCGGTGCGCCGTCCTGGCCGGTGACGTAGTCGCCGAACAGGAAGGGCCGGACGCGGTTGGCGAAGGCATGGTCGGGGTAGAAGTTGTAGCCGGTCGAGCCGCGCAGCTCGCGGTACCCGACCTGCGGCACGAAACCGTCGTCGGCGCGGAAGCCGTTGCCGAAGTCCTTGACCTCGGCGTTGTCGTCCCAGGTGCGGGTCGAGCGGTTCCAGTTGAGGTCGAAGGCCTCGGAGACGAAACGCTGCCCGGTCCAGGCGGCGGCGAGGTCGGGCCGGTTGGGGTTCCGGGTGTCGGAGAGCAGCAGCTGGCCGGTCACCACGTTGGCGTCGTTCGGCCGCCACTGGAAGTCGGGACCGATGACGCGGTTGTGCCCGCCGCCCGCGTCCTCCCGGTCGGTCGCGAGCACGCTGGCGAAGGACCGCCCGATCTCGTAGCGCGCCCGGCCGATCGCCACCCGCGAGCCGAAGTCCTGGTTGACCAGCGACGACGACAGCGGCCCCGGCTCGACGACGGTGCCGCCGCCGCGGTCCTCGGTCAGCAGGAACGTGTAGCTGGTGCCGCCGATCTCGCCGGTGGCGCGGCCGCCCCAGCGCGGCGAGGTGATGCTGCGCGTGTAGACCGCCTGGATCGGCGTCGAGTAGAGCTGCAGCCCCTCGAGGAAGAAGGGGCGCTTCTCGGGGTAGAAGAGGGCGAAGCGCTGGTTGGTCGAGATCTGCGCCACGTCCGACTCCACCTGCGAGAAGTCGGGGTTGATGGTGGCGTCGATGGCGTTGTCGGCGTTGGGGGTCCACTTGACGTCGATGCCGCCGTCGGCCCGCGCCCGAGCCGGCCCGAGCGGCGGCGCCGTCCCCCCGGTCCCGGCGCCCGGCGCGGGCAGCCGCTCGTCCTTGCCGCTGACGTAGGGCGCCGCGACCAGGTGACCGCCCTTCGGCAGCCCGGCCAGGCCGGTGAGCGGATTGGCGTGACAGATGAAGCAGTTGGAGCCGCGCGGCAGCTTGGCGCTGAACATCTGCACGCGGAAGTTGCGCGGCCGGTTGCGGTACAGCAGGATGCCCCAGGTCTGCGGGTCCGCCGAGGTGTAGCGCAGCGACGAGAAGGGCACGCGCATCTCGAGCACCCAGCCCTGGGCGTTGATGCGCGTCGCCGAGTCCCAGTAGACGTCGTAGGAGGAGTCCTCGTTGCCGGTGACGTCGTCGGTGAGCGCGTCGTACTGGACGTTTTTCGGGTTGGCCAGCAGCAGGACGCCGGTCTTGCCGTCGTGCTTGCTGTCGACGATGATGCCGCCGTAATCCGTGTAGCTGGGGACGTAGTCGCGCACGCCGAGCGGTGCGCGGATGCTCGCCGGGTCCGGATCGAAGAACTCGAAGGCGGCGTAGAGGTAGTGGTCGTCGTAGGCGAGATAGGCGACGGTCTTGACGCTCGCCGGGACGTTGTCGCCCGGGTTGGTCTCGAAGAAGGTCTCGACGCGCGCCGCCCCCTGCCAGCCCGGATCGGAGAGGTCGCCGTCGATCGTGATCGGGCCGGCGGCGCGGTGGATGTGGATCTCGGGCGATGCCGCCGGGTCGTCGGCCGCCAGCGCCGGCCGCGCGGCGCCCGCGAGCGCCCCGGCGTGCCAGGGGAACGCGACAAGCGACCCGCCGGCGGCGAGCGCGCGCC
>Ga0307479_10002032_pt1 | contig 18431 bp, 9 predicted proteins | sample atmos_gasesECM4C_FD_203743 | JGI IMG/M metagenome (GOLD analysis project Ga0307479, IMG submission 203743) | Hardwood forest soil microbial communities from Morgan-Monroe State Forest, Indiana, United States - atmos_gasesECM4C_515 | ecosystem: Environmental > Terrestrial > Soil > Temperate... | reverse complement strand
CAGCGCCACCGCCTGGCCGCGCTCGATCCCGGCGGCCGATTGCAGGCCCGCCGCCACCCGCCGCGCCCGCCGCAGGAGGTCGCCGTAGGTCAGCTCCCGGGGCGCGCCCTCCCCCGGGTAGAACAACAGGTGCCGCCGTCGCGGATGCCGCTCGGCGTGCCATTCCAGCACCTCGACCAGTGTCCGCGTCCGCTCCGGCGCCGCCTCTGCCGGGCCGCCGTCGAACGGCGCCGCTTCCTCCGCCTCGGCCTCTTCTCCTCCCGCCCCTCCCGCCGCCCCTCTGCCGCCCGCACCCGCAACCCCGGCCGCGGCGAGGGCTCGCGCCAGGTCCGCCGGCGTCTCGGCGCCGCCCAGCACCTCCTCGGGCAGGCGCACCCCGAACGCTCGTTCCAGGCGCGCCACCAGCTCCGCCCGCCCCAGGCTGTCGAGCCCCAAGTCGCGCTCGAGCGACGACCCCATCTCCAGCTGGCGCCGCGCCGCCGGCACGCGCCCTGGCCGCAGCTCGCTCGCCACCTCCCGCGCGATGCGCAGCACCTCCTGCTCGGCCGAGGGCGCCGCCGTCTCGCTCATGCTTCCATCCTCTCACCCCCGCCCGGCAGCGGCGGCAGGCCGCTGACCCTGGCCGCGTCGCCGCCGGCCCGCCTCATCTCGGCTGCCCCGCCGCCGCCCCTGCGCCGAAGCTCAACGACTCGAGGCAAGGCACCCCCGGGCTGCGGCGCAGCAGCCAGAGGTAGGCCGCCCTCCCGGGCGGCAGCGCCACCGTCACCTCCGACCAGCGGTCCGCCGCCAGCACGCCATCGGCGAGCGGCGGGCCGGCAGGGCCGTCGCCGTCGCCCGCCACGGCGGCCACCTCGCCGGCGCGGGCCGGCGCCAGCGTCGCTGCCAGCAGGCGCACCACCCGGGTCTCCGGCGGCAGCTCCACCCCCACGCGGTCGAGCAAGGGCCGGCACCCCTGCAGCGCCGCCGCGCCGCCGCCGGCACCGCCATCCCGCACCGGTCCGGGGAGGAGCAGGGCGACGCTGGTCTGCGGCGGCGGCGGCAGAGCCGCTGGCCGCCACCGCAGGTGGTGGCGCCGCTCGTCCGGCAGGTAGGCGAAGTCGAGGCCCGGCCCGCTCAGCGCCGTGCCGTTCAGCAGCTCACGCCGCACCCGCGCCAGCTCGGTGACCTCGCCCGGCGGCGGCGGTCCCGGCAGCAGCGGCTCGCCGAGCAGCTGCGGCAGCTGCAGCAGCCTCTGCTCCACGGCCGCGATCTCCGGCAGCGGCCGCCGCCGGGCCAGGCTCTCGACCAGCGCTCCCGGTCCATTCAGCGCGGCTTCCGCCAAGCCGGGGCTGCACAGGCCGAGAGCGTCGATCGCCGGCCCGTCGTGGGCCAGGGACAGCAGCCCGGCATCGGTCAGCAGCAGCGCCTGCTGGTGAGCGTGCGCCGCCAGCCACGCCGCCGCCCGCGCATGGCCTCGGTACAGCTCGGCGGCGCCCCGCGCGGTGTCGCGCGCCCAATGAGGAAAGGCGAGCAGCAGCGGCAGCGGCAACAGCAGCGGTGCGGACCGAAAGCGGCCCAGGTGATGTGCCGCCGGCGCCGCCGCGCCGCCGCTCGCCGCCCGGCGCGCGCCGAGCGCCGCCCCGGCCAGCCCGGCGCCGGCGAAGGCCAGCAACCAGGCCAGCGCCAGGCCGGCATGGTGATGGCGCATCTCCTGCCAATGCAACAGCGGCGAGAACGGCGCCAGCGCCGCCAGCAGCAGCCAGGCCGCCGCCATCGGGGCGAGGAGCGCCAGCCCCTCGATGCCGGCCGCGGCGGTCCCGCCCCCACGGCGCGCTCGCGCCCACGCCGCCGCCGCCGCGTAGAACGCCGCCGCCGCGGTCCCGATCGCCAGCAGCCCGACCGGAGGCCACAGCAGCGCCGGCTGCAGGCCCAGGTACACCGGCACCAGCCACTTGCGGAGCACCGCGAGGTAGCCGTCGATCACTCCTCCGAGAGGCAGGTAAGGCACGTGCAGCCACGACTTGGCCAGCGCGCCGGCAGGCTCGAACGAGCCGGTCGCGATCCGGTTGCATGCCGCCAGCAACGCCCCCGGCACCAGCACGGCTGCCCCGGTCCAGCGCGGCCACAGCAGCCGGCCGCCGGACCCGCCGACTCCCAGGACCAGGGCCAGGGCCGCCAGCGCCGCCAGCACCCCGTTCTCCGGCCGGCCGAACGGCAGCAGCGCGGTGACGGCCGGCGCCCAGACCCGCGCCGAGCGCCATGCCGGCTCCCGGCTACGGCAGGGACCGCCGCGCAGGCTCTCCATCCACAGCGCGCACGCGAGCGCCAGCAGGGCCGCGTTGGCCGCGCTCTCCATCCCCGCCACCGCACCGAAGCCGATCGGGCCGGACCACACGAGGCACAGGCCGCCGGCCAGCGGCCAGGGCTCCGCCAGGCCCGCCGCGCGCAACGTCCGCGCCGCCGCCAGCCCGAGGGCCCAGAGGCTCGCCACTCCCATCCAGCGCGACCAGCGCGACCAGGCCGCCAGGTCCGCGGACAGCCAGTGCGCCGGCACCAGCAGCCAGGGCCAGAGGACCGACGATGCCCCGGTCGATGGCTCCCCCGTGTTCCACTGCCAGGGCCTGCCGCGCGCCGCCTGCTGCGTGTAGCGCACGAAGATGTAGGCGTCGTCTAAAGGCAGCAGCCAGGTCGGCGGCGCGCCCGCGACCCGTGCCCGCGCCGCCACCGCCAGCGGCAGCGTGCAGACCTCCCCGAAGAGCACCGCCGCCGCCAGCAGCAGCGCCGCCTCCCGCGCTCGTCGCCGCCGCTGCCCGACCGGCTGCCCTCGCGCCTCGCCCATGGGCCAGCCATGCTAATCGACCGCCGGCGGAAGGCAAGCCGGCCGCCGCGACGCCGCGACCCCGCCGACACCCGCCACGCCGCGGGCAGGCGGCAGGCTCCGCCATCGCTTGCAGGCCAGGCGGCTGCCGCAAGAGCGCGGACAGGTAGTAGGATCTGGCATCGACACGACAGCCAACACGGTCGCAGCTCCTGGCCCGTCGCCCACGGAGATCGGCTTGAGTCCCCTTGCGGCCCATGGTTAGCAGCCCTCGCATTCTCGTCATCGCCGGCATGCATCGGTCCGGCACGTCCCTGCTGGCCAGCGCGGCCGTCGCGGCCGGCGTCGACATGGGTGCGGAGCTCATGGCCGGGGGCAAGGGGAACCGGCTCGGACACTTCGAGGACGAGGACTTCGTGCGCTTCCACGAGGGCTGTCTCGCGCGGCGGGGCGCATCGAGCCTGCACCCGCCCGCGCCGGCGGTGTGCGAGCTGAGCGCCATGGAGCGGCGGCTGGCGGAGGAGCTGGTCGAGCGCCGGGCCGCCAAGGCTGCATGGGGCTGGAAAGACCCGCGCGGCACCCTCTTCCTGCCGTACTGGGAGCGGACGCTCGACGGCGCCTGCTTCCTCCTCGTCTATCGTCACCCGGTGGAGGTCGCCCTGTCGTTGCTGCGGCGCGGGCTCGATCTCGAGGTCCGGCTCGATCCCCGGCAGGCGATACGCGCCTGGACGACCTACAACGGCCAGCTGCTGGACTTTCACGCCCGCCGGCCGGAGAGCTGCCTGCTCTGGGGGCTCGCCGGCGCGACCCGCGACTTCGCTGCCGCGCTCGCGCTGCTCGCCCGGCGAACCGGCCTGCCGTTTGCCGGCGGGGAGCTCGACCGGCTGTACCGGCCGGCGGAGCTCGGCGACGGCCTCGCGGCGCGCGAGATCGAGTGGCAAGCCGTGGTGCCCGAGGCGATGCAGCTCTACCGCCGGCTCGAGGCCGCTGCCGACCTCCCCTGCGGCAGCCCGCGGGCGGACGACGGCCACCTCCGCGCGGCCACTCGGCGCGAGCAGGAGACCCAGGAGGCGAGCGAGTACCTGCTGGCGGCGGCGCTCGGCGCCCCACCCGGCGGCGCGGCCGGCGCGATCCCGCCCGCCCATCGCATCCAGTACTCGGAGATGAAGAGCCTGATCGCGTGGCAGGCGGAGCGGATCGCCGCGCTCGCCGACCGGCAGGCGGAGCAGGACGCCGCGCTCCCCGCCCGGCTGGAGCGCGTGGTGGCCGTGCGGCGCGGCTGGGACCGGGTCGAGACCACGCGCGCCTACCGCGCCATCCGCGCCTATTGGCGAGAGGCGGTCCGCCTGCGCGGCTGGCGGCGGCAGGCCGGCTGGCGCCTGCGCCGCGCGCTGGGCATGGCGCCGGCGCCGCCACCGTCCGAGATCGTGGTCGGCTGCGTGGCCGAGAATGACCCGTCCTTCCTGGCGCAGGCCCACCGCCTGGTGCGATCGCTGCGCTGCTTCGGCGGCTCGCTGGCGGGCGCCAGGATGCTCGTCTGCGTGGTGGGTTCCATCGGCGCCGCCGAGCGCCTGAAGCTCGAGCGCGAGGGGGCGGAGGTCCGGATCGTCCACCGCTTCGATCCGCGCAACCGGCCCGCCAACAAGCTGCAGTTCTTCACCGAGGGGCTCGCCACCGGCGCCGGCGGCTTGCTGCTGCTCGATTGCGACACGGTGGTGGTCGCCGACCCGTGGCCGCTGCTCGCGGGCGGGGCGGTGGTGGCCAAGATAGCCGACGTGGCGTCGGTGACGCACGACGTCTTCGTGCGGCTCTTCGAGCACTTCGGGCTGCCGCTGCCGCGCCGGCGGTACCGGACGACGCTGCGCGGGGAACCGACGATCGCCTACTGCAACACGGGGTTCGTCTTCCTGCCCGCCGCGCTCGCGCACGGGCTGGTGCCCGCCTGGCGCGAGTGGAATCGCCGCCTGCTCGACGCGCTCGACCTGCTCGGCCCTTGCGCGCATCACTGCCACCAGGCGAGCCTGAGCCTGGCGCTGGCCGCCCGGCCGACCCCCTTCGCCGCGGCCTCGCCGGCGCTCAACTTCCCGCTGCACATGACCCACCTGTCCGACGCGGCGGCGCTGCGCGCGATCGACCCCGTGATCCTCCACTACCACGAGCGGGTGGACGACCGCGGCCGCCTGCTGCCGACCGCCTATCCCCGCGCCCAGGCGCGGATCGACGCTCTCAACCGGCGCCTCCAGGAGACCAGCTGCCTCGAGGCCCCGCTCCTGGCGCGCTGATCCGGAGCCCGCTCGCGGCGCCCGGCGATCTCCGCCTCCAGCCAGTCGAGAAAGGCGTCGAGAGAGTTGTCGCGCCGCCAGGCGGGCGCGCGCGCGCCCGCCTGGCTCGCCAGCGCCGGCAGCTCGGCGAGGCCGCGCGCGACCGCGGCGGCGATGGACGCCGCATCGTCGCCGTCGTAGGCCACCCCCGCCGCCCGCCCGGCCGCGACCTGCTCGGCCAGCCAGGTGCCGCTCGGCACCACGACCGGGCGGCCCGCGAGCACCACCTCGCTCAGGACGCCTGACGCCCGCTGCCGGTAGGGGATGCGCTGGTAGGGGAAGAGGACGAGGTCGGACCCGGCGAGCAGTTCGAGGTAGGCGGGGCGGTCGAGCGGCCCGGCCGCGGTGCTGATCCCGGGCTCGCCGCCCAGCCGGCAGAGCCGCGCGAACTCCTCGGGCGGCAGCGTCTCGTTGGCCAGCTGCAGCACGAAGTCCACCGCCACGAGCCGCCGGCACTCGTGGACGATCGCCGGCAGCAGGTGCGTGCCCTTCTCGGGCCGGGCGCCCCCCAGGACCCCCACCCGGGGAGGCCCGTGGCCGGGCCCGCCGGCGTCCAGCGGCAGCCCTCGAGACGGCAGGCCGGCCGGTTCGAGGTCGTCGGCGAGCTCGGTCATCGGCGCCTGCAGCACCGGCATGCCCAGCAGCCCGCCGAGCTCGGCGCACAGCCCAGCGGCGTGGCTGCACCAGATGAGCCGTCTCAGCACCTCGGGGGCGGCAACGGCGAGCTCGCCGGCCAGGACGTCGAACTCCCGCACCTGCCTCTCCCGCTCGGCGGCGGTGCCGCGGTTCCAGCGGTCGCTCGGAAACAGCACCAGGGTCCAGGGCCGCCGGCGCGCGGGCAGCGCCGCGAGCCACGCCGCCAGGGCGCGTGCCTCGCATTGCGTCGCCACCGTGATCAGCAGGCGATCGTCCTGGCGCACCTCGCCGTCGAGGTGCCGGTGGAGCATGGCGACGAAATCGGCGGTGCGTGCGTCGCACGACCAGTCCGGCCGGAACACCGGGTCGTGCAGCACCGCCCGTCCCGGCAGCGCCGCGCGCACCTCGGCGGTGGCCTCCTGGTGCATCAGCAGGAGCGCCTCCATGCCCCGCCGCGGCGCCGCGGCCACCAGGCCGAGCGCCTGGTTGAAGCGGTGCCCGGTCAGGCCCGCCAGCCGATGCTGGAACGCGATGAGGCGGGCGGCGCTCCCCGCGGCGCGCTGTCTACCCATGGCCCGGCATCGTACGCGAGCTCTGCCCGAAGGCAAGCCGGCGGGCCGCCCGCGCCGGCCGCGGGCTGGCGGCGCTCAATCCGTGCCGAGGCCATGGGCGAGCGCGCCCGGGCCCGCGTCGCCTGCCGCGGCTCCGGCCGCCGCCGCTGCGGCCGGCGGCTCCCTCTCGAAATAGCTATACAGGAGCGGCAGCACGAACAGGGTGATCGCCGTCGCCGTCACCAGGCCGCCGACGATCACCATCGCGAACGGCCGCGCCGTCTCCGCGCCCACCGCCCCGGACAGCGCCGCCGGCAGCAGGCCGAGGCTCGCCATCAACGCGGTCATCAGCACCGGCCGCATCCTCGACACCGCGCCCTCGCGGATCGCCTCGCCCTCGGCCAGGCCGCGCGCCCGCAGGTCGCGGATGCGCTCGATCATCAGCACGCCGTTCTGGACCGCCACGCCGAAGAGCGCGATGAAGCCGACGAGCGACGCCACCGACAGCGACAGCCCGGCGAGCCACAGCGTCAGCACCCCGCCCACCGCCGCGAACGGGATGTTGACCAGGATGAGCACTGACATGCGCGCCGAGTTGAAGGCCAGGAAGAGCAGGAAGAAGATCGCGGTCAAGGTCAGCGGCACGATCAGCTCGAGCCGCCTGACCGCCCGCTGCTGGTTCTCGAAGGCGCCGGTCCACTCCATGCGGTAGCCGGGCGGCAGCCGCACTGCCGCCGCCACCCGGCGCTGCCCGTCGTCCACCAGCGACCCCAGGTCGCGCCCGGCGACCGACAGCTTGACCGCGATGCGCCGCGCGTTCTCCTCGCGGTAGATGCGCGCGAAGCCGGGCGCCACGCCGACCCGCGCCAGCGAGCCCAGGGTGAGCTTCTCACCGTTCGGCCCCAGGACCGGCAGGGCGCGGATCGCCTCGAGGTCGGAGACCGCGAGCGGCGACATCTTGACCACCAGGTCGAAGGTGCGCTCGCCTTCCAGTACGCGGCTGGCGACGCCGCCGCCCAGCGCCGTCTCGATCACCGATTGCACGTCGTCGACGGTGAGGCCGGAGCGCGCCACCGCCTGGCGGTCGACCACGATCTGCACCTGCGGCTGGCCGGCCAGCCGCTCCGCCGCCACGTCCGCCGCTCCCGGCACCCGCTTGAGCACCTCGGCGGCCTGGTCGGCCAGCGCCTGCAGCGTCGCCGGGTCGTGGCCGAAGATCTTCACCGATAGCTCCGACTTGACGCCCGACACCGCCTCGTTGACGTTGTCCTCGATCACCTGCGACACCGTCAGCTCGGTGCCCGGGATACGCTCGAGGCGCGCGCGCACGGCGTCCGCGAGCCCCTCGCGGTCGCGCGCCGTGGTCCACCGCTCGCGCGGGACCAGGTCGGCGAAGATCTCGACGGTGTCGAAGCCGTTGATGTCGGTGCCGTCGTCCGGCCGCCCGAGCTGCGACACCACCGTCTTGACCTCGGGGAAGCTGGCGAGCAGGCGGCGCGCCTCGGTGGTGACGCGGTCGGCCTCGGTGGGCGAGATCGACCCCGGCATGGTGAGGCGCACCCAGAGCGCCCCCTCGTCGAGCTTGGGCAGGAACTCCGAGCCGAGGCTCGCCCCCACCAGCCAGGCGACCGCCAGCGAGGCCACCGCCAGGGCGAGCACCAGCGCCCGCCGCCGCAGCGCCAGGTCGAGCGCCGGCCGGTAGAGCGCCTGCAGGCGGCCGACCAGCCGCGACGGCGCCGCGGCGGCGCGCCGCCCGAGGCCGACGGCGTAGCTGAGCAGCGTCGGCACCACGAACAGCGCCAGGAGCGTGCCGGCGAGGAGCGCGAAGGTCAGGGTGAGCGCCATCGGCCGGAAGATCTTCCCCTCGACGCGTTGCAGCGTGTAGAGCGGGATAAAGGCGGTGAGCAGGATCGCCTTCGAGAACAGGATCGGCTTGCCCATCTGCCCGACCGACTGCTGGATCGCCTCGCCGATGCCGCGCAGCCTTCTGCCGCGCAGCTCGACGATGCGCAGCATGTTCTCGGCCACCACCACCGCCGAGTCGACGATGATGCCGAAGTCGATCGCCCCCATCGAGATGAGGTTGGCCGGGATGCCGGTCAGGTCGAGCAGCAGGAAGGCGCCGAGCAGCGACAACGGCACGACCGCCGCGACGATCAGCGCCGACCGCCAGTTGCCCAGGCCCAGGAAGACCACCAGCACCAGCAGCACCAGGCCGATGCCCTCGGCCATGTTCTTGCGCACCGTGAGCAGCGTGCGGTCGATCAGCTCGGTGCGGTCGTAGTGCGGCACGAGAAGCACGCCGGCCGGCAGCTCGCGGTTGATCTCGGCCACCTTGGCGCGCACCTTCTCGAGCACCGCCAGCGCGTTCTCGCCCTTGCGCAGCAGCACGATCCCCTGCACCACGTCGTCCTCGTCCTGGTGCAGGCGGCCGGCGGCGTCCCTGGCCACCAGCTTCCCGACCCGGCCGAGCCGGATCGCCGGCCCGACCGACACCCGGCCGACGTCGCGGATGAGGACCGGCGTGCCGCCGCGCGCCACCACCGCGATGGCGCCGACATCGTCGAGGTTCTTCACCATGCCGAGGCCGCGCACCACGTAGATCTCGCTGCCGTGCTCGATGTAGGCGCCGCCGGCGTTGCGGTTGCCGTTGGCGAGGGCGTCGAACACCGCCTTCAGGGTGATGCCGTAGGACTTGAGCTTGAGCGGGTCGACCAGCACCTGGTACTGCTTGGTCGGGCCGCCGAAGCCGACCACGTCGACCACCCCGGGTACGGTGCGCAGGCGGCGCTCCACCACCCAATCCTCGAGCGCCTTGAGCTCGAGCAGCGGGTAGCCCGGCGGGCCGGCCAGCGTGTAGCGGTAGATCTCGCCCACCGGCGTCGAGTCCGGCGACAGGCCCGGCTGCGCGCCGGCCGGCATGGTGACCGCCTGCAGGCGCTCGAAGGCCTGGTTGCGCACGTAGGCCGGGTCGGCGCCGTCCTCGAACACCAGCGTCACCACCGACAGGCCGAACAGCGAGATCGAGCGCATCGCGGCGCGCTTCGGGATGCCGTTCATCTCGTTCTCGACCGGCACCGTCACCAGCTGCTCGACCTCCTCGGCGGCGTGGCCGGGAAACAGCGTGATGATCTGCACCTGCACGTTGGTGACGTCGGGGTAGGCCTCGACCGGCAGCTGGCGGAAGGCGGCGATGCCGGCGCTCGCGAACACCGCGAGCAGGGCGAGGATGACGATGCGGCTGCGCAGCGCCTGGGCGGTGAAGCGCTGCAGCAGGCCGTCGCCGGCGAGCGGCGGGAGCGGCGGGTCGGTCGGGGGGACGGACAAAGTCGGCTGGGCCCGGGGCGGCGCGCCGGGCTACCCGCGCGAGGTGAGGAGCGATTGGAGCAGCAGGCTGCCGTCGACCACCACCCGCTGGCCGGGGGCCAGGCCGGCGACGATCTGCGTCCTGCCGCCGCGCTCGCTGCCGGCCTCGACCGGCCGCCGCGCGAAGCGGCCGCGCCCTTCCTCGACGAAGACGTAGCGCTGCCTGCCGGCCGCCACCACCGCCGCCGAGGGCACCTCGAGCCCGGGCCGGCGCGCCGGGTCCGCGACCTCCACCTCGACGTACATCTCGGCCTTGAGCAGGTGGTTCGCGTTCGCCAGGCTGCCGCGCGCCTTCACCGTGCGCGTCGCCGGGTCGAGGGTGTCGCCGACCACCTCGACGCGGCCGCCGAAGACGCGCTGCGGGTAGGCGTTGCAGCGCAGGGTGAGCGGCAGGCCGGGGCGCACCGAAGCGAGGTCCTGCTCGACGACGTCGAGATACACCCACAGGCGCGACGGGTCGGAGACCACGAAGAGAGGCGCCTGGGCGTCGGTGCGCACCTCGAGGCCGGGATTGATCGCGCGGTCCACGACGACGCCGGCGAGCGGGCTGCGCAGGACGAAATGCTGGTCGACGCCGCCCCTGGCGCCGGCCTGGCCGCCGAGCAGCGCCAGGCGGGCCGAGGCGCGTTCGCTCTCCACCTTGGCGCGGTCGCGCTCGGCCTGCGCCGCCTCCTGGTCCTTCTTCGGCGCCGCGGCGTGCTCGTAGAGCTCGCGCACCCGCGCCAGGCTGCGCTCGGCGGCGGCGAGGTCGGTGGCGGCGCGGCGGGCGTCGGCCTGCGCCTGGCCGAAGTCGGGCGACTCGATCGCGGCAAGCGGCGTGCCGCGCGCCACGCGCTGCTGGAGGTCGACGAGCAGCCGGCGCACCCGCCCCCCCACCGGCGCGAAGACCCGCGCCGTACGGTCCTCGTCCCAGGCCAGGCGTCCCGTGGTGCGCACCGTGCCGACCGGCGCCGCCTCGGCGGCCGCGGTCGAGAGCGACGCCAGCTCGACGGCGCCGGGCGGATAGACGATGCGCTCGCCGTCGATGCGCGGCCCCGGCGGGTCCGCGGCGCGGTGCTCGGCGCGGCACCCCGCGAGGCCGCCGGCGAGGGCCGGCAGGAGGACCAGGCAAAGGGCGGGGAGCGGGGCCAGGCGGCGGGGCGTGCGATGCGAGACTGTCATGGGCCCTCGAGGGCGGGTCGAGGATACCGCCCGGAACCGTTAAGAAGGCACAAAGACTCGGGCGCGCGCCCGCGGCGTCCGGCGGCGCCGCCGGTGGTACGCTCGACGCGCGTTACCAGGAAAGGAAGCTGCGGCTGCGGCTGCGGGCGCGGGCGCGGCCGGGGCCGCGGAGGCGGCCGCCGCCGCCTGCAACGCGCTGCCGGCCGTCGCCATGTCCAGCATCTCGTCCCAGAGCTCGGCCGCCGGTCCGCCCCCCGAGCGCGCGGCCGGCGCCGGCGGAGCGCGCCGCGTCCTGCCGGACGTCGCCGCGATCGCGACGCTGACCGCGGCGCTGCTCATCCTCTATCACTCCATCCTCGACCTCTGGTGGTGCCGCGACGACCTCTTCAATCTCCACTACGTCACCGATCATCCGGCAAGGGCGTACTGCTTCGATGCGCGCGTCTGGCAGCTCCTGCCGATGCGCTTCCTGATGCCGCTGTACTTCCTCTCCTTCCACCTCGACCTGCGCCTGTTCGGCGCCGACCCGCGGGCGTTCTATGCGCATCAGCTCGCCGCGGCGGTGCTGGCCTTCCTGGCGTTCTACGCCCTCCTGCGGCTCTGGCTGCCGCCGGCGTGGGCGGCCCTGGGCACCGGCGTCGCGCTGGCGGGAGCGCCGGCGGCGTCGGCGGTACAGATGCTGATGACGCGCCACTACGTCGAGGGCCTTCTTTTCGCCTCGCTATCGGCCTGGTTTTTCGTGCGCGGCCTGCGCCGCCGGCCCGACCAGCGCCGCCGGCGCGCGCTCGACCTCGGGCTCTCGGCGCTCTGCTATCTCGCGGCGGCGCTCGAGAAGGAGGTTTTCGTGGCGCTGGTCCTCTTCTTTCCGGCGGTGGCGCGCGGACCCGCGGGCCGGCGCCTCCGCCTGGCCGCGCCGCACCTCGGTTGCCTCCTCCTCTACCTCGGCTGGCGCCTGCACATGCTCGGCACCCTGGGCGGCGGCAATGGCTGGTCGGTCGAGGCGGCGGACCTGCCGGGCCTCGCCGCGGCGCTGCCTTGGAAGCTGGTCCGCGCCATGACCGGCCCGGCGGCGGGCGCCGGGACGGTGCTGCTGGCGGCGCTGGCGGCGGGCGCCGTCGCCGCCTGCCGCCGCGGCCGCCGCGCCACCGCGCTGCTGGCGGTGGCCGCCGCCGGCGCCGTCGGACCCGTCCTGCTCGCGTCGACGGAGATGGAGCCGCGCTACGCCTTGCCGCTCTGGCTGGTGCTCGCCGCCGCCTGCGCCTTCGGCTGCGCCGGGCTGGCCCGCGACGGCGCCGAGCTGGCCCGCACCGGCCGCCGCGGCCGGGTCGGCGCCGTGCTCGTCGCCCTCGCCGTGCTGCTCGCCGCCGTCGTCGCGGTCAGCGCCCTCGCCGTCAACCGCCGGAGCTGGGCGGAGACCTACGGCGCCCTGCAGCGCGAGAGCATCGAGGACCGCGCGCTGGCCGCCCTGCCGGCAGGCGGCTACCTGCGCCACCCGGCCGGCCCGCCGGCCTCGCTCCACGAGCTGATGTGGTTCCGCCAGGCGTACCTGCGCCAGCCGCCCGGCGGCGGTTGGTTCGCGGACGACCTCTTCCTCTGCTCGCTGCCGAGCGCGGCGCGCCTCTTCGAGCTCGAGCCGCGCCGCCGCCGCGTCGAGGACGTCACGGACCGGGCGCCCCGGCTGCGCGCCGCCTACTGCGGCTCGATCCGCGACGATGCGCCGCTCACCGCGGACTTGACGCTCGCGGGCGGCGACCTGCGCTGGAATCTGGGTCCCTACACCGCCGGCAGCTACTCGCTGGTCGTCGGCGACGGCGTCGATGCCTACCGCGTGCCGCCGGCCGCCGGCTTTCAGGTCCCCGGCCTGCGGGCGGTCACCCTGCGCGTCCGTTACGCCTCGCCGGCGGGTTGGAACACCTACTCCCCGGCCCTCTCCGTCGCCGCCGGGAGCGGCGCCCACGTCGCCTTCGCCCGCCTGCCGGGAGCGCCCGCCGTCAGTCGCGCGCCAGCACCTCGCCGCGGGCGTTGATCACCACGCCGCGCGGCTTCTTCGGCGGCTTGAGCGCGATGTCCAGCGGCACCGCCGCCCGGCCCACCAGCGGCAACAGGCCGACGCGCACGAAGTGGCCGCGCTCGAGCTCGAGGTAGATCGGCAGCAGGCTGCGGAAGTCGTCGCTCACCCCTTCCTGGGTGACCTTGCCCTTGATGTGGACCTCGGCGCCCGCCGGCTCGAGGCGCAGGTCGGCGGCGAAGTGCGGCGCCTCGGTGCCGTAGACCCACTGGCGGAAGAACCAGTCCATCTTGCCGTCGCCCCTGGCGTCCAACGCCGGCACCATGTGGCGCTCGACCACCTGCTGGAAATCGGCGGTCGAGGCCTGCCTGCCGGCGTAGCTCGCGGCGTAGTCGTGCATCATCGCCATGAAGCGGCGGTCGGGGGTCGGATCGGCGCCGTCCCACATCAGCATGCGCAGCATGTGCAGGACGTAGGCGCCCTTCTCGTAGACCAGCGCCCGGTAGGCGCCGGGGCTGTGCTCGGTGGCCAGGCGGAGACCCTGGGTGAGCGGTCCGGCGTCCAGGTTGGCGACGGTGCTGCGCGGCGGCCTGGCGAAGATCGCCCGGCGGGCCTCGCGCCAGAGGCGGTCGGCGGCGCCCCAGCCCTGCGTGTGCTGCACCGCGAGCGCGGCCGAGAACTCGGCGAAGCCCTCCTCCATCCAGACGTCGCGGTACGACTCGGCCGCCACCAGGTGGCCCCACCACTGGTGCGCGACCTCGTGGAAGCCGACCTTGTTGACGAAGTCCTTGGCGCCGGCGGCGAGCCCCAGGCGCTGGCGCTGGGTGCCGTCGAGAAACGAGATGTACGGCATGAAGATCAGCGACGGCCATGACTGCCCGAAGTTGAACTGCGACTGCTGGGTGATGGCGACGTGCTTCTCGGCGAGCGGGCCGAAGTAGGTGGTGAAGACCCGGCAGGCGTTGATGCCGTCCGCCATCGCCGCCTCGGCGAGACGCGCGGTGTTGACCGTCCCCAGGGTGGCCTGCGGCGCGTTGTTCTGGAGCTCGCCGTCGACGCCGAGCCCGGCCAGCTCGCGGCGTCCCGAGCTCTCGAGCACGGCGTTGATGGTGCGGATGACGTCCGGCGTCCCCGGGTTGGTGAACACCTCGAGGTCGACGCCGCTCGGCTCGTCGTGGCGCTCGAGCTTCTTGAACTGGCCGTAGTTGAAGCCGGCGACCCGCACCGGCCCGTCGGTCTTCCACTCCGAGACGCTCTCGCGGCCCAGCACGCGGGCCGAGACCAGGCGCCCCACCGACACCACCTGGTTGCCCGCCGGCACGCGGTAGGTCAGGTCGAAGCGCGCCGGCTCGCCCATGACGCCGAGATTGGGATACCAGCTCTCCCGCGCCCCGACCACGTAGTTCTTGTCGCCGGCGTCGGTGAGCACCGCGTCGCCCTGGTAGGCGATGCGCAGCAGCACCTCCGCGCTTTTCGCCAGCGGCTCCGGGAAGACCACCGCGGCATCGGCGCCGTCCTCCTTGGCGTCTTCCTGGACCACCGCCGCCGGCCGGCTCGCTTCCGGCTCGAGCGCGGGCTCGTCCTCGCCGCCAAGGCGAGGCCCGGCTGCCGACCCGCGGGGCGGAGCGGCGCCGTAGACCGCCTCGGCGATGCGCAGCCTCGGCAGCAGCTGGACGGGCAGCACGCGCAGGCCGGCCTCGTCGACCGCCAGGCGGAGAGTAGTGACGCCGCCCAGGTCGGTGTCGCGCGGCACGGTGGTCGCCACCCAGTACTGCAGGGCGCGGGCGGGCGGGCGGAGCGGCGCGCGGCGGCCGCTGTCGACGGCGGCGCGGCGCTCGCTCAGGTACCACAACCCGCCGCGATGGGCGTCCTGCACGTAGAGCAGCGAGGGCTCGCCGCCCAGGCGCAGGTCGCGCAGCAGCAGCGCGCCGGCGCCGTCGGGGTCCAGCGCGACGAGCGCCGGCGGCAGCTTCCTCCCCTCGAGGAGGGCGAGGAAGACGCCGCTGGCCGTTCCCGGCCGGTTGAGCAGGTCGCGCAGCAGGCGCAGCTGCAGGTTGAGGTGGAAGTCGCGGCGCTGGCGCTCGAGCCAGCGCTCGTAGACCTGCCGCGCGCGCGGGTCGGGGGCGCCGCGCACGGTCGGCGCCGCGAGCGCGATCTCCCGCTCGGTGTCGTCGGCGAACAGCAGCACCAGCTCGTCAAAGCTGTCGGTGAAGACCTCGAAGTCCTTGCCCTCTCCCAGCTGCAGCGCGAGCTGCCGCCGCTCCGCCGCGGTCGCCGGGTTCAAGCGCAGCGTGCCGTGCCCGAGGAACACGGCGCCGACGGTGCGTCCGGCGACCGGCTCGAGGAAGTGCAAGGCGCCCGACTCGAGCTCGAAATGGAAGACGTCGCGGTCGAGCGTCAGGCCGTGCACCGCGGCCACCCGCCCATCCGGGCGCGCGGCGCGCAGCGCGGCGTAGGTCGGGTCGGTGGCGGGCGCCGCCGGCCTCGCCGCGGCGGCCACCCGGCCGGCCAGGACCCAGGCGCAAGTGGCGAGCGCGAGCGCCGCGGCGCAAGACCAGAGGAGCTTGCCGGGCGCCGGCAGCTCGAGTCGAGACATCAGGCGGGACCTCCGCCCCGCATTCTAGCAATCTCCTCGCAACGATCAGCGGGTCGCGGCGCCGGCGGCGCCGCCGCGGTACGGTGCAGGCTGCTGGACCGCGCTACCGCGCGCCGGCGCCGGCCGGCACCGAGGTCGGCCGTAGCAGGACGTTGCCCCGGCGGCCGCGCAGCTCGACCTCGACGCTGCCGCCGGCCCTGGGCAGGGAGGCAGTGTCGAGGGTCAGCAGGTAGTACCCGGAGATGGTCCGGGCCAGCTGCCGGACCGCTAGGGCGGGAAAGAGGTTGGTCTTGTCGTAGGTGCCGCCGGTCGCGTCGGCGACGCCGCGCAGGCCGACCTCGAGGTCGTGCGAGTCGGCCTCGGTGACGTCGAGCACGAACACCGTGGTCCGCGCCGCGGCAAGTGCGCGCACCGCCGGCGCGAAGGCGGGGGTCATCTGGGTGCCGAAGGAGCTGAAGCTGCCGAGGCCCCAGGCCAGGAACACCAGCACCTTCTCGCCCGGCAGCGCGGCCAGCGCGTCCGCCGTCACCGCCAGGGCGCGCTCCGGCGAGGCGGCGCGCCGCGCCGCGTCGAAGTCGAACGAGCGGGCCAGGGAGGGAATCTCGCCGGCCGCGAGCTCGGGAGCAACGGCGCCGGCCGGCGCCGTTCCGCCTGCCGTCAGTCGAGACTGCCGCATGCCCGGAGTCTCCCTGCTGGTCGGGCCGACATATGGGGCACCGCCGAAGTGGATCGCCTGGTAGATGACCGCCGGCACCGTCGCGCGCTCGCGCGAGAAGTCCTGCCAGAGCTTGAGGTGCGAATCGAAGGACACCACCGCCACGCGGTCCTCGGGCTGCAAGGCGGCCAGCAGCTCGCGCGTGAACGGCAGCGTGTGGAGGTGCCCCCGCGTGCGGCTCGGCGCATTGGCGTCGGCCTGCACGAAGATCACCACCAGCTTGCCCGGAGCGGCGGCAGGGGCGCCCGCGGGCTGCTGGACGCTGCGTTCGCTTCCCGGGGAGCTGCTCGGAGAGGCGCTCGGGCTTTCCGGCAGATTGCCCGGGACCGCCTCCCCTGACGAGACCCAGTCCACGGCGGCAACCGGCACCTCCTGGCGCCCGACCCGCACCCGGAAGTCCACCGGCGCGAGCCCCAGGACCGGGTTGCCGGCGCCGTCCACGACCCGCGCGACGACGGTGACCAGGCGCACCGCGATCTCGTCGCCGAACCTCGGCGTCGGCTCGGGCTGCGGCGTGGCCACGCCGGCATCCGCCAGCGCGGGGAGCAGCGCCCAGCCAACCACAAGGGCCACCATACACGAACGCCGGACCATCTCCAGATGGTACCTCAGCTCGCGTGGAGCGGCCCGGCTCCGGGCGCGGCAAGAGGCGCAGGCAGAAAGGGCGGGGATCGCGAGCGGCAGCTACCCCGCATTGCCTTTTGCCGGCGGGCGCGATAGAACCGGCGGTCATGGGGTTCCCGGCGACGCGGATGCGGCGGCTGCGGCGGACGGCGACGCTGCGCGGCATGGTGCGGGAGACGCGCCTGGCGGCCGAGCAGCTGGTCCTGCCGCTGTTCGCCTGCCCGGGCGAGGGGGTGGCGCGCGCGGTGGGGTCGATGCCGGGCGTCTACCAGCACTCGGTGGACCGGCTGGTGGCGGCGGCGGCCGAGGCGTTTGCGGCAGGGGTGCGCGGGGTGCTGCTGTTCGGGCTGCCGGAGCGCAAGGACGCGGAGGGCAGCGCGGCGTGGGACGACGATGGCATCGTGCAGCGGGCGCTGCGGGCGCTGGCGCGCGAGATGCCGGACCTGGTCAAGATCGCCGATCTCTGCTTCTGCGAGTACACCGATCACGGGCACTGCGGGGTGCTGCGTCCGCCCGGCAACACCGAGGTGGACAACGACGCGACCCTGGCCAACCTGGCGCGCCAGGCGGTGTCGCTGGCGAAGGCCGGCGCCGACGTCATTGCGCCCTCGGACATGATGGACGGTCGCGTCGCGGCGGTCCGCGCCGCGCTGGACGCCGCCGGCCAGTCCGAGGTACCGATCCTCTCCTACGCGATCAAGTTCGCCAGCGGCTTCTACGGGCCGTTCCGCGAGGCGGCCGAGTCGGCGCCGTCGTTCGGCGACCGCCGCGCCTACCAGATGGACCCGGCCAACGGCCGCGAGGCGATGCGCGAGGCGGCGCTCGACGTCGAGGAAGGGGCCGACATCCTGATGGTCAAGCCGGCCCTCCCCTACCTCGATCTGCTGGCAGGCCTGCGCCGGCGCTTCGACCTGCCGCTCGCCGCCTATCACGTCAGCGGCGAGTACGCCATGCTCAAGGCGGCGGCCGAGCGCGGCTGGCTCGACTACGACCGGGTGCTGATGGAATCGCTCGTCGCCATCCGCCGTGCCGGCGCCGACCTGATCATGACCTACGGCGCCGTCGACGCGGCGCGGCTGCTCGCCGCCGGGTGGCGCGAGTGAGCCTGCTCGAGCGCGCCGAGCAGGTGATGCCCGGCGGCGTCAACTCGCCGGTGCGCGCCTTCCGCGGCGTCGGCGGCGAGCCGGTCTTCGTGCGCGCCGCCCAGGGCGCCTGGCTGTGGGGCGAGGACGGGCGGCGCTACATCGACTACATCGGCGCCTACGGGCCCCACATCCTCGGCCACCGCCACCAGGCGGTGACGGCGGCGGTCCAGGAGGCGCTGGGACGCGGCACGGCCTTCGGCGCGCCGACGCTTCCGGAGGTGGAGCTGGCGGAGCGCATCACCGCCGCGCTGCCGGCGGTCGAGATGGTGCGCCTGGTCAACTCCGGCACCGAGGCGACCATGTCGGCGCTGCGCCTGGCGCGGGCCGCCACCGGGCGCCGCCGCTTCGTCAAGTTCGCCGGCTGCTACCACGGTCACGCCGATCCCTTCCTGGTCGCCGCCGGCTCGGGCGCGGCGACGATCGGCGTCCCCTCCTCGCCGGGGGTGCCCGAGGCGGTGACCGCCGACACCCTGGTGGCGCCCTACAACGATCTCGCCGTCGTCGAGGCGCT
>Ga0307479_10002031_pt1 | contig 18435 bp, 12 predicted proteins | sample atmos_gasesECM4C_FD_203743 | JGI IMG/M metagenome (GOLD analysis project Ga0307479, IMG submission 203743) | Hardwood forest soil microbial communities from Morgan-Monroe State Forest, Indiana, United States - atmos_gasesECM4C_515 | ecosystem: Environmental > Terrestrial > Soil > Temperate... | reverse complement strand
ACCGTGCTGCAATCCGTTCTGAGCCCGGCGACAAACACCAACGAAACCGGCAGCATCGAGTGGCTCAAGTTTGAGGTTGAGTTGGATTTCCCAACTGCCTCGTCGTCAACACTTCCCCAGGGGAACGCGCCACAGGCACAAGCCGCAGCCTCAGCCGTTGGGATTCACGCCGTCGATCTGCAGAAATTTCTGACGAAAAACTACCTCGAAGCGCAGCCTGATCTGACCTACCTCACGGATCAATGCGCGGGAGACCAGCCGCCGATTATGGAAGTTGGCGTTCAGTATGGGGACCTGGACGGCGATGGCCAGGACGAGGCTGTCTACCAGGGATTCACCTGCATGTCCGGCACGGCCGGGGTGGACTATTTTGGCGTGTTGAAGATGCTGCCCGATGGGAAGCTCGTCCCGCTCCCCATCGAAAGTCAACGAAATGGATTCAAGGGCCGCCACGATTTGTATCACGGCTTGCGCGGCCATTTGCGCCTGGAGATCAAGAAGGGGCGCTTGGTGGAAATCTTCCCGCTCTACGCCAACGATAACGAATGCAATGCCTGCTCCTCAGGCGGTGAACGCGAATTTTTTTATCGTTGGGATGGACACCAGTTCACTCTGGATGACATCATGGATACTCCGCCGGAGCCAAACAAGAACTAGAACGGAACCTAGCCTGGCGAGAGCCGAACCTGGCCCAGAGAGAGCTGAACCCGCCACATGTTTGATCTCACCGCTGCTGCACTGGACACAGCGAAGCTGCGCGGCGCCACTTATGGCGACGTGCGCGTCATGCATCTTCGCCAGCGCGATCTAACCACCAAGAACGGAGAAGTAGGCACGCTGGCGCAGTCCGAATCGATAGGCCTGGGCATCCGCGTCATCGCTAATGGCGCCTGGGGCTTCTCTTCAACTGACAAACTGACGCGACAAGGCGTGGCCGCGTGCGTTGCTGAAACCGTTTCCATCGCCAAGGCGTCCGCGCTAGCCAAGCGCGGCGATGTGGTGATGGCGCCCGAGCAAGCCTACATTGATAGCTGGCAAAGCCCGTTTCGTAAAGATCCCTTCGAGATTCCTCTGGATACGCAGCTTGCGCTTCTGCTCGGGGCCGACGCGGCCATGCGCAAGGTCAAGGGTGTCACACTCACCGAAACGGACATGCAATTCCGCAAAATCGATTCCTGGTTCGCCTCCAGCATTGGCTCGCGCATTCACCAGCGTAAGGTCATCACCGGCTGCGGCATTGTCGCGACTTCGTTCCAAAACGACGAAATTCAAAAGCGTTCCTACCCCAACAGCTTTGGCGGCCAACACGCGCTGCAGGGCTACGAACTCGTCGAATCACTGGATTTGCTCAAGCACGCGCCACGCGTTGCCGAAGAAGCCGTCGCGCTGCACTCCGCTGCCCAGTGCCCGCAAAAAACAGGTACGCTGATTCTCGGCGCAAGCCAGCTTGGTTTACAGATTCACGAATCCATCGGTCATCCCATCGAACTGGACCGCGTTCTCGGCCAGGAAGCGAACTTCGCCGGGACGAGTTTTCTTACCCTCGACCAGCTCAACAAGCTGCGCTACGGCTCCGATATCGTGAATGTCGTAGCCGATGCGCGCATCGATCACGGTCCGGGTCTCGGCACCTTCGCCTATGACGATGAAGGGGTGCCCGCGCAATGCACCGACATCATCAAAGACGGCCAGTTCCGCGGCTATCTCTCCAATCGCGAAACCGCGCACCTGATTGGACTGAAGCGCTCCTCCGGCACCATGCGCACGGAAAGCTGGAATCGTCTGCCGATCATTCGCATGACCAACGTGAGTTTGCTTCCCGGCCGCTGGTCGTTGGCTGATCTTCTGGCGGACACAGATGATGGAGACGAATCGCTCCTGGTCCATCGACGACCGCCGCTACCAATTCCAGTTTTCGACCGAAATTGGCTGGGAAATTAAAGGCGGCAAAAAGGGCCGCATGCTGAAAAATCCCAGCTACAGCGGCATCACCACCGAGTTCTGGAATTCCTGCGACGCCATTTGCAACCTCGATGAGTGGACACTCTGGGGCACGCCCAACTGCGGCAAAGGCCAGCCTATGCAGACCATGGGCACCGGCCACGGCGCGTCGCCATCGCGCTTCCGCAATGTCCGCATCGGCGCCGCCTTCGCCAAATGAGCAAACGAAATCCTCGACACCGAGCTAGTGCCGCGGCTGCCTCGAAGCCGGCCGCATCGCAACTGGATTCTGAACGCGAACTGCGCCGCATCATCGACACCGTTCTTCGCCTGGCCGAAACCTCGGACGCCGACGAAACCGAGGTGCACGTCGACGAAACCATCAGTGCCCTCACCCGCTTCGCGAACAATGCCATCCACCAAAACGTTGCCGAGCACACGTTAACCGTTTCGATCCGCACCGTAGTCGACCAACGCACCGCCCGCGCCACAACCAATCGTCTCGACGAAGATTCGCTGCGCTCTGCCATCGAGGCTTCTCTTTCTCTGGCGCACACCCAACCCAAGAATCCCCGCCTGCTCCCTATGCCAGGGAAGCAGCGCTACAAGCCCGTGAATCGCTTCGTCAAGCAGACGGCCGCGCTCACGCCAGACGATCGTGCCCGTGCGGTGCGCCGGGCCTGCGACCTGGCCGGGAAAAAAGGGCAGGTCGCCGCGGGAATCTTTTCCAGCGCGCAGTCACAAACGTCGTTGGGCAACTCGGCAGGTTTATTCGCCGCTTATCGCGATACCCACGCCGTATTCTCGATCACCATGCAGGAGGAATCCGCAGCCAGTTGGGCCAAGGCCAATTTCGCCGGCGTTCTCGATATCGACACGCAAAAGCTCGCTCAGCGCGCCAGCGATAAGGCGCATCATGCCGTGAATCCTCGTGAGCTTGCGCCCGGCCGTTACACCGTCATTCTGGAGCCCGCCGCCGTCCTCGACCTGGTGGGATTCCTTTTCTACGATTTCGCCGCAACCGCGGTGCAAGACAAACGCTCCTGCCTAAACAACCGCATCGGCAAACAAATCTTTGGCAAAAACATCACCATCACCGACGACGTCTACCATCCGCTTCAGCTTGGCATGAACTTCGATGGAGAAGGTGTTCCCCGCGAGCGCGTCCTGCTCGTCGACGAGGGTGTCCCCAAAAACCTCGTCTACTCTCGCGCCACAGCTAACGCTCTGCACAAGAAACCCACAGGGCACGGCTTCCCGCTGCCCAACGAATACGGCGAGGCCCCCATGAACCTGGTGGTCTCCGGCGGCAAGTCTTCCCTGGAAGAGATGATTGCCTCGACAGACCGAGGCCTGCTGGTCACCCGCCTTTGGTACATCCGGGAAGTGGACCCTTACGAGAAGATCCTTACCGGGATGACCCGCGATGGACTCTTTCTTATTGAAAATAGGCGGGTTACGTCCGCAGTGCGTAACTTTCGCTTCAATCAATCCATGTTGGAAATGCTCAGCAGTGTCGAACTTCTCGGCCCCGCTGTCCGGTCCACCGGCGAAGAAGCCTTCGAGATGGTCGTCCCCGCCATGAAGGTCCGCAACTTCCACTTCTCCGAAGTCACGAAATTTTAATAAATCCTGGTCCCCTCATTTCCCGCAACAAAATCGATTCGTCTGATGCAAATTCTGCGTTGTACAACAGTGGCCCCCTTGTTCGATAAGAGACCATGGGATTTCATCCCCATTGGGGGCATCCGGACCATGATGCCTGCGGCACTGGCTTTGTCGTGCGCCTGGGCGGACCGGCCGGCTATGACATCATCCAGCACGCCCTGACCGCTCTGGAGCGCCTCACCCATCGTGGCGGCGTCGATGCCGATGGCGCGAGCGGCGACGGCGCGGGCCTGCTTACGGCCATCCCCGATGCGTTCTTCCGCGCCCGGGCGGAAGAGCAGGGCATTGAGCTTCCTGACACCTTCGGCTTAGGTTTCGCGTTTTTCCCAGCTGCGGCGGCTGTCGACGCCCGCGCTGCGGTTGAATCAGCCGCCGATACCGAGCGCTTGCGCGTCTTGGGTTGGCGCCGTGTTCCGGTGAGCACTGACTGTCTGGGCCGCCTCGCGCTGGAAACCATGCCGGAAATCTGGCAGTTCTTCGTCGCGCCATTTCATGCGGCACGTTCGGCGGAGCGCTTTGAGTGGCGGCTCGCTTTGCTGCGCAAGCGTGCAGAGTCTTTGCTGCCGGCGCGCTGCTATATCTGTTCTCTTTCTTCGCAGACGGTCGTCTATAAGGGCCTGCTGACTCCCTGGCAGTTCCCGCGCTTCTACGAAGATCTACGCGACCCATCCTTCATAACAAGCTTCGCCGTCTTCCATCAGCGCTATTCGACGAACACGCAGCCCTCGTGGCATCTGGCTCAGCCGTTTCGCTATGTTGCGCACAACGGCGAAATCAACACCATCGTTTCAAATCGCCGCTGGTTGCACGCCAAGGATCGCGAACTTCGCGCCAAGCTCACCGTGGGACCCTGGTTCCGCATCCTGGAAGAAAACGTCAGCGACTCCGCAAGTTTCGATAACGGATTCGAGCTGAAGCTTCTGGAAGGCTTTTCGCCGGAAGCGGCCATGCTCTCCATGGTGCCGCCCACCTTTGAAAATGACCCGCTTCTTTCCCGCGATGTTCGCGGTGCCCTCGCTTCGCTTTCGCAGCACACCGAACCCTGGGATGGTCCCGCCGCTTTGGTTTTCTCCGACGGTCAATTTGTGGGCGCCAAGCTGGACCGCAATGGCCTGCGCCCCTTGCGTTACGTTTTGACGCACGATGGCTTACTGATGGCCGGCTCGGAAGTCGGCCTAATCGACCTCGATGAATCTCGCATCGCCGAGCGCCAGCGCCTCGGCCCCGGTGAAATGATTTTGGCCAATCCGGCGACGGGCGCGGTTTACCGCTGGCGCGAAATTCTAAAGCGGCTGGCCACGGACCAGTCGCCAAATGGGCACGCTGCAATTAAGCCCCTCGCGAATTCCGTAACCGCGACTTCGGCCGGCGTCGAGCAGCCTAAGCGCATGGCTGCGGCAGCGGGCTGGACCGAAGACCAATTCAAGATTCTTTTCTCCGCGCTGATCCACGGCAAAGAAGCCGATTGGAGCATGGGCGACGACGCGCGCCCCGCATTTCTTTCCACTTTGCCGCGAACGCTTTGGGATTACTGCAAGCAGCGTTTCGCGCAAGTCACCAATCCGCCGATCGACCCGTTGAGGGAATCGCACGTGATGTCCTTGGCCGTGCACCTGAACGATGGTACGGTCCTGCCAAGTCCGCTCATCAGCGCAGGACAGCTCGCGGAACTTGAAGCGGCCTTCGCGCCTGTCCAGCGCATCGACTTTACTTTTTCCGCCCCCAACACGGTCCCGGGTGCGCGCTGTTGTTTGACTCAGCTGACTACCCCTCTGAGTAGCAGCGATCGCCCGGGGCTCCTCCTTTTGTCGGATCGCGGCATCGACCCCGAACACGCCGCGCTTCCCGCCCTTCTCGCTACAGCCGCGGTATGGAAAGCGATGGTCCGCGAAGGGCTGTGGGACGTCCCGCTGATTGTCGAATCGGCGCAGGTTTTCGATACGCATCATGTGGCGCTGCTTGTTGCCGCGGGTGCCAGCGCCGTTGTGCCGTATCTCGCCGACCAGTTTGCCGAATCCCTGGAAGCGGGCGGCAGCGAGCGCATGCGCGCGGCCGTACAGGCCGGCCTGCGCAAAGTTCTTGCGCGCATGGGCGTCTCCACCATTGCGAGCTACCGCAATAGCCATTTGTTTGAGATCGTCGGCCTCGCCGAAGATGTTTGCTCCGAGTTTTTTGAAGATGCCGCCGATTTTCCCGGCCAGAAAACGCTCGACGACCTCCTTGCCGATTACCTGCGCATGCACCAAGCGGGTTTCGGTGGCGCTTCCGGCGAGCTAATCGACGCAGGTCTCTATCGTTTCCGCAAAGGCGCCGAGCTTCACGCCAATTCCCCGGAAATTGTCCGGCGAATGCATGCCCACGTTCGCGCGCCGGAGTCCGGCAAGTACGCTGCATTTGAGGAATTGTCGGAGACCGATACGCCCGTCTTCTTGCGCGACTTACTCGAAACCGTGCCGTCTGCGCCTGTGTCCGTGGACGAAGTTGAGCCGGCCGAGTCCATTCTGCGCCGCTTCAGCACGCAGGCCATGTCGCTGGGCTCGCTCAGCCTCGAAGCGCATCGCACCCTGGCTATCGCTATGAATTCCCTTGGCGCCCGCAGCAACACGGGGGAAGGCGGCGAAGACCCCGCCGTCTTCCGCCTGGAGCCGCACGCCGCCAACAAGATCAAGCAAGTGGCCTCGGGCCGCTTTGGCGTTACTGCCGATTACCTCGTGCACGCGCAAGAGCTCGAAATCAAGATGGCACAGGGCTCCAAGCCTGGCGAAGGGGGGCAGCTCCCCGCGCGCAAAGTCACCGAATACATCGCGCGCATTCGCCACGCCACGCCCGGAACGCCACTGATTTCACCGCCGCCGCATCACGATATCTACAGCATCGAAGATTTAGCGCAGCTCATTCACGATCTGCGTGCCGCGAATCCTCGCGCGCGCATTGGCGTCAAGCTGGTGTCTGGGTCTGGCGTCGGCATCATCGCCGCGGGAGTCGCCAAGGCGGGCGCCGACGTGATTACCATCAGCGGCCACAACGGCGGTACCGGTTCGTCTCCGCTGACTTCCATCAAAAACACGGCTTTGCCCTGGGAAATCGGTTTGCGCGAAACCCATGACACTTTGGTGCGAGCAGGCCTCCGTTCACGCCTCTCTCTCCGCGTGGACGGAGGTCTCAAATTCTCGCGCGACATCCTCATCGCCGCGATTCTGGGAGCCGACGAGTTTGGTTTTGGCACCGCTTCGCTATTGGCGATTGGCTGCGTCATGGCGCGGCAATGCCATCTCAACACTTGCCCCGTCGGCATCGCCACTCAAGACGAGACCCTTCGCATGCGCTTCAACGGTAAGCCGGAAATGGTCGTGGCCTACTTCCGCGCGCTTGCCGACGAAGTACGCAAGAAGCTTGGGGCCCTCGGTGTCCGTTCGCTCACCGAGCTGCGTGGCTGGTACGACCGGCTCGATACCCGTTCGGGCATGGACGCTTTCATGGTCGTTCCCATCTCGGATTCGCGCCCCGTGGCTCCTCAGCAGGTGCCCACGGATCATTCTGGGGCGCTGGCGGATTCGCTGCATTTCGAGCACTCCCTCGGCGCTGGAACTGGCACCCGACCTATTCGCAATTCCGACCGCAGCGTCGGCACAGGTCTCAGCGGAGAACTCATGCGACGCCGCGCCCAAGGCCAGGCGACCGCCGACGAAATCACGCAACACTTTGTTGGCTCCGCGGGACAGAGTTTTGGCGCATTCCTTGCCGAAGGTGTCACTCTGAAATTGAGCGGCGAAGCCAACGACTACGTTGGAAAGGGAATGTCCGGCGGAGTTATCTCGATTGACGCGGGATCAGCGGCTTCGCGTCGCGGCGACGTGCTGGCCGGCAATACGGTTTTGTACGGCGCGACGTCCGGTCAGCTGTACATCGCCGGGCGTGCCGGCGAGCGCTTCGCCGTACGCAACAGCGGCGCGCTGGCAGTCGTCGAAGGTGTCGGCCAGCACGGCTGCGAATACATGACCGGCGGCGTGGTGCTCGTGCTCGGGCCCATCGGCGTGAATTTCGGTTCAGGGATGACCGGTGGGCTGGCGTATGTTCTGCGCGCGGAAGCCGGCGAACTCCTGAATGCCGATTTTGTGGCTTTGCACGAAACCAGCGCCGAGGAAGAAGCCTGGCTGCGCCGCGTGCTGGAAACTCATTTGGAATTGACGGGCAGCCCCCACGCCGGCAGGCTTTTAGCGCGCGACACCCTGCCTCTGGTACGGGTGCAACCGCTCCATTTTCAAGGCACCATGGAAAACACATGGCAGTCTGTCCTCGCGCGGCTTCCGCAACACGAAACGCTGCTCGTCTCGCCGAACGGAGGAGAAATTTCACAGGCAGCCATGCACGCCTAAGGAGAGGAGATTTGCAAAGGACTCGGCCCTGCGATTCCGCTATAATCCCTGCCGAGCGATTCGCCCATGGACTTTGATCAACTGGCTACGTTTGTCTATGTTTCCAAGCTGAAAAGCTTCTCGCGTGCCGGCCAGAAGGTTTTTCGCTCGCAGTCCGCTGTCAGCGCGCAAATCCGCCAGCTCGAACAAGCCTACCGCGCCAAGCTGCTGGACCGCTCCGCCAAATCGGTGGAGCTCACCCCTGCGGGCGAAGTGCTCTTTGAATACGCCGAACGCCTGCTGCGCTTGCGTGATGAATCGATTCAAGTCGTGGCTGATCGCGGCAACGTAGTGCAAGGCCCGGTGCTGTTTGGAGCTAATGAAGCGACTTGCCTGTACCTGCTGCCCGACATTTTCGCGGAATTTCAGCGGAAGTTCCCGCAGGTGCACATTAGCATCTACCGCAACTTCAGTCACAAGATTTTGCAGCGTATTGAAGACGGTTCCATCGACGTGGGCATTGTCACGCTGCCGGCGAAATCCCCGAACTTGAAGGTGCATCACATTCATCGCGACCGCGTCCGGCTCATGGTGAGCACGAAAAATCCTCTGGCGCTGCGCTCGAAAATCACACTCGATGAAGTCGCCTCGCAGCCGATCATTTTGCCGCGCACCGGATACACGCGCCAGGTTCTCGACAAATTGCTGCGCCCGTACCGCTCGCGCGTTCACGTGGCCATGGAGTTGCCCAGCATCGGCATGATCAAGCGCTTTGTCGGTGCGGACGCTGGCGTTTCTTTTATCAGCGAGAGTTTCGCGCGCGACCAGGTCAAGGCCGGCGAAGTGAAGCTGCTGACCGTCGAAGGCGTGGACCTTTGGCGCGAGTTGGGCCTAGTCTACCGCCGCGACCGCAGCTTACCCCGCGCCGCTCAGGCACTCATCGCCATGATCCGCGAGCACCGCAAGCCCCCCGAGCAGCAACTCGTCGCCGCCGCCTCGGACTAAGTACCACAGGCACTCTTGCCTGTGCTCGTCGGACACACGCCACCATTTGATCACAACGCTTCGGTGTTGATTCCCGCAAGATGCCGCGCTGAAGTCGCGGCCCTACATTAAGTCTCGGAGCGAGCCGCTGAGGGTTTGAATGTAGCGCCATCCCTTTAGGGTGGCATTGTCGCGAAGGGAGGAAGCTCCCGCAGGTCAGTGCGCGTCGAAATTCAAGCTCGCGACGGATTTGGCGATGACGTTTTCCTGGATCTGGATTAGGTCGGAGTCGGCGTAGGTCATCCCCAACACGGTATAAATGTCGCTACCTCGCGCGATCACCACCAGGGTTCCGGACCAGTCGTGCTCGTCGGCCTTGCCTATGTAACGAAACTCCATAGCAGGGAGCCCGCCGACGACCGTTTTGCGGTGCGAAGTCTGTTGATAATTTTCATAGACCTCGTGCAGCCGCTTTTCGACGCTGACGGCCGCGGCATCCAGGGATCCCTTGGTGGTTTCCTTGCCCACGACGAGCAGCGAGGACTCATCGGCTGTTCCCATAGCGACGATGGCATTGGGTAGCGCATTGCGCGCATCGTCGATCACTTGCCAGCTCGGCGCTTTGTAGATGCGAAAACCGTGGATGTGGTTTACGTAGATATTGCCCTGCACTTCTTCCTGAATCGGCGGAGGCTCCGGTTTTGGAGGCGCGGGCGCTGGGGCCGCTTGCGCTGTTGTAGTCGCGGCTGGTGTCACCGCGCTAGAACTGCTAGCCACAGAGTTGCTAGTCGGGGAGTTCCCCTTAGGCGGGCCTGGCGCTGCTGCGGAGGTCACTTTGCCGGCCACTTCCGATTTAACGGCAGAGCCGGTCGCTTTCGCGGGTTTTTCATGCTTGCCTGCGGTGGCGATTTTTGCGCTCGGAGACGTTGCCGCCGACGCGGTTTCCGCGCCGCTCGCTACGGCAGGCTCGGTCTTGGGTTGCCCATTGAGGTTCGGTTTAGAAACATCGGCCGCGCTTTTTGGGGGAGGTGGCGCCTCCGCATTGGCTGGCGGCGTTGTCGGTATGATCGAAGCAATTTTGTCTTTCTCCACGAGGACAAAGCCAAACTCGGTCTTGACCTTGAACATGTTCTCTTCGTAGGCCACGATGACGCCGTAGAGCTTCTTGCCGTCTTTCAGGCGAATTTCGTCGGCCCATGCGGGGGCCGCGGTGAGTGCGATTACGATCGCCAAGGCGGCGCGCGCAAGGTTTGGACCCGGTCTGGAAAGCACACCCATGCTTTCAGTATGCGACCCGTTGCCGGGAGCGGCAATCCCGCAGCAAAGGCAGGTGTCGGCCATGCTAACCCGCTGGCGGACCGCCCTGGCGCAGCATGCCGCCCCCCCTGTAACGGAAGGGAATGCTTGCGCTTGCGCGGGAGCCCCGCCAAGACGGCAGATTAATGACGCTAACTAGGATTTGCGTTGAAAAATTCGCGAGACGAAGCGCAGCGGTTTCTTACTGCGCTTTTCTTGCTCCTGTAAAGCTTCGAGTTGGGCGAGGCGCTCGTTGGCCTTGTTGTGTTCCGGGTCGATTTCGAGGATTTTTTGGTACAGAGGTACGGCACGCCAGGGCAACTGCATCAACTCATAGAGCTCCGCGAATTGAAAATAGGTTGAGGTATTCCAGGCATCGAGGTCGATGGCGCGTTTGTAGTGATGCACGGCATCCTGGCGATATTGGGGAATGGCGGCCAGGCTCCGAGCCAAAATGGCGTGGTACTTCGCTACGTCCGGGGCGATCTCAACGCATTTGCGCAGCCACATGATCGAGCCTGGGTAGTTATGGGCGTGTAGGCATTGCTTGGCTTGGAGAAGGCATTCGTCGAGGGTTTCTTCCGTTTCGGTCTTCTCTTGCCCCAAGACAAACGCGCCGCGCTCCGCGATTTGCTTGTCATAGCGGGCGCGCTTTTCCTCGTCGATAAGCGTTCGGTACGCTTCGGTTAGCCTGCCCATGACTTCTTGCAATAGGCCCACCCATTCGCTCTGACCCATGTGGTGGTCGGGGTGGAACTTGCGGGCGAGGGCGTGGAAGCTTTGCTTGATTTGCGCAGGAGCGCACTCGGCCGTGATGCCGAGCACCTCGTAGTAGGTGGATTTGGCGGCGAGCTCGAGGAACTTGTGTATTTCCTCATCGAACTTCTTGAACGCTTCCGATTTTTCTGACGAAGGCGCGGGTTCCGGCTCCGGTTCCGGCCCCGGCTGCGGGATACCAACTGCTTCTTGCGGTTCCGGCGCTGGGGAACTTTGTTTAGCTTGCTGCGAACCGGTGGGAGTGGCGGATACTACGATTCCCAGAACCATCAGTGCGTAAAGAGCGCGGGCCGCGGTGGCGCGATCCAATCCACATTGGGAGAGAACCTGTTTCGCCGGGGCCGCTTTCGCGAGGGTGGAGACGAGCTGGCGTTCGCTATCGTCCAAGCGCACCGCCTGATAGCGGAGCAGGGGATCGGAGGATAGGTCGATCCACAGATTGGCATCTTCGGACAGATGGTGCAGCGGCAAGTCGTTGGCTTTGCGAACAGCCTCGACCAGAAGCTTGCCGATGGGCGCATTGATGCCGACTTCCGGCACCACGTCTTTCTCCAACTGATTGAAGAAGTAGAAGCGGCAAGCGGGGTAATCCAGAACGGACGCGGTGATTTGCGTGAGCTGCCGCTGAATCCAGGTGGAGACTTCCTCAATGGAGTAGATGCCCATTTCAGCGATGGCCGAGCCGAAGCGCTGCCCGGTTGCCACCAGGGCGGAAGCCTCCTCGAATTCCCGCTGATTCAAGGCTCCGGAGCGCAGCATCATTTCGCCCAGGCTGTCATTGCGATCGCTGCTGGTGGCGAAAACCAGTTGGCCGAAGTTGAAGAACAATTGCTTTTCCAGCCGTCCGAAGACCAATTGGAGTTTGCCGGTCATGCGGTTGTAATAAATGCGGTGGAGCAGGGCAAAAAGGGCGTGATGCGATTCGATCTCACCGGAGTCGAGCGGCACGGCTTCCGGAGTAAACCAGCTGCGCGGCGCAGGAATGCTTTGCTTGGGCTGCTCGGCTTTGAGTTGCTGGATAAAACGGTGGAGGCGCGCGCGGTCTTCCGACGCCATGTGCACGAACTGGAGGCCCATGCCTTTGCCGGCGCGTCCATGCCGGACGGTGGCGCGAGCGCGAACTTCGCCGCTGGGCGCGTCAAATAGGATTTCGACGAGAGTGCCCGGGGAGAGCGGGTTGACAGTGAACAGATACACGCCGCCCATACTGATGGTCTCTGCCCCCGAGACGTCGCGCTTGCCCCCGCCTTGCCAGGCTATCAGCAGATTCTTGGGCGCATCATACCTGGCTTGTCGACGGCGATCTTGCTGTGCCGTGCTGATGAGAGGTTCTCTTTAAAACAGAATATCGGGAATCGGCCAGGCTAAGTTGCTCGGTGTTGTATTCGGCAACGGCGAGCAAGGCACTTTTGAGTCGCCTTTTGGAGTGCGGCGGTCTTGTTCATGCTGGCTCAGAAGGGCCGCCGCTTTTATAGCCATTCCTTCTCGCAAAATCGATTCGGTGTGCAAGCTCTCCTTTCTTGTTTTGGGTGCCCCACGCGCCGTTTCTGCGCGTGGGTCTTCGGTGTTCTCACGAGTCACGAGGCAGCAGTCACGAATCTCAGCGTTCGTCGCCGAACATTTTTATATCTTCGGGGCCTTCTTTGACGGGGCCACGGCTGCGGCCCTGCACCTGCACGCGGATCTGTTCGACGATGTCGGGGTTGGCCAGCGTGGTGATGTCGCCGGTGTCCATTTGATTGGAGATGGCCGCGAGGACGCGGCGCATGATTTTGCCGGAACGCGTTTTAGGCATGTCCGGAACAATGTGAACGATCTTCGGGCGGGCGATCTTGCCGATCATCGTTTCGATGGTGGAGGTCACTTTGTCCTGGACTTGTTTGGAAGGCGAAACGCCTGGCTTCAGAGAGATGTACACGACGGGGACGCGGCCCTTCACTTCATCGACGGCGGGAACGACAGCGGCTTCGGCAATTTCGTTGATCGACAAGCAAGCGGATTCGACTTCTTTTGTGCCCAGGCGATGTCCGGCGACGTTGATGACGTCATCGACGCGGCCAAGGATGCGGTAGTAGCCGTCGGGGGCGAGCACCGCGCCGTCCGCGGCGTAGTAGGGCCAGTCGCGCCAATCCTTGCTTTGCGGATCTTTGTTGTATTTCTTGTAGTACTGATTGACGAAGCGTTCCGGGCTGCCCCAGATGGTTTGCATGATGCCCGGCCAGGGATTGCGAATGCAGATGTTGCCGGCGGCGCCAGAACCTTTAGGTACTTCCTTGCCTTCTTCGTCCCAGATGATGGGATAAATGCCGAGCGCGGGCGGGCCGGCGCTGCCCGGCTTCATGGGATCGAGAGCCGGTTTAGTGGTGCAGAGGAACCCGCCAGTTTCCGTCTGCCACCAGGTGTCAACGATGGCCGCTTGGCCTTTTCCTACCATGTCGTAATACCAGCGCCACACGTCGGGCTCGATGGGTTCGCCGACAGTAGTCATGTGCTTGAAGTGGTAGTTGTACTTTTTGGGTTCGTCGCCGCCGGCTTTGCGCAACATGCGAATCGCCGTCGGTGACGTGTGAAAGATGTTGACGTCCAGGCGCTCGGCAATGCGCCAGGGACGCCCCGCGTCGGGGAATTGCGGCACGCCTTCGTAAAGAACGCTGGTGGCGGCAAGAGCGAGCGGGCCGTACACGATGTAGGAGTGGCCGGTAATCCAGCCAATATCGGCCATGCACCAGTAAACGTCAGTGGGATGAATGTCCTGATAATACTTGGAAGTGCCCGCCACGTAAGCGAGATAGCCGCCGGTGCGATGCTGGCAGCCTTTGGGTTTGCCGGTGGTGCCGCTGGTGTACATGAGGAACAGCGGAGCTTCGGCGTCCTGGGAGACGGGCTCGACGATTTTGTTGCGGTAGTCCTTAAGGACTTCGTCGACGAAGAAATCGCGGCCCATGATCATGGGTGCTTCGGAGCGAAAGTGGCCGGGGTAGCGGTTCCAGACCAGGACCTTATCGACGGTCTGGCCTTCCTTCTTGGCGGTTTCCACGGCGATGTTGGCGTTGCCTTTGTGATCGATCCACTTGCCATTGCGGTAGTAGCCGTCGGCGTAGATGAGCACGCGGCTGCCGGAATCTGCAGCGCGCAGGCCGCAGGCTTCGCCGCTGAATCCGCCAAACACGACGGAATGCACGACGCCCAAGCGCGCGCAGGCCAGCATGGTGATGGGCAGCTCGGGGATCATGGGCATGTGGATGGTGACGCGGTCGCCGGTTTTCAGGCCGGCAAAATCGCGCAGCAACGCCGCAACTTCGTTTACGCGGCGATATAGCTCTTGGAAGGTGATGACCGTGGCGGCTTCATTTTCGGGTTCGGGAACGAAGATGAGCGCGGCTTTGTTTTTGTGCTGGGTGAGATGGCGGTCCACGCAGTTGTAGCACGCGTTGAGCTTGCCGCCGACGAACCATTTCCAGAAGGGAGGATTGCTGGTGTCCAGTGTGGTGTGCCAATACTGATCCCAGGTGAGGAGCTCGGCGTATTCCCGGAAGCATTCCGGGAAGTGCGTTTCGCTGAAGCGCTCGACGATGGCGGGGTCGTTCAGATTGGCCTGGCCGATGAATTTCGGCGTTGGGTGAAAGTATTCTTCCTCTTTCCAGTGCACAGCGATCTGCGCTTCGTTTTCTTTGGCCTTGCCGGGTGCCCCAGGCGCCGTACTTGCGCCTGGGTGCAGGCTCGGCTTGTCCGCCGAAGCAGACTTACCCGCCGTCACGGGCTTGCTGTTCGTTTTGCTGTGCGCGGGTGCCCCAGGCGCCGCATTTGCGCCTGGGTGCTGGCTCGGCGTGTCCGCCGAAGCAGACTTACCCCTCGTCACGGGCTTGCTGTTCGTTTTGCTGTGCGCTTTGTGAGTCTTGCTGCCAGCCATGCTTCACCCCTAACGTGTGCATTCGGTACGCGGGATTATACGTCCCGGGCTTTTTCTCGGCGAGTGTCGGCCAGGGCGACTACTTGAGATACTCCTCAAAGCGGGTTCCTTTGATGCGGTCTGCGGGCTGTGTTTCTGTTCCTTTGAAGTAAGTGACGATCTCCGATACGGTGCCGTCTAGCGAGAGGCCATAAGCTTGTTTAAAAGCCTGCTCATATGCCTTACCGTGGCCGACTAATTCAAACACACGCCCCATCCTCGGGACCGTGTCGGGAATATTTTTCCGGGCGCGCAGGTATTCGACAAAGTACAAGCCCATACGTTCCATTTTGGCTGCTTTATTTTGCTTTTCTTTGTCGGTGCCCAGTTTGAAATAGCGCGGGTCCGTCAGGATGTCGCGGGCTTCCTCAGCGGTAAACGACATCATGGTGTGCACTATGCTCGCCCCGGGGCCGCTGCGGTCTTGCCCGAGATGATCCGAGTAGAGCTGATTCAGCATCTGGCCATGTCCTTCGAGAAAATAGCTCGGCACAGGCGAACCCTCCGAGTACTTGCCCAGCACGCGAAACATCTGCACATGTCCAAGCTCGTGGGCAAAGGTTCGATCGATGGATTCGTCGCCGATCAAGTCCATATCTACGTTGAATTTGTCGCCGCTGTGCCCGGCCGTGGCGCGAGCGCCGCCGTGTTCGCGCTTCATGCGCTCGTGGCTGAGTAACCGCAGCGTGAGCGCGCGCTCCATTTCTGCCGGATGGCTCCAGTGCATCACGCTCAAATCGAACTTCCAGGCAGCCAGTACCTTTTTCGCCATCGCCCTGGCTTGCTCTGCGGACGCGCCGTCTGGTGAAACGACCTGCAGGAAACTTTCCCGATAAAGGATCTGGTCATTGGTTGTCGGAGATGTCGCGCCGATGAGCATCGGCAGGGCAAGAAGCATGATCAACGCTTTGCGAGCCTTGGTGGCGGCCATGCTTCACCCCTAATCCCTGCGTTCCGTGCGGGGGAGATTATACGTCGCAGTGTTTTTCTCGGCGAGGGCTGATGTGGGTTTTGGCAGAGACGCGGCTGCGTCTGCGGCACCTTCAGGGACGAGCGCGCCGGTGGAATCGCCCTTCATAGGAGGGAACGATGACCAGTCGTAGGTCCTCACCGGCTGGCCGTAGTAGTTGAGGTTGCCTTTGTTTTGTTCCTCGAGTTCGACGAAGGTGCGGAGGAGCAAGCTATCGATATAAGCGATGACCGAGGCGCGGCGAGGGGAGACGCGGCCTTCAGCGAGGAGATTCTGGAGCGCAGCGAGGTGCTCGCTGATGCCCTCGACGGACTGGAGGTCCTCGGGCTTGCGGATGAGCGGCTCAAGCAAGGTGAAGTCATCCTTGGCTTGACGCTGGACGCGAGCGTGATGGAAGCAGAGAGTACCTGCGCTATCGGTAGCGAGCTGGCGGCAACGGCCCTTGAGGGTGCGATGCTGGCATCGGGCGAGTGATTCTTGGGAAGGTTGATCGATGGTACTGGGTTGAGTGAGGTTCATGATGTGTTCCTTGAGTGGAGTGTTTTGCTGGCACGGGGTTTGGGAGGATGACCCATGCACCCCGGTCGAAATGCGTAAAAGCGGTAGGGAAAGGACTTAGACAGATTTTGTACGGCAAAGCGGAAAAGAAAAGACTTAGTGGTGAGTGGCGAGTGACGAGTGGCGAGAAACGACGGGAGGGAGACGCGGAAGTGCGGAATCGAAAGGACTTAGGGTAACTGGCGAGGCAATACATGACATATTATACCATTTAGGTACTTCCTGTCAATAGGAAAGAATTTTCCGGCGGGTTCCATTTGGGAATTGAGGATTGCACAAAATCGCGCCCACGCATTGCAGAAGACGCAAAGCGTGGGCCACCCAAGAGGGCGCAGCCACTCGCCGTGCTGGATATGACCAGATGATATAATTCCACCTGACAATTAATCCGGCCCGCTGTGGCCGCCAAGTCCTCTGTCAGACAAGATCGGGAAATGGTTGAGCGTCTGCCCCCACATTACATTGAGCTGGTGAGCGATACACTTCTTAAATCTTATTGGCGACGTCAAGCGCTCTGGACATTTTTGCGTCGGTCGGGAATTTCCAAGAACTTTTTGGCCACGTGGGATCAGACCGAGACGAAACGAGCCTTGTTAGCCCGTCTGTTTCCGGCTCTCGAGGAACGGGGATCATCGGGTACGCGCTTAATAAATCAAATGGCTGACGCTCTCGTGCAGCAGACGACCTTCCCTGACCTTGAGGGGTGGGAGGATTCGGATCGCAAGAAGGAGTTGGCTCGTGAGGCGGTGTTAAGGCTGCATCGCTACATTGAGGATCAGCGGCGACAAGCAGAGGTGAAGCGTACCAGCACTGCGAGCCGCAAGCGCTCGATCGAGATTCAGGAAGAGCAGCGCAAACGGCAGGTAGACTTACAAAAGCTTTCCAACCGACTGACGGACATTTCGGTGTCGCTAGGCACACAGAAAGCTGGATACGATTTCCAGGACTGGTTTTACGATCTGGTTGACTTCTTCGAGGTAGTGAGTCGTCGTCCATATGTGGTAGAAGGTCGCCAGATAGACGGATCTGTTTCTGTTGATGGAACGACGTATCTCGTGGAGCTTAAATTTACGAAGGATCAGGCGGACGCCACAGATGTAGATACTTTCTTTAAGAAAGTCTTCAACAAAGCGGACAACACTATGGGCATCATGGTGTCGATGTCGGGTTTTTCGGCGATTGCGGTAAAAGAGGCGTCCGGGCCAAAGACACCCCTTCTATTGCTTGACGATAACCATATTTTCGGGCTTCTCGGAGGCACCATTACATTTGAGGAGCTAGTATGTAGGGTTCGTCGGCACTGCTCTCAGACCGGTGAAGCTTACCTAAGCTTTCAGGACTTCGGTGGTTAGTCTACGCTGCTAGACGCTGCTCAGGAAGGACTTTAGCCGTGTCCATTTTCCCAGCAACAGTTCCACCATTGCGGCGGCGCTATTTATCGCCTCGATTTCGTCCAGCGTCAATACCAATACATGCATGTCCTGCTCCAACGCCCTTGCGATGTGCCTGCGGGCTGCGTCCAAGCTGCCGTTCTCGCCTGTAATTCCGTTCGCAGCCACCATGATTCCAGCTCGGCATGCCCGCTCCCGGAGTCGGTCAATGAAGATCCGGATTTCCTCGGCGCCAACTCGCCCTTGCCAATTCTTACATTCTGTTAGCACAGAAATCGGAAGGAACCACAAACCGTTATCGGGAGCTTTATTGGCGAAAAAAATGTCGATTTCTCCGCCGTCGGCAAAATCGACGACATTGCGAACCGGAGGAAGTATCCCGGGGATGGCTATGAAAATGTGACAGAGAAGCTCCTCCAACGCGCGGCCTCGCTCCGCCGCGTTCTGGGCTTCGCGAGCCTTGCGGATGCAATCCCGAATCTCCTTTCGCGGAAAGCGCGGCATTCAGACTCCGTGTTCGAGAGTCCGATTTTTCTCAGCCCAAAT
>Ga0307479_10002030_pt1 | contig 18436 bp, 16 predicted proteins | sample atmos_gasesECM4C_FD_203743 | JGI IMG/M metagenome (GOLD analysis project Ga0307479, IMG submission 203743) | Hardwood forest soil microbial communities from Morgan-Monroe State Forest, Indiana, United States - atmos_gasesECM4C_515 | ecosystem: Environmental > Terrestrial > Soil > Temperate... | reverse complement strand
GGCCTGCTGGCTGCGGGCGGGTCGATCTATGCGGAGGCCGCATCCGGGCTTAAGGAAGTCGACCTGCAGCCGCTCGGCCTGCAGTCGATCCGGTCCGGCCGGGCCGGGCGCGTCCATTTTCATTTGCTGGGTTTGCAACACTCCTGAAATAATGGCGCGTTTTTTCTGCCCCACGAACCGGAGCCGGTCGGATGTCGATCGTGATCGCTGTTTACCCGGGAACGTTCGACCCCCTGACGCGCGGTCACGAGGATCTGGTGCGCCGGGCCGCGGGGCTGTTCGCCAAGCTGATCGTGGGGGTCGCGGACAGCTCGGCCAAGCATCCGGTTTTCACGCTGGAGGAGCGCATCGAGATCGCGCGCGAAGTGCTCGGCCATTATCCGAATGTCGAGGTGGTCGGCTTTCGCGGTCTGCTGAAGGACTTCGCCCGCGAACAGGACGCCCGGGTGATCCTGCGCGGGCTGCGCGCCGTGTCCGACTTCGAGTACGAATTCCAGATGGCGGGCATGAACCGCTACCTGTTACCCGACGTCGAAACGATGTTCCTGACGCCGGCGGATCAGTACCAGTTCATCTCCGGCTCGATCGTGCGGGAGATTGCGATGCTGGGAGGCGACGTCAGCAAGTTCGTGTTTCCCTCGGTCGAGCGCTGGCTGAAGAACAAGGTTTCACAGCTCGGCGGCCCGCCCGCGGCGCCGTAGAGAACGGCGGGCGGGAACCGCACCCCACCCGGCCTACCGATCGCCGGCCGCCGACGCCGCCAGCTCGACCTTGATCCACAGTCCGGCGCGCGGCGCGGCCGACTGAGCAACGCCGGCCGGGGCAAGCTCCCCTCCGGAATCGGCCAGCGCGATCCATTGCCCGGTGCGGCCGTACACGGTCGCATGGTCGGCGCCGGTGTCGGCGGCCCCGCTGAGGCGCCCGGCCACGCGCGGTTGCAGATCGATCGCCACCGTTTCGCCGGCCACCCAGATCCGCGCGGTGAAGTCCGAGACCGTGTCGAACTGCACGACCCCGGCCACGTCGGTGCCGCCTTGCTTCGCGCCTGGCGGCGCTACGGAGGGCGTGCCGGCCGCTTTGCCGCCCGGCACCGCTTTGGCGCCGCGCAGGCCAAACCACAGCGATTGCGGCGCCGGCATCGACAGCAGCAGCGCTTCGCCCTCGACCAGCTCGGCCGGCCGGGGGCCGGGCCGCGTCGACACCACCTGGCCGTTGCCGTGCTCATCGGCGGCCAGCGGGCGCCCGGTCGACAGCACCTGCGCGTTGCCGTGCGCATCGGCGGCCAGCGGGCGTCCAGTCGACAGCGTGACCGATCCCGCCTTCGCCGAAGCGCCGCCAGGCGCCGAGGAGGCCCTGCCCTCCGTAGCACTGCCAGGCGCCGAGGAGGGCCTGCCCTCCGTAGCGCTGTCAGGCGCCGAGGAGGGCCTGCCCTCCGTAGCGCTGTCAGGCGCGAAGGAGGGATCGTCGCTCAAGCTGACCACCAGCGCCTGCAGCGGCCGGTCCGCCTGCTCGATCAACCGCACCGCCCGCGCCAGATCCGTCGGCGCGGTCCGCACCTGCAGGAGCGTACCCGCGCCGGCCACGGCGGCCGGAGCCAGCAGCGGTCGCAACACGCTGACCAGCGATTCCGCGCTGCGATGGTGCAGCTCGACGGTGACCGGCTGTTGAGCGCGCGCCAGCGCCGCTGTGGCGGCCAGCAGTGCCGCCAGCGCCACCTTCGTCATCGTCGCCACGCAGACCTTGCGGGTCATTTTCCGAGCAGACCCTTCAGCGCGTCGCCCAGATTCGGGTTCGACGGCTGGGCGCCCTTCTTGAGCTTGTTCGAGAGCAGGTTCTTGAGCTGCTCACCCGCCTTGGTCGTGATCGCCTGGCGGGCCACCGAATTCCAGTCGAGCTGATAGGACAACGCGGCAAACGGCCCGGACAGATGCACCGGGACCGTGACCCCGCGCAGGTCCGCCAGCCCGCCGCCGCCCTGGTCGGCCGCCGTTTCAACCACCGACGCCTGCACCGTGTAGTCCAGCGCGCCGGCGCCGATGTCGATGATGCCGGCTCCATTCACCTTCAGCAGGGGCGACTTGGCCAGCAGGTCGCTGTTGGTCGCCACCCCGTTCTTGATCGCGAAGGTGGCCGTCAGCTCGGAAAAGTCGGTCTTCTGGGCCTGGTCCGCGACCCCGGTCTGGGCAGCGCCGGACAGGGCCGATTTGACCTCGCGCAGCTTCTGAGCGATGTTAATGCCGCGTATCGCCCCATCGTGCAACGCGAGCGAGGCGGCCCCGCCCAGCGCGTGGCGCATCGCGCCGACCGTTGGCCCGCCGGTCGCGATGTCCAGTTTCAGACCGCCCTGTCCTTCGATCAGATCCCTGCCGGTCAAGTCTTTCACCAGCGGTCCGATCGAGATCCCGTTCAGCGCGAGGTTCGCGGCGACCCGGTTCGTATTCGCGTCCACTTTCGCGGTGCCATTTAGCGCTCCCTGATACAGGCTCGCCGACAGCGGCGCCACGTCCAGGTGCCCGCCGGCCGAATTCACGGCGACTTTCACCTTGGAGGCTTTCAGGTTGTGAACCTGCAACGCGCCGATCCGCAGTTCGCCGGCCAGTTTCAGCGACTTCAGCGCCGACAGATCGACCTTCGGATCCGCAGGGGCGGGGGTGAGGGTCGATGCGCCGGCGGGTTTGCCCTCCGTAGCGCCGCCCTCCTTCGCGCCCGTCGGCGCTACGGAGGGTAAGTAGCGGTCCAGATTCAGCCGGTCCACGTCGGCATCGAATCCGATGCGCGGCGCCGAAAACCCGTGCACGTCAATGCGGGCTGTGACGTTGGTCTCGTCGAAATGCACGCCGAGACGCGCGGCCACATCCTGTGCCCGCGAATCTGTGTTGATGGATCCGTCACCTTGAGCGTCTTCTGAGGCAATGCGGCCGACTCCACGTCAAGCTGCCCGTCGATCCTGCCGATCGAGACCTTGTCGCCGGCCTCAGCGATCTCGATCTTCGGCACCACCAGCGCGACGTCAAACTGGTCGGCACTCGAGCGGCCGTGCACATGGGCATCGAGCCCGCGTACGGCGAAGGCGCGATCGACGAGGTCGATATCGGCGGTCGCCTTCAATGACAGATCGATGCTGGACGGCGGCTCGGTCGCGGCAATCGACGCGGAAAAATCCACCGGCGTGCTGGCGCGCGTGGCCACCCGCCCGGTTCTGAGATTCAGCTTCGACACCGTCACCGTGTTGTGAGAACGCTCATCCCGATAGACCACCTGGGCGTCGATCAGCTCGATTCCACCGAGCTCGAATTGCGGCGCAGGCCCGCCAGCTCGCTGCGCCTTGGATGCCGGCGCTTTCGGCTGCGGCCCGCCGATCAGGTCGTCCAGATTGCTGGTGCCATCGGCGCGCTGCTCGATCGTCGCGCGCAGGCCATACAGCGACGCGCTGCCCGCCTGAACCCGCCCCGACAGCAGCGGCAGCAGCGCCAGCGACACGCGCGCGCGCTCCAGGCTCAGGAAGGGCGTCTCGGAGCCGTGTTCGCTCAGCGTCGTGCGTGGAAGGGCCAGCGCGATCGTCGGAAACACCGACAGCGACAAGCGGCCGTCGAATTTCAGCGTGCGGTCCAGCTGGTCGTGAACCGCCTGCTCGATGCGCGGCTTGTAGCGATCCGCGTCGAACGTGGCCAGCAGCGCCGCCAGCACGAGGACTACCAGCAGCAGGAGCGCTGCGATTCCGATCAGTATTTTCTTCAACATGGGACGGACTTCCGCAGGCCCTCCGAGCGCCGAGGTCTCCGACCCTCCATTGTGCCAGCGGCACTGGACGGCAACTCAGTCGTCGAGAAAGCCGCCCTTGAAGAAGGACCACGCGGTGCCGTCGTGCAGGTAGAAAAAGCCGTCGGCACAGAAGTCCTTGCCCGGGAAGAACTCGCGCACTGCGCGCGGAACCAGGCGCGCGAGCTGCTCGTCGGTGAGCTGCTCGAACTCATCCGGCGAGATCGGCTGACCGACCCTGAGCTTGCGCGTCTGCATCGTGCCGCCTCGCTCGCCTTGACCGCAGCCGTGGTGCGCCGGTTCAGACGTTGAACCGGAAGTGCACGACGTCGCCGTCGCGCACCACGTAGTCCTTGCCTTCGAGCCGCATCCGTCCGGCCTCCTTGGCGCCCAGTTCGCCTCGATGGGCCACGAAATCGTCGAACGAGATCACCTCGGCGCGAATGAATCCCCGTTCGAAATCGGTATGGATCACGCCCGCCGCCTGGGGCGCGGTGGCGGCGGCCGGGATGGTCCAGGCCCGCACCTCCTTCGGGCCGGCCGTGAAGTAGGTGTGCAACCCGAGCAGGGCGTAGCCGGCGCGGATCACTCGCGCCAGCCCCGGCTCCTGCATCCCCATGTCCTGCAGAAACAGCGTCTTGTCCTCGGCGGCCAGGTCGGCGATCTCCGCCTCGATCTTTGCGCAGACGGGTACGACCGGAGCCGACTCGCGCGCCGCGAAGGCCTGCAGTTCGTCCAGCAGCGAGTTGCCGGTGAAGCCGTGCTCGTCGACGTTGGCGACATACATGGTTGGCTTCATCGTCAGCAAAAACAGCGGCGCGAGCGTCGAGCGCTCCTCGGCCGACAGCGCGACCGAGCGGGCCGGCCGGGCCTGGTTCAGCACCGGCTGGATCTTGTCCAGCGCCGCCACCAGCCGCACGGCTTCCTTTTTTTCCTCGCCGGCGGCGCCGGTGCGCGCCACCTTCGAATAGCGGGCGAGCTGCTTGTCCACCGTCTGCAGATCGGCCAGCGCCAGCTCGGTGTTGACGACCTCGACGTCGCCGACCGGATCGATGCGGCCGGCCACGTGGACGATGTCCGGGTGCTCGAAGCAGCGCACGATGTGCGCGATCGCATCGCATTCGCGGATGTTCGCCAGGAACTGGTTCCCGAGTCCCTCACCCTTGCTGGCGCCCGCCACCAGCCCCGCGATATCGACGAACTCGACGGTCGCCGGCACCACGCGCTCCGGACGGGAGATCCCGGCCAGAGCGGCAAGCCGGGCGTCCGGAACCTCGACCACGCCGACGTTCGGCTCGATCGTGCAGAACGGATAGTTCTCGGCCGCGATGCCGGCCTTGGTCAGGGCGTTGAACAGCGTCGACTTGCCCACATTGGGCAGGCCGACGATGCCGCATTTCAAGGCCATCGAGGCGCACGCGGTTCAAGAAGGAAACGCGCGATTCTAAGGGTTCGGCGCCGCGCGCCGATCGGGCCGGCCGGCTGACCCTGGTATCACACTGTAACGATCGTGTGCAAGCCGGTTAACCAGGCGCCGCACTGTTCAAAGTTAGAATAGACGTCCCGCAGTGCGGTGTGCCGACTGCGCGCAACTAACGGTTTCAAGCAGGGGGGATCCTTGATCAGAATTCTAAGAGCGCTGGCGCAGGTCGCTTTGGTCGTGCTCGTCGCGGCCTGCGGGAGCAGCAACAACAACTCGTCGAAGGCCAGCCTGCGGCTCGTCAACGCCACCACCGCCGCGACCCTGACCCTGGGCCTGAACGGAACGGCCCAGTTTTCGAACATACCCGCATTGAGCGCGAGCGGCTACGCCACGATCAATCCGGCCACTTACACCGTCACGGTGACCAGTTCGAGCGGATCGCTGACGTCATCGACGCAGACGTTCGGCCTGGCCAGCGCCCAGACCTACAGCCTGCTCGCCTACGACCGCGGCGGCGCCGTTTTCACCGCGTTCGTGACCGAGAACGAGACCGCGCCCGCCAGCGCCTTCGGCGTGCTCGCCATGGCCAACCTGTCTCCCGATTCGGGTCCGGTGGACGTTTACGTGGTCACTCCTGGCGCCAGCATCTCGGGACTGTCGCCGACGTTCCAGAACGTGCAAAACGGGGCTGCCGCCGTCGCCACGACGCTGGCCGCCGCCAGCTACGACATCGTTGCGACGGGCGTTGGCAATCCCTCCGACGTACGCTTCCAGGCCTCGTCGGTCGCGGTCGGCAGCGGACAGATCGAGTCGCTGGCGCTGACCAGCACTCCGGGCGGCGCCCTCGTGAACGGGGTCTTTCTGATCCAGGGCGGGGCGGTCCGGTTTGCGCCGGCTACCAACGCGCGCGTTCGGGTCGTCTCGGCATTGCCGACGGCCGGCAGCTCCCTGGTCGCCGCGACCGTGGGAGGCATTCCTTTGGCTTCGGTGTTCTCCCCGAATCCGGGCCGCTACACGCTCGTCGCCGGAGGCACATCGACCTATTCGATCAGCGTATCCGGCACGGCCGTTGCGGGGCTGCCGGCCGCGACCTTCACCACGGGCGGAGACTTCACGATCCTGGTGTACGGCGCGGCCGCCTCGCCGAGCGTCTCGGTGTTCACCGACAACAACCAGGCGCCGCTGTCCGGCCAGGTGAGCCTGCGCCTGGTCAACGCCGGGACCACCGTGTCCGGCGGCCTGACCATGTACGTAAACGGCTTGCAGGTGGCCAGTTCGGTGGCATACGGGGCTGCGTCGCCGTATTCCGGAGTGGGAGTGTCCAGCGTCGCCACGCTGCAGCTGATCCAGGCTGGGGGGACGCCGGTGAACACTCCCGTCTCGCTGTCCACCCCCGGAGCGGTCTATACGGTCTTCGTGATCGACAGCACCCTGACGCCTTACCTGATCAGGGATCGCTAACGGCGCCCACGATGCAGTCCGACCCGGCATCGGCCGAACCCGCGGACGACCAGCAGTATCTGGAGGCGATCACGTCGTGCGGCGAGCAGCGCTCGCTGGTCGTGTCGCAACCGATCTACTCGGCCACCGGCATCAAGCTGCTCGAGCGTGGAGCGAAGTTCGACCGCCGCGTGCTGGACCGCCTGTTCGGCCACACGCTGCGCGACCCGATCGATCGATGCGTGGCCAGCGATGAGGCCGTGCGGCACAGCGACCTGGTCGCGCGGGCGCGCCAGCTGGTCGCCGCGACGCCCCTGCTGGCGCACTTCCAGACCGAGCTGGCGGCGAGGTCGAATCGGCTCTGGTCGGCGCTGGCCGACTGTCCGCTTCCGCCCGCGGTGGCCATGCGACTGACGGTCGCTCGCGATAGCTCCGTTGCGCTGTACGAGCACTCGCTGCGCGCCGCCTTCACCGCTTTGTTCATCGGCGTGTGCGCGAAGTACTCGGAGCGCGATCTGCAAATGCTCGCCACCGCCGCTCTGCTGCACGACATCGGCATGTTGCACGTCGATCCGCACCTGTTCGATGAGGCCAGGCCGCTGGATGCCGCCGGTCGACGAAGCCTGCAGGCGCACCCGGTGACCGGAGAACTGATCGCCCAGCGCGAGCCGCTGCTGAACCGCGCGATCGCCGCGGCGATCGCGCAACATCACGAGCGCCTGGACGGCACCGGGTATCCGCGCGGCCTGGCCGGCGAGGCGATCGAGAAATTCGCCCGCGTCCTGATGCTGGTCGAAGTGGTGCTGGCGCTCGCGGAGCACCCGGCTGACCGGCCCGAGCGCCAGTTGTCGCTGGTGCTGCGCCTGAATCATCGCAGCTTCGATGGCAGGCTGTCCGACATCGTGCTGGCCGCGTTGCCCCGCCTGCCGCCGGACGAAAGCCCCGCGGCCGCAAGCTGGTCCGAGTGCCGCCGGGCGCTCGAGCTGCTGGACGCCTGGACGCGCCTGTGCGCTGCCACGCCGCCGGCGGCGGACGATCCCGCCTCGGCATTCATCGCGGCGCGCATCGGGCGGTTGCGGCGATGGCTCGCCGACGCCGGTGTGGGCGATCCCGATGCGGCCGCGCTCGCCGCGGAAGAGGTGGCCGTGGTGAGCGCGGAGGTCGCGGCACTGGCGCACGAAGCGCACTGGCATGCGCGCCAGATCGCGCTGGACGCGCTCGGTCAATGGCCGCGGCTGGCGACCCGGGAGGGCGAAACAGCGGCCGGTGCGGCCGAACAGTGGATCTGCCAGGCGCTGACGGCGCGGGAGGCAACGCCATGAGTCGAGGTGCGCCTCATTTTCTGATGCTGCTGGCGCTGTCGATCGCGAGTGGTGCATGCGCGCAAACCGGCGCCCTCGATGCCGGCGCGCCCGCGGTTTCGGGCATCGAAACGCAATACATCGATACGAACGTTCGCGCGCAGGACGACTTCTTCCGCTTCGTCAACGGCAAATGGCTGGCGAGCACCGACATTCCGGCCGACAAGGCGAGCTTCGGCTCCTTCGATGTTCGCTACGAGGAATCCCTGGCGCAGCTGCGCGACATCGTCGAGACGGCGTCCCGCGATACGGGCGCGCCGGAGGGCAGCGACGTTCGCAGGATCGGCAACCTGTATCGCAGCTTCATGGACGAGGCCAGGCTGGAAACGCTCGGCAGCACGCCGTTGAACGGCGAGTTGCAGGCGATCGCCACTGTTCGAGACAAGAGCGAACTGGCGCCGCTGATCGCGCATCTGCAGGAGATCGGCGTCACCGTTCCGCTGGGCCAGAGCGTTCACCTGGACAACAAGGACTCGTCCCGCTACGTGTTCGACGTCTCTCAGGACGGCCTGGGCATGCCGGACCGCGACTACTACCTGAAAGACGACGCCGAGCTGAAGAAGATACGGGGCCAATACCAGGCGCACATCGGACGCAGCCTGGCGCTGATCGGGGACAAGGCGTCCGCCGATGAGGCCAGGAAGATACTGGCCCTCGAGACCGCCATCGCGAAGGTCCAGTGGACCCAGGTCCAGAACCGCGACCCGGTGAAGGTTTACAACAAGGTCGAGATCGGCCGGCTGCGCGCGCTGGCGCCGGACTTCGACTGGAAGCGCTACCTGGTCGCCGCGGGGGTCGACGGCAAGGTCGACTACCTGATCGTCAGCCAGCCGAGCTACGTGAGCGGGTTCGGTCGCATCCTGGATCGCACGCCGCTGGCCGTCTGGAAGAGCTACCTGCGCTGGCGGCTGCTGTCGAACTACTCTCCCTACCTGTCCAGGCAATACGTCGACGAGAACTTCGCCTTCTTCCAGACGGCGCTGCAGGGGGTCCCGGAAAATCGCCCCCGATGGAAGCGCGGCGTCCGCCTGGTCGATCAATCGATCGGCGAGGCACTGGGCCGGCTGTACGTCGAGAAGCACTTCCCACCGCCGAGCAAGGCGCGCGCCGACGCTCTGGTCCGCAATCTGCTGGAGGCTTTTCGGCGCGACATCGACGAGCTGGACTGGATGGGGCCCGAGACCCGGCGCCAGGCCCAGGTCAAGCTGGCGGCCATCGCGACCAAGATCGGCTACCCGGACAAGTGGCGCGATTACAGCCGGCTCGAACTGGCGGCCGACGACCTGGTCGGCAACGTGATGCGCGCCCAGCGGTTCGAATACCTGCGCAACGTCAACAAGCTCGGCCAGCCGGTGGACCATTCCGAATGGGAAATGACCCCGCAAACGGTCAATGCCTACTACGAGCCGGAGCGCAACGAGATCGTTTTCCCGGCCGGCATCCTGCAGCCGCCATTTTTCAACGCGGCGGCCGACGACGCCGTCAACTACGGCAGCATCGGCGGCATCATCGGCCACGAGATCAGCCACGCGTTCGATGATCAGGGTTCCCAGTACGACGAGAAGGGCAACCTGCGCAACTGGTGGACGGCCCAGGACCACAAGGCGTTCGCCGCCAAGACCAAGGCGCTGGTCGCCGAGTACAGCGCGTTCGAGCCGGTGCCCGGATACCGCCTGAACGGCGAGCTCACGCTGGGCGAGAACATCGCCGACAACTCCGGGCTGGCGGTCGCCTTCAAGGCGTATCTGCTGTCGCTGGGAGGAAAGGCCGCGCCGGTGCTCGATGGGTTCACCGGAGAGCAGCGCCTTTACATCGGCTGGGCGCAGGCCTGGCGCGAGAAGGACCGGGATAATTTCCTGATCAAGCTGATCAAGTCCGACCCGCACTCTCCGCCGGCGCAGCGCACGCTGGGCGTGGTGGTGAACCAGCCCGCGTTCTACCAGGCTTTCTCGGTCAAGCCGGGCGACAGGATGTATCTGCCGCCGCAGCAGCGCGTCATCATGTGGTAGCGGCGCAAGGGATCCCGGCACCGTGCTCGAGGCGCTGAACCAATGGCTGCCGCCGGACGCCCGCAACATCCTGCTCGTGCTGTTCCTGGCGTTCCTGATCGGCCTGGAGCGGGAGGAGCGCAAGGCCGCGGCCGAGCGGTACGCCTTCGGGGGGGTTCGCACCTTCCCGCTGATCGGACTGATTGGGTATGCAATCGCGTACCTGTCGAACGGCGACCCGGCGGCGCAACTGGCCGGCTTCGTCGTGGTCGCCGTGTTCCTGCTGGCGTCCTACTGGCACAAGCTCTCCTTCGGCGGATTGTCGGGCGTGACGTCCGAGATGGCGGGCCTGATCACCTACGTGGTCGGGGCGCTCGTGTTCCATCGGAATTTCTGGATTGCGACGACGATCAGCGTGGCGACCATGCTGCTGCTGCAGATGAAGGCCGGGCTGGAAGGACTCACGCGGCGCATCGCGCCCGACGACATCTTCACCTTCACGAAGTTCCTCCTGCTGACCGCCGTCATCCTGCCGGTGCTGCCCAACGAGCCCTTCACGCCCTTCCAGATCAACCCGTTCAGGACGTGGCTGGTCGTGGTTGCGGTCAGCGCCGTGTCCTATGCCAGTTACGTGCTGCAACGTCGGACCCAGGGCGATGGCGGCATCCTCCTGTGCTCGGTACTCGGCGGGGCCTATTCGTCCACGGTTACCACGGTGGTGCTCGCGAAGCGGGCCCACGCTGAACCGCTTTCCTCGCGTCTTTACTCGGGCGGCATCCTGATCGCCTCGGGCATGATGTACCTGCGGCTGGCCGCTCTGGTGGGAATCTTCAGCCGCGACCTGGCGGCCACGCTGGCGCCCTCGTTCGTCGTTCTGGGCGCGTTGGCCACAGGCAGCGGATGGCTCTGGTCGCGGCGCGCCGGACCGGTCTCCGCCCAAGCCGCCCGGCCACCGGAGCCAACCAACCCGCTCGAGCTGAGCGCGGCGTTGCTGTTCGCGCTGCTGTTCCTGGCGATGCTGGTTGCGACCCACCTCGCCACGGAATACCTTGGCACCTCGGGTGTTTACACGCTGGCCGCGATCATGGGGGTGGCCGACGTGGACCCGTTCATCATGGGCATGACCCAGGCGGCCGGCGTCTCGACCCCGCTGCACGTGGCGGCGTCCGCCATCCTGATCGCGGCTGCCAGCAACAACGTCGCCAAAGGCCTGTACGCCGGTTATTTCGCGTCCGGTCGGACCGGCCGACAGAGCCTGGCGCTGCTGGCCGCACTGGCGGTGGCCGGCCTGATTCCGCTGTATTTCTAGAAGCGGCGGCACTTGCAAGGTGCACCGGTCGCGATCCGGTAGCGCACGGCCCGTATGCTGCGCAAACGGATCCGGCCGATCGTGGGCGCGCGTTACGACGAACGGACGACGGGTCGCCGTCATACCTGAATGAGTGAAACACCGACTTGCCGCTGCCATCGGGGCGATGCAGACTGAACCCGCTGCCGAAACTGAACCATCGCTGCGTTCCGATTGTCAGATGCCCATGGATGCGCCGGCCAAACCCTCTTTGCTGCGGCGGCTGCTCGGCTCGATCGCGCGGGCGCGGCCCGGCGATCTGCCGCGGGCGGCCGTGCGGGATGCGCGGCGCACGATCTGGCTGTGTCATGCCCTGCTGTCCGAACGCGGCGACGTCTCGGGCGCCCGGCTGGCCCGGGAAGCCCTGGCCGCGTACCAGGAGCTCGAGGACACGGCGCTGGGCGTGTTCTTCGACCTGCTGGTCAAGGAGTTCTCGCCCGATCCTCAGGAAGTGGGGCGCACGGCCGACGCCTACCGCCAGGATCCGTCGCAGGCCAACCTGGTGCGGCTGCAGCGGGCGGTGGAGCCGCGCCGACAGGAGCTGTTCCGGCGGCTGAACATGGTGGCGGGCGGCACGGCGGTGCTGCTGGAGATGCGCCGCCGGGTGCTCAGTGCGCTCGGCGAACGGCCGCATTACGCCGGAATCGACGCGGATCTGGTGCACCTGTTCAGTTCGTGGTTCAACCGCGGTTTTCTGGTACTGCAGCGCATCGACTGGCGCACATCCGCGCTGGTGCTGGAGAAGCTGATCAAGTACGAGGCGGTGCATGCGATCCAGGGTTGGCCTGATCTGCGTCGACGCCTGCAGTCGGACCGGCGCTGCTATGCGTTCTTCCACCCGGTGCTGCCCGACGAGCCGGTGATCTTCATCGAGGTCGCACTCACCCGCGGCGTGAGCACGCGGGTGCAGCCGCTGCTGGACCTGCACTCGGCGATCGCCGACCCGACCCTGGCCGACTGCGCGATCTTCTACTCGATCACCAACTGCCAGGAAGGCCTGCGCGGCGTGTCCTTCGGAAACCAGCTGATCAAGCAGGTGGCGGCGGACCTCGGCCGGGAGTTCCCGCGGCTGAAGACGTTCGCTACGCTGTCTCCGGTGCCCGGTTTCCGCACCTGGCTGCTGGAACAGGCGGTCCGGTATCCGGAGCTGGCCGGGTTGCTGGCGCGCCTTCAGGCGCCCGGGTGGCAGCAGGACCAGAAGGCGGCCGCCGAGTTGCAGCGCCAGCTGATCCGGCTGTGCGCCCATTACCTGCTGTATGCGAAGCAGGGCCGCGATCCGCTCGACCCGGTGGCTCGCTTCCATCTGGGCAACGGCGCCCGGCTCGAGCGGCTGAACTGGCTCGGCGACACGTCCGACAGCGGCATGCGCCGCTCGGCCGGTCTGATGGTGAACTACGTGTACCGCCTCGACGAAGTCGAGCGCAACCACGAGTCCTACGCCAAGGACGGGCGGATCGTCGCGGCGCGCCGGTTCGAGGTGCTGGCGCGCGAATCGCTGGTCGCTCGGCGCGACGCCGCACGCATCGACGCCGTCAGCGTCTCACCGTAGCACTGCGGCGCCCGTCGAAGCCCAGGGTTTCACCTCAGCACTGCCGCGCCCTTAATTTGGGCGTAGACGGGCTGCCCGGGCCGAAGGTCCAGCAGCGTGGCCGAGCGCCGCGTCAGACGCGCCAGCAGGCGGCTGGCTCCGACGTCCAGTTGAATCAGGCTGCGCCCGTTGTGATCGTCGCGGCGCGCCGATATCGTGGCCGGCAGGACGTTCAGGATGCTGCTGGCGCGGGCAGGCTCAAGCGCCACGCTGACGTCGCTCGCCGCCACCCGAACCCGCAGCGCCTGGCCGATCTCGCATTGGACGCTCGGCAGCCACAGCGCGCCGCCGTCAAACTGCACCTGCGTCAGGGCGAACTCGGCGTCGTGGGCGGCGCAGTGCGCGGCCAGCACCACACCGGCCTCGTCGTCGTCGCCGAACGACACGTCGACGCGCGCGGTCACCTCGGTCACCGGGCCGCTCGCCCGGACCCGGCCGCGCTCGAGCAGCACCAGGTGATCGGCCAGGCGCGTGACCTCGCGCATCGAGTGGCTCACGTACAGCATCGGGATCGAGAGCGCATCGCGCAGCCGCTCCAGGTACGGCAGCAGCTCCGCCTTGCGCGCTTCGTCCAGCGCCGCCAACGGCTCGTCCAGCAGCAGCAGGCGCGGCCGCGTCAGCAGCGCGCGGGCGATCGCGCAACGCTGGCGCTCGCCGCCGGACAGCCGCTCGGTATGCCGCTCCAGCAAGTCGGCCAGGTCGAGCAGGCTTACGGCTTCGTCGAAACCGACCGCCTCCGCGCCGCTGGCCCGCCGCATCGCATACCGCAGGTTGCCGCGAACCGTCAGGTGCGGGAAAAGCCTCGCATCCTGGAACACGAAACCGAGCGGGCGGCGGTGGGGCGGCACGAACAGTGCGCGGTCGCTGTCCTGCCAGGGCTCGCCCCCCACCACGATGCGGCCGGTGCACCCAGGCTCCAGCCCCGCAAAGCACCGCAGGCACATCGTCTTGCCGGAGCCGGATGGGCCGAACAGCGCGCTCACGCCCGCCGCCGGCAGGCGCAGGTCTACGTTCAGCTCGAAGCCGGGGTAGCGCAGCGCAAAGCGCGCTTCAATCGGAGCCGCCGCGCTCATCGGCGCGCCGGGCGCCCGGGCAGGGTGGTGCCCGCCGGACCGAGCCAGTGCATCGCGAGCACCACGCTGAACGAAAAAACGAGCAGGCCCGCTGCCAGCCGCCCCGCCCCTGCGTAGTCCATCGCCTCGACCCGGTCGTAAATGGCCACCGACAGAACGCGCGTCGAGCCCGGAATGTCGCCGCCGATCATCAGCACGATTCCGAACTCGCCGACCACGTGCGCAAAGCCCAGCACGACCGCGGCGACGAAGCCGGGCGCGGCCAGCGGAACCGCGACCGAAATGAAACGGTCCCACGGTCCGGCGCGCAAACTGGCGGCCGCCTCCAGCATGGATTCGCCGACCAGGGCGAACGCGGCCTGCAGCGGCTGCACCACGAACGGCAGCGAATACACGATCGAGGCCAGCACCAGGCCGCCAAAGCTGAACGCGAGCGTGCCCAGCCCCAGCGCGGCCGTCAGGCGCCCGACCGCGCCGTGCGGCCCCAGCAGCAGCAGCAGGTAAAAGCCCAGCACGGTGGGCGGCAGCACCAGCGGCATCGCCACCACCGCAGCCGCCACCGGCTGCCAGCGCGACCGGGAGCGCGCCAGCCACCATGCGATCGGGGTGCCGATCAGCAGCAACAGCGTCGTCGTCACGAACGCCAGCTCGGCCGTCAGCCGCAGCGCGATCAGGTCATCGCTGCTCAACCCCAACCCCGCGACCGTCGGTGGCCGATCCGGCCGGGGCGCGAGCGCACCAGCAGGCGGGATCCAAGCTTTTGCGTCTGCAGCGTCTGCAGGCGCTCGCGGATCGCGTCGCCGACGAAGATCTGCGGATCCGAGGCCGGCAACTTGGCGGCCGCCTCGCGCTGCGAGATCAATTCGCGGGCCCGCTGCAACGCGCCCTCGAACGAGCCGGTCGCCGGCAAAGCTTCCTTGAAGTAGGCGCGCCCGAAGTCGGTCCATTGCTGGCCGTTGCGGCAGCCGAACGAGGTGCGGTCGGCGCCGGACGCGGTGATGACCATCGTGTAGGGGTTGGCCAGGGGGCGCACGAATCCGCCCGAGTAGCAGGCCGAAACGACGACGACGCGAAACCGGATCCCGGATTCGTCCAGCAAGGCGCGCAGGCGGGCGGGCGTGAGCGGCTCGAACTGGTACGGCGCGAGCGACACGTCCAGCGTGTGATCGGGAGCACCGTGCGATGTCAGGAACAGGAACAGGACGTCTTCGCCTTCGTCCATTCGCTCGGCCATGGCGGCCAGCGCCCTTTGCAGCGCGGTCACCGTGGCAAACGGCGTCGCGCCGGCGTGCTTCTGGCTGTTGGCGAGCACAATGCTGCGGTCGGCGGTGTCGAACAGGTCCGCCATGACTTCGTTGACCCCGAGCGCCTCGCTCAGAAACACGTCTTCGGATCCGCTTCCGGCGAACGCGATCGAGTACAGCTCCGTGATGCCCGGCCGTCCTGGAGCGATTCGATCCAGCGCATCCTCCAGCAGATCCGACTGCCCGTACAGGACCCGTTCGGCGGTGACCGGGTTTTCCGCGTCGCCCGGGTCCGCGTCGGCCGCCACCCAAAGGCGGGCGCCGCTGTCGCCGGCCCATTGCGGAGCCACGACCAGCGCCGCGGCCAACACGCAGGCGGCGATTGCGCGCCACCCGCGCAGGCCCGCCAGGCCCGGTGCGCCGAAGCTCCACGCGAACGCGACCCACAGCACCGGCGCCCAGAACAGCCACTGGTAGAGGCGGTCGACCTGCGGGGAAAAATCGGCCAGCACGGCCAGCGCGGTGCTGGCGCACGATCCGAGGGCGGCCAGCGTGAAGCCCGATACCGCCATCGGCATCACGCGCCGATCGGCCTCGCTGCGCGGCCCCAGGTGCGCAATCAGCCAGGCTCCGAACAGCAACGGCAGCGCCCAGAAGGCCGCCGCCGGCAACGCGTCCCAGTCGAACCGGCCCGGACCCGGGTACGCCGCGTAGATGTCGTAAGCCAGCGCCGCGGCCAGATTCAGCACAAACAGGCCGATCAGCTGCGCGCCGTCCGCGCGCCACGCCTCCGGGCCGCGCCGTCGCAGCACCGCCAGCGCCAGTGCGTTCGCCAGGTTGCGCAGCAGGCCGCGCACGAACGCGAAGCGCTGGCGGCCAGGCTCGACAGCGGTGTTCATGGGTCCACTGCTCTTGACCGGAACACGTCAGGTTTCCTCGTCACTCTCATTGGAGCGAGGATCAGCCTCCCCTTTCCCTTTGGGGAGAGGGGCCGGGGGCGAGGGTCCCCCGTGATTTTTTCCACCTGACTTCCCGTGCAAGCGCATCATCGCGCGTTCGAACTGTCCTTCGACCGCCAGGTCCAGCACCGCATCCAGGCGCGCGATTGCGTCCTCGATCGCGTCGCGCTCGTCGCGCCGCGGCGCCGTCAGCACGTAATCGGCGACATCCTGCTCCAGCCCGAGCGCGCGCGGATGCCCGATCCCGATGCGCGCCCGCCAGAAATCGGCGCTCGTCAGCCTCGCTTTGACGTCCTTCAGGCCGTTGTGCCCGGCCGTTCCTCCGCCCAGCTTCAGCCTGGCCTCGCCGGGCGGCAGGTCGAGCTCGTCGTGCGCCACCAGGATCTGGTCCGGAAGGATCCGGTAAAACAGCGCCGCCGCCACCACGGCCTGTCCGGACCGGTTCATCTGGGTCGACGGCTTCAGCAGCATCAGGTCGCCGCCGGCGACGGTGGCGCGCGCCAGTTCGCCGAAGAACTTGCGCTCGGGGCGCAGCGTGGCGCCGATCCGGGCCGCGAAGCGGTCGACCAGCCAGAACCCCGCATTGTGGCGGGTGCGCTGATAGCCGGCGTCGACGTTGCCCAGTCCGACCAGCAACCGGATGCGCGCGACCGCGGGTTCGTCGGCCATGGTCACTCAGGGCGCAGGACAGCCCGTGCGAAACCCGCCCCGGTTGCGCCGGCGACCGCCTATTTCTTCTTTTCCGCGGCGGCCGGCTTGGCGGCAGGCGCCGGCGCTGCGGCTGCCTTGCCGCCCCCCGGAGCCGGCGCGCCCTTGGCTGGAGCGCCCGGGGCGGCTGCCGCCGGTGCAGCGGCCGCTCCTGCAGCCGCAGCCGCGGCCTCCTCGGCCGGCGCGACCTCTTCCTGCTGCACGCTCGGCAGGGTCACGCTGACCACCACCGGATTTTCCTTGCCGCGCAACGCCGCGCTCACCCCCGGCGGCAGCTTCAGGTCGCGCACGTGCACCGTGTCCTGCGCGGTCAGTTGCGACAGATCGACTTCGATGAACTCCGGCAGATCGCGCGGCAGGCACGAAATGTCCAGCTCCGAGGACACGTGGCCGATGATCGCGCCGGTCAGCTTCACGGCCGGTGAATGCTCCGCGCCGACGAAGTGCAACGGAACCCTGACGTGGATCTTCTGGTCTTCGGAGATCCGCTGAAAGTCGATGTGCAGCACCAGCGGCCGGTACGGATGCATCTGGAAATCGCGCAGCAGTACTTTTTCCGCGCGCCCGTCCAGCTCCATCTCCAGAACCGATGCGTGGAACTTCTCGCGCTTGAGCGAGTGAAACAGCGGGTTGTGATCCAGCTCGATGTTGATCGCATCAGATCTGCCCCCGTACAGGATCCCGGGCACCTTGCCCAGGTGGCGCAAACGGCGGCTCGCACCCGTGCCTTGCGCCTTGCGTATCGTTGCCACAACCTTCATTCGTTCATTCCTTCTGCAAAATGGGCCCGCGGGTCGCGACCAGCCACGACGGACCCTGAGTCAAATTCCTTCGCTCAAGTTCGTTCACTCGATGAACAGCGAACTCACCGAGTCTCCGCGCGAAATGCGCGAAATCGTCTCCCCCAGCAGCGCCGCGCACGAGAGCTGCCGGATCTTGCGGCTCGCCGCCGCCACCGGATCGAGCGGGATCGTGTCGGTCACCACGACCTCGTCCATCACCGACTGCTCGATGCGTTCGACCGCCTGGCCCGACAGCACCGGGTGCGTGCAATACGCGTAGACCTGGCGCGCGCCCTGTTCGGCCAGCGCCTTGGCGGCCTGGCACAGGGTGTTGGCGGTGTCGATCATGTCGTCCATGATCACGCAGGTGCGGTCCTCGACCTCGCCGATGATGTTCATCACCTCGGCCACGTTGGCGCGCGGACGCCGCTTGTCGATGATCGCCAGATCGGACTCCATCCGCTTGGCCAGCGCGCGGGCGCGCACCACCCCGCCGATGTCCGGCGACACGACCACCAGCTTCTGGTAGTTGTGCTTCCACAGATCGCCCAGCAGGATCGGGCTCGCGTACACGTTGTCGACCGGGATGTCGAAGAAGCCCTGGATCTGGTCCGCGTGCAGATCCATCACCAGCAGGCGGTTCACGCCGACCGCCTGCAGCATGTTGGCCACCACCTTGGCGCTGATCGCGACCCGCGCCGAATGCGGCCGGCGGTCCTGCCGGGCGTACCCGAAGTAGGGAATCGCTGCGGTGATGCGGCCG
>Ga0307479_10002028_pt1 | contig 18437 bp, 15 predicted proteins | sample atmos_gasesECM4C_FD_203743 | JGI IMG/M metagenome (GOLD analysis project Ga0307479, IMG submission 203743) | Hardwood forest soil microbial communities from Morgan-Monroe State Forest, Indiana, United States - atmos_gasesECM4C_515 | ecosystem: Environmental > Terrestrial > Soil > Temperate... | reverse complement strand
ATCAAATGGATGTTCACAACAGATAAAGCCCGCGCCAAACTCGGCCGCGCCTATCCAGCCACCGCCAAAGAGTCAAAATCACTGTGATGAACCACTAGTTGCAGCGGAGCTTCCCGGTCCAAGAGTGCACGCCGCAGCCCTGGGCCGCGCAGAACGCACCGACGAGGCGCGAGACCCCGACGCCCGAGACAAAAACATCCGTATTCGCCTCGTCGAGTCGGCGCGCTGCCTCCTCCGCACGCCGGCGCAATGCCGTTTCGTCGAACGTCAGGAGCTTGCCGTCGCGAAATACGATGCGCCCGCCGATCATGACGGTGCCGACGGAAGCGCCGCTTTCGCCGAACACCATCTGGACCAGCGGCGAGCGCAACGGCACGAAATGCGGACTCTCCAGCTTCAGGAAGACGATATCGGCCTCGTAACCCTCGCTGAGCCGGCCAATTTTCTCAAAGCCCAGACCTTTGGCGGAGCCTTCCGTCGCCATGTCGAGAGCTTCACGCGCCGAAATCCATTCGTCGACGGCAAATCCGTCGATGCGGGACAGATAGGATGCGAGCCGCGTCGCCTCGAACATGTTCTGGCCATCGGAGGTATTGCTGGCATCGGTGCCGATGCCCACAGCAATGCCCGCGCGCAGCATCTCACGCACGGGTGCGACACCCGATCCCAGGCGCAGATTGCTGGAGGGATTATGCGCGACGGTGACGCCGTGGGCGCCCAACCGCGCGATGTCACTGCCTCCCAGCCAGATCGCATGCGCGACGCTCAAACGATCGGAGAGAAAGCCGATCTTCTCGAGATGCTCGATTAGGCTCGCGCCATAACGCGTGCGCCCCAGCGCAGCCTGCGCCCGCGACTCCGCCAGATGCGTTTGCAGGCGGACGCCGTGCTCGAGCGAGAGCCTGTGGCATTCGACGAGAAACTCATCGGAGCAATGCAACGGAATCGTCGGCCCCAGCGCGGGACGGATGAAGCGGCGGTCGAAACTCCAGTTCGCCAGGAGGTCCCGGCAGGCTTCGAACGTCTTTACGCCCGGCGCGGCGCCAAGGCTCGCAAATTGCGCCCTCAGGCTCTCCGGCAGCGCGTCCAGCAGCCCAGGCAAGGCCTGATAGATGGTGCGGTCGGCGATCATGGGCGCGACCACGGCGCGCATTCCCACATCCCGGTAGGCACGCGCGACCGCCGCAATGCCGTCGGAGGACGGCTCCGGAAACTCCGCGGTAAGGTCAAAACAGGCGGTACAGCCCTTCCGGATCATCTCGGCGGCCGACAACGCGGCAGACAGATATTTGTCGTCGAGACCGCGCGAGCGTACGCTGGCGCCGCCGCCCGTCAGGAATATCTCCAACGAAACCCGATCGTCGACAGCGCCGCGATTGAGCGCGCCGTGTGAATGGGTGTGCGCATTGACGAGCCCGGGGATCAGAAGCCGGTCATCAGCGGAAATCGGTTCAGCCTCATCCGAAACCGGAAAGCCCGGATTTTCGATGGCCGCGATGAGACCATCCTCGATCAAAATGTCCCGCGGCAGGGCCTCGCCGTTCGGCTCAAGCAGACGCCCGCCGCGGATGACGGTCTGGTGAGCGCTCATGAGGCCCGATCGCGCGAGAGCCCACCGTGATACTCGTCGAGCGTCGGCGTCAGCATTTCGAAGCGGTCGCGGATGGTGGAACAGGTACTGCCGCCGAGCCGGGCGACGGCGTCGAGCTGAGCGGGATCGATGCGCATGCGTTCGGCGTCGATGACATCGGAATGATAATGAGCAAACAGGATCTCGCCCAGGATGATCTGCCTCGACTTACCGAGCTCGAGCGTCACGTGGCGGCGGCATTCAAAAGAAGCAGGAGCCTCCTTGATCCACGGCGAAGCCACCTTGTTGCCGGGCATCGCGGTTAGACCGGCCGCCTTCAATTCATCATGTTCGGGCGGGAACGGCACCGCGCAAAGATGCATCGCCTCCGCGATCGCGTGCGAAACGATGTTGACGGTGAAGACCTCCGTGAGGCGGATATTGAGCCCCGTGTCCTTGAACCGCATGTCCGGATGGTTCTCCACACCAAGCGCGAGGATCGGCGGATCCGCAGACAGGCAGTTGAAGAAGCTGAAAGGGGCCGCGTTGATGCGGCCTTGTGGATCGACCGTCGTCACCAGCGCGATCGGGCGCGGCACGATGGTGCCGATCATCAGCTTGTACTTGTCGCGCTCCGACAGCGCACGAAAGTCGAATGTCACATCTTGCGGCTCGGTGGAAATCGCGTCCATCATTCGCTCTCGATCGACGGCGCGCCGGCATGCGCCTGCAGGAAGCGCTCCTCCCACCATGAGAACAGGAGGTCGCGTAGCGCGGCCGCGTCGTCCTCGTCATAGATGTCAGTGCGCTTGACGGACCTGAACGTCGCCAGCTCCTCCGGCGACAGCGCGATGGGCAACTCGGTGACGCGGATCGGCGTGTTTGGAAACTCCGACTTGTAGGAAGGATCCCGCCGCAGCGGCCGGTCGGCCTTGATGGTCGGGTTGCGGAAATCCTTCGGCGTGCGTTGGCTGGCGAGAACCGGCGTCTTCGGTACGCGTGCGAGATCGGCATCGGTTGCGGCGAACACCGTGAGCTTGAGCGGCTTCAGCGCGAAATTGCTGGTGCGCATCACGTCCGCGCCACACACATTGGGCACCGCCAGCACGTCCATCAACGCCAGCAGGTCGACATAGTCGCCTGCCTTGGTGGTCTGGCGCGTCATGTAGGCGTGGCCGTCCTGGTCGACGCCAGTGCACATGAAGAGGTTGAAGGAATCGTGCACGTCGTCGGGCGTCAGCCCGTATTCGCGCTGCGCCTCGGCCTGGATGTCATGGCAGTTGGTATGCACGGAGAAGCCGTAAGAGGCTTCATAGACATAGGCGCTGCAGCGGGGAAACAGCACGTCGTTGTGGCCGACGGTGTCTTCGAGAATGTAGAGCATCGCGCGTTCGCGCGGCGGCGCCGACCACATGAAGGTGCCCTTGGTCGGATGAAAGCCATGCACGGTGCGGGTGCGCCCGCAATGCATAAACTCCTTGTAGTCATTCAGGTTGAAGCAGTTGAAGTCGGCGCATTGGCCGCCTTCGAGCTGCTCGATGCGCAGGATTTGGCCTTTCAGGAGCTCGATTGCCTTGCCCGTGCCGGGCTCGAGGATGTGCTCGAAGAGAACGCGGCGATCGCTCATCGCACCGGCTCCCGGTCGTTCGGCTTCGCCTTCGTCTCGGCCTTGCGCGCGGCGGCGTATTCGCGGAGCGCCAGCCGCACCAGCGCGACCCGGTCGCGGGCGACGCCGCGAGCGATCGTGCGGTCCAGCAATTCGAGCTGCTGCTGGTTGAGCTGCAATTTGATCACCGTTTCCGCCATTTAGCCGCCTCCCCGGCGTACATTTCTGTAATTTTACGTATACAACTTTGGTAGACCCGAAACCTGTCTCCTTCGCCCGCCACGGCTAATTATCGGCCATTGTCGCAAATAATCGAGCGCAAACTTTGGGCGAACTGCTGCCAAATATTCGCGCTCGTCGGCTGTTATTTCCTCATGTGGTGTACAATTTCTGTTGCTATCGTACACGTGATTTCACCGGTCAATGCGGACCGGCGAGCGCCGGCGAAACGCTGATGAGAAAGAAATCCACCCGCGTCGATCTGGCCTGCCAGGCATTGCGGCAGGCCATCATCGAACAGGCCTTGCCGCCGGGCACTAAGCTGCCGGAGGACGAATTGGGCGTTCGCTTCGGCATGAGCCGGACGCTGGTGCGCGAGGCGCTGGCGCAGTTGCATTCAGAAGGCCTCGTCGACGCGCCGCCGCGGCGCACCGCGACCACCGCGAAGCCGACGATGGACCAGGCGCGCGAGATCTTCGAAATCCGCCGCATTCTGGAGCGCGAGGTGGTGCGGCTCGTCATCGGTCGCTGGCGGCCGCAATTCGGCGCCGACCTCGAAGGCCATGTCCGCGCCGAAGAAGAGGCGCGGAAGGCCGGTGAAGTGCGCGTCTCGATCCGGCTCGCCGGCGAATTCCATACACGCCTCGGCGAGATGGCGGGCAATTCGCTGTTGCGCCGCTATCTGTCCGAAGTCGTGTCGCGCTGCTCGCTGATCCTCGCGCTGTACGGGCGGCCGCATTCGGCCGACTGCGCCGTCAACGAGCACCGCGAGATCGTCGCCGCGCTGCGCGCCGGCGATGCCGACGCCGCGATCCAGATCATGGATCACCACCTGGGTTCGGTCGAGCAGCGGGCGCTGCTCGACCAGGGCCGCGACGCAGGCTTCGATCTCGGCGCGGTGCTGTCGCGTTATGCCGAAGGTCTTGATGGATCGGGTTCGGCGAAGGTCGCGCGACTCGTCCGGCCGAAAGCGAGGAAGAAACGATGATCAGATCGATCCCGCCTTAGGCGGCCCCGGATTTCACACCGCGCCTCCTTGTTCGTTCACATCGCCGCGCGGCCTCGCCGGCGGCATAGATGGAGTATTGCTGATGACCAGGCCTTGCCTCTCCCGCAGAACTTTCGTCGGCGGCGCAGCTGCCGCACCCTTCGTGCTGTCCGGTCTCGGCACGCCCGCGCGTGCGGCGGGCCTCACCATCGGCATCATCTATGTCGGCTCGCGCGCCGACTACGGCTGGAATCAGGCGCACGCCGTCGCAGCGAAGGCATTGAAGGAGGTTTCGGATGTCAAGGTCGTCGAGGAGGAGAATGTGCCCGAGACCATTGCCGTGCAGAAGACCATGCAGTCCATGATCAACATCGACGGCGCGACGCTCTTGTTTCCGACCTCGTTCGGCTATTTCAACCCGTTCATGGTCGATGCGGCGAACAAGTTTCCCAAGATCGAATTCCGCCATCCGACAACGCTGTGGCAGGCCGACAAGCATCCTTCCAACCTCGGCGGCTATTTCTGCTACCTCGACCAGGGTCACTACGTGAACGGCATCGCTGCCGGCCTTTCGACCAAGTCCAACAAGATCGGCTACATCGCCGCTAAGCCGATCCCGCTGGTGTTGCGTAACGTCAACTCGTTCATGCTGGGCGCGCGCAAGGTCAATCCGAACGTGACCGTGCAGCTCATCGTCACCGGCGACTGGGCGCTGCCGGTGCGCGAGGCCGAGGCCGCCAATGCGCTGGTCGATGCCGGCTGCGACGTCATCGCTTGCCACATCGACAGCCCCAAGGTGGTAATCGAGACCGCCGAGAAGCGCGGCGTGAAGAGCTGCGGCCACAATGCCAACCAGGCCGATCTCGCGCCGAAGGGATTCATCACCGGCGCCGAGCTGAAATGGGAGACGGTGTACAAGAGCTTTGCCGAGATGATCAGCAAGGGCGAGAAGCTGCCGAACATGGTGATCGGCGGCTACGACAAGGACATGGTGCAGAGCTCGGCCTTCGGCGCGGGCTGCAGCGAGGCCGGCCGGAACGCCGCCACCGCCGCGATCGCGGAGCTGAAGGCGGGCAAGCCCATCTTCACCGGTACGGTCAAGAGCAATACCGGCAAGGTGATCACCGACAAGGATACCGGCCTCTACGATCCGTTGCTGGAGCACACCGATTATCTGGTCGAGGGAATCGTCGGGACGGTTTGACGCGCAGCGGCGCACTCACGGGCAATCCCACAGTACCAGGTCCTCTTCATGGATCGCGCAACCATCACCGGGACAACCGGACCGGCTCGAACTCCGCGGGATACGCAAAGCGTACCCCTCGGTGGTCGCGAACGATGACCTGAGCCTGCGTGTCGCTGCGGGGGAAATCCACGCCGTCGTTGGAGAGAACGGCGCCGGCAAGAGCGCACTGATGAAGATTATCTACGGCGTAGTGCAGCCGGATGAGGGCGAGATGCCCTGGAACGGGAAGGAGGTCGTCATCTCCTCTCCGGCTGAAGCCGGGCAGCTCGGCATCGGCATGGTGTTCCAACACTTCGCGCTGTTTGACACGCTGACGGTGGCGGAGAACATCGCGCTCGCAATGCCGGGCGATCGCCGGATTTGGTGTCGGTTCAATTGCAGGAATGATCACGGTGACGGTACACTCACCGGCCGCCAACGGCCTGCAGTTATAAATCTGGCGACGATGCACTATGATTCGTTTGTTCCACGTGAGTGGTTTGGGAAGGTGTCCATGCAGAGGATCAACGTCCTGAGTATTCAGCGCATCAGCGCCGAAGATCGAGCGAAGATTGAGGCAGTCGATCCGGCGATCGAATTGACCGACGCTGGGGGCTGGTATGACGGGGAAATTCGCGAAACGTGGCCTGCCTTCACTACGGCACGCTACTTGGCAGCAGGCGCCACCGGCTCGGGGACCCGCGAGGAACGCGATCGCCTCCTCGCTGAAGCTGAAGTGATCCTTGGTGGCTGGCCATTTCCGCTCGATTTGCGCGCTAGGGCACCGAGGTTGAAATGGTTTCATCAGCGCCCTGCGGGCGCCAGCAATCTGCTCGTGGGCGATCTATGGGGCAGCCACGTGGTGGTGACAACCTCACGAGGTTCGGGCAATACGCTGGCGATGGCTGAATATGCGGTGGCCGGTATTTTGCACTTTGCCAAGGGCCTCCACCGCGCCGCGGTCGATCGGGGCGCGGGCGTGTTCGACCATCGCGCTTATCGACCGCTTCTATTGGAAGATAAGACTGCGTGCGTCGTGGGCGCCGGCGGAATCGGGCTCGATGTCGGTAAACTCTGCGCCGCCCTCGGCATGCGGGTCGTCGGCACCCGCCGCCACCCGCACCCAGACCGGCCCCTACCACCGGGATTCAGCGAGCTTGGCGGCGCTGGGGATCTCGATCGGTTCTTGCCGGAGAGCGATTTCGTGGTGATCTGCTGCCAATGGACACCGGAGACGACCCGTCTCTTCGACAAGGACCGCTTTGCAGCGATGAAGGCGGGCGGCGTGCTCATCAACGTCGCCCGAGGTGAGATCGTCGACGAGGAGGCCCTCGCCGACGCGCTCCAGCGCGATCATTTGCGCGGCGCAGCGCTCGATGTTTATGTCGGCGAATTCGAGCACACGCCGACGTCAAGGCTGTGGTCCGATCCCAGGGTACTGATCACGCCGCATATCTCGTCTGCCAGTGATCAGGACCGTCATGGCGCCATCAATCTCTTCTGCGACAATCTGCGCGCCTATCTCGAGGGCGGGCCGCTCCAGAATGTCATCGATTGGGAAAGGGGCTATTAAAAGCTAGCCGGCGCCCCCCGGCCCCGGGGCCGGAATCGCCGCGCCCTGATCGGCAACCCCGGGCCCTTGCTCATTCGGCTGCCAACGGCCAGGCCGCTACTCCGCTTTGCCCTCGAACGCGGACATTCAACATGGCGGTCGGCAAGTCGCAGATGGGCCAACAACAGACTTATCGATTGCAACACAACAGCAACGTCGTCACTCTACAAGCGCCAAATCGGCTTGCTCTTGAAGCCGGAGTTGGCCGATCCGCCGCCCGATGGTATGTTCCCCGCAGCATTGAAGGAGAGCACGATGGCTGAAGCGAAACTCGCTCCGAACCTGCCGGACTGGATGGTCGAGCACGCGAACCGCTATCTCGCTAGCGGCGGAACCGACGGGCACATGTACAAGACAACCGTCCCCCAGCGAGGTGAGATCACGGCGCCGGCACTGCTGCTGACCACCACCGGCCGCAAGTCTGGCGCTAGGTTCATATTCCCGCTGTTTTACGGAACGGAGGGCGGCAGTTACTTCGTAATCGCCTCAAAGGGAGGCGCGCCCCAACACCCTGGGTGGTATCGCAATATTCTGGCGAACCCCGACGTCGAAGTACAAGTCGGGACCAAGAAGATGAACGCGCGAGCCAGGACAACGGCGGGCGAGGAACGCCTCCGGCTTTGGAAAAAGGCGCTCGAATTTTGGCCGCCCTACGCCGACTATCAGCTGAAGACCGAGCGCGAGATACCGGTGGTCGTGCTGGATCCAGTCCATTAAGGGTACGTGGCGGCCGGCCGCCGCAGCGACGACATGGCGCTGTTCGCCCGACTTTATCACTTTGCCGGCCTCGTCGGCTCCCATGAGGCGACTGTATCGAGTAACGTCTGCCGCCAAAACCGCCGCCAGCCGTCGCTCCACACGCTCACCCGTCGTGAGGTGGCCCCGCGCCGGTCTCTCCCGCGATCGGTTGTGCCTAGCTTGGACGAACAAACTCTTGGTTCAGGAAATCGAAAGCGGCCAAGGTGAGGACCTCCCCAAGGCACATCAGTTCTTCGGCTTCGACGAATTCATTTGCGGCGCCCATATTGTTGGGGGTCAGACCGCAGACGACAGTCGGATGCCCTGTGGCTCTGTACAAGCGCGAGTCGGAGGCGCCGACCCGCATATTGACGACCGGCGTCACGCCCATCACTTCCTGCGTGCAAGACGCAACCGCTTGCACGATCGGACTTTCGGGACTTGTCCAACTGGGTTCGTAGCTCTGGATGTAGCCGACCGATACTCCATCAACGCTGTCGACGTAACTCTGAATCAGAGTCTTGATCTCAGCAACCGTGACGCCAAACGGAAGCCTGATATCCGCCGTCGCCTCCGCCGAATCCGACACCAGGTTCGGCAATCGGCCGCCAGAGATGGTGCCGAACGTGACGGTGACCGATCGCAACACGTCGCTTTCGCCGTCACCCGACAGCGCTTCGGATACCGGTGAGGCCGTTGCAATTGTTTCAAGCACCTCCGGGGGTGACTTAACGGCGAGGTCGCGCAATGACGCAATCTTCGCAATGGCCGCGATCAGTTTGTCGATCGCGCTGTCCCCACGATGAACATGGGCGGCGTGGCTTGAGCGGCCCTTGGCGGTGAGACGCAACCAGATCAGTCCTTTTTCACCAACCCTCAAAACCCGAGGCGATCCGGCGTCCGCGCAGATCACCGCATCACCCCGCGCCTCGGCGACGGTATCGAGCAGGAACTGCGTTCCCAGCCGCCCATGGTTTCTTCATCGCCGCCGAACGTCGCGACAACCTCGCCCGCCCAGCTCGAGCGTGCGATGGCGAGGTTTTGAAGAGCGAAGAGACTCGCCGCGAGTCCGCCCTTCATGTCCGAGATCCCGAGGCCGTAAACTCTGCTGCCGACCAGCGCGCCCGCAGGTGATGCACCCCATTCATCCTTGCCGCTCAGCGGAAACGTGTCGAGGTGGCCGTTGAAGATAAGGCGCGGACCGGAACGACCGCCCTTTAACCGAGCGACAACATTGTGGATGCTGTCACTAGAGGCATGCAATTCTGCTTTCACGCCCGGCATCTCATTGAGTAGCGCCAGCATTTCCGCAGCAATACCGCGGGTGTCGCCCGGAGGATTTTCGCTCGGTGTGGCAAGCAGTCTCAGGGCGATGTCCACGGTCTGGCGTCGGTTCGACCTTGCGTGGTTTGCGAGCCCCTGTCGGGTCAAAATGGGCGTGACGTGCGCGGTCATGTGTGAGAGCATTCCTTGCGACCTTGAGCGTCGTTGACAACATCATGATAACTACATCAAATCCAATAACGTAACTTACAACCTTTATAATCGAACCTGATGGTCATAGATGCAGCTTCGCCAGCTAGATTGCTTTCGGGCCCTGATGATTACGGGGACAATGACTCGTGCCGCAGAGCAACTCAGCATCAGTCAGCCTGCGGTTAGCAATATCATCGCCGCGCTTGAACATGAGATCGGTTTCTCGCTTTTTACCAGACGCGCCGGTCGGCTCGAGCCGACTCCCGAGGCTCACCTGTTCTTTAGGGAGGTCAGTCGATCCCTGGAAGCGTTCGAGAGCACCGAGCGGGCGGCTGCAGAAATTAAACAAGGAAAGCACGGCCGCCTCACGATCGCCGCGTATCCCAGCCTGTCGATTGCTCTTCTGCCGAGGGTGCTGTCGCTATTCATGGCAGATCGTCCCGAGGTCCGTATCAAGCTCGTTTCGCGCAGTTCCTATGTCGTGAGGGAACTCGTTGCCACGCAACATTTGACATCGCAATCGCCGAACTACCGACGGACTATCCCACTGTCCGAATAGAGCGCTACGCATATCGATGCAACTGTATTTTGCCCATCGACCATCCATTGGCGCACCTCGAGGTTGTCTCGCCTCGTGAACTCGACAATGTCCCGTTCGTCACGCTCTTTCGCGACCACATGACTTATCAACAACTCGCGACGGCATTCTCTCAATACAACTCGCACTGGAACGTCGTCGCCGAGGTTCAGTATTTCGCGTCAGTCTGCGAGTTGGTGGCGGCCGGCTGCGGCGTCGGACTTGTTGACCCTGTCATCAGCTCTCCATTTACGGGAGGGGTCGTCAGGCGAAAATTCGAACCTGCTATCTCTTACGAAATCGGCTTACTTTATCCGGAGGGTCAAAGCACCTCACTCATAACGCAAGACTTCCTGGCGTTGCTGAAGGACCATTTGGCCCCTCCTCCGGCATGATCTCTAACATTTTCGTCGCAGAGCCTTCATCTGCCAATTGCCAAGGTCGGCTTCAGCAATTGGCAGATTTCGTCGCCTTCCTCTTCAGATCGCCCTGAGGTCTCTAATCGCGGATGTTGGCACCTCGATACCTGCACTATGAGTCGTCGTGCCGGTCTTGACGCGAAAATACAAGAGGCTTCCCAGCGCCATCAGGGCTGTCACGATCACATAATGAGCCGGGACGAATTTGCTTCCGGTTTCCTGAATGAGCAGCGTGCAGATAAATGGCGCCATGCCGCCAAACAGCGTGAAATTCAGGTTGTGAATCAACGCAAGTCCGGTTGTTCTTATCTGCCCGGCAAACAGCTCCGAGAGGAACGCTGGCATCGCCCCCTGGAAGATGATGACGAAGACAGCCAATATCGTAATGCACGTCAGGTAGACGGCCGGCTCGGGACGATTGATCATCCAGCCGGAAGCCGGATAGGTGCCCAACGCCACCAGTACGATACCCGCTGTGATAAAGCGCAGGCGTCCGTAACGGTCGGAAAGAGCGCCTATCATCGGAGGCAGAAAAATCTGCACGATCGCGAACGCAAAGGCGCCCCAGAATGCGACCGTCGCATCCAGCTTCAATTCTCTTTGAGCGTAGGTCGGGATGTAGACGGCCAAAAGATAATTTGTCGACGCCGCGAGAGAATACACGCCGATCGCAAATGCGATCTTTGTTTTGGCCGAAGTCAGCGCGACTCGGATCGGGCTTGTGGTCGACGTCGTCGCCGACACGAATTCCGGCGTCTCATCGACCTGACTTCGCAACATATACCCGAATGGAATGATCAGCAGGCCCACGATAAACGGAAGCCGCCAGCCCCATTCGATAATGTCCTGTTGCGGAAGATTTCGGTTGAGTAGAACGCCTGCAAATGCGGCCATTGCCGTCGCAAGGCCTATGCCCACCACCTGAAAACTGGCAAAAAATCCCTTGCGGTTATGGGGAGCGTGCTCGATCACGAATGACACCGACGTGCCAAATTCACCGCCAGCAGAAAAGCCCTGCATCAGCTTTCCGGCAACCACGATTAAGGGACCCAAGAGGCCGACCGCTGCATATCCTGGTGCTAACGCGATCAAGGCGGTGCCGATACCCATCGTCCATATCGTCAGCATCATTCCCGCTTTTCGACCGCGGCTGTCAGAGTAACCGCCGAGGACGACCGCGCCCAGGGGTCGCATGATGTAAGATGCACCAAAGGTCGCGACTGTTATGAGAAGGGATACGATCTCGGATCCCGCAGGGAAAAACATCTTGGCAATGACGATCGCGAGAAAGCCATAGATGAACAGATCATAGAACTCGAGCGCATTGCCCACCATCGCGGCGGCGATCACTTTAGCAAAGTCGGATTTCGTTTTCGGGCCGGTGGTATTATTCATGAGTCCCTCCTCTGGTTCGCGGAAGAGGTTCGCTGCGTTGGCATGTTTTTGCCTTTATGGGCGCGGCCTTCTCCTTCTTAAAAGAAGGCATAGGTAGGTTAAAAGAAGGCATAGGTAGGTCGGCACTTCCAATAACGAGAGCTCCGTTCGCTATAAGCTGGAATTATTGGGGCCCTGCTTGCATTCCGGATTTTCTTCGTCAGATTGCTGTCTTGTCTGGAAAATGCGCATAGGCGCTTCAATACTCAGCACTGCGTGAACAATTGCCAGGCAAACATGTATCGCCAAGAAACAGGATGCGCCGGTGTTTCGTTCCAGACCTTCCATGACCCTGCATAGTGCTGGGCACCGCCGGGGCGCGGTTTCAGCGCCTCATTATTCCACGGTGGAGGCTGGACATTTCGTCCTTCGAGAAGGTGGCAACGCCATCGAGGCAACGTTGGCGATGGCGGCATCGATAGCCGCAGTCTATCCTCACATGAATCACGTCGGCGGAGACGGCTTCTGGCTGATACGCGAGCCGTCGGGCAGGATACGAGCATTGATGGGTGCCGGCCCTGCGGGCTCTCTCGCAACGGTTGGCTTCTATCGGGACCGGGGCCACGACGCGATCCCGCCACGTGGACCGCTCGCAGCGCTGACAGTGCCCGGCGCGGTAGGCGCGTGGACATTAGCGATGACACTGGCAAAAACGTACGGTGGTAAGCTGCCGCTCGACGTCCTGTTGTCACCTGCTATTCGCAGCGCGCGGGAGGGCTATCGCGTCACCCGAAGCCAAGCTGCCCTGACCCGGGACAAGCTAGGTGAGCTAAAAGACGCCCCGGGGTTCGCACAGACATTTCTCGTAGATGGCTGCGCCCCAAATGTCGACACCAAGCTTGCGCAGATCGCCCTCGCCATGACACTGGATCAGCTCGCTCGCGCAGGGCTTGAGGATTTCTATCGCGGTGACATTGGTCGTGAAATTGCCTCGGATCTCAAGCGGATTGGCAGCCCGGTGACGCGCGTCGACCTTGAACGCTATTCCGCCTGGATGGCTGATCCTCTCTCGGTGAGCATCGGAGCAGGTACCCTCTACAACGCTCCTCCGCCTACCCAGGGTCTCGCGTCCCTTATCATTCTCTCGCTATTTGATCGATTGAAGATCGTGGATGCGGAAGGGTTCGACTACATTCACGGGCTGGTGGAATCGACGAAACGCGCTTTCCGAGTCCGCGATCGCTTTGTCACTGATCCGACCAAGCTCGCCGTGCCACTTGATCGATTCTTGTCTTCTGAATTTCTGGATATCGAGTCGCGTAAGATCGACTTGCACAGGGCAGCGCCGTGGCCATCGTCGTGGAACGAGGGCGACACTATTTGGATGGGCGCAGCGGACTCGACCGGGTTGGTCGTGTCTTACATCCAGTCGATTTTTTGGGAGTTCGGCTCCGGCTGCGTTCTGCCCAACACCGGTATCCTGATGCAAAATCGCGGTGCCAGCTTTTCACTTGACGCCGGCGCAACGAACCCACTCGCACCGGGGCGCCTCCCCTTCCACACCCTCAATCCAGCGCTCGCGGTGCTGACGGACGGTCGCATCATGGCGTATGGCACGATGGGCGGCGACGGTCAGCCGCAAACGCAGGCGATGCTTTTTTCGCGACACGTAATGTTCGGCGAACCATTGGACGTGTCTCTGGATCGACCACGATGGCTACTGGGCCGTACATGGGGATCAAGCCACACCAATCTCCGGTTGGAATCTCGTTTTGACAAAAGCGTGATCGACCGCCTGGTGTCGGCGGGGCACGATGTCGAGGTTCTGGAAGAAGCCTATTCCGATACGATGGGGCATGCGGGGGCTGTGATCTTGCATGCCGACGGGACAAGTGAAGCCGCTCACGATCCCCGCGCCGATGGGGGAGCCGGCGGCGCATAAAGCCTAAACTAGCACTCCAAAAGCGAGGCCTTTTCATTTTCCGACGATAAGGGCAGACATAGATCGAAGTCTGGGTCAGAGCAAGGGCAGACGGGGCGCTCGGGTTCGTGTCAGCGAGTGCCGCGCACTGTGGCGACGAAAGCCTGCACCTACCATCGAGCGTTCGGAATTCATCGCTGAGTTCGTGACTCGCCGATAGAAGCTCGCGCGTAGCGCCGCTGACTTCAGAGATGTTCTCACCGGCCGTTGTGATGTTCTCTACGACGACCTGTGTGCCCGAGGCAGCGCGCGAGGCGCTGGCGGAGATCTGGCGAGTCGCCATACTCTGCTGGTCAATCGCGCCGGCGATTCCAGTTGCGATCTCACCAGCCCGCTATTTTTTATCGACCGCACATGGAGCGTGCGTTGCGCGCTCCGTGGCGTCCAACATAGGGCGCGCGAATGTCCATTCGCGCTGCATCGATGTGGCTGGCCGATCACGCAGATTCAGAGGTACACCTTATCAAGGTCTACCGTCGACTCGACGCCCAGTTTGACGAAGTTGTTTGCGAGCCAGTCGCCCGCGCATTTTCGCCCCTGGTCGCGAAGAGAAATCAGAAAGCTCCAATCGGCGTTGTACTTGCTTGTGGGAGTGAGTGCGCTCATGAATTCGTCGTCTGCGATGCTGTGGATTAGCAGACGCTTCAACCCTTCATCGACGACGCGGTTTTGCGTGATGAGCTTGGTCACGAAGCTGACCGCCCGCATCTCCCGCATCAAGGACGAATTGAAGCTGATCTCGTTGATGCGGTTCAAAATATCGGCTGCGGCGCGCGGCACCTCTTTGCGAAACAGCGGATTGATATGAACGGTGACAATATCGGTGCTCTCGCAGTTGTAGATGAGCGGGAAGAGCGCGGGGTTTCCCATATATCCGCCGTCCCAATATGCTTCCCCGTCGATCTCCACGGCGTGAAACATCGTAGGCAGGCACGCCGAGGCCATCACCGCCGAGACCGAAAGTTCCTCGCCTGAAAATATCTTCACCTTGCCGGTACGAACATTCGTCGCAGACAGGAACAGCTTGACCGGACAGTCCGGGCGCTTCAATACGTCAAAATCGATCGATTGGTCGACCACATCGCGCAAGGGATTATAGTTCGCAGGGTTGAACTGGTACGGCGACAGCACGCGCGTCACGAAATCAATAACGGAAAAAATCGGCGACCATGTCAACTTATGATCGCCCAGCATTCGGTCGATGGCGTTGGGCTGCAACGGCCCCAGCCTAGCTGCATCGCTGACGCGCTTCCAATAGCCCGCGAGCGCCTTGCGCGCCCCTTCGCGACCGTCAACCGCAAGCCCGTAGGCAAAAGCCGCAGCGTTCATCGCCCCGGCGCTGGTCGCGCTGAGCCCCTCGAAGGCCAGGTCTTTTTCGTCCAGGAGCCGGTCGAGCACACCCCAGGTAAAGGCACCATGTGCTCCGCCTCCCTGGAGGGCCAGGTTGATCGTTCTGATCTGGTTGGAGAAAGCGCCTTCGTGACCTGCTCTCCCAGACGCCTCAGGCTTGTCCGCCGTGTTCTGTTCCGACGTAACATGCATAGCCAATCCTCCCTATCCACCTGCATACGCAAGGGCGCTCAACGGCAAGATTGGATAATTTTGTAGCTATGCCTGTCGATCCACGTCAACACAGGGACAAGCCTAACGCAAATGGACTACACCCGACGCGGCGCTCGTACTTGTTCTTCACGTCGGCTTCGACAGAGCCTGAAAAACTGGAGCGGGTGAAGCGTTCCGCTTAATTTCCGCTCGATTTTTCATCGCTAGATCAATTACTTAGACCTGCGACTTATTTTTGTGTCGGACGGGCGCTTTGTTGGACGCCTTCTGCTGCCTGACATTGATCGTTCGCCTGTGCCTAACGGAAATCAATTCCGGACATATTCGTGATGCACTCGCCGAGGACGGGGCGGCAAAGAATACGCTCTGCCCTCTTTACGGCCCGCGATGGGGGAGCATCCCTGCATGGCCAACGACGGAGTGGACTCCGACGGGCTCGCTCTTCTTTCGAGATCGATTTCGTCGCAGCCTTAGTCCAACAAGATTGTGTGACAGATTGATCGCCCCCGGATCCCTCGCCAATCCCTCACTCACCGTTGAAGCCCGCACGGGGACAAGCAGATATCGGCCTCTTCCCCTCGAAGGCCTGGGATTATGAAGGTAGACTTCACGTAACCGACAAACCTCCGTATTGAGGAAATTCGATCCGGGGCTCGATGCAACGCCCCCAAAATATTCTTAAACTCTAATCGCCCGAATGCGGCATCGGCCGCCGGCTCCGGCGAGGTGATTTGATTAATCCTTTCTTGGACGGATTGACCCGGCTACCTGGCTGGCCTGCAACTTTTTTTGCCCCTGCCAGCCTCTGAGGCACCACAACGGGCGGGTCTAACCCGATCGATTTCGTCTTCGTGGAAACCTTGTCTGGTTCGTTCCACGTCGATGTTGTGGACCCGGCGGTTGCGGTTGCATGGACCGGTGGCAACGCCTGGATCTCGCGCAGCGCGGTGTGCAGGTGATCGATCATTTCATAAGACTCATCCTGTGAAAGAATGCGTCGGCAGGCCGTAAGGCCGAACTCGAGCAATCCGGCGTAACTCTGCACCGTGATGTTCAGCGCACTGCCGTGATAGGGGATCGAAACCGGGAAATAGTGCACCATTTTTGCCCCGGCCATGTAAAGCGTCATCGGTGGCCCAGGAACGTTGGAGATCAGGACGTTACCAGCTGCCGGAAAGCGGCTCACGAGGTTGGAACGGCCGAGCAGCGAGGCCAATCCGGTCATAAGCCAGGGCGATCCTGTAATCGGGATATCCACCCCGAGCACCGGCTTCAGCTCCTTCACAACGGCCTTGGCCGCTTCGGACGACGCATGGATCGCCCTGAAACGGGTGGGCAAGTCGTCGATGTCAGTCGCCAGATCAATGCGAACTGCGGCGACCTGGTTGTTCATCGCCTTGTCACCCTCGGCGCGCAAGCTGACCGGCACCATCGCGATCAGCGGCTCCCTGGGCAGCAAGCCTCTCTCCTTCAGGAAGTGGTGCAGCGCAATGCTGCACATCGCCATCACGATTGTATTGACGGTGCCACCCACGCGCCTGCCCAGCTCCTTGATATCGGCCATAGGCAGCGACATCGTGCTGTATGAACGCTGATTGGTGATTGAGTCGTTGAATACGGTGTTCGGCGCGAGGCCGAGATTCAGCGAGCGCCCACCTTTCTCCGACCGCTGGCTGGCAACAACACTGGCGGCCGTGTCGAATGCTTTGGCTGCTGTCGGCAACAACTCGGCAAGTTTGCGATATTGCTGGGCCGCATTGGTGGCGGCCGCCTGCAGCAACTCGGTAACGCCCAGCTGATATTGGCCGCTCGTGCGCTTGCGCCGCGGCGGCGGCACCTGGCGCATCTGCGGCGAGGTGTCATAGAGCACCTTTGCGAGTTCGACCCCGGCCTTGCCGTCGACCCCGCTGTGATGGGCCTTGGTATAGAAGGCGACCAGTCCGTTTTCCAGACCATCGATGACGTACATCTCCCACAACGGACGGCTGCGATCGAGCAGCGAGGCGTGCAGGCGCGCGACCAGTTGCTCGAGCTGAGCCGTGGCGGCCGGCCGACGCAGGGTCACGGTGCGAACATGATAGTCGAGCTCGATGTCGTCGTCCTCGATCCAGACCGGTTCGGCCAGTTGGAACGGCATCTGCGCCAGCTTGCGGTTCAGCAATGCAGACAGGTGTAGCCGTTTGCCAAGCATGGCCTTGACGTCCTCGTAATAGTCGCCCTTGTAACCCTCGGGCAGCTCGAAGAGCATCAGGCTGCCGACATGCATCGGCGTCTCGGGCGTTTCGAGGTGCAGGAATGAGGCGTCAATGCTGCTCAGTTGGTCCATCTTCTTGCCTCCCTTGCATTTTCAAACGACTGTTTGCGGCCGCCAGCGAGCCTGAGCTGATCTGACATCGCGTTGAATGCGGCTCGCCCCGTCGCGCGAAGTCCGCGTTCATCGGGACTTCTCCGATCAGGCCGCTGCCGTCTTGCGCTCCTCCTCGTCGTAGAGATCCTTTTTAGAAATCTTGCCCACCGCGGTCTTCGGCAACGCATTGCGGATCTCGAGGGCCTGCACCATTTCATGCCTGCCAAGCTTGTCCTTCAGGAATTTCTGGAGCTCGTCGAGCGTGAACGTCGCCGCACCGTCCTTCAGCTTGATGAAGGCTTTCGGCGACTGGCCGCGATATTCGTCGCGGATGCCGATCACCGCTACCTCTTCAACAGCTGGGTGCTTGTAGATCGCCTCCTCGAGAACGCGCGGATAGACGTTGTAGCCACCGCACAGCAACATGTCCTTGGTGCGATCGACGATGAACACGAACCCATCCTCGTCCATGTAGCCGACGTCGCCTGTGCGGAGGAAGCCATCGGACGTCGTGACGTCGGCCGTCGCTTGCGGGTTGTTCCAGTAACCTTTCATGACGTTCGGGCCCTTGATGCAGATTTCGCCGCGCTCGCCGAGTCGAACGTACTGCTCCGGATTATCAATGCTGAGGAACTTGATGACGATGCCGGGCATCGGCATTCCGCAGGATCCGGCCTTGCGCATGCCATCCTTCTGGGCCGGCGTGAAGGTGCCGGCCGGCGAGGTCTCGGTCATGCCCCAG
>Ga0307479_10002027_pt1 | contig 18444 bp, 15 predicted proteins | sample atmos_gasesECM4C_FD_203743 | JGI IMG/M metagenome (GOLD analysis project Ga0307479, IMG submission 203743) | Hardwood forest soil microbial communities from Morgan-Monroe State Forest, Indiana, United States - atmos_gasesECM4C_515 | ecosystem: Environmental > Terrestrial > Soil > Temperate... | reverse complement strand
GGGACGCAGGAGCTGAGCGCAAAGCGCCACGCCGTACCGCGCGTGCCCGGCTCGCGCATGCGGGTCCACGCGCGCACCAGAGCCGCCGCGGCCACGAGCGTCCACGGCAGGAGGTAGAGCGGGAGCTCGAAGAGGTACTTCCCCGGCGCGTTGTGGTGTCCGCTGGTGTAATCGAGCGCCGCGGGGGAAGAGAGCTGTGTGAAGCGCCCGACGACGTTGTTCCAGAAGAGCGTCCTCAAGGCATCCGCGCCGTGCGCGCTCTGCGCGACCGCGACGATCCACGGCCCGATGATGAGCGCCTGCAGCGCCAATCCTGCGTACAGCTCCCAGCGGCGCAGCTCCTGCCAGCGCCGCTCCCACACGATGAGAGTAAGGAGCGCGAGCCCCGGCACGACCCACCCGGGCGCGCTCTTCGCCATGAAGCCGATGGCGGCCCCGAGGTGCAGCAGTGCGTAGCCGCCTGCCTTGCGCGCTCCCGCGGGGGAGCGCAACCCGAGCCAGACGCCGAGCAGCGCCACGGCGCACCCGGCCAGGAGACAGGCGTCCGGAGCGAGCCAGACGGCCACCCGGTATGCGGTGAGCGCGCTCGCGGCCACGAGCGCTGCGACGAGCGCCGGCACCGCCGGGAGCTCCATGGCGAGCGCGAGCGCTGCGACCGCGAGAGCCGTGATCGCGGCGTAGAGGAAGTTCGGCAGGCGCGCCGCCGCCGCCGAGTCGCCGAAAGCCGCGATCGCGCCACCCGCCATCCAGTATGAGAGTGGCGGCTTCTCGAGAAACGGCGTGCCGGCGAGCTGCGGCAGCGTGCGGTCGGCCTGCAGGCTCATGCGCCAGGCGATGTCGGCCTCGCGCGGCTCGTCGGGCGTCCACAGCCCCCGGTCGAACATGCCGATGAGCCACAGCGGCGCGAGCGCCAGCACGACGAGCAGGAGCGCTCCTCGTGCCGTACCGGCAGGGGGTGGTGATGAAGCCAACAATCTCCCCGGAGGCTCACGCCTCTTGAGGGGAGCAATTATGCGTAGGTCGGCCTAGAGAGAGTAGCGCACCAGCAGCCGCACGACGCGCGCATGGTCGGCGCCCCAATGCGCGAAGGTCTGGCACACCTGGCGCGTGCCGGCGTCGGGGGTGGTCTCGGAGTACTTGTCGGCGAAGCGCGCCAGGCCTGCCTCCTGTCCGGGCAGGTAGCGGCTCGCGCTCCAGGGGGTGTCGGTGTTGTCGATGCGGCTGAAGAGCGCGACTTCGGTGACGGTCGCGCTTGCTGGAATCGTGGCACAGAGCGTGACCGGGACGGCCTCGGCCTCGTTACAGGCGCGCGCCGTGGTCGCAGCGGCCGCCGTGCTCACCGGGGTCGCCACGGCGGCGGCGCCGGCGCGGCACGCGGGCACGGTGGCGGCCACCACTACTCCGTCGGTGCCGATCCGGCGCAGCACGCCGGTCTCGATCTCGGAGCGCTCCGCGGCGCGCGTCGCCTCGAGCTCGCCGGCCGTGTGGCTGACTTCGGCGATCCGCGCCTGGAGCTCCTTCTGCAGCGCGCCCTGCGCGTTGCGCTCACCCTGGGTGAGCCACTGCGAGAGCGCAAAGCCCGACACCACCGCCCCGCCGACGATCACCAGGAAGACGATGCGCTGCAGCCGATTCTTGCGGCGCGCAGCGGAGCCGGGCTGGCCGCGGTCGCGCAGGGCGGCGGTCCGCAGCTGCATGAACGACGCGGACAGCGTCGCCGTGCCGGCGATGATGGCGGCCAGGATTGAGTCGGACATCTGGGTAAACACAAGCGCTCCGCCGCCAAGCTACCCGGGTGGCACCGCGCCCGCCGGACAGAAGCGAAAAACCGCGACGCTGGTCACATCGCCGGTGTGGCGCTCGCGCCACCCGCTCGTGCCCGCAGGTCGTGGGCCGCGAGCCATTCCTCGAGGGGCGCGAGATCCGCGCCCGGAAGATGGAGTCCGAGCTTGGTGCGCCGCCAGAGAACGTCCTCGGCGGTACGCGCAAATTCCTCGCGGCACAGGTACTCGACCTCGCGCTCGTAGAGCCCCGGCAGCAACTCCACGCCGAGGTCGGTCGTGCCTGAGGCCGTTCCCAGCAGGCGCTCGATGCGCGTGCCGTAGGCATGCGCATAGCGCTGATGGAGCCGCGGAGGCAGCCACGGGTAGCGCCGTTCAACCGTGCGCAGGAACACCGCGAAGCTGCCCTCCGGCACGTCGCCCCCGGGGAGCCTCGCGCCGACGGTCCAGGGATCGGCGCGGGTTCCGAGGAGCGGGCAGAGAAGGTCCACTGCGTCCTCGGCGAGCCGCCGGTAGGTGGTGATCTTGCCGCCGAAGACCGAGAGGAGCGGGGCGGGGCGGCGCCTCAGCTCGAGCGCGTAGTCGCGCGTGACGCTCATCGGATCGCGGGACTCGTCCGCGAGCAGCGGCCGCACGCCGGAATAGCTCCAGCGCACGTCGCGCGGACCGGTCTGGCGGGTGAAGTAGCGGTTGGCGAGCTCGCACAGGTAGCGAAGCTCCTCCTCATCGATGCGCACCGCGGACGGATCGCCGTGGTAATCGACGTCGGTCGTCCCGAGCAGCGTGAACTCGTGCTCGTAGGGGATCGCGAACACGATGCGCCGATCCTCGTTCTGGAAAATGTAGGCGAAGCGGTGCTCGAAGAGCCGCGGCACGACGATGTGACTGCCCTTGACGAGCCGCACGCGGTGGGCGGTGCGCGCCGGAGTCTCCCCCTGGACGAACCGGTCCACCCACGGGCCGGTGGCGTTGACGGCGACGCGCGCAGCAACCTGGAGGCGTCCGTCGGCGCCGGCGAGCGTCGCGCGCCAGCCGCCATGGTGCTCGGTGAGGCGCTCGCAGCGCGTGCGGGTCAGGATCACCGCGCCGCGCTCGCGGGCATCGAGCGCGTTCAGGACCACGAGGCGCGCGTCGTCGGTCTGGCCGTCGGAGTAGACGAAGCCGCGCGTGTAACCGCTCTTCAGTGCCGTACCGGCGATGTGGGTGCGCAGGTCGACCCCACCCGAGGCGGCGAGACGCTCGCGGTGGGCGAGATGGTCGTAGAGAAAGAGGCCGGCGCGGATCATCCATGCCGGGCGCAGGTGCGGCGCGTGCGGCATGATGAAGTGCAGCGGCCGCATGATGTGCGGCGCGGAGCGCAGCAGCACTTCACGCTCGATCAGCGCCTTGCGTACCAGGGCGAAGTGGAACTCCTCGAGGTAGCGCAGCCCGCCGTGGATCAGCTTGGTGCTGGCCGAGGAGGTGTGAGCCGCCAGGTCATCCTGCTCGACGAGCAGCACCGCGAGGCCGCGCCCGGCGGCGTCGCGCGCGATCCCGGTGCCGTTGATCCCGCCGCCGACGACCAGCAGATCGAAGCTTGCGCCCTCGAGCTCGCTCACGCGCGGCGCGGCGCCTCCGGTGCGTAGTAGTCCGGGTAGTCCTCGGTGAGTCCCTTGAAGCGGCGGTGAATCCACAGATATTGCTCGGGTACGAGGCGCACCTGCGCTTCGATCAGGTGATTGAAGCGCTCGGTATCCGCCACCGCATCGTCGCTCGGGAAGTTCTCGAGCGGCGGATGAATGACGGCACGGTAGCCCTGCGTTCCGGGCAAGCGCTGCAGGAAGTAGGGTAGCACCGGCGCCCCGGTCATGCGCGCCAGGCGCGAGGTGAGCGTGTTGGTGGCGGCCGGGATGCCGAACAGGCGCACCATCTCCGCCCCCTTCTTGCGGTAGCTCTGGTCGGGCGCGTACCAGACGCATTCCCGGTTGCGCAGCGCGCCGATGAACGCGCGGATGTCATCGCGCGGGATCGGGTGACCGCCATAGGCGGTGCGAAAGCGGCCGAGGGCGTAAGCCAACACTTCGTTGCTGGTCGGGCGGTAGAGGAATCCGACCGGAGTGACGGAGGCCAGTACGCGGCCCGCCAGTTCCATGGTCGTGAAGTGCGCGGTGAGCAGGATCACGCCGCTGCCCCTGGCCCTGGCCGCCTCGAGGTGCTCGCGGCCCTCGACCTGGGCGAGCCGCGCGAGGCGCTCGGGCGAGCTCCACCACGCCAGCGGCACCTCGAGCAGCGCGATCCCGAGGCTGGCGAAATGCCGGTCGAGGAGCCGCGCGCGCGCTTCGGCGTCGAGCTCGGGAAAACACAGCTCGAGGTTGCGCCGCGCGACCCTCACGAAGCGCGGCGCGACGAGGCGCAACACTCCGCCGAGGAATCCGCCGATGCCAAGCAGCCACGCGTAGGGCAACAGCGCGAGCAGACGCAACAGCGCGATGCCGGCCCAGGCCGGCCAATAGCGGGGCGCGAGCAGGCGCCTTTGCATTGAGTCCCCGACGAGTTGCGCGCGCGTTGCGCCCGCGCAGAATACCGCAAAGATGCGGGTCAACTGTGCTCCAATGCGGCCGATGAGACGTGCCGACGCCCGCTACCTCGAAGTGCAGCTCGCGCACGCCAACCTGCGCAGGAACGGGCGCCGGGTGCTGAAGGACCTGAGCTGGATCATCCGCCCCGGCGAGCGTTGGGTACTCGCCGGCGGCAACGGCGCCGGCAAGACGCAGCTGCTGAAGCTCATCGCCGGGGCCGTATGGCCCGAGCCGGCGGCGCACGCGGTGCGCCGTTACCGGCGCGGCCGGCAGCACTGGACCGCGCCGCAGGAGGTGCTGGAGGAAATTGCCTATCTCGGGGCGGAGCGGCAGGACAAGTACCAGCGCTACGGCTGGGACATGACGGTCGAGCGCATCGTCGGCACCGGCGTCCATCGCACCGACATTCCGCTCGCCGCACTCTCGGCCGCCGACCGCAGCGTCGTACGGCGCGCCCTGGGCGCGCTCGGGATCGCGCCGCTCGCGCCGCGGCGTTTCCTGTCGCTCTCCTACGGCGAGCGGCGGGTGGTGCTGCTGGCGCGCGCGCTCGCCTCGCGCCCGCGCCTGCTGCTGCTCGATGAGGTGCTGAACGGGCTCGACGCGGTCAACCGCACGCGCATGCTCGAGTGGCTCGCACGGCGCAGCCGCCGCCTGCCCTGGGTGCTCGCCACGCACCGCATCGAGGACCTGCCGCGCGGGGCCAACCGCGCGCTGGTGCTCGCGCGCGGCGCAATCGTGTATCGCGGCCCGATACGCGGCGCGCCCCTCAGCGAGCACTTGAGCACGCGCCATCGCCCGCAGGCGCGGCGCCATGGCCGCACGCCCCCCGGCCGTGCTGTGCGCGCGCGCCGCTGCGCCGGTCGCGAGCTCGTGCGCCTCACGGGTGCGCGCGTCTACCTCGACGGCAGCCGCGCACTGAGCGGCATCTCGCTCGCGGTGCGCACGGGCGAATGCTGGGTCGTGCACGGCCGCAACGGCTCAGGCAAGACGACGCTTCTGCGCACGCTTTATGGGGACCACGGCGTCGCCGTGGGAGGAGGCATCGAGCGCGCAGGCATCGCCGCCGGCGTGCCGCTCGAGCGCTTCAGGAAGCGGGTTGGCCTCGTCGCTCCGCACCTGCAGGCGGAGCACCCACGCGGGCTCACGGTGGCGGAGGTGGTGCAATCGGGGCGGCACGCGAGCATCGGGCTGAACGGCGCACCGAGTCCCGCCGACCGCGCGGCAGCGCGTCGCACGCTCGCGCTCTTCGGCTTGACGCGGTTTGCCGCCCGCCCGCTCTCCGAGCTCTCCTACGGCCAGTCACGGCGGGTCCTGTTTGCGCGTGCGTGGGTGCGCCACCCGAAGCTCCTGCTGCTCGATGAGCCATTCGCGGGAGTGGATGCGCCGACGCGCCAGGCGCTGATGCGGCGCGTGACGGCGGTCGCGGCGAGTGGCACGGCGGTGGTGGTGACCACGCACCAGCTTCACGACTGGCCGGGTTGCGCGACCCACGAGCTCGAGCTCGCCGGCGGCCGCGCCCGCTATTGCGGCCCGCTGCGGCCACGGCCGGCGCGCGCCGCGCGCGGCGCACCGCGGAGCGGCCGATGACGCGGCGTGTCGTCCTGCCCGCGGTGGCGCTGGCCGCGGCGCTCGGCGTGCTCGGCGCGCTCGCGGTCTTCATGCGCTCACCGCTCTTCTGGGAGCGCTACCTGAGTGCCCACGCGGAGCCGCTGGCCGGCGTTCCAGCCTGGTACCAGCCGCGCGAGCGCCTCGCCGGCGGCGATCAGCCGGTGGCGCCGCGCGTGACTCCCGAGCTCGAGTCGCTCGAGAGCCAGGCACTCACGGCGGCCGCGGCCTACGCCGCCGCGCAGGGCTCGCTCGCGCTGATCGTCGCGCGCCACGATCACATCGTCCTCGAGCGCTACTGGCAGGGCAGCAGCTTCGACACGCTCACCGACGCCCAATCCTTCACGCGGCTGCTCGCGGCGCTCGCGGCCGGGGCCGCGATCTCTCATCGCAAGATCGGCTGGCCCGACGAGCCGATCGGCTACATCGTCCGCGAGCTCGCGCGCGATCGGCGCAGCGCCATCACGGTCCGCAATCTCATGCAGCTCACGAGCGGCCTCGCGCCCCCGGCGCCGGGCCGCGCGCCGTGGGGAGAGGCGGCGCGCGCGCTCTATGGAACCGATATCGTGGCAGCGGCGCGCGCCCGGCCGCTCGCGGGCATGCCGGGCGAGAGCCGCGCGCCGCAGTCCGCCGATCCCCAGCTGCTCGCTCTCGCGCTCGAGCGCGCCACCGGCGAGCGCTACGCGAGCTATCTGTCGGAGGCGCTGTGGCGGCGCATCGGCGCGAGCGACGCGTGGCTCTACCTCGATCGCCCCGCCGGCGCCGCGCACGCCGACTGCTGCATGCTCGCCCGCCAGGGGGACTGGATCCGCGTGGCGGAGCTCCTGCTCGGCGACGGCAACTACCGCGGCTACGAGATCATCCACCCCGGTTGGGTGCAGGCGATGCGCATGCCTTCGCGCGCCGACCGCGACTACGGTGCCTACCTGCGGCTCACCGCTGCGGCGGCCGGCGCCCGGGAGCCCTGGGTCGCGCCCGACACTTACGCCGTCGACAACGAAGGCGGCAACCGGCTGTGGCTCGTCCCCTCGTTGCAGATCGCGGTGCTGTGCACCGCCAGCGCCCCGCGCGGGCCGGACTTCGACGACGCCCGCATTCCAAATCTCATCGTGGGAGGCGCCCGCGACTTCGTGCCTCCGGCGGCGCGGCCGGGCGATCTCTCGAAGATCGTTCCCGGTCATTAGCCGCGCAACCCAAAGGCCGGGCGCGCTTGAACAGACAGCTCGGGGCGCTGTTCCTCTTCAGCATCATCGACACGCTGGGGTTCGGCATCCTCATTCCGCTCGTGCCCTACATGGCCGACCGCTTCGGCGCGAGACCTGAGCTCATCACGCCGATCCTCGGCAGCTACTCACTGTGCCAGCTCATCGCCGCGCCGTGGTGGGGACGGTTGAGCGACCGGTACGGGAGGCGGCCGATCCTCATGAGCAGCCTCGCCGGCGCCTGCCTTTCCTATCTCGTCCTCGGCGCGGCGCGCAATCTCTGGTGGCTGCTCGCCTCGCGCATGCTCGCCGGGCTCATGGCGGGCAACATCGCGGCGGCGTTCGCCTACGCCTCCGATGTCAGCACGCCCGAGAAACGCGCCGCCTCCATGGGGCTGGTCGGGGCCGCGATCGGCATCGGCTTCACGCTCGGTCAGCCGCTCGGCGGACTGCTGGCCGGGGCGGATGCGCGCACGGCGAATTTCGTCGCGCCCGCCGCGGTGTCCGCGGCCCTGAGCATGGTCGCCATCCTCCTGGTGCGCTTCCTGCTGCCGGAGAGTCACACGCCCGAGCACCGCCGCGCGCATCCGGACGAGCCGCGGCGCGGCTCGGCGAAGCTGTTGCGCGAGCGCCCGGCGCTCGCCTTCATGGCCGGCGCGACGCTGCTCGTCACCTACTCGCAGTCGATCCTCGAGTCGATCTTCGCGATCTGGGCGCTGCATCGCTACGGGCTGGGTCCGCGTGCCGTGGGCCTGCTGCTGTTCGGCGTCGCGCTGCCGGCGCTTGCGATGCAGGGCGGATTGGTACGGGTGCTGGTGCCACGCTTCGGCGAGGCGCAGCTCGCGATCTGCGGCACGCTCACCTATGTCGCCGGGCTGTCGACCCTCGCACTGTCGGCGACGCTGCCGATGACGATTGCGGGCCTGATCCTCTGCGGCGCCGGACTCGGCGCCTACAACCCGAGCGCCTTCGCGCTCGCCTCGCGCCAGGCGCGCCGCGGCGATCGTGGCGCCGTCATGGGCACCTATGTCGCGAGCGCGAGCCTCGCGCGGGTGTTGGGACCTCTGACGTCGGGCTCGATCTACGTGCTGTGGGGCCCGTCGGCGCCGTTTCTGGTCGGGGCGTGTGTCACGCTGCCGGCCGCCTGGCTCGTCGGGCGGCTGCGCGCAGCCCGCGGCGGTTGAGCTCAGGCCAGCGCGCCGACGGCGACTTCGATCGTGCCGTCCACCACGCGCACCGGGTGGGTCGGCAGCGGCACCTCGGCCGGGGACCCGAGCACCCGCCCGTCGCGCACGTCGAAACAAGCGCCGTGCAGCGGACACGTGAGGCGCGTCGAGCGCAGCCGCCCCTCGCTCAAGCGCGCGTGCGCGTGTGTGCAGATGTTGTCGAGCGCGAACACACCCTCGCGGGTGTGGCAGATCACGAGCTCGCGTCCGCCGACCGCGCAGGCGCGCATGCTGCCGACGCCAAGCCCGGCGAGCTTCATCACCGCCGCGAACTCCGTCATGGCGCTCTCAGAGCGTCATCTGGGTCTGGAAGATCTCGACGGCCTGCCCGCGGATCCAGACGCCCTCGAGCTTGCCGTTCGCGAACTCGAGATCGACCTCGACGCGTCCCGGGCGGTTCACGTAGTGACCCTGGATACCGGAAAAATGGGCGCGGTCGCCGGTCGGCGCCAGCAGGCCGAGCTCCGCGAGGTAGGCGCCGAGCAGTCCATGCGCGTTGCCGCTCACCGGATCCTCGGGGATGCCGAGCGCCGGACAGAACATGCGCGATTCGACCTGGACGGCCTCGGGCGATCTTGCCACTGCGAACACGAAGTAGCCGGCCGCGCCGAGCTGCGCCGAGAGCGTCGTCAGGCGGGCGAAATCCGGCTTGAGATGCTTGAGCGGCTCCGCGCCACGCACGCCGATCAGAAGCCGCGCGCCGCTGCCGCCGGCGATGCGCGGTGCGATGCGGGTGTCGAGGCCCTCGGAGGCGAGGGCGAGCGCATCGAGCACCGCGAGACGCTCGCGGTCGTTGAGCTCGCGCCCGAGCGGCGGTGCGCTGCGCCGGATCGCGATGCTGCGGTCGTCGCCGGCGCCGCGTACCTCGACGTCGACGATGCCGGCTCTGGACTTCTGCCGCTGGCGGCGCGGCGCCTCGGGCTGGCGCGACAGCACGTACTGGGCCGCGACCGTCGCGTGGCCGACAAAACTGACCTCGGTGCGCGGAGTGAAGAAGCGCGCGCGCACGGTGTGGTCGAAGGCGTCGGGGGCGAGGATGAAGGCGGTCTCGGCGTTGTTGAGCTCGCGCGCCACGGCGAGCATCTGCGCGTCGCTGAGCGCGTCGGCATTCAGCACCACGCCGGTCGGGTTGCCGGTGAACGGCTCGCGGGTGAAGGCGTCCACCTGGTGTATCTCGATCGTTCGCGTCATCGTTCCCGTCCGGACCTGCGCCGGCACCAATTCTAGTCCTATCGAATGGCTTCGCGTGCAATACTCGGGGCCGCGCGGCAGGGGTAAGAGTCATGGACATCGGTGTCGAAATCAGTCTGTACCCGCTCAAGGCGGACTACATCCCCTCGGTCCACCGCTTCCTCGAAGACCTGAGCGCGCACCACGGTCTGAGGATCGTCACCAACAGCATGAGCACGCAGCTGTTCGGCGACTTCGGGGAGGTCATGGACGCGCTGCGGACGGCGCTCGCGGCGAGCTTCGGGCGTCTGGCGGCCGGGTCGGAGCGGGCCGCGTTCGTGATGAAAGTGATCGGACCGTTGCCGAGCGCCTGAGGCCGTGGCGTCGCGGTGCGCCTCTGGCGGCGCCGGGGGCGAATGGGCACACTACATCGCACCTACAACAAGCCGCACGGCGGGGGATCTGAATGGCGCTCCTTCGGGTCGTGGATCGCGACGGGATCGAGCACGAGGTGGATGGCAAGACCGGACTCAAGGTGATGGAGAACCTGCGTGAGCTCGACTACGGTGTCGCGGCCATCTGCGGCGGCATGTGCTCGTGCGCGACCTGTCACGTCTATGTCGATCCCGAATGGCAGGCGAAGCTCCCGGCCATGATGTCGGACGAGCGTGAGCTGCTCGGTGAGCTCGCGCACTACCGGGAGAATTCGCGCCTGTCGTGTCAGCTCGAATTCACGCCGGCGCTCGCGGGGCTGCGCGTCACCGTGGCGCCGGACGAGTAGCAGCGGCGGTGTCCGCGGCCAGCGTTCAGGTCGAGACTCACGGCGCCGTGGCGCTGGTGACACTCAACCGTCCCGAGCATTCCAACACCCTCAACCTGCAGATGGCGATGGACCTGCTGGCGGCCGCGATGGCCTGCGCGCGCAATGCGGCGGTGCGCGCCGTGGTGCTCACCGGTGCCGGCCGCAACTTCTCCTTCGGCGGCGACCTGCGGGCCATGCCACCGCGCGAGCTCGCGCTCGATGACCACATCCGCGAGCTCACCACCTACCTGCACGCGGCGATCTCGCACTTCGTGCGCATGGACGCTCCGGTGATCGCCGCCGTCAACGGCACGGCAGCGGGGGCCGGCGTGGGACTCGTCGCCATGGCGGACCTCGCGCTGTGTGCTCGCAGCTCGAAGTTCAACCTGGCCTACACGAGCGTCGGGCTCACCCCGGATGCCGGCACGACGTTCCTGCTGCCGCGCATCGTCGGCGCCAGGCGCGCCATAGAGCTCCTGCTCCTCAACCGGGCGCTGAGCGCCGAGGAAGCGCTCTCATGGGGACTGGTGAACGAGGTGGTGGCGGACGAGCGGCTGCTCGGGCACGCCGTGGAGGTCGCCGAGCGGCTGGCGCACGGACCGGGCAGCGCCTACGGCGCCACCAAGCGCCTGATCGCCCACTCCCTCGGCGCTTTCGAAACGCAGATGGTGCTCGAGAGCGAGACCATCGCCACGCAGGCGACGAGCCCCGACGCGGTGGAAGGCATCGGCGCGTTTCTCGAGAAGCGCAAGCCGCGCTTTCCGGGCAAGGGCCCCCGCTGAGCCGAAGGTGGCCCTCACGTGACGTCCTTCGTCGCCGCGCTGGTCGTCGCCCTGATCCTCATCGTGGCGCGCGTGTACTTCAAGCTGCGGGCGGCGCAGCGCAACCGGGTGGCGAGCTGGGACGCACAGCTCATCGAGCGGCTGCGCTCGCGCGGCTACGTGCCCTTCAACGACTACGCGGTGGATTTCTTCCTCGCCCTGCCGGACCAGGCGGCGACCCAGGCGGTGCGTGCCCGGCTCGAGCCGGAGTTCAGCGTCGACATCAAGCCGATGCAGGACGAGGCCGAATTTCCCTTCAGCCTGCACGCCACCAAGAGCATGCGGCTGATCCTGCCCGACATGCAGGCCTTGAGCGCGCGCATGACGGCGCTTGCGGCCGAGTTCCGCGGGCGCTACGACGGCTGGGCGGCTTAGATCGTCAGCGCTTCTCGGTCTGGCGCTTCACGGCCTCGGCGGCGGCGGCGATCGCTTCCCGGTCGCCGAGGTAGCGGCGCTCGCGCGGCCTGAGCTCGGCGTCGAGCTCGTAGAGCAGCGGCACGCCGGTCGGGATGTTGAGCTCGACGATCTCGCTCTCGCTCACCTCATCGAGCATCTTCACCATGGCGCGCAGGCTGTTGCCGTGCGCGACCACCAGTACGTTGCGCCCGGAGCGCAGCTCCGGCGCGATGCGCGCGTGCCAGCAGGGCAGCACGCGCGCGAGCGTGTCCTTCAGCGACTCGGTCGCCGGCAGCTCCTGGGGAGCGACCCCGGCGTAGCGCGGATCGAAGCGCGGATGGCGCTCATCCTCGAGGGCGAGCGCGGGCGGCGGGATGTCGTAGCTGCGGCGCCAGATCTTCACCTGGGCCTCGCCGTGCTGCGCGACGGTCTGCGCCTTGTTGAGGCCCTGCAGCGCCCCGTAGTGGCGCTCGTTGAGCCGCCACGAGCGCTCGACCGGAATCCACATGCGGTCCATCTCATCGAGCATGATCCACAGCGTGCGGATCGCGCGCTTCAGCACCGAGGTGAAGGCGATGCCGGGCTCGAGCCGTTCCCTGATGAGCTCGCGGCCCGCCTGGGCCGCCTCGAGCCGGCCCTGCTCGCTCAGGTCGACGTCGGTCCAGCCGGTGAAGAGATTCTCGAGATTCCAGCTGCTCTGGCCGTGACGGACCAGGATGAGTTTTCCGACCATAGGTCCGATCAATTAGCGAGCTTGCGGACGGTCTCGACGCCGACGGTCAGCGTGGCGAAATCGGCGGCCCCGGCCGAGCGCATGTCGGTCAGCGTGCGTTGCCAGTGCGCCAGCTCCTTGCCGCTCGCCTCCACCCACGCGGCGACGCGGGCGCTCGCGCTGCCGCGCTCGTGGCGGCTCAAGACGCGCTCGGTGAGGCGGCGGTGCACGCGCAGCGCCCCGTCGCGCAGCCCGGTGCGGGCGATCGCCTGCCAGGGTCCGTCGACGGCCAGCTTCTCGATGCGCGTACGCAGCCAGTCGACGCCGGTGCGCGAGCCGACCTCGAAGTAGACACGCGCGGTCTCGGTGACGCTGCCGCGGTGCGCGCCGGCGATCTCGACGATGTCGAGCGCCGCATTCAACGCCTCGAGGCTGGCGATGCGGGCGGCGAGCTGCGGCTGCAGTCCGGCCTGGGCGTAGCGGCTACGCGACTCGCCGAAGCGCTGCAGCTCGTCTCCGGTGAGGAGCTCGGCGATCCGCGCCTCGAGCTCGCGCACGCCACTGCGGAATTCCCTGACCGCGGCGTCGACCTGCAGGCCGCGCCGGCGCGCGCCGAGCAGCCAGTAGGTCGCATGCCGCAGCAGGCGGCTGGTCTGGAAGGCGGCCTCGTACTGCAGCTTGGCCGGCACGCGGTTGTCGAGCGCCTCGATCTGCTCCCACACCTCGCGCATGGCGAAGATCTCGCGCGCCGCGGTGTAGGCGCGGGCGATCTGCGCGGGCTCGGCGCCGCTGTCCTCCTGCGCGCGCGGCACGAAGGTCGGACCCATGCGGTTCACCAGGCTGTTGGTGGTCGCGGTGGCGATGATCTCGCGCCGCAGCCGGTGATGGCTGATGGCGCGCGGAAAGCGCTCCTGCAACGGCGCCGGGAAGTAGCGCTCGAGCTCGTTGGACAGGTACGGGTCCTCGGGCACGTCGGAGGCCAGCAGGTGGTTGTTGAGCCAGATCTTGCTGTAGGCGAGCAGGATCGCGAGCTCGGGCCGCGCGAGCCCGATACCCCGCTTGCGCCGTTCGAGCAGCTCATCGTCGCTCGGCAGGTACTCGAGCCCGCGGTTGAGATCGCCCGAGCGCTCGAGCGAGCGGATCAGGTGCTGGAACTCCTGCAGCCGCGCCGCTGACTGCACCTCGAGGGTGCTGATTGCCTGGCCCTGCAGGTAGTTGTTGCGCAGCACGACCGCGGCCACCGCGCCGGTCATGCGCGCCAGCAGGCGGTTGCGCTCGCCGCGCGCGAGCTTACCTTCGGCGAGCAGCGGGTTGAGCAGGATCTTGATGTTGACTTCGACGTCGGAGGTGTTGACGCCGGCCGAGTTGTCGATGAAGTCGGTGTTGAGGCGTCCGCCCTTCAAGGCGTACTCGACGCGGCCGCGCTGCGAGAGCCCCAGGTTGCCGCCTTCGCCGACCACCCTGGCGCGCAGCTCCCTGCCGTTGATGCGCACCCCGTCGTTGGTGCGGTCGCCGACCTCGGCGTTGGTCTCGTCGCTCGCCTTGACGTAGGTGCCGATACCGCCGTTCCACAGCAGGTCGACCGGCATGCGCAGAATCGCGCGGATGATCTCGTTGGGAGCGGCGCTGGCGGCTTCGAGCCCGAGCAGCGCGCGTGCTTCCGCCGGCAGGGCGATCGACTTGAGCGTGCGCGGGAACACCCCGCCGCCGCGCGAGAGCTTCTTGCGGTCGTAGTCGTCCCAGCTCGAGCGCGGCAGGGCGAACAGGCGCGCCCGCTCGGCGAAGCTCGCCGCCGGGTCCGGATCCGGATCGAGAAAGATGTGGCGGTGATCGAAGGCGGCCTGCAGGCGGATGTGGCGCGACAGCAGCATGCCGTTGCCGAACACATCGCCCGACATGTCGCCGATGCCGGCCACCGTGAAGTCGCTCTTCTGGATGTCGATGTCCATCTCGCGGAAGTGACGCTTGACGCACTCCCACGCGCCGCGCGCCGTGATGCCCATCTTCTTGTGGTCGTAGCCGGCCGAGCCGCCGGAGGCGAAGGCGTCGCCGAGCCAGAAGCCGTAGTCGGCCGAGATGGCGTTGGCAATGTCGGAGAAGGTGGCCGTGCCCTTGTCGGCCGCCACCACCAGGTACGGGTCGTCGCCGTCGCGGCGCACGACCGCGCGCGGTGGCACGATGCGCCCGGAGACGATGTTGTCGGTGAGGTCGAGGAGTGCGCGGATGAAGGTCTGATAGCAGGCCACGACCTCCGCCTGGATTTCCTCGCGGCTTCCGGCGAGGCGCTTGGGCACGAAGCCGCCCTTGGCGCCCACCGGGACGATGACGGTGTTCTTGACGTTCTGCGCCTTCATGAGGCCGAGGACTTCGGTGCGGAAGTCCTCGCGCCGGTCCGACCAGCGGATGCCTCCGCGCGCCACGTAGCCCATGCGCAGGTGCACGCCCTCGACGCGCGGGCTGTAGACGAAGATCTCGAACTTGGGTCTCGGCAGCGGCAGGTCGGGAATCTGCGCCGGGTCCAGCTTGAAGGACAGGTAGCTGCGGCGCGCGCCGTCGCTGCCGGTCTGGTAGTAGTTGGTGCGCAGCGTCGCCTGCACCAGGTTGAGGTAGGCGCGCAGGATGCGGTCGTCATCGAGGCTCGCCACGCCGTCGAGTCCCGCGCGGATCTGCGCCACGATGTGCTCGGCGGCGCGCTCGGCACGGGCGCCGCGCGCCGCGCCGGGCTCGAAGCGCGTCTCGAACAGCCGCACCAGGTTGCGCGTGACGCCCAGGTTGCCCGACAGCGTCCGCTCCATGTAGATCTGGCTGAAGGGCACCCCGGTCTGCAGCAGATAACGGCAGTAGGCGCGCAGCAGCACGATCTGGCGCGCGCTCAGATCCGCGCCCAGCACCAGGCGGTTGAAGCCGTCGTTCTCGAGCGCGCCGCTCCAGGCGGCGAGGAATGCCTCGCGGAATCTCTCCTCGACGTGCGCGATGTCGACCGTGAGGCCGTCGCGATGCTCGAGCTCGAAATCCTGGATCCAGGCCGCGCCGCCCTCGGGCCAGGCGAGCTGGTAGGGGTGCTCGGAGATCACGCGCAGGCCGAAGTTCTCCAGCATCGGCAGGATGTCGGAGATCGGCACCGGATCGGTCAGCTTGACGATCTTGAGATGCAGCCGCGCGGTCTTCTGCGCCGCCGGCCGCCAGAGCTTGAGGCGCAGCGCCTGGCTGTCCTGGCGCAGGGACTCGAGGTCCGCGAGATCATCGAGCACCGCCTCGGGTGCGACGTCGTCCTGGTAGGCCACGGGGAACGCGTGGCGGTAGCGGGCGAGCAGCGCGAGCCCGGCGGCTTCGCCCCGCTGCCCGATCAGTACCTCACGCAGCCGGTCGGACCAGGTGAGGGCGGCGGCGGCGATGCGCCGCTCGATGGCGGCGAGATCGGGCTTGTGGTGCCTGCCTGGATCGGTGCGCACCACCACGTGCACGCGCGCGTGACTCGAGCCGGAGATCTGTGCGTTGCTTTCGACGCTCGTGCCGGCGAAGCCCTCGGTCGCGATGCGCTCGATGCGCTGGCGCACCTCGGTGTTGTAGCGATCGCGCGGCACGTACACCAGGCACGAGTAGAAACGCTGGTAGGGGTCGCGGCGTACCAGCAGGCGCACCGTGCGCCGCTCGTAGAGGTTGACCACGCCGCGCACGATGCGGATGAGATCGGGCACGCCCGCCTGGAACAGCTCGTCGCGCGGATAGGTCTCGAGCACGTTGAGCACTTCCTTGCCGTCGTGGCTGCCGGGGTCGAGGCCGAAGTGCTCGATGACGCGCTCGACCTTGCGCCTGAGGACCGGGATCTCGCGCGGGCTGCCGTGGTAGGCGGTCGAGGTCCAGAGCCCGAGGAAGCGATGCTCGCCGTCGACCAGCCCGCGGCTGTCGAAGGTCTTGACGCCGACATAGTCGAGGTACTCGGCGCGATGCACGGTGGCGATCGAGTTGGCCTTGGTGAGGATCAGGAGCTCGGGCTCGCGTGCCCGGGTGCGCACGTCGCCGCGCAGCACCGTCGCAGAGGCGCGGGTCCGCTTGCCGCCGCCACGCGCGAGCACGCCGAGGCTCGAGAGCACGTCCGGCACGAGCCGGTCCTCGGAGCGGCCGCGCTGGAGCCGGTAGTGGCGGTAGCCGAGGAATACGAAGTGCCGGCCTTCCATCCAGTCGAGCAGGTGGCGCGCCTCGCCCACCTCGGCCGCGGGCAGCGGCGGCGGGTCGGCCTCGAGCCGCGCGATGATCTCGCGCACGCGTTCGCGCATCGGCATGAAGTCGTTGACCACGGCACGCACGTCGGCGAGCGTGGACTCGAGGGTGCGGCGCAGCTTCTCCAGCTGCCCGGGCTCGGTGACGCGGTCGATCTCGTAGAGCTGCCACGACTCGGCGTGCACGGCCTGCGATCCATTGGCTCCGATGTCGACGAGCCGTCCACGGCCGTCGCGGCGCACCTGCAGTACCGGATGCACGATCAGATGCACGGCGAGCCCGGCGCGGCTCAGGGCCATGCCGAGCGAGTCGACCAGGAACGGCATGTCGTCCGTGATCGTGAGGACGAGTGAGTGCGGCGACTCGAAGCCGTCCTCGCCCGCGACCGGATTGAAGACCCGCACCAGCGCGCGGCCGGACGCGCGGCGCGCGCCGAAGGCTAAGTGGGCGAGCGCCGCCTTGGCGAGCAGGCGCGGCGGGTGTGCGGCCAGGTCCTCTTCGTCGACTCCGTGGAAGTAGCTGCGGAGCAGGCGCTGGTGCAGCTCGTTGCGGCCGCCGGCGGCGCGTGCGATGCGCTCGATCAGCGCAACCCGCGCGGCGGGAATGCTGCGCAGCAGCCGGCTGTCCTCGGGAGCAACGTGCGCGTGCATGGAGGCGCGCGATTATACATGCGGGACGCTGCAGGCGGCCTGCGGACCGGGCGGGGGCGCCTATAATGCCCCCATGAGCGACCTCAACGACAACCCGATGGGCACCGACGGGTTCGAGTTCGTCGAATATACGGCGCCGGACCCGCAGTTGCTGCGCACGCTGTTCGAGCGGCTGGGCTTTCCGGTGGTCGCGCGCCACCGCTCCAAGAACGTGACGCTGCACCGCCAAGGCGAGATCAATTTCATCATCAACGCCGAGCCCGCCTCCTTCGCACAGGCCTTCGCCCGCGTGCACGGGCCGTCGGCGTGCGCCATGGCTTTCCGGGTACGTGACGCCGCCAGTGCCTTCCGCCGGGCGCTCGAGCTCGGAGCGAAGCCCGGACCGCAGAGCGCCGGTCCCATGGAGCTCAACATCCCGTGCATCGAAGGCATCGGCGGCTCACTCATCTATCTGGTGGACCTCTACGGCGAGCGCTCGATCTACGACGTCGACTTTCGTCCGGTGTCGGCGCCGGCGCAGGCGCAGAGCGCGGGTCTGACGTTCATCGACCATCTCACGCACAACGTCGGCCGCGGGCGCATGGATCTGTGGGCCGGGTTTTACGAGAAGCTGTTCAACTTCCGCGAGATCCGCTACTTCGACATCGAAGGCAAGCTCACCGGGCTCATATCGCGCGCCATGACGAGTCCCTGCGGCAAGATCCGCATCCCCATCAACGAGTCGCAGGACGACAAGAGCCAGATCGAGGAGTACCTGCGCGAGTACCGCGGCGAGGGCATCCAGCACATCGCGCTCGCCACCGCCGACATCTACCGCACCGTCGACGTGCTGCGCGCTCACGGCGTCGCCTTTCAGGACACGCCCGACAGCTACTACGACGGCGTCGCGGCGCGCGTGTCCGGACACCGCGAGCCGCTCGCCGAGCTGCGCTCGCGGCGGATCCTGATCGACGGCAACCCGGCCAAGGGCGAGGGCGTGCTGCTGCAGATCTTCACCGGGAACGTGATCGGTCCGATCTTCTTCGAGATCATCCAGAGGAAGGGCAACGAGGGCTTCGGCGAGGGGAATTTCAAGGCGCTGTTCGAGTCGATCGAGCAGGACCAGATCCGCCGCGGCGTGATTTAGTCGCCGAACGTCGACAGTTTTCTGAAAATGCCGCTCTGCCGGCGGCGAGCAAAGCCGATTGCCGGTCTGGTTAAGGCGCGATTCAGATTGACGGTGAGACTGTGGCGGTCGTCCATCAGCACACGTGAGAGGGGACCGCCATGAAGGGCTCAAGAGTCGCCAGCAGAATAGTCA
>Ga0307479_10002026_pt1 | contig 18445 bp, 12 predicted proteins | sample atmos_gasesECM4C_FD_203743 | JGI IMG/M metagenome (GOLD analysis project Ga0307479, IMG submission 203743) | Hardwood forest soil microbial communities from Morgan-Monroe State Forest, Indiana, United States - atmos_gasesECM4C_515 | ecosystem: Environmental > Terrestrial > Soil > Temperate... | reverse complement strand
GCGGTCTCTACAGAGGCGTGGACGGTCGGCTGCCGACTCGGGAAATCATTCTTCACCTCACCGGCAGTATGGAGCGGTTCATCTGGGGCTTCGACGGCTATAAGTTCTCGGAGGCTGAACCGATCCACTTGAGACTCGGCGAGCGTGTGCGTTTCGTCCTGATCAACGACACCATGATGGAGCACCCCATTCATCTCCACGGTCTTTGGAGTGAGTTGGAAAATGGCAACGGCGAGTTCGCTCCCTATAAGCACACTGTCATTGTCAAGCCCGCCGAGCGAGTGACTTACCTGGTCAGCGCAGACACGCCCGGACGCTGGGCTTTCCACTGCCACTTGCTCTATCACCAGCGCGCCGGAATGTTTCGTACGGTGATCGTGTCATGAGATTGCGCCTTGCTCTTCACGTTGCTATCGCGGGGGTTCTGCTGAGCTTCGGAGTAATGCCCGTGATCGCGCAGGACGCGGCGCCTCAGGTCAACGCGCCAACCCCTGCAGGTCCGCTCGATGCCCCAACTCCGGCCTCGAATTGGCCGAAGCCAGTGGAAGATAACCGGGCGCTCAATTATGTACAGTTCGATCAACTGGAAGGCAGAACGAACGGCTCGAATACCAGCTTTCGATGGGATGGCGAAGCCTGGATTGGAACCGACTTCAATAAATTTTGGTTCAAGTCCGAAGGAACGGTGACAAACGGCGTCGCCAGCGATGGAGACCATGAATTTCTGTATGACAGGCCGATTCCGCGCCTGCGTTATTTCGATTGGCAGGCGGGTGCGCGCGTCGATCTCGACTCCGGTCCAAAGCGGGCATGGCTTGCCCTTGGCATTCAGGGGCTCGCTCCGTACTTCTTCAATTTTGCACCGACGTTTTATGTTCGCGATGGAGGACACGTCGCGGGAAGGCTCGAAGGCTATTACGATTTGTATCTTACGCAGCGCCTGATGCTGCAGCCCCAAGTCGAACTGAATTTCTACAGCCGGTCAGATCGTACCCGCGGGATAGGAACGGGGCTGTCAGACCTCGACGGCGGAGTTCGCCTTGGCTATCAATTTTCACGCAAGTTCGTTCCCTACATTGGATACACATATACCGGGGCATTCGGCCAGACCGCCAGATTTAGTCGGCAAGCCGGGGAAGAAACCGGAGCATCTCGGCTTGTATTTGGGGTCTGGCTGTGGCATTGAGTGCAAACGAACGCAACTAACTTCAAGCGTACGCAGACAGAGGTCGCAATTCTAAGTCTGACGCGGCGTCGCGGTCGGCAACGTGAAATGAAACGTCGCGCCCCGTCCCACGTTCGTGGTCGCCCACATGCGACCACCGTGTGATTCGATGATCGAGCGGCTGATCGCCAATCCCATGCCGCTGCCCTGTGGTTTCGTGGTAAAGAAAGCATCGAAAATCCGGTCAGCCTTGTCTAGGGGCAAGCGTTCGCCCGTGTCGCTGATCGAGATCAGCAGTTAAGATCTGAGCGAATCGGTATGAAAGGATGGTCGGGCCAAGGTTGTACCCACCAGGGACCGCTACGGGCATAGATCACAATTTGTTGGCCCGGACGAGCCCCAGAAACGCTGCCGGAGATGGTATCTACTCTTTCCCGGCCTCCGTGGGCGGCTGGGGGAATCTTGTTGAAGCTGATAAACGGCGGCGCTTGGATTTTCTGTGACCGACAGGCCACCAAAACCCCGCTTAAAAAAGATAGCGCTCAGGACTCTAAAGATAAGACGAATTGCAGAGGCTCCTTCAATGCGACTCGGCGCCGCAATTTCGGGCTGCTTCACTTGCATAACAGAAAAGAATAATTCTCGTGGGAAGTCCAGAGTCTGCTTTTCCTTCTCCGAAAACCGGAATCCGAATCTAACCTGCTTTCACACGGAGTTGACGACCCCTGTGTCCATCTGTCGACAGCATGAGTCCATCCTAGGACAGATCGTCTCCTCAGATGACGCCCCTCTGCGCATATCCCATTCAGACCGCATTTCTTTGCGATTCTTCAGGCGCAGACCGGACTGGCGGGCAAAGTGCACTATGACGCAACAAACCAAGTCCAGTAAGGACCGAACCGACTTCTCGGGATGGTCAAGGAATAGCCAAATCGAAGTGAGCAAACGGAAAAGGGCGCAGGAGCGAACGCAACATGATCAAGGACATACTGATGCGCTGGCCGGTGGTTCGACAGATCTTGACTGGCAGCGATGGAACTGGGCTTGAAGCTGCTACTGACCGAACCCGCAATCTTGCTCCCAAACACCGGGGTGCTCAGGTTGCACGCTCAGTATGTCCTTACTGCGCGGTTGGATGCGGCCAACTGGTCTATCACAAGGATGGGAAATTGATTTCCATCGAAGGGGATCCCCAGTCACCCATTTCGCGGGGACGTCTCTGTCCGAAGGGCTCCGATAGTTTTGAACTGCTCACGCACGCAGGCCGTGAAACCCGCGTGAAGTATCGCCGACCTCACTCCACCGTTTGGGAAGAATTGGATCTCGAAACTGCGATGGACATGATCGCCGACCGTGTCTGGGAATCGCGAGAGCGCACGTTCGTGGAAGAGGAAAATGGCGAGACAGTGATGCACACAACCGCTATTGCGCACCTGGGCGGCGCGACTCTCGACAATGAGGAAAATTACCTGATCAAGAAGCTGTTCGCGGCTGGTCTGGGCATGGTGTGCATCAGCAATCAGGCTCGTATATGACATAGTTCCACCGTGCCCGGTCTGGGCACGACGTTCGGACGCGGAGGCGCCACGACGGCTCTGCCCGACCTGATGAACGCGGACGCCATTCTCATTATGGGTTCCAACATGGCGGAGAATCATCCGGTCGGCTTCCAGTGGGTGATGGAAGCGAAAGAGCGTGGAGCGAAGATAATTCACGTGGATCCGCGGTTTAGCCGCACGTCCGCCGTAGCTGACATCTGGGCCCCGTTGCGCGCCGGTTCCGACATCGTTTTTCTGGGTGCCCTCGTCAACTACGTGCTCCAGAACGGCAAGGAGTTTCGCGAGTATGTGGTGAACTACACCAATGCTCCGATCATTATCAACGAAAATTTCCAGGACACCGAGGATCTGGATGGACTGTTCTCCGGTTGGAACCCGGAAGGACAGAGTTACGACTCGCGAACCTGGGGGTATGCTCACTGCGGTCCCAGCGACTCTGTACAACAGGAGCTATGTCATGGTGGTCACGCAAAAGAATCGGGATGCATGACTGTCCCTGACATTACTACGTGTGATCGTGACGACACATTGCAGCACCCCGGCTGTGTCTACCAGTTACTGAAGCGGCATTTCGCCCGCTATACGCCCGAGATGGTCGAGCGAACGTGCGGAACACCGAAGCACCTGTTCCTGAGAATCGCAGACACATTCTGTTCCGCTTCAGGACCAGAAAAAACCGCCGCTATGTGTTACGCACTTGGATGGACTCAGCATTCCGATGGCGTGCAGATCATCCGGACCGCCGCCATCCTGCAGCTTCTGCTGGGGAACATAGGGCGTCCCGGTGGAGGGATCATGGCGCTCCGCGGCCATGCCTCGATCCAAGGTTCCACCGATATTCCGACTCTCTACGACATCCTGCCCGGTTATCTGCCTATGCCGAAATTCGGCGTGAATTCGCATGATCTGGCCGCCTACTACGGAAGACATCGCGACAAAACGGGCGCGTGGTGGAACATCGATAAGTACATGGTTAGCCTGCTCAAGGCGTATTACGGGGAATCGGCTACGAAAGAGAATGACTGGGGCTTTGGCTGGCTGCCTCGAGTCACCGGCGACCATTCGCATCAGGGATATTTTCTCGACATGATGGATGGCAAGGTCACGGGTCTGTTTGTGATGGGGCAAAACCCGGCCGTCGCGGGGCCCAATTCGCGGTTCGAACGCAAGGCTCTCGCTAAGCTGAAATGGCTCGTGGTTCGGGACCTCGTGGAATTGGAAACCGCGACATTCTGGTATGACTCTCCCGAAATTGAACGTGGTGAGCTTCGGACCGAGGAAATCGGCACCGAGGTCTTCTTCCTCCCTGCCGCGGGTCATGCCGAAAAGGAAGGCTGCTTCACTAACACGCAGCGGTTAATCCAGTGGCACCAGAAAGCCGTGGACCCGCCGGGCGACGCACGCAGTGAGCCCTGGTTTGTGTATCACCTGGGACGTCGTCTCAAAGAAAAAGCCAGGCTCGATCCCCGCCCGCGCAATGCCGGCCTGAACGCACTCACGTGGGACTATTCACTCGTAGGCAAGCATAACGATCCCAGCGTGGAAGAAGTGCTGCAGGAAATCAACGGACGCTTTTTATCTGACGGCACGCTAGTTAAGAGTTACGGCGACCTGAAGGCTGATGGGTCCACATCTTCCGGTTGCTGGATTTATTCCGGAATCTTTCCCGCTCCCGGCCAAAATCGTGCCAATGAGAGGGAAGCGCGAGACTTCTACGGACACGGCTGGGCATTTTCCTGGCCTTCCGATCGCCGCATTCTCTATAACCGAGCCTCTGCACGTCCCGATGGCCAGCCCTGGAGCGAGCGCAAGAAACTGGTCTGGTGGGATGACGCGCAGAAGAAGTGGACCGGGCTGGATGTTCCCGATTTCACGGCGGCCAAACCACCCGACTACAGGCCGCCGACAGGCGCGGAAGGTGACGCGGCCCTTGCTGGGAATCGTCCATTCATCCTCCATGCGGATGGATTGGGATGGATCTGGGCGCCGGTGGGGTTAGCGGATGGTCCGTTGCCGGTTCATTACGAGCCGTTGGAATCACCGATGGAGAACCCACTATACGGTCAGCAGACCAATCCGGCAGCGATGCCAAAGCTGCGTCCCGGTAACGAATACGCTAATTCGCCCGACGATCGCTTCCCGTTCGTGATGACCACTTATCGGTTAACCGAACACCATACGTCAGGAGCGATGTCGCGCACACTATCGCACCTTGCGGAACTGCAACCAGAGCCCTTTTGCGAAATATCGCACCAGCTCGCGGCCGAGCGTGACATCAAGAATGGAGACTGGGTCACCATCACGAGCATGCGCGGAATTATTGAAGCGCGCGCTCTCGTCACGTCGCGCATGCAGCCGTTAATCGTCAGCGGAAAAACAGTGCAACAGGTGGGAGTGCCTTATCACTGGGGTTACCGCGGCCTGGTCAAGGGTGATATAGCCAACGACCTCGTTGCCATCTCTGAAGAGCCGAACGTGCGCATCTCGGAAAAGAAGGTGATGCTATGTAACCTTATGGCCGGCCGCCGCGCACCAGGAAAACAGGCTCTGGAGGAGCTGAAAAAACAGATTGGGGAAAAAGCATGGCAGTAAGTGCGTTCTTGACCGACGCCACGGTGTGTATCGGATGCAAAGCGTGTGAAGTTGCCTGCAAGGAATGGAACCATGTTCCCGCGGACGGCTTCACTTTTACTGGCAATTCGTATGACAACACAAACGCCCTGGGCGCCTCAACCTGGCGACACGTCATGTTCCTGGAGCAGCCTGCAACCCTGGGACCGCAGATCACCGGAACAGAAGAACCATTTCGCTGGCAGTTCCTCTCCGATGTTTGCAAGCACTGCGAGAACGCGGGCTGCTTGGAAGCATGCCCAACAGGCGCCATCCTCCGCACGGAACTGGAGACAGTCTACGTGCAGCCGGACGTTTGCAACGGCTGCGGCTATTGCGTGGTTTCCTGTCCCTTTGGAGTGGTCGACAAAAACCACGAGGTGGGCACAGCTTTCAAATGCACGTTTTGCTATGACCGCCAGCGCGACGGATTAATGCCAGCTTGCGCGAAAGCCTGTCCGACACAGTCGATTCGATTTGGCGAGGTCAGCGAGTTGCGGCAAGCGGCACAGAAGCGCGTCGAGCAACTGCAAGAACGGGGCTACAGTGATGCGCAAGTCTATGACCCCCAGGAAACGAGCGTGGGCGGTACCCACGCGATCTTTGTGATTCTTGGCGAGCCCGAGGCGTACAACTTGCCTCCTGCTCCCGAAGTCCCCACGATTCACATGAAATCGGCCTGGAGCGCAGCGCTGGCTGCGGCGCTCGTTGTAGTGCTGGTCGTATGCGTGGCATTCGCGTTTTAGCTGCGCGCGGGTTGTTTTCGAGTATGGATCCTAAACTAATAAGGTTGCTGAGTATGGCGGCAGATCCGCAAATCACAGAAGCGAGGCTGGATGCGCTAAGGGAGGAGGCAGCACGAACTGGAAAGGTCCAACACAAGGGCATCGTGCCAGCGGGTAGCCCTTTTTTAAAGCCGGCTGGCGCGACGAGCTATCACGGCAATCCAGTTCTCAAGCCCCCAACCTGGACGTGGCAAGTTCCTTTGTATTTTTTCGTAGGCGGCGTGGCTGGCATTTCCGCGGTGATTGCCCTGGTGGCCCAGGTGTCGGGAAATGCTGCGTTGATACGCGCTGCGTTGTGGATAGGACTGGTTGGCGCGCTCATCTCGCCCGCTCTGCTTATCGCAGATCTTGGACGTCCTGCCAGATTCCTTAATATGTTGCGCGTATTCAAGCTGCAGTCGGCAATGTCCATTGGAGCTTGGACGCTAGTGGGATTTTCCTCCACAGTCGGGCTCGCTGTTATCTGCCGCGAATTGATTGTTGCGGGATTTGGATATGGCTTCTTGATTCCCCTCGAGTGGATCGCTGAAATCCTCGCCGCCGTCAGCGGACTCGTACTGGCCAGTTACACATCGGTCCTTCTGGGTGTGACCGCAATTCCGGTGTGGTCTGAAAATCGTAGACTCGTGCCGGCTGTCTTCCTTACCGGAGCTTTGGGTTCCGCGGCAGGCATGCTCGAGCTTTTGGGTTTCCTCGTCCCGGCTACCCAGTTCATCGCAATTATCGCAAGCATCGTCGAGACCTTCGTTGCTGTCATGATTGAAGTTCGCGGGCGATATGTAGATCGCCCACTTCGCGAGGGGCCGGTTGGCTGGCTGACTCGTGCGGGCGGAGCCCTGGCCGGGCCCGTATCTTTATTACTCAGAATGTTCGCAAGATACAATTCTGTAGGTCGTTTATTGGCCGCACTCTGTTTTATCGTCGGCGCCTTAATCACCCGTTACGCCTGGATTGGCGCGGGACGAGAGTCATCCCGCGATCCGGAGGTCCTGTTTCGGATTCAGCGAGCGCATAGTGATTAAGGTAGCTCATTCACCCTTATGGTGAATCCAGGTAAAGGCGCCTCCAGCGGCCGGAAGGCCAATCGTGGTGATCGAAAGCAGTACGACATGTTCCATTTCTTCCGGCGTAACCCCGGCTTCGCTGGCGTGCCGCACAGCCGAGTGCGTTCCGCGCTCGGTGCCCACTCCCACGGCGATTGCCAGCTTCACTAGCCGGCGCTTTTTTCATCGAGTGGCCCGGTATCGTGGGACGCTTGGGCAGGATTGCTGAAGGCCTGCCATATCGCTGGATATCGGGTTCGAATCTGTTCGGCAGCAGTAGAGGGTTTCGGCATGGTTCCTCCTGAATCTCCTCATTCATGTTCGTTGCTGGTCAAGAAGGCTGACTGAAATTGGATCGCTGGCCGGAAAAGTCTGCTCGAGCGCTTCGTCCAACATTCGCTCACGGTGGTCCAACTCCCGCTCCTCGCGACCGGTCATTCCACGCTCGTTGCGTAAATTTCGCTCTACATATCGCATATTTCAACCCCATTGAATTGCTAGGTCAAGTCGGCTATCAGTTTGTTGCACGGACTGTTGCGCAGGCCGGGAAAGTTTCGAACAACGAATCCCGGCTTGCATTCATCGCAGACACTTGCTGAAATCCGAGGGCGAAGCAATAACGGCTTAGCCTTAGCTGTCGCGAAGGCGTGTGTTGGGATGAGCAGTGCCCCGAAAGCGTACTTCCAGTCGCGGTACAGAGCGTTATGGAGACGCGCTACTCCCTTGCTGCTCTCGACTTGAACTCCTGCTTTGAAAAGGACGCATCCCGGCGCCGCCTGGCCACGTAGATGCCGCCGATAAGGAAAACTGCGGAAAATCCACCCAGAATCCACCACCGATATCCTTGTAGAGGATCGGGAGCATCGGTCGGCAGGCCCAGCCCGCCTCCCGGGAGCCCATTGGGCTGCGCGCTGCGAGCTATGCCAGCCGAATTTTGTTCACTGGCGCCTTGGGCTTGAGTGGCGTTTTGGTCATCCGTTTCGAGTTTGCCCTCACCCGAAATGCTAAAAGCGAGGCTTCTGCCTACTGGGGTGTCAGACGCCATTTGCACATTTGACTCTGGCTGGTTAGGAAGTTGAATCGATTGGAAGTTAGAACTCGGGGCCGCCTTGAACTGCATTGTCTTTGGAAAAACGACTACGAAATGCTTCACAGGATAAGCTGACTCGGGATCAATACTGGTGATGCCCTTATAAGGAAACAAGTAGGTCACTTCGAAACGTGTCAGCCCTGGTCGTAGCGGAAACTGGAATGCATAGCGATTCTTTCCGCCTTCGCGGACGGGCGCAGATCTCAAAGGAAGGCCATTTTCGGTCATGGCTGAGGCATTCACTACGTGCGCACCATTGGGAAGGTAGAACTCAAGATCTCGCTGATTCATCTGCGTGCGTGGTGGATTCGAGCTGTTCTGCACCCCAAATTCCCTGCTCACGACAAGTTCGCCCTTTACCGGCCGGAGGTACATGATGTCCGTGAATATTTCGATAGCGTCTACTTTTGTTGAGACTTCATAAACTTCGACGGCTACTGACGTTGTTCCCGGAGGCGCCATGCGGTGATAGGTAACACCGTCGTGGACGGCGCGAATCAGGTGCGGTCCCTGGTTGTCGAGCTTGAAAGAGAAGTTGCCACCCGCGTCGGTCTTGGTGCGTCCGGCTTCTTCCATTCCTTGGCGGAGCGAGAGAAGCACAACTTCATCGCCTGCCGCTGGCTTGCCGGTAGTGGAGTTCTTCACCGTCCCGGTCAGGGTTTCGGCAGCCGCCAGCGAGGAGAGAAGGAAAGCCAGAAACCCGACCAGAAGCGTAGTAGCACGTTGGCGGGCACAAACCTCCCGCATCCGGATGAAAGAGGAAAAGCGGAGATCTCTCGAGGGCGCGCACACACTGTTTGGATTTCGCGCTCCGCTCGGGGTGAAAAACGTTTGGCTTCGGATCATGGTTTATCTTCGTTATGTGGCTTTGACTTTGAGTCTTCCGATTTCAGCCAGCAGAGTGGCCGCTTCGTCCTGCAGGAGTGTCTTCAGTGATTGATAGTCGGCAGCGGGGATTTTGCCGGCCCTGTACTCGAAGTTCAGATCACGCAAGTTTTCGTAGACCGCATCTCTGCGCTCGCACAGGTAGGCGGCGTGCGTCCTTTCCGCGCCCATATTAAGTTCCCCGGGAGCAGCAAAGATGTACCAAATCGATGCGAGCGTTATCACTATGCAACTGACCAGTGCCACCGTCATGTTTCAGTCTCCTTCCTGCCCTGCTCGCGATATCCGTCAATTCCGGCGCAGTCGACTGCATAAAGGTCGTCCGCAATAGCCGGAGCCGGGCGATTCTTCCAACCGCGGACTACGTGGATCACTAACGTAAAACCGAGGACGAGCAAAGCCAAGGTATGATCCACGCGGTCCGATCGAATCCGGTTGTGGTCGGGGCCGCTACGACCGAAGGCCCGTACTTTTGGACGAACGCTTGCCGAACGAAGCTGTCGCTGTCGACCCGCCCCAGTGCCGCCGCCAGTTCGTTGCGCATGCCGTCGGACGATGAGCATCCGACATGGTTGCACTCGAGCAGGATTTGTCCGCACCCGCAAGTGCACATCAGTTGGTGGCCGATTTCGTTGAACCGAGAAGAAGGATTAGAAGTGCCTGAAAGGGTGCAGACTGCTGCGCAGACCAATGCGCAACGAAAAGCACGGCCGATGTATGGATTGACTCTTGTTCGTTCCATCAAAATTGCACTCCGACCAGTCGCTCTCCGGGGCAAGCCCACCCGTCATTTCGCTCCGAACGACTAAAGCCACACCATCCCTTCTGTTCGAAGTTAGTCCCCGGCCACGGCGGCGGGCATTGCTCGGCCTGCCATCTTCTGCACTTGCGCTGTCACCAGCACTGGAGCGTTTTCTAAGAGTCCCAGGCCTGTGCCGAGGATCATGACCCATGCCCCAATCCAGATCCAGATGACCATGGGATTCACGTGCGCCCTGATCACAGGCTGGCCTTTATTATTCTGACCTTCGTAGACCAGGTACAAATCCTCTTTGAAGCCCTCAGCGACGTCCGGCTTTGTCGACGCCTGCTGGCTGGCCTTGTAGAAGACCCGCTGTGGTGACATGGTGCGTTGCAGTTTGCCGTCTTTGTAGACCTCGATGAGCGCCCACTCGCTCGTCTGATTGGGATTGTCGTCCTGCGTGTAGGAACGGCAGACGAGTTCATAGTCGGCGATCGTCATTCTGTCACCGTAACCCATCTCGGCTTCTTTTTCCTGATTGAGCGCAGCTCCTGAGAATCCGATCATCACGAGTACCACACCGAAGTGGACCACGTATCCTCCGTAGCGGCGCGTGTTGCGGCGTGTGAGCTGAATGATTGAGGCGAACATGCCGTGTCCGTTCTTTTCCGAGATGACGCGGCCTCCGCGATAAAACTCAGAGGCGATGGTGAAAGCCACGAGGGTGGAGAGGAAGATGGTCGTCATTGAGTAGAAATAGCTGATGTCGACCCAAGGCTTGAGGCCGAAGATCGATCCCCAACTTGTCGGCGTGAGCATGACGAACAGCGCCACCGCAACGGAAGCGACCGTGGGCCAAAAGAAGTTCCGCTTCAGGCTGTCGAATGAAGTCTTGCGCCAGGCGAGCAGCGGTCCGACGGCGGTGAGAACCAACAGGATCAACGCCACAGGAATCGCAACGTGATTATAGAAAGGCGCGCCGACCGTGACTTTATTACCTTGCACAAGCTCAGAAATCTTAGGAAACCAAGTACCCCAGAGAACATCCAGCGTCAGAAGCAGGAACAGAAGATTATTGAAGAGGAAGCTCGACTCGCGCGAGATCAGCGACTCAAGTTTGTGTTCACTGCGCAGGTGCTTGTGATTTTTGGCGAAGAAGTAAACGAACACTGCGAAGCTGATAGCCAGAAACCAAGCGAACCAACTTCCGATCGACGACTGTGCAAACGCATGAACCGAGCTGATGATGCCACTGCGCGTGAGGAATGTGCCAAGAATCGCCAGCCAGAACGAAGCAAAAACCAGCCACATGTTCCAGACCTTCAGCATCCCCCGTTTTTCCTGCATCATGACCGAGTGCAGAAACGCGGTGCCGACGAGCCAAGGCATGAGCGAAGCGTTTTCGACAGGATCCCATCCCCAGTAGCCACCCCATCCCAGGACCGAATAAGCCCAATGTGAGCCAAGGAAGATGCCGCAAGTGAGAAATCCCCAGGTCACCATCGTCCAGCGGCGGGTGATGTGAACCCACTTTTCACCGGGATACTGCATGATCAGTGCGCCGAGCGCGAAGGCGAAAGGCACAGTGAAACCAACGTATCCGAGATAAAGCATGGGCGGATGAATCACCATCTCGGGATACTGCAGCAGCGGGTTGAGGCCGCTGCCGTCCGGACGTAGCGGGCCTTCGAGCAGGCCGAAGGGATTGGCGGCAAAATTCACGATGGAGAAGAAGAAGACCTGTACACCGGCGATAACGACAGAGCCGTACGCGAAAAGACGCGGGTCGGTTTTGTGATGTAGGCGAAGGACGAAGCCGTATCCGGAGAGCAGCAATGACCAGAATACGAGCGAGCCTTCCTGGCCGGACCACAGGCTCGCGATCTTGTACGGAACAGGAAGATCGCGATTGCTGTGATGGAAGACATAGGCGATGCGGAAGTCGTTGCCGAGAGCAGAAACAACAAGGGCTACAGCCGCGAGAAGGACGGCTCCAAAAGCAGCGATTCCTGCTCGGCGGGCCGTTTCACCCAAACGACTTGTATGTCCTTGCTTGCCGACAATGGCTATCGCACCCGCGATCCCGCAGTATGCACTGCAAGCTAGAGCGAGTAAGAGCGTGAAACTACCAATTTCTGCCATTGTGACTCTTCCCAGTTGAGGAGCAGAAGCATTCTTCGCTGTTCTGCTGGAGCGTTCATCCCTGGTTTCTCCAAACACTCCGCGTCCAACGATCCGCCTGCTGTATCTTGGCACTCATCTTTTTTTGGCCGACGGTTGATGGAGCGGTAGATATGATGGTTCGTAGCCCGTAACCAATACCGCCAGCCCGCTCTACGCACACCCTAGCGTTATCGAACTATCGAAATTTGGGATGTTCCTTCAAACCGCGACAACAATGTTGCAGGGAGAAGGCTCGTTTCCTCCCGTTCCCGTATGTTCGCGGGGTTTTGCGTTGTTTTACCACCAGCAACCCAAGGGCCACTGTGTTACTGGCGTTAGTTCTTCTCGTGCCCCTCGCATAGGCGGAGATGTCGTCTTTCAGCGAATACTCTCCGTCCGAAGTGTCCGCCAAGGGACAGACGCGCCTGTCGAAAAACGGACGTGAGCGTCGGATCCGTCCGAGTTAGCGAAAAACCATGGACCGTTTTCCAGGCCTGCCCTCGAGTTTTGGGTTGGAAGATTGCTCTCCGCTCGTTTGATCTAAGGAACTCGGTGCTTTACTCGGCGTCAAAAATGCGGGCGCACCTAGGCGGTCGCAGTCACCGCTAAGCCTCAACCATGAGAAAGCTCATATCAATATTTGCGCTGGCAGCGGTAGCGGTAATTGTTACCCAGATGGGAAGCGCGCACCGTGCGGCGATCAATGCGAGAAATCAGAGACTGCCCCTCGGGTGGGAGTCAGGACCTGGACGAGTCTTGACGCGGGCATGCGCAGACTGCCACTCCGATCACACTGACTGGCCGTGGTATAGCCATATCGCACCTGTCTCCTGGTGGATTGCGCGGCACGTGCGGGAAGGAAGGGAAAGCCTGGATTTTTCTGAGTGGGAGACGTACTCTGCCGAGCAAAGGCGGGACAAGCTGGAGTCCATTTGCGGAGTCATATCAACGGGTAGGATGCCGCCGCAACTCTACAACTTTATGCATCCTGAGGCGAGGCTCACAGAGAAAGACAAAATCGCTGTGTGTGACTGGGTGCACATAGAAACAATCGGAGCCAGATAGGTGCCACGAATATCTGGAGATTGGAAGAGGCTTGCTCCGCCCGGGCGGCCGGAACAGGTTTTCGAGCGCCTTCTTTACGACAAAACCTCAAGGTAGCGGCATGGGGTTGCCGGTTAGCCCGCTCCATCATTCAATCGCACGGCGGCCGATTGTGGGCCACTGGTATTCCTGGGAATGTTGCAACTTTTCAGTTCAATTTACCCACGGCTACCCCCGTAGGCGGTGTTGCAGCCTGAGAAGTTTGAAGATTATCGAAAGAACTTCAACGCTACCAGCGTGCACGAATGGAGCTTCCAGTAGGGAGGCCCGTTTGTTTAGCATGCCCAAGCCAAAGAATTTCATCGCTTGGTGGTCCCACTAGCCTGTACAGCCGCGCGACACGATCATCATCATCGACAATCAACATTATCTGCGAGTCTGTGCCAATCATGTGCACGTGTCCTGCTACCGCGGCAGTGTGAAGTGGAAGGTCGCGCCCCGATGTGAGTTGGCACTTGCCCAAAGTCTACCGCCCTGAGCTTCAATCAGCGAACGGCTAATCGCTAGCCCCATTCCGGTGCCCTGCGGCTTCGTAGTGAAAAAAGGTTTGAAGATGTCGTGTCCCTTGTCTGGGGGTAGACCCACCCCAGTGTCTCTGACGGAGACCTGCAGTTCACCGTCGTCAATCAATCGCGACTCAATGCAAAGTTCGCCGCCGCCTTCTTTCATAGCTTCAATCGCGTTGAGCATCAGATTCATGAGCACCTGCTGTAATTGAACCCGATCTGACATGACCTTGGGCAGTTTCGGGGAAAGATCGCTGCGCATGGCTACGGAATGCCGACTGGCCTCGTTCTCGAGGAGCAAAATCATTCCGGGTATAACCTCGTTAATGTCGACCAGCTCGCGCTGAGATGGAACGCCCTTCTTGTAGAAAGACTTCAAGTGGTTGATGATCTCTGCGGCTCGCGTGCCGTCCCGCACAACCCTCATTGCCGCCTCGCGAGCCTCCTGCAGATCCGGGTGCTCGCGGGCAAGCCAAAGCATACAGGTGTTGGCATTCGTGATGGCGGCGGTAATGGGCTGATTCAGTTCGTGCGCCAGTGAAGCAACGAGTTCCCCCAGAGTCGTGACCCGGTTCATGTGGGCGAGCTCCATCTCCAACTCGCGCAGCCGCTGCCGTTCTTCTTCAGCGCGCTTCCTCTCGGTGACATCGATGGCGCTGCCAACAATTTCAATCGGATCTCCACTCGGGCTGAAAACGGGATGGCCGAACCCACGCATGTGTCTCACTGTCCCGTCCGGCAGAACGATTCTATAGTCCAGTGTGTAGTCTTTCCCCGAACGTACAGCGTTCACAGACGATTCGGCAGCCTTGTCGCGATCCTCCGGGTGGATTCGTTGCCAGAGAGTGTCGCGGTCCGGGAGGCCCTTCTGTGGATCAAGCCCCCAAAGTCGAAAAAGTTCCTCTGACCAGTAGAAAGCCCTGTCCCTTCTAAACGCCCAACTACCGGTGTGGGTCAGTCTTTCCGCCTCCGCACGATAAGATTCGCTGCGCCGCAGCGCCTCTAGGGTTAGCTTGAGTTCAATGGCCGCTCCCGCCAAATGCGTGATCTGCGCGACGATCTCCCGATCCCGCGAACTTGGGCTCCGCGGCTCGCTATAGTACATGGCGAACGTCGCGATCACCTTGCCTTCGGACGAAAACACCGGCATCGACCAACATGCGCGCAGAGAATGGGGCAAAGCGAGATGTCGATATTGGACCCACCGTGGGTCGGTTGAGATATCCTCGACAATGATCTCGCCTTCGGACGAAAATACCGGCAGTGGAGAAAGGGGCAAATTGACGTGTAGATAGTGGGCGTATACTCGGTCGATGACCTCTTCGGCGCTGTATGCGGTTGCAGCTGCTGACGATTCAATCGGGGCGCCATCGACGGCATCGGCGTAGGCCTTTGGAAGGCTTGGCGCGGCACCGTGCCAAAGGCGATTGCCATCCAACAACAAGATAGAAGCCAAGACGCCGCTGGCACGTTCTTCAATGAGCTGGCATATCGCGCTTAGGATTTCAGATAGAGGATCCCCTTTTGCCGTCATCTCGAGGATTCGCTTCTCCCCGGCAAGCATCGATTCTGCGACCTTGCGGTCTTCGATATCGATGCCGGTTCCGTACCACTTGGCAACATTTCCGAAATCATCGCGTAGTGGCACATTGCGAACGGACCACCAGCGATAATCCCCGTCCGCGCGTCGCACGCGCACTTCAGTCTCCAGCAATGTTTCATTTTCCAGCGCCCGACGCCAGTTGGCGACGAATCCGGAACGGTCCTTCGGGTGAACAATAACTTCCCAATTCCATCCCAACGCATCATCGAGAGATAAACCCGTAAACTGCCTCCAAGGCTCGTTGACAAAATCGACGGTACCGTCGGTAGACATGCTCCAAACGTAGGCGGAAACCGAATTGACGACGTCGCGAAGCTCCCTACTCTTCGACATTGGCATTCCTCGCGCGTGATCGTGGTCGGCCGTCCGAAGACGACATGATAATAGAATATGGCTCTGCGGTCCGGTGAATCACCCCGAGCCGTTAGGGGCCACCGGTTCAGAGTCACCGGGAAGTGAAGGCCGGACTTCGAGAAGTTGTACTCGCGTACGCGATGGATGCTGCAATGGGGTCCGGAGCTCTTCTTTTAAAACTCGCCCTGCGAACAGGCGGGGCGTAACCGAAGCCAAAATTCGACCTTTTGTTGGGTTCGTATTCGGCAACCAAATCGAGTTTATTCTCAATATGGCGGCTTGCGCCAGCATCAGCCGAAACTGCAATCGCACCGCTACTGCGGAGTTCTTCGTCAGCACTGAGGTTCTGACCGCCATTGCAAAGGCTGAGACTTGTTGATCAGCGTGGACTTCAATTCGAGAGATTCGTAACAGTACGAAGGGAACTACGATGTTTAATTCCCTGGCAGAATCCAATGACAAACGAAAACGGTGGACGAATCTTAGGCCGGGCTTTGCACATTCGTTAGGGAACAGCAGCTCCAGCGAAGACACCCAGCCCGCACCGCTCATCGACGCGCTCTCTGAACCCTCTCGTCTCTTACAGAGGCGGCGTGTTATTGCCAGTGGCGCAGGCATCCAGAGGGTAGTCCTCTCCTTTCTCATTTTCGTGAGCTTGTCGGACGTTTGTGCTCAAACCGCGTCGACTGGTGCGTTGACCGGGAAAGTTACCGATCCGAGCGGTGCAGTCGTGCAAAACGCAAAGATCACCCTGCGCGACTACGGAACGGACGAGACGCTCACGGCCATCACAAGTCAGGACGGGTTATACCGTTTTTCCCTCCTGCCACCGGGCGAGTATGAGCTGACAGTGGAGGCGTTGGGCTTTTCGCCGCTCGCGGTGCGCGAGGTAACGATTCGGATTACCGAAGTGAGGAGCATTACCACACAGCTTGCAGTCAAAGGAGGAAGAGAAGAAGTCGTAGTCAGAGCTCCACTCCTACAAACTGATGACGCCGCACTCGGAAGAGTAATCGATCAAGGAACGATTGTGACCTTGCCACTCGTGAATCGCAACTACACACAGATTCTCGGTCTGACGGCTGGGACGAATACTGATGTCGTTGATGCCACACAGCTCGGAGCCGGGAGCCAGGAGATTCGCGCTAACGGTGCCCGCAGCGGTGACAACAATTTCATGCTAAATGGAGTCGATGCAAACAGCTACGCTGCGAATATGACCGAGGCAATTCCTGGGGGTGGCGGGTTGGCAATACCTGCGCCGGATACGATCCGGGAGTTCAAAGTTCAGAATTCGCTCTACGATGCCCAATATGGCAGAGGGGGCGGGGCAAACATCGTTATAGAGACCAGGTCGGGCACTGCCCAGCTCCACGGAAATGTCTACTACTTCGGCCGCAACGAGGCATTGAACGCGAACAATTTTTTTGCGAACGCGACAGGAGTACCGAGAGGAGAATTTCGCCGCCACCAACCCGGTAGCACTCTGGGCGGACCGATGCCTTGGTCTAGGAAGCGGGCCTTCTTCTTCGTTTCTTATCAAGCCACACGGGACGTGAATGCCGCCTCACTCGCCAGCAGTGTGCGATCACAGGCTCTGCCCCCGATTCCGCTGGTGCGTACACCCGCGTCTTTGGGGGCCGTCTTCGGTGGTCAAACAGGACTGTTCGGTGGAGTGGCGGTCGCGCCCGATGGATCAAATATCAATCCAGTAGCTCTCAATTTGCTGAACGCGAGGAACCCCGATGGATCATTTGTGATCCCGAACCCACAAAATCTGAGAAGTGGCGTCAACTACACGGCTGTTTTGCCAGGACGCTACGACGAAGACCAGTTCAATGCTAACCTCGATCTGAACTTGGGCAAGGCTGATCAGGTATCGTCGAAGTTCTTCTTTTCAAACTCGGATGAAAATGTGCCATTCTCCGGCGCCACGGTGCCCGGGTTCCCGGCCCTTCGCAGCTACGGCAACCGGAACCTGTCAATTGCGTACAGTCACATTTTCTCTCCGCAGACTGTCAATCAATTCCGCGCCGGCTTCTCCCGCATCGCCAGTCAAAGCACTGCCCCAAGCCCGCTGACGGCTCAAGCGGTGGGGATAAGCCGTGTGGGCGACTCGCAGGTGAGAAGCCTGCCGCATATTCAAATAGAGGGCTCTTTCCAACTGGGGAACGAAGTAAACGATAGGAATCCGACGGCGAATAACAATTTCTATTTCTCCGATACGGCATCATTGTCGCGAGGTAAGCATAATCTTCGTTTTGGGTTTGAGATATTCCGGAATCAATTCAACGAAATCCCCGATGCCACGGATGGATCGCTCATTTTCCTTTCCTTTCCCGATTTTCTGCTTGGTTTGCCAGCAGGCCCTGTCAGCGCGGGTGGCAATGGCACATCGCTCTCGAATGTTTACCTGGCACTGAGCTATGCTTCCGTCCCACACGTCGGACTGCGCTCGACCGCGGCCCATTTTTTTGCGATCGACGATTGGAAGATTTCGCGGGCTCTCACGATCAATGTAGGGCTGCGGGTTGAAGTGAACGGTCAGCAAAGCGAGGTCCACGGGCACATAGCCAATTTCGATCCGGAATTCTATGTTCCACCACCGCCGGGTGGATTTACAGGCCCCAGCACATCCGGATTCGTCCTGCCGGACGATTACAGCGGGCCTGCACCTGAAGGGTTTCCGCGCAAGAATTCAACGCTTGTCAATGACCCAGTTCAACTTCATCCCGAACCGCGCATTGGCTTGGCCTGGCAGCCGTTCTCATCGCGCGATATCGTTGTCAGAAGCGGCTATGGAATCTACGCTAACCGCATCAGCTTCTATGGAACA
>Ga0307479_10002025_pt1 | contig 18465 bp, 16 predicted proteins | sample atmos_gasesECM4C_FD_203743 | JGI IMG/M metagenome (GOLD analysis project Ga0307479, IMG submission 203743) | Hardwood forest soil microbial communities from Morgan-Monroe State Forest, Indiana, United States - atmos_gasesECM4C_515 | ecosystem: Environmental > Terrestrial > Soil > Temperate... | reverse complement strand
CGTGAGCGATGCCGTCAGAAATCGTCTTCGCAACTACCCAGTCCTCTTCGCGAACGGTCTTGACAAGCAGATCCCAATTCTTATCCCAGTAGTGAGATTGCTTGGCGGTTCGTGGTAGCTCGGGAACGAGGAACCTCAACTGCACAACGGAGCGTCGAAAGTCGGTCGCGTCCGGGCGCACCGACCAGATCTCGAAATGACTCGGTTCGATCGTCATAATGGTACCCGGATACAAAGTAAAATTGCCGATCGCGTAATCGGTAAAGTTCAATTCTGCAGCGTCATCTCGCGTATCTTCGATCCCACGGCGAGCGACGAAGAGACGTGAATGCTTTCCAAATGCGTCAAACGTGTAGATGTTCGTGTGGAAAAACGGCCCGACCGTTCGTGGATGAACGAATTGCAGATGGTACGCATCGAGGAAGCCATCCATCACAACTTTCCATTCGATGTCAACAACGAACGTTTCCTGCCGATAAAGTTCGGCGCTCGCGATGCCGGACGCGGCGACGTCATCCGAAAGGTCGGATCCAACGAATTTCGCCATGTCGAGCGGCTCGCCCGGCGTAGGCACAACCCACACCAATCCGGCGTATTCGTCGGCGGGAAGCTCGATCAACCCGTGGGCCGTGCGGTCGATCGCGGCGAAACCGTCATCGAAAGGAATGGCCCGAATTGAGCCGTCCCTGTTGTAGCACCACCTGTGGTACGGGCAACTGAACATCTTGCGGCGGCCGACGGGTTGTTCCTCGACCTTCGCACCGCGGTGCCGGCATACATTGCTGAACGCCTTGAGACTGCCATCGTCTTGCCGCACGACAAGAATCGGTACGCCGCAACAGTCGACAGTGACGAACATCCCGGGCTCACGCAGCTCGGAACCGTGCCCGACGATCATCGGCATCGTCCTGACAAACTCCACCTCGCGACGAAGGCGCGCCTCATCGAAGAACACATCGGCGGGGACGTATGCCTCCGAGGCGGCATAGTCAGTCGTTCGCGAGTCGATGAATCCGATCAGCCGCTTCTTGATGTCCGCCTTGCTGTGGTCCTGCATCGAACACTCCGTCCGCCACGCGACGCGCCTTACCATGGAACTTACGACGAGAATTGTATCATGTATCGCAGGCCTGGACGATCCCTACCTATGTCGGCTCGTAGTGCTGAGAATTTCGCCGTAAGACAGCGATACATAAGTGGACATGTGATACTCGATCTCCAAACCATAGCGGCGATGAAGGATGGATACTGTGCGTCCGCAGAGGAACGTACTGGGTGCGACCGTTGAGGAGTCGCGGGAACAGCTGATTGCCGCGGCCGAAAAATGCTTCGAGATCTATGGTGTCGCCAAGACGACCATGGACGACATCGGACGGGCAGCATCGGTCACTCGCGCAACCGTCTACCGCTACTTTGCAGACAGAGACAGTTTGATCCTCGCTGTGGTGATCCGGCGCTCGAGGATGCTGTTGGATCGCGCCCGTGCTTACCTCGACTCCCAGCCCACCTTTGCCGACAAGTTGGTCAAGGGAATGGTGTACCTGGTCGACCATGGCCGCCGGGATCCGATGGTCAGGCTGCTCGTTAGCCCCGAGCATCTGAACCTGGCCACCGGCATATTGGGCAACTCGAAAGCAGTCATCGACCTCACTTATGAACTATGGAGCCCGATCATGGCTACCGCTCAGCGCAACGGTGAGATGAGGCAGGGCATCGACTTGCATAAGGCATGCGCCTGGCTTGCGTTTCAGCAATTGATCCTGATCGGCAGGCTCGATCTGGCCGACCCTTCAGATCCCCAGCACGAGGAGATGCTGCGAGAGTTTCTGTTGCCGGCATTCCTTCCAGCAGGCTGACAGCGTCTGCTGGCGGCGCACCGCGCCAGACGTGGCCTTGCACCTGTCAACATGTTCTGGACCGGCCTGAACTCACGCCGCCACGGCGTATCGCGTTTCTAGTCGTGTGGGCGCGACTCGGCGATCCGACGAGTTTCGGGTGACGCCGCGGCCGTGAGCATGGCGACAACGAGGTCGATGAGTTGGCTGATGAAGACCCGGTCGTCGGTGTGCGGCGCAGTCGCGGCCCGGCGCGCCAACTCGCCGATGATGAAACGTATGACGACAAGGCGCCGGTGCACCTGCGCAGCAGTGCGGTCCAGGAAGGGGTCGACGAGTTGGCGCCAGCGGACAATGCTGTCTCCGTGATCCTCGAGGTCTCCTGGTGGGAGGATCGGCTGCCGTCGGTTCATCAAGTCGGCATAGATGCATAGATAAGCGCAGCCGCCGGTAGATTCGGCCAGTTTCGACGCCAGCGGTTGAACAAGCGCTTCGGCGAGCGCGCGTACGTTCTGGTCACCGGCCGCCTCGTAGCGATCCAGGAGTGCATGCCGGCGCAGCTCGACGTCATAGTTGTGCTTCTCCAACACCGCCGTCAGCAGTCCGGCCCGGTCGCCGAAGTGATACTGCAACGCGGTGGCGTTCTTCACCCCGGAAGCCCGTTGAATCTCGCGCAGGCTGACCGCATCGATTCCCTGCCCGCCATAGAGCTCCTCGGCTGCTGCGAGCAGGCGTTCCCGTGTAGACATGGCCCCGTCATACTATCGATTAATGCATTCGCATTGCAATTCAATTCATATGCCTGTACGGTCCTGTGCGTGACTGAACTCGTGGACTCGGGTGCCGACTGGGGGTGATCGAGTCCTGGCTGGCGGCCAAAGGAGTCGCGTACGTTCGGGTCACCGAGATGGAACAGATCGGTGGCGGCACCACAGGTTCCATACTTCGAGTCGACGGAGGGACGAAATAGCATGTGGGACTTCAGCACCGAACCCGAGTTTCAGGAGAAGCTCAACTGGATGGACGCCTTCGTCCGAAACGAGGTCGAGCCGCTCGACCATCTGACTCATCAGTCTGAGCATCTCATCTATTCGCCGCTGTCGACCGAGCTGGCCACGATTGTGCGGCCACTACAAGACCAGGTGCGCGAACAAGGGCTGTGGGCATGCCATCTCGCGCCCGAGCTCGGCGGTCAAGGCTACGGTCAGGTCAAGCTCGCACTCATCAACGAGATCCTGGGCCGAACGGCTTGGGGTCCCGTTGTTTTCGGCTGTCAAGCACCCGACACGGGTAACGCCGAGATCCTGGCCATGTTCGGCACCGACGAACAGAAACGGCGCTACCTGCAACCCCTGCTGGATGGTGAGATCTTCTCGGCCTTCTCGATGACCGAGCCCCACGGCGGCGCCGATCCGCGCCTGTTCCGCACCCTTGCGGTGCAAGACGCCGAGGACTGGATCATCAACGGGGAGAAATATTTCACCTCCAATGCACGCAACGCGGCATTCTTCATCGTCATGGCGGTGACCGATCCAGACGCCGGACACCGCGAACGGATGTCGATGTTCCTGGTGCCTGCCGAGACCCCCGGCATCGAGCGGATCCGCGAAACAGGCATGATCGGCGATCCCCTCGGCTTCGGCAACCACCCGCATATCCGCTACACCGACGTCCGCGTCGGCTCTGATGCGCTACTGGGCGAGCGGGGCAAGGCCTTCCACATCGCACAGGCCCGCCTCGCCGGCGGCCGACTGCACCACGCGATGCGCAGCATCGGCTTCGCCAAGCGCGCATTCGACATGCACTGCGAAAGAGCCTTGTCCCGCACGACTTTCAATGGAACCCTCGCGGACAATCCCGTAGTTCGGGCCGGCATCGCCGACTCGTACATCCAGCTCGAACAGTTCCGCCTGCTGGTGCTACATGCCGCATGGCAGATGGACACCCACGGCCCTGTCGCAGCCATGCAGCACGTCTCCGCATGCAAGGTCGCCATGGCCCGCGTGGCCCACGACGTCGTCGAACGGGCGATGCATCTGCACGGCGCGCTCGGCGCGTCGAACGAGACCCCCCTGGCACGGCTATGGCAATCAGTGCCGACCTATGGGCTCATGGACGGGCCGACCGAGGTCCACCAGGACATCGTCGCCCGACGAGTGCTCGGCTCCTACTCCCCCGCGCCCGGCAACTGGCCCACCCAGTTCCTGCCCGACCTCACTGCCGCTGCCCGTAGGCGGTACAGCACGCAATACGCGCAGATCGCGACCTAGGGGTGGGCCGTCCAACGAGATGCGCTGGATTCGATGGGCAGCTTGTTCGCGACCGCGCCAGACACGAACACGTGAAGGACGCGAACTGTCGCTTGACACCCAAACAGCCGGCCGGAGTATCTCGGGCCCTGATGACGGAGGTAGCGTGCGCGCTGTACAGGTGACTCGGCTAGACGGACCAGACGGGATCGAGGTGACCGACGTCGAGGAGCCCACCGGGGATGGCATCGTCGTCGACGTGCACGCCGCAGGCGCGGCATTCCCGGACGCATTGCTCACCCGCGGCCTCTACCAGTACCGACCGGAGCCGCCGTTCGTGCTCGGATCGGAGATCGCCGGGGTGGTGCGGTCCGCAGCGAACAACGCACATATCCGTGCCGGCGACAGAGTCGTGGGTCTGACGATGCTCACCGGCGGCATGGCCGAAGTCGCGGTCCTGCAACCCGACAGAGCGTTCAAGCTGCCGGACAACGTGACCTTCGAGGCGGGCGCCGGCGTACTGTTCAACGATCTGACCGTGTACTTCGCGCTGAGTGTCCGAGGCCGGTTACAGCAGGGCGAGACGGTGCTGGTGCATGGGGCGGCCGGCGGGATTGGAACGTCGGCGCTGCGGCTGGCATCCGTGCTCGGCGCGTCTCGCACCATCGCCGTGGTCAGCACCGAGGAGAAGGCTCAGATCGCCACGGCGGCCGGCGCGACCGACATCGTGTTGGCCGAGGGCTTCAAGGACGCGGTAAAGGAGTTGACCGGCGGCCGCGGCGTCGACGTTGTCGTCGACCCGGTCGGCGGCGACCGGTTCACGGATTCGCTGCGCTCGCTGGTCCCCGGGGGACGGCTGTTGGTAGTCGGCTTCACCGGTGGTGAGATTCCCACCGTGAAGGTAAACCGGCTGCTGCTCAACAACATTGACTTGGTCGGTGTCGGCTGGGGCGCCTGGACGCTGACGCACCCCGATGCGCTGGCCGAGCAATGGGCGGCGGTGGGGCCGCTGCTCAGCTCGGGTCAGTTGCATCCCCCCGAGCCAGTGGTCTACCCGCTCGAGGAGGCCGCCGCGGCGGTCGCATCTTTGGAAAATCGCACCGCCAAGGGCAAAGTCGTGCTACGCGTCCGGGATTGATAGACGTGTCACGCTTTGCGTCCCCGGCGTACGGCAGCAGCAGCGCCGAGGCGGAGATTGCAAGAACCATGCCGACCCTGATGCCGAAGAGGTGGTCGCGGAAAAACTCGCCTATCTGCTCTGGGGTGGTCATGGGCGAGGGTGGCGGAACCATTCGCGCCAGCAGTACCCAGCCGATCAGGAAGAGGACGACAAAACCGAAAACCGAGTAAAGGCTCCAAAGCTGCACGCGCTTGCCGCTCATCGCATCCACGCCTTCCTCACAGCAGTGAACGACTGCTCTTGCACGCAACTAGCCTCGGTCGTACGCGACCTGCGGTGGATAGTTCCGGCCGAACTCGCGGCCATTCGCTCCCCTATCCCCGTTATCGTTGCGCACCAACGGCACATCGGGCGCCGGGCAGGCGATGCCCGGACCCTCACCACATGTGTAGGTCAGGTACGACCGCTTCTGGATGTCCTTATTCCACTCGCTTGAGTGCGCCCCAAACCAGGTGTTCGGCAACGTGTATCCGATCGTCATCGCCAGAGTCACCAGCCCGGTGACTGCCAGCATCCGCACGGTCGTGACCTTGATCGGCCCGCCGCCGAGCCGTTCAGCTCCCCGTTCGGCTAGTGATTGCCCGCGGTCGTTGGTGAAGTACTTGATGCAGGCGAACATTGTGAAAATTGCGCCGGTAGTCAGCGCCTCGTTGAGCGGATACCCGTGGTAGGTGTCGGCGAAGATCTTGATGTGCCCGCCGGGATATTCCCAGGAACCCATGGGCATGAAGACAATTCCCTCGAATACGACATCGAACGGCACCATCACCGCAAAGCAGATCGCGGCCAGACCGAGCCGCGGCATTGCGGGCCAGCGCGCCCGGGCGCGGCGCATGATCGCCGCTCCCATCATCGTCACCAACAGAAAGACCACGACGTAGGCGCCAGGCACGATGAGCAGCGGATAAGCCACTTGGTGATCTGGCGTCCCGGGCGCCAGCGCACCGGGCAGGCTGTTCACCCACGAGCCCATATTCACCTGCCAGGCGTTGTAGGTGTACCAGTGGCCGATGTATGCGCTGAGCGGATCGTGGAAGGACAGGCTCAAAAAGGCAATGGCCATGAGCCCGTCGATGCCGACGCGTCGTTCGCGACGCCACGGTCGCACTACGAACCAATACAGAGCGATGGCGCCGGCGAGCGGCAAGACGACCTGCCAGAACGTCAAGGCGACTTTCATCCAGGCCGGAAGCGAAGTCGGGCCAGGGTCAACGTGTTTGAAGTATGGCCCGGTGATCCATCGCAGCAGCACGAACGCCTGGAAAGTTAGAATTCCGGCGCCCAGGCCGGCCCACCACTTAACCGGCAGGACCGGCCGCGCCGCTCCGACGGTGGGTCGGTCGGTCGCTTTGCCGAGATCGATCGCGCTCATGCCCAGACCTTCCGATTGGCGCTCAGCTGATGGACGATCCGGTCCCCCGCGCCTTGACCAGATACCAAGGCGCCGTTCACGCCAGGGATCGGCCCGATATCGCCGGCCAGTTGTACCCGAGCGGCCGGGTCCGTCTCGCGCATGAAGCGGTCCACCGCGCGGAAACGCCCCTTGCGCATGATCGGAACGACGTTGCGCCAGCGTCCAATCTCATAGTCGACAACGTTGGAGCTGAGGTCACCGTAATAGGGCTTTACGAAGCCCAACACGGCGTCGATGACCTTTTCGTCAGGGCTGTCCAGATTGTCCAGGCACCACTCGTGGCGGCAGAACGTCGTGATCATCCCCTTGCCGTCCGGACACCGGTTGTTGGCCTTGAGGTGGTCGACGATCACCCCACACAGGTCGGGTTGCTCGCGCGGGGAACACATGACGTATGTGGCCGGATTCGACGGCCGCTCAGACAAGGCGATGTGGCAGTTGACGCTGCAGATGTAGTCGGTCTGTTCGTAATACTCGCGGGAGAATCCCGATATCTGGGGGTAAATCTCTAGCGCCGTATCTGTTGTGGTCGTCACGACGGCATTGGCGAACTCCTCCGTGCGCTCTCGACCGTCTCGAGTGAAGGTAACTTCGACGCGATCACCTGCATCGGTAACGTTGCCGACCGGTGTCGCCAGCCGAATATCGTTCAGCCGGGCCGCCATCGCGCGCGGTAGCGCATCCATGCCTTCATCGAGCCCATAGAAGTAGGGTTTGAAGAAATTCTTCATGGTCCACAGCAGCTGACCGACCGACGCGTACGACGGATCGCTTAGCCACGGTCCCCGGACCACGACGGCGGCAACATAATCGAGGACCTCTTCGCTCAGCTCACGCCGGCTGTATGTGGTGACGGTGTCGGTGTCGATGGCGGCCACACCCGAAGCGTCGGTGTAGTTGAGGTCTTTCCAATGCTTGGCGAGGAAGAATAAGAGCTTGGCCAGCTTCAACTTGGCCCGACCGGACAGGTACGGCGTTTTCAGAAGGCTCAGCGGTTTGCTGAGGTCGAGGAAGTTCAGCTCTCCTCCGCGGGGCATGGCCCCGAAGGCGTTGAATCTGTGCATCTGGGGGCCGAGGCCGACCTCCCGCATTTCCTGCACGGACTCGACATAACTGCCGAGATAAATGAACGCCCCGACGTCGTAAACAAATCCGCCCCGCCGGATTGTCTTGATCCGACCCCCGACACGGTCCTCGGCCTCGAAGACCACCGGCGTACCGCCGGCTCGCTGGATCCGTCGCGCCGCGGCGAGCCCGGCAATTCCGCCGCCCACGACGGCGGTCCTTGCGTCTGTTCCCACTGCAACAACGTAACGCAGAAATGATCTATAAATCAATAATGATTTGTAGATCATTGTTGGATCTTCGGAACCACTTCTAAGCTGTAGTCGTGGAACCTCCGAATGGGCTATCCCGCACGGCACGGCGGCAGGCCCAGACGCGAGCAGACCTGATCAAGGCCGCGCGGGAAATCATCGCCGAGCGCGGAGTAGAGGCACTGCGAGTAAGCGATGTCACTGAGCGCGCCGATGTCGCCTTCGGCACCTTCTACAACCAGTTCAAGACCAAGGACGACATCGTCGAAGCGGTCGTGGCCGAGACGATTGTCGGGCTCGCGCAGTCGGTCGAAGAATCACCAGGGTTCGGCGATCCGGAAGAGGCACTCGTCGCATCTACCCGGGCCGTCGTCCGCATTGCGTACGACGATCCCTCTCTCGCACGCCTCCTGGTCAAACTCGAGCAGGCCGAAACGCGGTTCGAGCGGATCATCCGTCCACAGGCTGGCGCGCTGCTCGAGCGAGGAGTGGCTGAAGGGCGCTTCGTTATAGACGACCTCGAGACCACCCTGACGATGTCGATAGCGGCGGCGTTCGAGGTGATCAGAGGTATCCTGGACGGACGCTTGGGCGACCGTGCCGATTTCGTGTGCGCGGAGATGCTGCTGCGCATGGCTGGCGTAACGCCGAAACGCGCTGCGCGTTATGTGCGTGCAGCTGAAGGTGTTTCGTGATTTCCCGGCTTCTTGTCCATGGTCCGCCCTCCGCGGCGAAGTGTTACTGGTAGACCACCGACGTCAGTCCTCTCGGGCAGCCATCAATACCTCGGAACGCAGCGCGTCGAGTTCAAGCTGCAATGATTCGATGCGGCGCAGCGGATCTGGCCCCCAGCCTCGGCCGTCTAGTGCGCTGGTATCGGGAATGTTGATGGCACGCAAGAGAACTGGCGTCATGACGAAGAACCATAGTGCCAACACCGCGACCGGAATCCACCACGACAACAGCCCGTTCCACGCAAGCGGCCCGCTCTTGAAGAAGGGTATCGACAGCACCGCTAAAACCGGCCCGCCCCAGGCACATACGCGCTGCGTCGTGATGCTCATGGAGACCTCCTACGCATCGGAGTCGTGTAGCGACTGTCTTTAGCGGTGTGCGGCCGATTCGCTGCGGGCGTCCAGAACCACGACAACACCATTGGTGGCATCGAGGCGGATGCGCATCCCCGTCGAAATCCGGGTGACCGCTTCCCCGGTGTTCACCACACAGGGGATCCCCATCTCACGGGCCACGATTGCCGCATGGCTCAGCGGGCCGCCGATGTCGACGACCATTCCGGCCACAAGCGGGAACAGCGCGCACCAGCTCGGGTCGGTCACCTCACAAACCAAGATCTCTCCTGGTTCGAGCTCCTCGGCAACCTCCAAGGAGGTGGCCACTCGGGCAGCTCCTTCTACAACACCGCCCGTGACTGACACCCCGGTGATGGTGTCCCCCGGCCGCACGTCCACACGGGTGGCTTTGCCAATCAGCGGCTGGGGCATGCCCTCCCACCGGTCCGGGAAGCTCAGCTTTTGGTACTCCACCCGTTTGGCCTGCCGTCGTGCAGCAACCTCCCGCACATCTCCTCGCGCGCCATCGAGTCCGCGCACCACCTCGGGCACGGTGAACGCAAACACGTCATCGGGCTGGGCCAGTACCCCCTCCGCGACCAATTCGGCACCATAACGCCGGGCGGCGAACCGCGCGACGTCAAGCGCCATCAGGAAGGTGGCCTTGCCCACTTCCCGCAATGGCAGATACCGCTGCGCGAGACGCAGCACGGCTCGAGCCTTGATCTGTTGGGCTCCAGGCAGATTCGTCAACAACGATTGCTCGGCGGAGATTCGTCTTTCACGACGGTCCGCCTGCTCGGTGGCGCGATCCTCGACGCCATGGTGTGCATACCGTTCGGCAATTGACGTCACCAGACTGGGGTCCTCACGCCACGAGGTCGAGGAGATTTCGCCTTCCTCCGGGCCGTGGAAACCGTAGCGTGCGACAAAGGCATCGACCGAGAGTCGTCCGCGAGACACGTTCCAGAGCTCGGCGACCATCCGAGCTTCCTCGTAATCCCCATAGCCCGCGGCCAACTGGGTTACCAGACCCGGGTCACCCGCCGCGCGCGCGAGACGCGTGAGCTGTTCAAAAAGCGCCTGCGTGACAGCCACCGCGATCATATGAATACGCATGGCGGCGTCGAACTTGTCGACCGCATGCGCCAACAGGCGCAAGCTAGAAGTCGGCGAGCTCCCAGTCACGGCTGTCCACCATCGATGCTGTTCACAGTAAAGCCGCTTCAACCGCGGTGGGAGCCGGGCGGCCTCCAGGGGAAGGCGCGCCAGCACGAACGGCAGACGGCGCAAGGAGTTCTCGCTTTGCACCCCTTCGCGCACCGAACCGAGGAGCTGCTCTTCCATTGCATCCCCGGACGTTCCCGGCGTGAGATCAGCGATCTGTCGCAAGTGCGTGACATTCATCGCGGCGCGGCCGTAGAAGATCGCAGCGAATCGCTCGTCTACGCTGTCGGCTCGCCGAGTCATACGCCGAGGCAGCACCCCAAGCCGGTAATAGGCATAGGGGACCGATACCTCGTTGCCGATCGAGAAGATCGACCAGGACATCGGGGTCGGCACACCCGGTATCGCTTCAGCGAGGTTAGCCGTGCTCCAGAATGTTGTCGGACCGCTCTGCTCATGCAGCGGATCGGGCCAGGTCAATTCGTCGGTGCGTTGCTCGGGTCTACTCATCAATGCGGCTTCGTCGTTTCGTTCGTCTGGCTGTCGCTACGCTCACCCAGCGGACACCACGTGCCGGCCGCCGGATGCCGGCTACGGCAACGATATTTTTCCGCTAGACGAGCAGCCATCGACCTCCAATCACCGAAATCGAAGCAGTACAGTGTGAGCGCTCGTTAACGCACCCATCAGAATGGCCGAACCATGACGCATATGCAAGCAGCAGACCGAATGGCCGTTTGCTCAGCGGCCCTCGAGGATGCGACGCGCGGCGTGCTCGCCCCAACGTGCAGCGGACTCCATGGAACCCGCGCCGAACAGGTCTCCGGCAACCTGTACAGGCCCCCGGATGGGCAGCGAATCACGCAGGGCACTGTTGCGACGCCAGAAGCCCGGGTCCGCGAGGTATCCCGCGTATGGCCAGCGCGTCACCACCGACAAGTCTCGGTATCCGGCAAGTTCGGGACAGAGCCCTTCGACGACGCCGGCGGCCCAGCTTTCCAGTTGAGCGTCGGTGTGGTCGAGGAACCTGTCGGTGACGGCGGTGTCGGCGTAGATGGTGACGAGGCTGTGTCCGCGCGGTGCCCGATCGGCGGACTTGTTGTGCTGCAAAAAGATCAACAGGCACTCGGGTTGTTCGGCGGTCGGGACCAGGACGGTGTAAGCCCTGCTTGTGGTCGGAACCCGGTAGCCGAGCGAGACACTGATCAACTTGACGTTGCGCAGCTTGTCGCCGAACGCCGGCGATGCCGTCAGCAATGACGGCCACATCTCGACGGCGCGGTGGTACATGGCGGTGATGACACAAGTTGCTGCGCTGACATCGTGGGTGCCGCTGCCGTCTGTGTATGACACGGTCACGCCGGATTCGGATTCGTCGACGCGGGTAACCGTCGCGCCGTAGCGCACGTCGAGCCGCGACGCGAGCTCGTTGGTGACCGTCGCCAACCCGCCGCGCAGACTGCGTAGGCCGCCGGACCATGCGCCCAGTGCGCCAAGCACATTCACGCTCGACGCCTCACGCGCTCCGCCTCCGGTGGTCAGCCGCATCATCGGATCAATGAGATACTCGGCCACCTCACGGCCGAAATAGCGGAGGGCGAAGTCGTGCGCAGACACATCCGGATCGTCCAGCGCCGCCGATCTGCCCATGTCGTAGGAGTCGACGTCCTTGATCGCCTTCCGCAATCGGATGAACCCGGCCGCCAAGCGCAGTTTGCCCAGCATTGACAACGCGGGCGTGAATGCCAGCCTCGCTATGTTGGCCGGATCGAGGTCAATCAAGCGACCCTGCCGGACCAGACCGATGACTGCGCTGGTATCCACCAGGCGGTCACCGAGTTCGAGGTCCTCCACCAACTTCAGATAACTGGCGTAGCCGTCGGAGAGGGCGTCCGGGCCGGTGTCGACGATGTAGCCCCCGTGATGCTCTGTTTGCACCCGACCGCCCGGCCCACGCCCAGATTCCAGCACGGTGACTGTGGCGCCCCCCTGTTGCAAGCGGTACGCAGCAGCCAGCCCGGACAGCCCAGCGCCAACAACGATGGCGGAGGTCACGACCGACCGGCCTGGTGTTCGATTTGGTCCCCAGCAGATTTCATGGCACAACTCCGCCCGGTCGGCATGATCCCTAATGTAAACGATCGTTATCGTAGATCAAGTTACCACAGACCATCTCCTCTGGGACGTCGATCCCGCGGGCACGGCACTCTGCGGGCGCTGTCTCAAAAGCGCCGCGCCGCTGACTCCGTGTCATGCGCTTATGCTGACTCCTGATGAGCGCCTTACGGGAGCGAAAGAAAGCGGCGCTACGCGCCACGATTGTGCGCTCGGCCGTCGAGCTGTTCGTGCAGCGCGGCTACGACTCGGTCGGGATGGAGGAAATCGCCTACGCATCGATGTGTTCCCGCAGCACGCTGAATCGGTATTTCGGCACCAAAGAGGACGTGCTGTTCCCAGCGGTCGCCGAAGTCGTCGACGGATTGCGGCGCGCGCTGGACAGCGTGCCGAGCAAAGGTGATCGATGGACGATCGCGCGCGAGGCGGTCACCACGCAACTAGGGCAATTCTTCGAGAATTTTGAGCCAGACCTGCGTGTGACGATCATGCGGCTGTGGTTCACCGAACCGACGCCGCGTCGGCGTTACCTCGAAATCGCCTATGAATGGGAAGAAATCCTGAAAGTCTACTTCGCCGCCGGCTTGCCCGATAATCCGAAAACTCACCTGCGCACCCAGGTGCTTGCGTCAGCGATGGTCTCCGCACTGCGCGCGGTGCTGCACGCGGCGATCGAAACAGGCTATGACATACCGAATCTGGCCGATGCGGCGTTCGGCATGCTTGAGGCCGGCCTGCCTGCCGCGCTGCGGCCCACGCGACGCAGGTGAACCTGGCTTGGCGATTCGGAGGGCCGGCAACCCCTGTCTTCTAGAATTGACACACCTGCTCTATTGACGCGTCGTCGCAGTTTTTCGTACTGTAGACGCAGCCACGAAGGAGTTCAGCGATGAATGCTCGCAGTCAGCGCATCTGTGCGTGGGCCGGACCGGTGTGCGCCGTTACCTGGGTGGTCGGCTTCTTCTTTCTCGCGGGATTCATCCCACCGCCGTCGCCCAGCATGGATGCCCATCAGATCGCCACGATGTTCGCCGAACATGGAGGCCGGATCCGCGCCGGTCTGATCATCGTGGGATTCGGCGGTGCGATCTACTGCCCGTGGGCAGCCGCAATCAGCGTGCAGCTCAAGCGCATTGAAGGTCGGTTCTCACCCATGACCTATACCCAGCTCGGTATGGGCTCCGTTTTCGTGCTCATCTTCATTGTGCCGGTGATGATGTGGCAGGCCGCAGCTTTCCGTCCGATGGAAAACATCGAGATCACTCACCGCTTCAACGACATGGCCTGGATGCTTTTCATCGGACCCGTGTGCACGATCTTCGTCCAGGGCATGGCCATCACCATCGCCATCCTGAGCGACAAGTCCGAGAGGCCTGTGCTGCCGCGCTGGCTGGGCTGGTTCAACCTGTGGGCCCAGATCATCTACCTACCCGGCGTCTTGATTCCGTACTTCAAGAGCGGACCTCTGGCGTGGAACGGCCTGCTGGCGTTTTGGATCCCGGTCGTGGTGTTCACCGTGTGGCTGTGCCTGATCACGGCGATGCTGTTGCGTGCGATCAATGAGCAGGAGCGCGCGCTCACCAACACCTCGGGACCGGCCACGACCGCGACGAAAGCCAGCGCATCGACATGAGCACACGCGCACAACGAATTCTGCTGTGGTGGGGCCTCGCCTTCATGGTGATCTACGGACTGGTGTGGTGGCGGCTGTTTCACATGATGCCGCCGCCGACCGCGAAGTGGTCTGCGGACGAGATTGCCCGGTTCTACGTGCACAACGGGTCCGAGATCAAGATCGGCGCCACCATCGCCAGCTGGACCAGCGGGTTCATGGTCCCTATCGCGGTGGTGGTGGCGGTCCAAATTGCCCGCCACGAAAAGGGAAAGCCGGTGTGGGCGGCTCTCGCGTTTGCCGGCGGCACATTGATGTCAATCCCCCTGATGCTTCCACCGATTTTCTGGGGCGTCGCGGCGTTCACCCCGACGCGGGCCCCCGAGATCACCGCGATCATGCATGAACTCGCGATGTTGACCTTCGTCACGACCGATCAGTACTTCATCTTCATGTGGGTTGCGATCGCCGTCATCGCACTCATACCCAATACCGTTGTGCACACACCGTTTCCACGGTGGTTCGGGTACTACACCGCGTGGACGGCGCTGATGTTCGAGGCGGGCGCGATCGCCTTCCTCACGCGTTCGGGTCCCTTTGCGTGGAACGGCTTGCTGGCGTTCTGGTCGCCGGTGGTCACGTTCTTCGCGTGGATAACCGTGATGGCGGTCCTGGTGTTCAGGGCTATCGGATTGCAGGACCAGGTACAGCCCGCGGCGGTCGCGCTGCACGAATAAGGCCGGCGAGGTTTCTAGAGCGCCGGCGGACCACCGGCCACACCGGCGACGCTCATGCTCGCACTTGTCGGGTCAGGGGCGGCAACGGTTCACGGGCTGCGTGCGGACGGCCGACTACAGCGGCCACCAGCTTGACTACCGCACCCGCCGCAGCGAAAGTGACCAGCCCACCGACCTGTGTCAGTGCCCAGCCCACGTCGGTATTGATGACCAGCCACGACGGCCAACCCACCGCGGCGTTCACCGCCGCGCTGGTGGTCAACGCCAACGGAATGACCGCCAAGGTTCGCCAGCCGCGGAAGTAGGAATCGAACTGGTAGATCAGCGCCGCCAGCACCAGCGGGATGGCGGCATTGACCGCCATCCACCACAGCGGAAACTTGCCCAGCAGCAGGGGCTGATACCCGTAATAGACATAGGGATTCATGGTCAGCAGGACGGTTTCGAAGATCAGATCCCCCAGCATCGCGGCGCAGAACACCAGCCAGATCTGGCGCTGTGTCAAGCCTTTACGCAAGGCATTCCAGATCGCAGAGGTGCCGATGCCGAAGTAGAAGAAGTAGGCCAGGCACAACCAGACCGGCAAGGGCCTGCCCCAGGCGGTAAAGGCCGTCCAGGAATTCGAGGGGAACCAACAGGCGCCCACGGTATCGACCATCGGCTCGAAAACCATGATGGCGCCGCCAGAAATCATCAGAAGGAGAACCAGTGGTCGACCGGTTCGAAACCAGTCGATCAACGACACGACCAACGCAACGGCCACGATGCCGGCCAGGGCAATGGTGATGCCCAACTCCGCGGTTTTGTCGACGGCCATCTCGAGCGGGGGTTGCGGCGTGAGCATGACTTCATCTCCTCGGGCCGGTGCTGGAAGGGCTCTGATCGACTCGGTTGGTCGTGCTGTCCCGGCGAGGGATGGGAACACCCGGCCCCGGGCAATCGAAGTTGGTGTTCGGGCCGCACACGCCCCCAAGCCGCCACGGCTGCTTCAGGTACACGCTCGACATTTCCGAGTGCAAGGCATACAGCTGGTACGGGATGTTGTAGGTCAGCAGGATCGACAACTGACACATCCCCACGATCGCAAGAAACCGAAAGAAGGTCTTCAGCCGGTCACCACCGACGTGAAAGGCGTCGATTCCGCGTTCAGGTAGCGAACGGCCGTGATCGTCGCGGAAAAAGTGGACGCTGGACAAGAACACGTACGTGCCGGCCCAACTGATCGTCTCGTATATCGGAAATTGGTGATCCGTTCCGCTGAAAAGGCTCAGCTGCGGGATCACGCTTGCGTAGCTGAACAGATTTGTTGTGGTGATGAAGCTTTCCAGCACGAGATCGAAGGCGCAGAACGCCAGATAGGTCAATGCAATCAATCGCAGCTTGCTGATGCCCGGATTGCGTCGGGTCAACCAGCCCATGAATCGTGAGCCGGCCAGAGCAGGGATCGCCACCAGCCAGAAGTAGGCGGTGCCCGCCCACAATGAGACCGGTATCAACGCGGCGTTCGGCGAACTCCACCCGGGGATGTGGTCCAGCCAGCTGCCGAAGTTGATCGAGGTGGTGCTGTAAAGGAATTGATAATTCGTCCAGTTGATCCACGGCTCTTGGAAGAACATCAAACCGCATCCGAGGACGAACAATCCGTCAAACGACAGGCGGCCATCCCGAAGCTTGGGCCGGATCACGAAGACCCACAGGATGACAACGGTGACGACGAGCGCGAAGACTTCCCAGCCGCGCATCAACGCCACGTACCAGCCGGGCTCCTGACCCCGTCCGAGCGTGTTCGTCTTGAAGTCGCCGCTGACTACCCAAGCCGCCCAGCAATAGCAGATCAGCCCAAACCACAGACCGCCGTGGGTCACCCACAGTATCGCTGTATTACGTTGGGCGACTTGGCGATCGACCGACGGATTGCTGTCTAGGGTCGCCATGGCGCCCTCGGCATGGGCACGCCGGGTCCGGGGCAGGTTTTCCCGTCGCTGCCCGAGGCGCACATGTCGTTGATCATGTAGGACTTGTATCCGGACGGGAACGGACCGGAATGCACCGCAAACCATTGCTGCGGAACCATGTACAGCACCAAGAAGGCCAGGTGCACGGCGCCGAAGATGGCGAGAAACTTGATCAGCTGTTTGGATTTCGGACCCACGCGGATCTTGTCGAGGCCGCGCTCCACGACGGTGTGACCTCGGTCGTCGCGGAAGTGGCTCAGGCAGGCGATCGCGCCGAGCGCGATGCCGCCGAACAGCACGGTCTCCGACAAGGGCACCTGGTAGGTGTGGCCGGCGAACAGCGTGATGGCCCGAATCGCCCCGGGATAGGCATATATCTCGGTGCGCAACAGGACGGTTTCGATGATCGTGTCCACGACGACCAAGCCGACGAAAATGAACGCCACGGCCGCGGTAGTGCCGAGCTTTGGCCGACGCGCCTTGATCTTGCGCAGAATCCACAACACGAGGACGACCTGCGAGAACACCAGCGCGACGTACCCGGGGATGGTAATGAACAGCGATTCCGGCAGATAGTTCGCGTTGGGGCTGATCCACCCCGGCCACGATCCGTTCGCCCAGGCACCACGGTTGACGAGATGCGAGTTGTACAGCAGCGACACCGACGTGTAGTTCATCGACATGTCCCAGAAGAAAACCATGCCGGCGCTCAAGGTGAGCATGCCGTCGGTAGTCAGATGCCCTTCACGCCGCCAAGGCCGAAAAACCCAAAAGTACAAGGCCGCCGCCGCGGCGAGTGGCACGGCGATCTGAAGCGTGATGAACAGGACCTGGTGGCCCGATGAGATCCGATCGGGACCGGGCGGGGTGGATTTGAAGTTGGGACCGAACACCCACCGGGCCAGCACAACCACTTCGAAGACCAGCAGCACCGCCCCGGCCATCGCCCATCCGATCACGGGGCGCCAGGAGCGCGGCACCCCGTCATCCGCGTCGGCGCGCCCCTGCTGCCGCATGGCGCCCTGGCCGACGACGCCCTCACCCACGATCGCGGTCCGTCCTTCAAAGGTCACAGCTCCACGGTACCGATATCTGATTTACTACTCAAGAATGATTTACAAATCATATTCAGGTCCGCGCGCGAGCACCGCACTCAGCGCGGATCGGAGGCCGTGCGGGTCAGCGACGTGACCCCGAACGCGTTCCGCACTCGCTACAACCAGTTCAACAGAAAGACGACCTCGTCGAGGCCGCGGCACGCGCCCCGCGCTGAGTCCTAGCGCTCAGAGATACGACTCGATCAGCACCGTCAACCGCTCGCGTGTTTCCACATCGTCAGTCAGCGGACTGGCGATCGCCGACACCGCAGCCGCGCGCGGGCGCAAGCCGGCACGCACAAGGGTAGCGGTCGCGACCAGCGCACGGGTGGAAGCGGTCTCGCGCAGCGCGGCGTCATCGAGACGTCGAATTCCCTGACCCAGCCGGATGATGTCGTCGAGCACGTCGGAGTCAAGGCCGCTTTCCTGCTGCAAGATCTTCTTCTCGAGTTCGGGCGGCGGGAATCCGAGATCGATGCCGACGAGGCGCTGGCGCGTCGACATCTTGAGGTCCTTGAGGACGCTCTGATAGCCGGGATTGTATGAGACGACGAGCTGAAAGCCTTGTGCCGCTTCCAGCTTGAGGCCGCCCAGCCGCTCGATGTTCAATTCGCGGCGGTGATCAGCGAGCGAGTGCACCGCGACGATCGCGTCTTGGCGGGCTTCGACGACTTCGTCGAGGTAGCAGATGCCGCCCTGGCGCACCGCCCGCGTCAGG
>Ga0307479_10002024_pt1 | contig 18466 bp, 12 predicted proteins | sample atmos_gasesECM4C_FD_203743 | JGI IMG/M metagenome (GOLD analysis project Ga0307479, IMG submission 203743) | Hardwood forest soil microbial communities from Morgan-Monroe State Forest, Indiana, United States - atmos_gasesECM4C_515 | ecosystem: Environmental > Terrestrial > Soil > Temperate... | reverse complement strand
GAAACCGCGTTCATGTAGGTAGGGAGACAGCTGGCCATAGCTCATGTTCGCGGGAATGGTGACCGTGCGTGCTTTCGCGTCCAGCTCAAGCACCTTATTCATCGGACGCAGCGATAGAAATTCATCCGTGCTGTCGGCAATGTGATTGAAGCAATGCCGCGTGCCGAGCACTTTCATCCTGGCATGCCTCCTGACAAATTCCTGAGCCTGCTCGATGGAAATGGCCGAGTACAGCCGGTCGGTACCGTACTCGATGTTCCCGGCCCAATTTTTTAATTTATCTCCGGCAGCCCAGGCCAACAGCGGAGAAAGAATTGGAGCGGACATTGCGCCGGAGACAAGTTTGAGAAAAGATCTTTTATTCATCGCCAATATAGTTGGGCAAACTCAAACGACGGGAAGTATCGTAACCCTAATTGAAACCACCGCTGAATGTTTTTCGCCGCCGTTTCATGGACTGGCGGGTTTACCGAGCGCGTCCGCTTTGATAAAGTCGCATTCGAGTTAATTTCTTTTCGATGCGGAGGCTTTGGCATGGCAGTACGACAGGATTTGCTGGATATTTTGGTATGCCCGCTTTGCAAAGCTCCCGTGAAGCTCTTGGCCGATGGCTCGGGACTTAAATGCCAGGCATGCAAACGGGTCTATCCCATCCGCGATGACATCCCGGTAATGCTCCCGGAAGAAGCAAAGATCGTGACCGATTAGTTTCAGGAATTGTGAAATCCTACCCGCCTCTGGACATTTTGACCGTAACGCACTCGAAGAAATACACGCTTACGCTATACTGATTTTCACTGCTCGCGGGGCAGGAGAAAACCATGACGTTATTTGACCCACCTGCCGACAAATCTAACAAATCCCGGGCCATGGCTTTCACGATTGGGGCGCTGGCTCTCTTCGTGGTCGTACTCTTCTATTTTGCGTTTCGCTATTATCCGGAAAGACGCGCTGCCGAACATTTCTTTGACGCGCTGGTCGCCGGCGATACCGACACCGCCTACCGCTTGTGGAAACCGGGCCCCAGTTACAGCATGAAAGATTTCATGGCAGATTGGGGACCGGACGGATACTACGGCCCGGTGAAGAGTTACAAAATTTTAAAAGTGAGCGCGCCGAAAAAAGCAAATGCCATTGCCGTGCGAGTAGCGATTAGTCCTTTTTCACCCCTGCCGGATGCCGGCGATGACGAAAAAAGCCGTAAAACCAGGGTAGTAAGCGTTTGGGTGCTCACCCAAGACAAGTCTTTAAGTTTCCCACCAGAATAGTGCCATCCTAAGCGAATGCAAGTACCACTAAACGGTCATTCACGAAAGTTGCGCGTCGGCGTGCTCTTTGGCGGGCGCTCTGGCGAACATGAAGTTTCGCTGGCCTCCGCCGCCTCGATTATTCGCGGCCTCGATCCTCAAAAATACGAAGCGGTGCCCATCGGCATCACCAAGGAAGGCCACTGGCTGATCGGCGAAGGCGCGCAAAAAATGCTGCCGGAAGTTTTGCGGACCGGACAGCGCGTGGTCATGAGCGCCGACCCCACCGAATCGGCCTTGATGCCCATTGATGGAAGCGCGCGCGGACAAAAACTGGATGTCATCTTTCCGGTGATACATGGAACCTTTGGGGAGGATGGCACTATGCAAGGTCTGCTGGAGCTTGCCGGCTTGCCGTTTGTCGGCGCAGGCGTCTTGGGCTCCGCGATTGGCATGGACAAGGATATCGCCAAGAAATTGATGCAGGTGGCCGGAATCCCAGTAGTGCCGTGGATCGCGGTGCAACGCGCGGACTGGGAACGCCAGCCCAAAGAAATTCGTCGCGCCATCGAGAAAAAATTTAAATATCCGGTTTTTGTGAAGCCGGCGACGCTGGGCTCCTCGGTGGGCATGACCAAGGTGCATTCTCGCGCGGAGCTGGGCCCCGCGCTGGATCTGGCCGCGGAATTCGCGATGAAAATCATGGTCGAGCGCGCGGTAAGCGCTCGCGAAATCGAAGTTTCGGTTCTCGGCAATCACGACCCGCGCGCATCCATTCCCGGCGAGATCGTGCCGCATCGCGAGTTTTACGATTACGCGGCCAAATACTTGGAAGAAGGCACGCAGCTGCTCATTCCCGCAAAGCTCAAAAAGCCGGAAATCAAGAAAGTGCAGTCCATGGCGATAACATCATTTCGCGCCTTGGAATTGAGCGGCATGGCGCGGGTGGACTTTTTTATCGAAAAGCGCGGCGGAAAAATCTTCTTGAACGAAGTGAACACCATTCCCGGTTTCACGTCCATCAGCATGTACCCAAAATTATGGGAAGCGAATGGCATTCCCTTCCGCGAACTCATCAGCCAATTGATCGATCTGGCGCTGGAGCAGCATCGCGAAAAAGCGCGCACCAAATATCAGATCGAACTACCGGAAGGCGCCAGCGGCGCACTCAGCGGATAAAAAGATGGGTGCCGCGCACCACGTGTTCGTTTGGGATTTTGGACAACTTCCAGGACTACATTTCCAAGTTTAGTGCTACAGAATTTTTTGCCCCAATCCGGACAAAATCAATTCCACACCGAGTAGTGCGGTGCGATTGTGCTCGTCAATCACCGGATTAATTTCCACCACTTCCATGGACGCCATCGCGTCGCTGTCCGCAATCATTTCCATGGCCAGGTGCGCTTCGCGATAGGTTACGCCTCCGCGCACTGGTGTGCCCACACCCGGCGCATCGGATGGATCGACAAAATCCATATCCAGGCTGACAGAAATCCCATCGGTATCATCCGTCGCGTACTTGAGAGCATCGGCCATCACTTCGCGCATGCCGCGCTCATCGATATCGCGCATGGTGAATACCCGCACGCCGGACTTTTTGACCAGGCGCCGCTCCTGAAGGTCCAGGTCGCGCACGCCAACGAGAACAATGTTTTGTGGCTCCACTTTCGGTTTGAAACCAAGAAGATCAACCAACTCCGGTGCACCGTAACCCATCACCGCGGCCAGCGGCATTCCATGCACGTTGCCCGACGGTGATGATTCCGGCGTGTTCATGTCCCCATGTGCATCAAGCCAGATGTACCCAATTTGTTTTTTTTCTTTGCGGAAATGCGCGGCCACACCAGTGACGGCGCCTGCCGCAATGGAGTGATCACCGCCAAGAATCAGGGGCACGAAATCTTCTTCCAGGCATTTTTGAACAATTTCGGCCAGGTCTTTGCAGGTTTCGGCGATTTCCGCCATGTACTTGGCGCGCTTTTCACCGACGGGCATTTCTTCTGGTTGCTTGACGGGAATGTTGCCGATGTCTTCGACCTGATGACCAAGTTGTTTCAGGCGTGCCTGCAATCCTGCGACACGTAAAGCCGATGGCCCCATGTCGACGCCGCGGCGGCTCTGCCCCAGGTCCATGGGCACACCGATAATTCTGACTTTTTGCCCCATTATAGTGTTCTTTCTTTCGCGGATATTAAGGATATACCCGGTAAATCATGCGCGGAAAGGGTATCACTTCCCGGATGTGTTCCGTGCCGCAAATCCACGCCACAGTTCGCTCCAGGCCAAGGCCAAATCCCGCATGCGGCACGCTGCCATAGCGGCGCAGATCGAGATACCACTGAAACGGTTCTTCCGGCAGGTTGTATTCGCGGAGGCGCTTCACCAACAAATCGTAGTCGTGAATGCGCTGGCTGCCACCGATAATTTCGCCGTAGCCCTCGGGAGCCAGCATGTCAAACGCGAGCGCAAGATCGGGACGCTGCGAGTCCGGCTGCATGTAAAAAGCTTTAATGGACGCCGGATAGCGATGAACCATCACGGGCCGGTCGAATTCGTTGGAGACGATAGTCTCTTCATCGCCGCCAATGTCATCGCCGAATTTGGTGGGATTATTATGTTTATTGAGAATGGCGATGGCTTCTTCGTAGCTGATACGCGGAAAAGGCGGCTTCACGTTTTCCAGTTTTTTTGTGTCGCGCTTCAGCATTTCCAGTTCGCGTGATTTGTTCTTAAGCACCGATTGCACCACGGCGCTCACCAGTCCTTCGGCGAGGTTCATCATGTCGCCGAGTTCCGCATAGGCGGCTTCCGGCTCGAGCATCCAGAACTCGGTCAGGTGGCGCCTGGTCTTCGATTTCTCCGCGCGAAACGTAGGGCCGAAGGTATACACCTTGCCAAGCGCCATGGCGGTCGCTTCGATATAAAGCTGGCCACTCTGCGTAAGATACGCTTTCTGGTCATCAATATAATTCACTTCAAAGAGTGTGGACGTGCCTTCGCAGGCCGCCGGCGTAAACATCGGAGCGTCAGTGAGGATGTAGTCCTGGCTATCCATATAATTTCGCGCGGCGCGAATGGCTTCCGCGCGAATACGCAGAATGCTGGCTTGCCGCGGTGTGCGAATCCACAGATGGCGATGATCGAGAAGAAAATCGACGCCGTGCTCCTTGAGTTGAATTGGATACGGCTGCGCTTCCGAAACTTTCTGAAGCACCTGAATTTTTGAAATGCCTATTTCAAATCCGCCCGGAGCGCGCTGCTCGGCGCGGATTTTCCCGGTGACAATAACGCTGGATTCCTGCGTGAGACCTTTCAATGCTTCAAACGCTTCAGGATTTTCCTTCAGCGCGCACACGCCCTGGATAATTCCAGTACCGTCGCGAAAAATGGGAAACATCAGCTTGCCGGATTCGCGCAAATTGTAGAGCCAGCCGCGTATGGTGACTTCCTGGCCGTCGTACTTACCGGCTTCTTCGATGGAAATAATGGGCATTCGTTGATTTTCCTGAGTTCGCAAATCGTTGCGGCCGATCCAAGCGGGAACGCAGGCAGGACCGAATCCAAGCAGAATGTTTGCTTACAAGTATTTTAGCAGTGGCGGCTTCAAAAGTTGAAAAGTCGACATGCTTGGGCAACTAGCCCCATTCTTTTTCAAATTTGTCCATTGCTTCACGCGCGGATTCCAACAACTGGATTGCGGCGGGCGCGTCGTGGCCGGTTTTTTCTTTTAATTCGAGCACCATGGGAAGGCTGTCCCCCTCGGGACTACTCTTGAGCAACTTGATGGCGGAGGGCCACTCGATCGTGCCGGCATAGGGCGGAAGATGCTCGTCTTTTTCGCCGTGATTGTCGTGCAAGTGCATACTGGCGACGAGATCGCGCATGGGCTCGAAGCATTTTTCGATGCGTTCTTCCGCCGGTCCATCGCAAAGATGTGCGTGGCCGATGTCAAAATTGAAGCGCAAGCCAGACAACCGCGTCTCATCCACAAAAATACGTAGGTAGGTGGGATCGCCCATTTCGCTGGGAGTATTTTCGATGCACAAAGTCACGCCACAATGGTGGGCGTGAAGAACGAGATGCTCAAGAGTACTGAACGCGGCGTCGCGTTTACGCGGGTCCGCGGTTTCCCGTGAGCCGCCCATGTGCAGGATCATGCGCGAATACGGCAAATCTTCAGCCACATCGATGGCGCGTTTCAGTTCATCCATCGCTTCGATGCGGCGTACGCGCTCTACTTCGCAGATGGAAAGCGGCGTGCCGCCTTCACGCGTTGCACTGAGATCGCGACTGTTCGGTGCGTGCAGGGATTCGAGAGTAAGTTTGTGGGCCTTGAGCGCTTCACCCATGGCCTGGATTTGCGCGCGCGAAGTGTAATCGAAATGACTGCGCGAACAAAAGAGTTCCACGCCTTCAAAGCCGGCGTTTGCGATCTGTCCCAGAAGCTCAGGCGTTACTTTGCGAGATATAAACGGATAAGACGAGAGGAGTCTGTGCATAGGCTGTCTTGAGGATTATATTCCTAGAGAATGCATGACGTTTTTAAGAGTTGGCATCGTTGACGCGAGAATCACAAGAGTGGTTGGCAGAATATTTACTTTCGGCGCCAAAGTTAGCAGCCCCCAAGGTCAGTAGCCAATGGCCGAGCCGCGATCCCGAGGATCGGCCGCCCCAAGGCGGTCGCCGGTCTGCGGGTCAATGCCGATGGCATTTACAAGACCGATGTGACCCTTACGTTTGGTGGCGTAGCCATTGGCGTTGAGGGCCTGCTCGAATGAAGGCGAAAATTCCTTCTCCATTTCAACTTCGTCCGGCAGCCATTGATGATGGAAACGAGGGGCGTTGATCGCCGCTTGAGCGTCCATGCCCAGACGCATCCAGTTGATGACGCTCAATAGCGTGGCCGAAATTATCGTGGGGCCTCCTGGGGAGCCGGTAACAAAACTCAATTTACCGTCGCGCAACAAAACCGTTGGAGTCATGGAGCTGAGCGGGCGGTGGTTGGGCGCAATGGCGTTAGCATCGGATTGCATCAACTCGAAAAGCGCATTGGGCACGCCAGGCTGAGTGGTGAAGTCATCCATTTCATCATTGAGCAAAAATCCAGCGGAGCAGGTGGCGTGCGACCCGTAACTATCATTCAGGGTATAGGTGCTGGCGACGGCGTTCCCCCCGGCGTCCACTACGGAGAAGTGCGTTGTGTGAGGACCTTCGCCGATGCTTACGACCGTGTTGGGCGCGATGGATTGACCGGCTGAAACTCCGCAGGCGTGTGGCGTGCCGGCTTTGATTTCCTTGCTTGAAGATGCGCGCTGAGGATCGATGGTAGCGAACCGTTCCCTGCCATAACAGTCGCTGACGAGACCGGCGACAGGGACATCTGCGTAATCAGGGTCTGCTAAATAAGCAGCACGATCCGCGAATACGCGGCGCATGGCTTCCACCACCATGCGCACGCTTGGCAAATCGTCCCAACCTTTCAGCTGCGCTTGGCGGAGGATGTTAAGGGCTTCAATGATGGCGACGCCGCCGGAACTGGGAGGCGGCGAGGTGAGAACGTCCCAGCGGTGACCTTGGATCTGATATTGAGCACGGAGAACTTCGCGAATCTTCGGCCGATAATTCGCTAAGTCCTCGGCGGTGATGATGCCGCCGTTGCTTTGCATGTCGGCCAGGAGCGTGTGTGCAGTTTTGCCGCGATAAAAATCGGCCGCGCCGTTTTTGGCGATGCGTTCAAGAGTGGCGGCAAGTTCCGGCTGGCGAAAGATGTCACCGACTTTGTATGCCTGATTCTGGTTTCCAGCATTGGTGAGAAAGATGCGTTTGCTGACGGAGAATTTTTCCAGGCCGGATTTTTCTTCGTCGAATTCGCGGACGAGTTTTTCATTGATGGGAAAGCCATCCTTAGCCAAGCGAATGGCGGGAGCTATTACTTGGGCAAGCTTCATGGTGCCGTGAGTTCTCAGGGCCAATTCCAGGCCCGCTACAGTGCCCGGAACGGCGACCGAGCGGTAACCAAGCGTGCTGGCGTTGGGAATGAGCTTGCCATTCTGGATGTACATGTCGCGCGTGGCTTTGGCGGGGGCGACTTCGCGATAGTCGAAGAAATTTGTTTTGCCATCGGCGAGACGCACAAGCATAAATCCGCCGCCACCAATGTTGCCAGCGGCGGGCTCGACGACAGCAAGCGCGAAGGCTACCGCCACGGCGGCATCCACTGCATTGCCGCCCTGCTTCAGAATTGCGACACCGGCCTGCGAGCCGAGCTCTTCGTCGGTGACGACCATGGCGTGCGAGTCGCGCACCGCTTGCCGCGGCCAGGTGTCCAAAGTATTGGCGTGTTTCGCAGAGTGGTTATGGAGTTCGGCAGCGGTCTGCGCAGGGCTGCGAGAGGCCTGGAGCAGCAGAAGAAATATCAGCAGAAGAGTGCGACGAAAAACAACCTTGGTTTTTCTGGAGTCAACAAACTGAGCGGCGCGATGGGCAATACCAACATCCCCGCGCGTAAATTCGGCGTTCGGGGTACCCGGTGCTCGGCGTCGAGAAACGGGCAGCTGTCGTGTCGGCATTTATGCTTCGCTGAGGAATTCGACGGATGCGGGGCCAGGGAGCAGGCCGGCGGCGGTGCCGCGATTGATCAACTCGGTGACGGCTTGCCTGCCGCGATCGCCGTACCCGAGGGTCCATCGGTTGACGTACATGGCGACAAATTTATCGGCAGTATCGGTTTCCATGTCGCGGGCGAATTGCATGGCGTAATTGAGGGCTTCCTCGCGATGTTCGAGGCCGTACTCCACGCTATCACGGATGGTACGCGCGATCTGGCGCCCCAGTTCAGGACCTAGCGCGCGACGAACGGCATTCCCGCCCAAGGGCAGCGGGAGGTTGGTCTTCTCATGCCACCAGACGCCCAGATCGATGACGCGATGCAGGCCAAGTTTTGGGAAAAGAAGCTGCCCTTCGTGAATAAGCAGTCCGGCGTCGACGGAATCCGCTTTTACGGCATCGATAATTTTGTCGAAGGGCATGACCACGGCTTCGAAATCCGGTTGAAAAAGTTTAAGCGTGAGATATGCGGTGGTTTTTAATCCCGGTACGGCGACGCGCTTGCCAGCGAGCTCTTCTTTGCGCAGCGGCTTGGAAGCTACGACGATGGGGCCGTAATTTTCGCCAAAACTGGCGCCGCAGTCGAGCAGGACGTATTTATCGCGAAGGGAGGGGTAGGCGGCGAAGCTGACCGCGGTGACGTCGTAGGTTTCCGTTAAAGCGGCTTCATTGAGAGTCTGAATGTCGGAAAGCACGTGGGTGTACTTGTAGCCGGGGGTGGAAAGCTTGTGAGTGGCCAGGGCGTAAAACATGAAGGCATCGTCGGAATCCGGCGAATGTGCAAGCTTAATTTCCATAGTTTGTTGATCGGCGCGAGGCGCTGGCTGGGTAGCAGGCATGGCGTGGTTACGTCCTTTTCATTTGGCGACGAACGACCCGGTGCTTCCGTCGCAGTCCCTAGCCGCAGCTAGGCGCCCTGTGGCGCTGATCAGGGGACCGGCGGGAGAGAACCTCTGGCGTGAACAGGAGCCTACGCGCCTGGTACCGGAGCGTTCCGCTGGCACAGCGTAGCACATCGGTGATGCGACAACAAATACCTTGAATAACCTAGACATAGGGGTTATTCGGACCGAACGGAATCGCGGGGTTCCCTGCAGGTGATCCGCACACTGTCGGCTGCTATTTTCTGCCGTCAGGCGGCATTTGCCACTGGGGAACAAAAAAGTCGCCGAGCAAATCCGTTTCAACATTTTGTGGAGTGCTAGCAGAGCTAGCCGCAAACGCGGCTGCATTTTTATCGCCGACCCGAGTGTAAGCTTTGCTCAGGAGTCGCCTGGCCTGCTCGTTATTCGGGCTAAGTCGCAGCGCTTCCTGAAGCTCGCTAATCGCGCCGTCGAGGCGGCCTAAACTCATTTCCGTTTTGCCCAAACTCAAGTGCGCTTCCGCGTTATTGGGATCCAGCTTCAGCGCATCTTGAAAAGCGGCGATGGCTTCCCCAGGTTTGCCCATACGATCGAATGCCAGGCCACGAAAGTAGTCGATCAGAAAGTTCGGCCCCAACTTTTGCTGCGCGAGGGTAAGCTCGGCGGACGCTTCCTCAGCGCGGCCTGTTCTCAAGAGAACTTGTGCCAATCCAACGTAGCCGGTAGGCAGGGGATCGCCCGCGGAGACCAAATCGCGAAAAACTTTTTCCGCTTCGGCGTAATGTCCAGCAGCGAGCTGGGCTGCTCCCAGCCGCAGATGCAAAGCGTAAGACTTTGGATTAGCGGCGAGTCCATCCTGAACTGCGGAAATCGCGTCCGAGTAGCGGCTCAACTCCATTGATTCGCGCGTCAAATTTAGCCAATTCTCTTCGGTGCCGGGGGCAAGAGTCGCGGCGTGGCGAAAAGCGTCGAGTGAGCGTTCATTTTGCTTCAAGTGCGCTGCTGCAATACCGAGGATGGTCCAGGCTTCGGCAGATTCATGTGCGTTCGCATCGCCGCGCTTCAGAGAGTGTTGATAAAAATCAGCCTGGGCGATAGCTTTGCTGTAATTTCCGGCAAGTAGGTAAGCGAGCGCCAAGTCGAATTGCCGCCAGAGATTTTCGGCAGTCGGCGGACTTTTACTCAATCGCTCGATGATCCCGATGGCCGAGCCATTCTCTCGAACGGCCAACAAAAGGGATGCCACATGAATGGATTGCCTGTCATCTAAAGGGATCGTTGTGAGCTGCTGAAGAATTTTGCGTGCCAGGTCTTTATTGCCCACAGCAATATTCGCGGTCGCCAATTGAATCGAGAAACTTGTATCGGGCGGCAACGGCACAGTGGATGATTTAAGTTCGCGGATAGCCGGGGCATAAAGCTGTTCATCAAGCAGGACTCGCCCGAGATAGTAATGAGCAAACCTATCGCTCGGAGAAAGTTGTACAGCGTGGGCCAGAGCTTCGCGCGCGGGCTCGAGTTCGTGTTCGTTCCATTTGAGAAACCCCAGATTGCGGTACGCGTCTTCCATTTGTGGATCAAGGCGAATCGCCTCGCGATACTCACTCACGGCCTCTTCGTTTTTTCCAAGGCGGACTAAGACAATTCCGCGAAAATTGCGGATGCGCGCATCTTCGGGATGTTTGCGTTTTGCTTCGGTGAGTTCTGCGAGCGCCTCCTCCATGCGATTTTCCTTAAGCGCTGCGAGGGCCTTTTGAAATGGATCTTCTTCCTGGCTCAGTCGCAGCAGTGCGGGCCTACCAATAGAATAGGCAATTAGAAGATCTGCATTGCCAACAAAAATTAAAATCGCGAGGTAGCCAGGGAAGATTCGAATTAGAAGGTGGAAGAATCGCTTCATTTAATTTTCGGTGGCGCTAGGGATCTTGAGTTGAATTAGTTATGGCCGCCAGCCGTTGCGTTTGCTTTTCCAACTTGCTGTGTGATTCGCGATTCAACGACGTCGACAATGCAAATTCACGGCTGGCATTCTCTTTCTGCCCCAAGGCCTGGTACGCTCTGGCAAGTTTGTAGTGCACCGAGCCATCGTGATCGGCAGTCACCGCGATTTTTAATTCTTCTTCAGCTTTCCGGTAATCGCCAAGCTCGGAATATGCGGTGCCCAAATCGCGATGTACATCGGGATTTCCAGCATCCGCAGCGAGCGCGCTAGTGAGATAAGGCAAAGCTTTCTCAGGTTGGTGCTCCAGCAAATAAGAATCCCCCAGATCAGTGAGCGCTCCAGCATGATGGGGATTGGACGCTAGTTCGGCCTCCAGTTCGATTCGCGCTTCCGGCACTTTCAGATCCTTCCAGAGCAGATGACCCAAGCTGTAGTGCAAGTTTGGCAACCCGGGTTTCAACAAAACCGCCGCGCGATATTCTTCTATCGCTTTGCCGTCGTCTCCTTTGGCGGCTTCAATGTCGCCCATCAGTTGATGCCAGCGATAGGAGTTCGGATCCGCCTGGTAAAGTTTCAGATATGCAGCGGTGGCCAATTTTTCGTAACAGCGCGCCCGCCAGTAAGAGGTTTCTAACGACTTGCTCTCCGACGGCGGCAGGCCATCGAGGGTGCCAAGAGCCGCTTCATACTCTCCGGCTTGCAGCAGAGCGTTCACGATATGCATGCGCACTTCCGCAGAAGTGCGTGCAGGCACGCCGGCCTGCGCGCACGATGCGATTTGGGAAAAGCGATCTTGCCTCAGCAGGCGATTCATATCGGCTTCCGAACAGCTCTGGCCGGCAGGTTGCGGCGCCCGCGAAACTGCCAGAGTGTCGTCGCCGGACACTTGAGAAGGATTGCCGCTTTGCGCGGTCAGAAATGCAAAAGCTATGCGCGCTGCCGGACTATTTTTATTTTGCAGCTCCGTCGCTAGGGATTCTATTTTTGCCATCACCGCGCTGGGCAGTTGCTCGCTGGAGGAATCGCCGAATCCGGTTTCGCGTAAACCGAGGATCCGTTCCACTTGCATCTCATCGATGCCGATTGCTTGAGTCCAATCGTTCAGCGCGGCGTCAATATTTTCCTGAATCAATTCAATTTCTCCGCGCCGCACCAGCGCGCGCAGACTTTGGGGACTGAGCTGCAATTCCTCGGCAAATTCTCGCGCGGCCTGGTTCACTTTTCCAGCGTGCAGCAATACTTCCCCGAGCTCCACATGAAGTCCTGTTTGGCGAGGCGCAGCCGCCAGAGCATTTTGGAAATGAATTACCGCGGATGGCCATTCATTGCTGGCCGCGTAACTTTCCGCAAGGAATTGTTCTTTTCGAAAAGACTCCGGGGCGACTTTTTCGATGCGCGCTACTTCTTGTTTTCCCAACCGTTCATACGCGTGCCCAAGCAGGTAGAGCAAATCCACGTCCTTGGGCTGCGACGACAGCGCTTGTCGCATGGTGGCCACTTCGGCATCGATGTCACCGGATATTTCCTGCGCCGTGGCAAGCCATAGCCAGATTTCCGGCTGATTCGGCGATCCTTTCAGCGCTGCTTTCAAATATGGAACGGCCTGGGGCCCTTCGCCCATTTTGCAGTAGTCGACACCGAGGAAAAAATTAGCGCCGGTCAGCGACGGTTTTAATTTCAGCGCACGGCGGAATTCCGTCATGGCTTCGGGATAACGATTCTGCAGTTGGTAAACCAAACCGAGATTCATATGCACTTCCGCGAATTCCGGCGCGAGCGCAATCACAGTTTTGTATTCCTTCTCGGCCGTCGCGTAATCCTTCTGACGTTGAGCTTGTTGGGCCGCGGCGAAGTGGGATTGAATCTCTGCGTCCGAAGCGGGCTTTTGCGTTGCGGTTTGCGCAGCAAGATTCAAAACTGCAGCGCCTAGCGAAGCGAGCGCGAGTGCTCCGGCCACGAGAAGCCGAAGCGCAAACCTAGGGGCGGAAACTGATAGAGGATGCATCACAAAACTCACGTCCAATCGAGATTTGTCCATTCTACTTGCGTAACGCTCGGCTAAAACGATGGTTTTTTAAAATTGATGGAAGCATTACGTCAGTCGCAACGTGAGGGAAATTGGCGGCCCAGGAATCGGCGCCCTAAGCGCTACTGAATGCGACGTACGGCAACGAGAGTCGTGGAATTTGGCGCTCCGGATACGGTGCGGGACCGGATCAAGGCTTCAAACCAGATATTTTGCGAAGCTCCCTGAGCGGCGGAAATTCCCAGAGCGCTCATCAGCTGGCGCCGATTTTCTTCATCGGCAAGAAAACGGCCCGCAGCTTCTGTGCCTTCCTGCTGCAGTCCCTGCAGAGCCAAGACGCTGCCGTCGTGGGTGGCATTGGGAAGCAACGAAATCGTCGCGTAGTCTTCCCCTTGTGTTCCGGTCCATCGCAGCCCTTCGTATTCCGGCTGTTCCCCGGGCAAAGGATTTTTGTTGACGAACACTTTGACACTCTTGCCGACGACAGATTCGCTCTCGCGGAAATTCAGCTTGTCCTGCAGCAACGCTACCCAGGGATTCGAAGCAGGGCTTCCAATGAAAATGTAGTTGTTGTGATCGAGATCGCGCATACGCAGATCTCGCGGATAGCGCACGGAGACCTGCGATTGCAGCGGTCCAGCCATCTTGTAGAGCGAAACAACATCGGCAACATCCGCGAAGGAGGTCAACGTGGAGTTCGAAATGTATTCGCTCAGCCGCGAATCGGCCGGCCCGTCTTTGGCGGCACTTGCGCTGTGAAGAAAATCGCGGCGAAGGTATTGCTCCAGCGAGCCTGACTGGCTCGCCAGGATGCGGGACATACCGTAATTACTGTCGGCAACCACAATGATCGTTTGATGTCGCGCGTCGAACAGTTGAGAAAACGGCCACGGCTCAGCAGCGGCGGCCACCGCCGTGCTCGCCAGTCCGCCGCTTGTCGCGGTCCGGTAAGCCAGGACGACGCACAAAACCGCCAGCGCCGCGCAAATGGCCCACGGCACCATCGCTCGTCCAGGCCAGGACTCCACCGCAATTACCTTTGGTGTGAGGTCGACCGGCGGTGGAGGTATCGTTTTAGGAACTCTTCGGAAAGCTGGGGCGTAAGCACCCTTGGGTATCTCAAGTATTAACGACTCGTCGCGGCCATCTTCATTGAAATACTCGTGCAGCTTAAGCCGCAGTTGCCTGGCGTGCACCCGCACCGAGCTGTCTTCCAGAGGACTGTAATCCGACGGTTTGTGGAATAGTGCGTTGCCAATGTGTTGCTCGGTTAGTTCGTGGGCATGGCCGCGAATGGTCTGTTCCGTGACATATTGCAGCAAATCGCGCAAGCGCGTGCCCTTTTGAAAGGGCGGGCTGGAGATGATCCGCTGAACGAGCTGCCAACGCTCGTCGGTAAGAAGGTCGTTGGCGCTTAACGGTGGGGCAACGGTAGTTTGCGGGGAAGCCATCTGTCGATGCATTCAATTAAGGAATTGAATGCATGAATACTAACACACGCGCCCCTCAAGTCAAGCACCTAACCCTTTGTCTTACAGTACTTTTGAGGTACTTAACGCATTTTAATCTTACTTGGATTTCGGTGAATCACCACGTTTTCACGTGTGAGGCCCTTTCGTCCCGGCGCATACTATCGCCTATCTTCAAAAGCAAAAATCGACCCACTAATCCCATCCATTTCATAAAGGAAGCCTACAGATCATGGCCGACCAAACGTTTTCGCGACGCCTTTTCATCCAGAAGTCGCTGAAGGGCGGCTTGGCCGTCAGCCTTACTTCGGCTTCTGGATTTGCGGCCGCTGGGCCGACGGCCGCTTCAACCGGTATCGCTGGACTCTCGCTTTCTGTCACGGGCGATGCCAAACAAGGCTTTTATGTCACGGTTCTCCATAATGGCCGGGCCATCGCGCAACATGACAAAGACGGTGAATTCTCCGCATATTTTCAGAACGAAGAACGGAGCGTGGAAGAGCGCGTCACCTCCTGGAAGGCCACCTCGTGGACCGGGGATGCCACGCACGTCACGCTTCGCGGCAAATGTAAGCTACAGAATTTAAATTCGACGATATATGCGCAGGTGGACTACGCAGTGGTAACGCCCCACGTGGTTCGAAAGAAAATCCGGCTGCAGCAGGCCGACATGTTTATGCTGCACTACCAATTGAGTAACCGATTGGAGGCTACTGAGGAGCCCGCCAAATTCTGGAGCTTTGATCAATTGGATTGGCAGGGAGAACCTTCCCGCGAATATTTTCCGGCGGCCGGATTCCGCACGAAGAATGGATTATGCGTCGGCCTGCTGACCGACTCCGGGTATCGCAACCAATGGACGCGAATCATTCGACGAGACGGCCGGCCTGTTAAACCTGCGCCGGCGCGCATTCCCGACGCACATCTATATTCTGCAGCGCGCCGTGAACAGCGCAATCAGGGCGATTTTTTTATTCAGCAAACGTTTGGAGAACTGTTGGAGCAGCTTCCTGGAGATGTGCACGTCCAGACCATCGCGCTGCCCGAGATTTCTTCCTGGAAAAAACATGGCAATGTTGTTTTAGAAACCGTTGGCGGCGTAGCTGCATTGTCCACCAAGAATTTGGAGAATGGTTTACTTATTCCGTTCACCGCGGGAAGTCCGGAACTTTACTCGCTCCATGTGCCATATCGTTCGCCGGTGCCGGTAGCGATTGCACTTTGGAATGTAGACGAGCAATTGCACCAGCTTACCGACATCACGTTGTACAACGATGAACTCCCTCCGTCACCGGACGCCTGGAATGATTTTAAAACTACAGTCTTCCTTCCGGGCTTGCGGGGAAATCGTTGCGCCCTGTTCATTTCCGTTGCGCCATCGGAGCAAGGCAAAACGGCAGATGCGCCAGGAACTTTGGCAAAAATCGAAATTCGGGATTTACGGATTGGACGCGTCGCCACTCGCAGCCAACCTTATCACCGGCTGGAAATGGGGCAGGCCAGCGAAAAAACAGTTTTCATTTTTGCCGACGACAAAATTCAAGACAGCATTCGAGGCCATCGGCTGGCGAGCCAGATTTATCTGGCAGACGGTCTGGGCTTCAAAGGTGGAGACACCGAAAAGGTCGTTTACGCGGACCTGATGATGCTCTGCTGGATTGCCAGCCCAGAAAGCTTTCGTCCGATCCTCGCGCCGAGCATTTGGTATTCGGCTGCCGGGGAAATGTATATGCGCGACAGTTTTTTTGCGCTGAATGGCGTTCATAATCGCGAATTGAATGAGGGCGTGTTTGACGTATGGTCGGAAAATCAGGGAGAGGACGGCGCTATCAACACATTGGTGGAACCAAACCTGGCGAACGTAGAGCGCAAATCCAACGATTCCACTCCTCTGTGGTTAATGTGGGCGTTGCTGAATAAGCGGCGCTTCGGCACGAAGTTGCCCGCCGAAAAATTGTGTAAAGCCGCGGAGTATTGCCTGAAAACATATGACACACGCGGTGACGGGCTTTGTTGGGCGCAGTTCGTGATGGGACAGCTGGACGTCATCCGCTATCCAGAAGGAACCTCGGTAATCTGCGAAAACCAGGGAATATTGGCGGTCACTTTGCGGGTGATCAAGGAGCTTCAAATTCCGGGTGTAAGCGAAACGATTCAAGATTCACATCTCGCGCGCGCAGAAGAGCTCTACCGCAGCTATTACGATCCCGCCAAAAAGTTTCTTCGCCCCGCTCGCAACATTGAGGACGCCATTGGCTTTGCCGAAATCTTCCCCGAGTATCTTTCTCTTTGGCTCTTCAACCGCAAACTTCTCACCGATGAGATGGTAGTCAATCATCTCGATCGCATACCGGTGATGATGCCTCGCGCGGAGTGTCCGTTTCCCCGAGCCAAAGGCACCGTGCGTCCAATTCTGATTGGACTCCGCGACCCCGATAAGAACGGTAAGCGCTGGAGCTATTTCGACGAAAAATGGCATCCCATGATCAGCGATTCCTTCGCCACAACCTATGCTAACCACAGCGCCGACGGAATTTATTACAACGGAGGGTCCTGGATGCGTATCGAGATTTGCGGATACGTTGCGGGCATGCTTCATGGATGGAGCCCGGCGAAAGAAGCCATCGCAAATCGCCTGTGGGCGGAGTTGAACATCGCTCCGGAATTCCCGATGAGCCAGGAATATATCGCTACAGATCCAGCGAACCCCTACTACGGTTACCACCGAGTTTTCGCGTGGAATTCATTTGTGCTGCAGGCGCTTGAACTCGCAGGGTTGCGAACGGCGGGCATGGACCCCGATAATTCCTAAAAAATTCGCTAAGACCAGTCCGGAATCAGGCATGTAACGTACCAGAATGGGTCAGCTGCATTTCTTAGTGATCTAATCAACTATCGGTTAAGCGGTTTGGTTTCAAACTGATTCGCGGGTTGCGGCGCGCGTTTTCTGTGAATCACAATGATTTCACGTGTGAGACCCTTGCCTTTATCCACAGACGGGTCGAGTATGCATGCAACAAGCGTCCTAGTATAAAACCACTAGGAACGGCAGGCATATTTTGGGGTGCTCGGTTCTGGGTCATTTACTCCGCGACTTCTGCGTCCGCGTTCACCAGAGTTAAATCACGACAGAACCAGCCAAGGGGAATCCATTGAAGATACTTTTGTGCACGCTCGCGTTTTTCTTACTCTTTCCGGCCGCAAGCCTTCGAGCTCAAACTACAAATGGCAGCATTCAGGGCACGGTAACTGACCCCAGCGGCGCGCCCGTCGGCGGCGTCAATGTAACGGGCCGCAATCTGGACACTAGTCTCAGTGTCGCCACAGTGACCAGCGACGCGGGCCTCTATTCCCTCGCCAACCTGCCCCCCGGCCGGTACTCGGTCACGGTTGAAGGGCCGAACATGAAAAATTATGTGCGCGAGGGCGTAACCGTGCAGACTGGCAGCACGGTTTCTCTCGATATCCAAATGCAACTTGGAGGAGTCTCGGAAAACGTGACGGTTTCGGCGGACGCCAGCCAGCTCGAAACGGCTACTTCCGATATCGGAGCAACCGTTCAGCAAGTCCTGGTGGAGAATTTGCCACTGGAAGTTTCTGGCACGGTGCGCAATCCCGTACAGTTCATTACCTTAATTCCGGGATTCGTCGGAAATGTGGGGAACAATCCAGGCAGCAACTCTACCGATGACTTCAAGGTCGACGGAGGCCAGGAAAACAGCACCGACGTGCTCGTCGACGGCGTTTCCATTTCCCTGGTTTCGCCCAATACCCAATGGAATAAGGGCATTTCCACGGAAGGCGTGCAGGAGTTCAAGGTTCTTCAAAGCAATTTCTCTCCCGAATACGGCGAATCAGGCGATGGAATCGTGAGTCTGACGATGAAATCGGGCACCAATGATCTGCATTTTTCCGTTTACGATTTCTACCGCAATCGCGCGCTCGATGCCAACAGTTGGGTCAACAACACCGCTGGTCAAAAGAAGTCGGTCAATACTCAGAACGACTTCGGAGCAACATTCGGCGGTCCTATTCGAATTCCGCACATCTACAATGGCCGTGACAAAACTTTCTTCTTCGTGGACTACGAGGGTTTTCGCTTTCGAACCGGCGGCACTTCACTGCAAAGCGTTCCTAACGAAGCCTTTCGGGCGGGGGATTTTTCCGCCTTGCTTCCAGGCACGCAACTTTACGATCCGGTTACGCATGCTCCGATCCCCGGAAACATTCTAACCAACGATCCTAATTTCACGCCCAGCAAGGTGGTGGGCAACATCCTCGCGCTCTTGCCAAAAACGAACGGCGGGCTGACC
>Ga0307479_10002023_pt1 | contig 18466 bp, 17 predicted proteins | sample atmos_gasesECM4C_FD_203743 | JGI IMG/M metagenome (GOLD analysis project Ga0307479, IMG submission 203743) | Hardwood forest soil microbial communities from Morgan-Monroe State Forest, Indiana, United States - atmos_gasesECM4C_515 | ecosystem: Environmental > Terrestrial > Soil > Temperate... | reverse complement strand
TGCGCCCCGAAGGACTTCGACGAAGCGACCGTGTCAGTCTCCGAATGCCCGTGGAGGCATCGTGGTTCGCAGCCGGAGGTGTGGCTGTGAAGCAGGCGGCGGAGACGCTGCTGGTGAGCCGCAATGGAGGCGTGCTGTGCCTGCCGGAGAAAGTGTTGCCGGGACAGGAGCTAACGCTGCGGCGGCAGAATGGCGGCGATTGGAAGATGGCGCGCGCGCGCGTGCTGGCTGAGTTCGATCGCGAGCCGGACGGATTTCTGTACGCGTTTGTAATTTTGGAGCCGCGCGAGGATTTCTGGGGTATCGACTTTCCTGCACCGCACATGGCCGAGGAGGCCCTGGCGCGCTTGCTGATGGAATGCAGCTTTTGCCAGCGGCGCGAAGTGGTCTACCTGAACGAACTGCAACTGAAATCGTTTGAGGTACGCAAGTGCGTGGCGAGGCTGTGCACGCATTGCGATGCGCCATCGATTTGGATCGAAGCGCAGTCGACCGCGAAACAGGACGGCGTGCCGAAGCCCGTTCCGGAAGAGCGCGTGAATCCGCATCGCAAGAAGAATCGCGTGAAGGCGCGGGTGCTGGCTTGCATCCGGCGGCGGGGCTTTCAAGAAGAAGTGGCGGTGTGCGAGGACTTGTCGAAGGGCGGGCTGAGTTTTCGCAGCCGGAATCAGTATGCGGAAGGCACGCGCGCGGAAGTCGCGGTGCCGTTCACACCAGGGGCAGGCGCGATTTTCGTGCCGATTCGCATTGTGTTTTCGCAGGCGCTGCCAGCGGTAGGACTCTACCGGCATGGCGCCGCGTATGTACGTCCCCCGATTGATGGGGCTTAGCGGACAAGTCGATCGCTCCCATCGGGTCGACACCTCGAAAGCGGCGGCCCGGCAAGGATCAGAGTAAACAAGACCGCCGCACTCCAAACAACAACTAGTCCAAGGCGGGTGTAGTTTCGCGCTCTTGACGGCGGCGATGCAGGTAATGCATCGCGATGTTGAGGTAGACCTCGCCGCAGGGCGTTTCGATGCAGATGACCATGGCTTCGGTGTCGGCATTGCCGGCGAGGCCCTGATCGTTCATGTGAATTTCCGGCGGAAAAACTTTGAAGCGGAAGCCTTGATCGTTCAGCAGCGTAACGGAATTTCCGATGACCATGTTGGCGAGCTCGCAGACGGTTTCGCGCGCGACCTGTTCGCTTTCGACGACTTCGGAGCCGGCTAGTTGGCTGGCCACCTTAAGGGCGACTTCTGGAGCCAAATCAAGAATTACGCGACCTTCGATTTCTCCTTTGATGATAATGAGCGCGGCAATTCCTTTGCGGCGATAGGTTTCCTCGTCCATGGCGAGGTCGACGATTTTCGTGGGCGCTTGCAGGGACTCTGCGAAAACGGCGTCGGCGGCGTTGATGAACGGCTGAATGAGTTCCATTCTCATGAGCGGTGCTCTCCCGCGAGCGCAACGGGCGCGCCGGCGGCGGTGGGATCGTCGCTCAGCACGTAACGCAGGATTTCGTACAGGACTTCGGGCTTGACCGGCTTTTGCACGAAGTGCTTCGCGCCCTTCTGCAGCGCGGCGAGAATATTTTCCTGGTACCCGACGGAGCTGACCATCACGATGCGCGCTTCCCCGTGCTGGCGGACGATGCGCTCGACTGCCTCGATGCCCTCCATCTGGGGCATGGTGATGTCCATGAGCACAACGTCCGGCTTGCTGCGGTTGTACTCCGCGATGGCCGTCAGCCCATCGCCGGCCTCTCCCGCCACCTCGCCGCCGAACATCTCGATCATCTTGATGAGATTTTTGCGGGCGAATACTGAATCGTCCACCACCAGGTAGCGGACCGGCCGACTGTCTTTCCGGAGCAGAGCGGCGAATTGTTGCATGGCCTTCTCCTTTTCCCATCGCACAGAACTAAGTGCGGTGGGAAGAAACGTGTGTCCTATCACTTTTCTCGTTCTTTTCAATCTTTTCGCGGCTATCGCCTTTTTCGGCGCGATCTCGTTCTGGAGCGCGGTCGCTGCCGCAATGGCCGACAAGGAACGCGCTCAAAGACTCGAGAGCGACAATTTTGTTGGCGTAGCCCTTTAGGATTGCGGCGCGCGGCATTCCGCTGACCACGCAGGTGTCTTCACTTTGCGCTACGGTCATGCCTCCAGCGGCTTTGATGGCGCCGAGGCCTTCCGCGCCGTCGTCGCCCATGCCCGTCATAATCACGCCCACTGAGGTCAGCCCGAACTGCTGTGCGACGGAGTGGAAAAGCACGTCGGCCGAGGGCCGGTGTCCATTGACCGGCGGACCGTCGGACAGCACGGCCATATCGCCGCGGGGCATGCGACGAACCATCATGTGCCGGTTGCCGGGGCAGATCAGTACACGACCGGCAAGCAGCAAGTCGCCGGAGCGCGCTTCCTGCACGTCAAGCGCGCAGCACTCATCCAGACGCTTGGCAAACATTTCCGTGAAGCCCTCAGCCATGTGCTGCACGATCAAAATGCTGGCGGAAAAGTCCGCGGGAATTTGTGACAGCACATATTGCAGCGCGTTCGGGCCGCCGGTGGAAATTCCGATAGCCACGACGCGGCTTGGTGGAAGCGTTGCGCGCGTGGGTTTCTTCGGCGCAGGCTCTGTTTCAACCTCCACAGTGGCGCGAATCTTGCCACCGGAGACGCGCTTAGCGACTTTGATTTTTTCGCTGAGCTCCACCGCGATGGCATCGAGATGACCCGCCGCGGCATCGCGAGGCTTGGCAACAAAGTCGATGGCGCCAAGCGCCAGGGCTTTGAACGTGGCGTATGCGCCTTCCTTGGAATGCGTGCTGAAGACGATCACCGGCATCGGTGCGCGGCGCATGATCAGGCGCAGTGCCTCAAGCCCATCCATGCGTGGCATTTCGAGGTCAAGCGTGACCACGTCCGGATGCAACTCTTCGATTTTCTTCAACGCGAACGCGCCGTCCATGGCCGTACCAACCACCTCGATCGACGAATCTCGTTCGAGGATGGTAGGAATAAGCTTCCGCATGAGCGCGGAATCATCGACAACCAAGACTCGAATGCGTTCGCTCATGCGATCGCTCCCAGAGGCGTTGCGCGAGAGAGGCGCGAGAGGACTGCGGGCACGTTGAGAATCAACACGACCGTGCCGTCGCCGAGGATGGAGGCGCCGCTGACAAGATCGCTGGAAATGATCTCGCTGGGAAGGGCCTTGATCACCAATTCTTCTTCGCCCACCAAGCTGTCGACCAAGAGCCCGAAGCGCTTTTCCGCAGCACCGATGACGATGACGAAATTGCGCTTTTTCTTTTGACTGTCTTGGGCAGCGACGGCGTGAATCTGGCTGAGGCTATTCAGGCGCACGAGCGTAAGGATTTGGTCGCGGAGGCGGAGAACTTCGCGCTGGTCGACGCGATGAATGTCGGCGTCGGTGATGCGTGTGATTTCGACAACCGAGGAGAGAGGAACCGCGAACAACCGGCCCGCGACACGGAACAGCAGGGTCTGGATGCTCGCGAGCGTCAACGGCACGCGCAACTGCATCGTAGTACCGCGGCCATTGACCGAGGAAACGTGAACTGTACCTTTCAGATTGTCGAGGACCGTGCGGACCACGTCCATCCCCACGCCGCGCCCGGAGATTTCGGTGACTTCCGCTGCGGTGCTGAAGCCGGGCTCGAAAATCAGGTTCATCACTTCGGAATCGGAGAGGCGCTGAATTTCCTCGGCTTTGACAATTCCCTTTTCTACGGCCTGCTTGCGGATTTCTGTGAGGTCGATGCCGCGCCCGTCATCGCGAACTTCGATCACTACTTGCGTGCCTTGGTGGTAAGCGTTGAGATACACCGTGCCGCGTGCGGGTTTTCCTGCGGCGATGCGCTCCTCAGCATCCTCCACGCCGTGGTCCACAGCATTGCGCACCACGTGCATCAGCGGCTCGGCCAGGGCGTCCAGGATGCCCTTGTCGAGATCCGTGTTCTGCCCGGAAAGTTCGAGCGCGACATCTTTGCCGCATCGCTTGGCGACGTCGCGAACCAAGCGCGGAAACCGGCGGAATAACTGCTCGACCGGCACCATGCGAATTTTCAGCACGCATTTGTGCAACTCATCGAGGACGCGCGATTGAAACGCCAACGCGTCGGACAGCTTGGCGCGAACGGGATCGCGGGCGTGGCGCTGGTCAAATTCCGTCAAGCTCCGATTCAGCATGGACTTCCCGATGATCAGCTCTCCGACCAGGTTCATGACGGCATCGATACGCGCGGCATCCACTCGCAGAGTGCTCTCGGCAACGGTGGCGGCGGCTGAGCTCAGCGCAGGCGACTTTTGCGATCCGGCGCTCGCGCCCATTTCACCAGCTTTGGACGCAAGATTCGCCGCTTGCTTTTCCAATAGGTCGCCGAGCAACTCGTGCTCCCCTGTTTCCATCGTGGCTGCGCGCTCGATCCGAAAATCAGACACGACCGAAGGGATGCGGCACCGCTGCGCGATGTGCTCCTGTGTCTGGTGGCTGGCCAGCGCCGCTTCGACAATCTCCAGCGTCTCGGTCGCGAAGCTATCCTCGGGACGCAGCGCGATGACCGTGCCGCAACTATGCAAGACGTTGCGAATCAACTGGAACGCCGCGGCGTGCATCAAGCTGGCGGGGTCCACGCGCAATGCAACGTTGTAAACAGTCTCGCCGCGATGGACCGCTTCGGAAATCATCAGCAGTTCGTATTCGCTCCACTGAAAGCGGGCGGCGATACCGCCGGCAGCCGGCGTCGTTGACGCGGGAGTTGCCGGACCATCGATCAAACTGCGGATCATAGTGCGCAGGGAGTCCGCCGGCGACGGCTCCGCGTTACGCTGATAGGCGGAGAGCATGGCGCCAAAATTGTCGGCAGCAACCAAGACGACGTTTGCCAGGCGCGAACCGGCGGTCTGCCCAATTTGCGGAGACAGTACGTCTTCCAGCTCATGAGCCAGCTCGCTCAATTTGTGAAACCCGCAAGCGGCGGAGTCGCCCTTCAGCGTATGGACCGCGCGCCGCACGCGGCGAATGACTCCTTCATCCGAGGGGTTGGCCTCGAGATCGAGCCCCGCTTCGTTGAGGGACTGCAGCAATTCATTGGCGCTCTCGAAGAAAAGGGCGCGCAGCTCCGAATTGCGATCTTCGGGAAGGCCGTTCACGGGTTGACCTCAAGCCGCTGGTACGCGGTGCCATTGTTTTCATGCACCATGCGAAACTTTTGCGTCAGCCCGAAGAGACTCTCCGCGTGTCCGACAAAAAGGTAGCCACCCGGATTCAAGCAATGCCAGAACTTCTCGATCAGCCGCTTCTGCTCGGCTTCATCGAAATAGATCATGACGTTGCGGCAAAGAATGATGTCATTGCGGCGCGGCAAGAATTCCGTTTTCAGATTGTGAAAGTCGAACTGCACCAGCTCTTTGAGCTGCGGTTTGACCGTATATTTCTCGGCTGATTTTTCGAAATAGCGAAGTCGACAGGTGTAATCCACGGGCTCCATCTGGATTTCGGTGTAAAGACCTTCCTGTCCGGCGCGCAGGCTGGCGTAACTGATGTCCGACGCCACGATTTCCAGCTTCCACGGCGGCGGAATCAGCGGCTTGGGAGACGGCATGTCAAACGGAAGAGGATTGCGCAGATAATAGTAAGCCAGCGCGTCACAGATCAGGATGGCGACCGAGTAGGCCTCTTGCCCCGAAGAGCAGCCCGCGCTCCATACACGCAGCGTCCAATCACGCCGCTCCTGCTTGCGATGCAGGATTTCCTCGAGAACGGTTTTCTGTAAGAGATCGAGCTGCGGCCGATTGCGAAAGAAGCTGGTTTCGTTGACCGTGAGATTCTCGAGCAGCAGGGCCAGCTCGTTTTTCCCTTCGCGGCTGGTCAGCAGGCGATAGTAGCTGTAAAAGGAATCGAGTTGGCAAGCCTTGAGCCTGCGCTGCAAACGATCCTTCAGGAAATGGGAGCGGCGCTCATCGAAAAACATGCCGCATTCCTGGTAAACAAGCGTCTGCAGGAGCTTGAGCTCCGCTTCGGTCAACTGAATCTGTGCGGTGAGCGTTCCCATGGGCACGTGCGCGGCACGCAAAGCAACCTCATCCGCATTGCAGCGGACCAAGCGTTACTTCGCAGCGCCTACGAGTTCCGCGGCCTCCTCAAATCGTTTGAACTCCGGGCGATGCAGAAGCTTGGCAATGTCGAGCAAGATGATTAAGCGGCCCTTGAGCTTGCCCACGCCGGTGACGTAGCTGGACTCGCCTTCCGAGAAAAGATTTCCCGGCGCTTCGATTTCCGAGGGCGCGATCTTCAAGACCTCCGAAGCAGCGTTGACGATCAAACCCACCAATTTATTTTCCAGCTCGACCACCAGAATGCGGTTCTTCTTGTCCGGCTGAATGTCCGATTGCCCGAAGCGCTTGCGCAGGTCCATCACGGGAATGATTTTTCCGCGCAGATTGATTACGCCTTCAACAGTTTCCGGAGCGCTGGGAACCGCAGTGATCTCCGGAACTCGGACGATCTCGCGCACTGAGCCGATGCGTACACCGAACGTCTCGTTTCCGATGCGAAAGCCGACGACTTGAAGGTCTTTTTCCATCGCTGCGTTCGGTTGCTACTGACGCGCCTCGGCGTACTCCGCTTCCCTCTCGCGATGCGAATTCCTCTTGCGGCGACCTTCCGCGGACTCACGACGCGGGCCGCCAGCCTCTGGAGTGTGTTGCTCCAGAACAAAGCGGTCCATGCTGTCCAGAAGGTTGCGCGAGAGCTTCAGCATCTGCTCGGCTGCGGCCGAAAGCTCAGTCGAACTGGAAGCGGATTGCTGCACCAGTTCGCGCATCTTGTCCATCGCGCGCACCACGGCTTGCGCGCCGGAAGCCTGTTCCTCGACCGCGGAATTGATCTCCTGTGTGATTTCGGTCAAGCGGCCGGTGGCCTTGGCAATTTGCGCGGAGCCCACGGATTGTTCGTTGGTGGCCGCGCCAATTTCCTGGGAGAATTTGTAAACCTCGGTGACCACGTTGGAAATCTTGTGCAGCGCGGAACCCAGGTCGTTGCCGAGAGTGAGCCCTTCCTCGACGATTCGCGTGCTGCGCTCCATGTTTTCGACCGCTTGACGCGCCTCGCGCTGGATGCTTTGGATCAGGTCGGCGATTTCCTTGGTGGATTGTGTGGATTTCTCAGCCAGCTTGCGAACTTCGTCAGCGACCACCGCAAAGCCGAGCCCATGCTCGCCGGCTCGGGCTGCTTCAATCGCAGCGTTCAACGCCAGAAGGTTGGTCTGTTCCGCAAGGTCGTCGATGACTTCAATAATTTTCCCGATGTCGTCGGCGCGGTGGCCTAAAACGTTGATGATCTCGGCCGAAGACTGAATCGCGTGATTCGTACGATTCAGGCCGTCAGTGGCCTTCTCCATGGTCGAGATACCATTGACCACCTCTTCGCGTGATCGATTGGCGATGTCCAGCAAAACTTTGGCAGTATCCGCAACGCGGTTGATGGAAGTAACCATCTGATCGATGGAAGCGGAAGTCTCCGCGACGCTGGAAGACTGCACTTGCGTATTCTTGACCACGTTCTGCACGTTGATGCTCATCTCGTGCATGGTGCTGGTAACTTCTTCAATCGCGGAGGACGCCTGCACGCTCACTTTGGCCGACTCATCGGCGGCTCCGGCGACTTGACTGGATCCTGCGGAAACCTGGCTGGCGGACTCGCGTGTGGTGCGCACCAGTTCCTGAAGACCGTGGGACATGCGGAGGAACGCATTGCCCAGCGTGTCGCGCCGCGAACGCGGGACGACTTCCACGCTGAGGTCGCCTTCGGCGACGGCCATGGAAACGCCGGCCATTTCTTTCAAGTAGGCCACCATGTTGTTAAAGGTCGTGGCCAAGGCTCCGATTTCATCGTTGCGATGGATATCAATGTTCTGGTCGAGGTCACCGGAGTCGCCGATTTCGCGCGCGACGGTGATCAAGTGGGTCAACGGCTCGGTAATGGATTTTGCGGTGTAGAAGGCGACGAATAGCCCGGCCAAGACAGCGCCCAGCGTCCCTAGCGTGGTTAGCCCGGTGCTAAACGTGCTGGCGCGCGAAGCAGACTTGGTGGAGTCGTCGAGGGCCTTGGTAATGTCCACGTTGGATTGATCGAGAACGGCCGAAGATTTTGCCAGCCATGACGCAGGATCCTTTTGCAGATAAAAAATCTGGAGATCGGAGACGGTGGCATCCCCGGAATCCACTTGATGGCGTTTGGCAAGCAGGGGCTTGGCGAAATTGTCGGCCCAGGTTGCTTCCGTTCCTTCCACCTGAATCAGTGCGGTGCGCAGAGCATCGCTGCCGGCTTGCGACTCTCCGCGCTTCATGACGTCAGTCAATTCCTGAAGGCCGTGGGTGACTTTTTCCTCGTCACGAGGATCGCCGCTGAGCAAAAAATTGTTGAGGTTCAGGCGATTGAGCATGATTTGATAGCGCACGGCTTCAATCGCGCGCACGCTCTCCAGAGCGGTGGAGGCATCCTTGCGCGCCGAGCTTTCTTTGATTCCCGCTACGACGTTTACCAGCAGCAACGCTACCAGCACGCTCAGGATGGACCCGAATCCAACATAAAGTTTCTTGCCGATGGTCATTGCGAAAAACCTCCGCTTCCCTGCCAAACGCTCCATGGAACCAGCCGCTCCTGCCGTACTGTGCCGTTTCGAGGCCCCGCCTCAGTTGTTGCCGCCGAACTCAAATTCAATCACCTGCGTGGTTTCTTCCGGGGCCGCCACGAACTTCCATTCCTTCACAGCTTCGACGCAGGCCTGCACCAAGAGAGGATGGCCACCCAATGCGCGTGTGCTCTTCACTCGTCCGTCCGGAGTAATGATCACTTCGATCTTGACCCGGCCCGTTACGTTCATGCGTTTCGCGAGTTCGGGATAGGCGGGAGCAACCTTGGTCTTGACCTTGCGCTTGCCCTCTTCCAGCGCGGACTGCGACAGCGCGTACGTCCCCAAAACCGACAAAAGTGCCACGCCCACCAGCACTTTGCGAATCCAGCTGGGTCTCATTGACACTACCCCTCCTCTGAATGGGTTACCCCGGCAGTAGAGAAGGCACGTGGGTTGCCAGCGTCCTGCGGCTCGAGCGATCTCGCTGCCTGGCCGCGAATTTCCGGCCAAACGCAAGGCAACAGTGGAGTTAGAGATGTTCCAGCGATGCAGCGACCGCACTGCATGCCGCGCGAAGCGTCTCAGCGCCGAGGGATTGCAGTCGTATGGGTCTCACGCTGAGACGCGCTTCCCCCAAGTCCAACGGGTATGATGGTCGATTCAGCAACAGCCTGGCGACGCGTGATTGACTCAGATTGAGATAGCCCGGTAGCGTGGTAGGGCGTGGCCGTCGTCAAATTGAGACGCCCGCATACGTCTCAACCATAAATGCCTCGAGCTAAAACCATTCCGAAATCGCCGCGAGCCGCAGTGCCCCGCACCCCTACAGACGCAGAGTCTCACGCGCTGAACGGTCACGCTGAAGAATTGATGGAGCTCGCGGTGGACGCGGCGCAGTCGCGACACCTGCCGGGATTTCTGGAGCGATTTGCGGAGCGCGCGGCGCGCATGCTCTCCGCGGAGTGGTGCGCGGTCATGGTGTTTCGGGGGCGCGAGACGGATTCCTACCAAACGCTCACTGGCAGAGACCGACCCAATGCGGCGCAACACACGTCCTTGATCCGCAGCGCGCGCGAACTCAGCAAGGAAATTGAGGTGCGGCAACTGTCGGCGGAGGACGGGGAGATTGGCGAAGCGAAAAAAAACAACACGGCCGTTTTCGTACCGATAACTGCGAGCGACGCGGAGAGCCTGGGCGCGATCTGTTTGGTGTGTGGGAAAGAGAAGCTGGACGAGGCGGAGGAGCGGCTCTTGCGGGCACTAGCGAGTCACGCGGCGCTGACGCTCGAGAATTTCCGGCGATTTTCGCAATTGGAGCGCTCCAAACGCCAATGGGTGGAAGACATCGATGCCATTAGCGACTACATCGTAGTACACGACCGCTCCTGGCGCGTCGTACGCACGAACCGCTCGTTGGCATCGCACCTCGGTGTGCCGCCGGTAGCTCTGGTTGGCGAAGCTATGAGCAGCTTGCGGCAGATCGCGGAATCCGGCAGCGACCTTCCCTGCCCGTTTTGCCGGGACACGCAACAGGCACGGGAAGAATATGTAGTGGCCTCTCCGGAGCGGATCTTTCTGGTTTCGACATCGCGCACCCCGGGCGTTTCCGATGACGACACGCGCACGATCCACGTTTTGAAGGACATTACGGACCGCCGCGAAGCGGAGCGGCGCTACCGAGAGCTGTTTGACAGCATTCAGGAAGGCCTATTTTTCGCGACGCCCGACGGCCGATTTCTGGACGTCAACGACGCCATGGTGCGCATGCTCGGCTACGACGCGCGCGACGAATTGCTGCGCGCCGATGTCGGGCCGCATTTGTATCCGGCCCCGGCTGCTCGCGAGCGATTCTTGCAGGCCCTTGCGGAACGCGGCGTCTTGCGGAATTACGAGGAGACGCTGCGCCGCAAGGATGGCACGCTCCTGCACACCCTGCAGAACATCACGGCAGTGCGCGATTCGCGGGGAAATATCGCGCAGATTCGCGGGCTGATGCTGGATGTGACCGAGCAAAAAACGTTTCAGTCGCAGTTGCAGCGCGAGCGCGACTTCAACCAAAAAATCCTGAACACTACGCAGAGCATGATCCTCGTGCTGGATACCGCCGGTTTGATCAGTTACGCGAACCGCCGGTGTTTCGAGGCCGGCTACCGCGAAGACGAGCTGATCGGATATCGCCTTGTGGACTGGGTGGAGAGTTCGCACCGCGCGGATTTCGAGGCCGCCCTGGAAACCACGGCACACGGCCAGCAGGTGGAAAATCTGGAGTTGCGTGTGCGCCGCAGCGACGCCTCCATGGGGCATTTCTCCATCAGCTTGAGCCCCATGCGCGACGAGCAGAATGCTGTAAATAGCGTGGTGGTAGTGATGACCGACGTCACCGATGCGACACTGCTGCAAGCCAAGTTGGCGCACTCCGAAAAAATGGCGACCATCGGCCGGCTAGTTTCCGGCGTAGCCCACGAGGTGAACAATCCTCTCGCGGCGATTCTCGGCTTCACCGATTTACTCCTGGAAAATCCACAGATTCCCGACAACGCGCGCGAGGATTTGCAGATTATTCTGCAAGAAACGCAGCGGACGAAAGACATCGTGCAGGATTTGCTGAGTTTCGCCCGGCAGCGGCCGGTGCAGCGCGAACTGGTGCACGTGAACAGTGTGCTGCGGCAAACCATTAAGCTGCGCAGCTATGACTTTGCCAGCCACGGCGTGGAGGTGGTGGAGGAATTTGATGAGAAGCTATCCCCGGCGCTCGGTGATTCGCAGCAGTTGCAGCAGGTTTTCCTGAACATCCTCAACAACGCTTATGATGCCGTGCAAGAAGCCGGGCAGCGGGGACGCATCGTCATCCGCACGCGACAGCGCGGGGAATCCATCGAAGTGGGCGTCACGGACAACGGCACTGGCATCGCGGATCCGGAACACATCTTCGATCCGTTCTACACCACCAAGCAAGTTGGCAAAGGCACGGGGCTGGGCCTGAGCATTTGTTACGGCATCGTGCGTGCCCACGGCGGCGAAATTTTGTGCTGGAACAACTCCGAGCAGCCCGGCAGCACGTTTATCGTACGCGTTCCGGTAGCGAATGACGCCAGCGTGTCTGCTGCGCTGGCAAAAGAGGCTGGGCGATGAAGATACAGACGCCCGCGGGCCTCGCGCCCATCTTGCTCATCGAGGACGAACCATCGGTGACAGCTTTCCTGCGCGCGGCGCTCGAGCGCCACGGATACGTGGTCGCCAATGCGGCGTCCGGCGCCGAAGGCCTCAACATGTTGAGCGGTGGAACATACTCGGGCGTTATCTCCGACATTCGCATGCCCGGTGCCGTGAACGGGGCGGAAGTGCACGCATGGATTCAGAAGAATCGGCCGGAATTATGCGCGCGTATTATTCTCATCAGCGGAGACACCGCCAACAGCGAGACGCAGGCCTTTCTAGCGCAAAGCCGGGCACCCTGCATTGAAAAACCCTTCCGCGTGCAACAATTGATGACTATTGTGGAGAAAACCTTCGGGAAACCATGAGCGACGAACTGAAAACACGCTTACTGGTGGTGGATGACGAGCAAAGCATCCGCCGCTTGTGCATGACCATCGGCAATACCCTTGGTTTCGCTTGCGCTGAAGCAGAAAGCGCGGAAGCAGCCTTAGCGCTTCTGGACAGGGAAATACCCGACCTTGTCCTCACCGACCTCAAGCTTCCGGCCTTGAGCGGAGTTGAATTGCTCCGCCAAATCAAGACTCTCTTGCCGCGCACCGAAGTGGCCATCATGACCGGCCATGGCTCTATTGAATCCGCGGTCGACGCCATGAAGCTTGGCGCTTACGACTACATCGAAAAGCCATTTCGCGTCGAAAAAATGCGCCTGCTGCTGCAACGCATGGCGGAAAAGGTTCGCCTCGTCACCGAAAACGCATTTTTGCGCGAACGCGTGAGCACCGAGGAAAATCTAGACGGCATCATCGGCACCTCCACCAACATCCAGGACGTCTTGCGCATGATTTCCCGCCTAAAGGACACGCGCACTCCGGTCCTGATTTCGGGCGAGAGCGGAACCGGCAAGGAATTGGTGGCGCGCGCCATTCATTTTCGCGGGACGATGGCGCAGACGCCCTTTGTGGCTGTCGATTGTGGCTCCCTGGTTCCGACGCTGATGGAAAGTGAGCTCTTCGGCTACGAGAAAGGCGCATTCACCGGAGCCACGAAAACAAAATCCGGGCTCTTCCAAGCCGCGAATGGCGGCACCATCTTCCTCGACGAAATCGGCGAGCTGCCCCTCGAAATGCAAGCCAAGCTCCTCCGTGTTTTACAGGAAAAGGAAATTCGCCCCGTCGGCAGCAACGATCAGGTCGGCGTGGACGTGCGCGTCATTGCCGCAACCAACCGCGACCTGGAAGCCGCTTATCGCGATGGCACCTTCCGCAAGGATCTCTATTTCCGCTTGAACGTCGTCACCGTGCATCTTCCGGCGCTGCGTGATCGCCGTTCCGATATCCCCATGCTCGTGCATCATTTCCTGGATCGCTACGCGCCTGGCGCAAACCTCCAGGTAACCCCCGCGGCCATGAAGAGCCTGCTGCACTACGATTGGCCCGGCAACGTCCGGGAACTGGAGAACTGCGTCGCTCGTGCGGTCACCCTCGGCGATCATCAGATCATCGATGTAAACGATCTGCCGCCAGCGATCCGAACGGAACAACCCTCCGGGGCTCCTGCTTCTGTACAGGACGCCGCATCGCTTTCCACGACCGCGCTCGCCGAAATGGAGCGCATGACTATTCTCCGCGTGTTCGAGCAAGCCAACGGCGACAAAGCGCTGGCCGGCAAAATGCTGGGCATCAGCCGCGCCACCCTCTATCGCAAGCTGAAGCGCTACAACATTCCCGTCAAAGCCGGCACCTCGCCCGCCACTCCCGCGCAACAGCGCGCCGCCTCTCACTAGCGGCTGCCTGTCTCATCCCGGCCTCAGCGCAGGTCCACAAAGCGCGAGAGCTGAGACGCAATCGTTTCACGCTGAGACATCTGATTCGCCGGTAGCATTCGGGAAATGCGTAACCCCCATCCTTTCAACTGCTTCACCGCCCATCAGAGCAAGACCCTTTTGGTGTCCGACGTGCACTCCTCATCGCTGGGACACTGTCTTTCGCAGCGCTATGTGTGTGCAGGCCCTGCGAAACGGGTGAACCGCCAAGTCGGCAAGTCGAGAGGCCGCGTGAAACGTTCAACCGAAATTGCTGTCAGCGAGCTGGAACTAGGTTGCGCGGAACAGCTCGCGCGCTTTTTCCCGGGCGCCGCTGCGGTTCGCGTCCCGGTGCAGGTGACCGCCCTCCGCGGTGGAAGGGCCAGGCTCCGGGAAGCTACGGTTCTGGAATTTGGTGGTACGCAACACGCAATTTTTCTTTCAACCCTTCCGCTGGAGTTTGAAGACCGTGTACGGCTGGAACGCGATTCGCACGCAAGCGCAGTGGCTGATGCAACCGTCGTTGCCGTGCAATATCACGAGGGACGAAAGGCTGTGGCCGTTAAATTCACACAGGGATCGTGCGATTGGGTGATGCAGCCGTGAACAAGACTTCTACGACACTCAATCCCCCGTCAGCACGGCCCGAAGTCACACGCCAGGAACAATGGGCGGAACTTCGTTCTGTTTTCCCGATCTACCTGGCGCTGGCCAAGCAGTTGGAGATCGCCATTCCCTTTCCGCAAGAAGCGCGCAATTTGCCGGAAAAACCGCCTCTCGAACTCTTCAAGCAAGTACAAAATTGGCTGGAATCGCTCGATTCGCGCGTGCTCGTTCACCAATTGCGGCACCTTCTACAGCAAACCACGCTGAACGCCAGCGAGAGCGGCCTCCGCGCGCTGATTCAGCGGCACCTACGCAAACCGTCAAAAACAAACATCGACCGCGACAAAATTGACTTCCTACTCGTACAGTATTTTGCACTGTGCGCGCCCGCGAAAATCTATCACAGGCAAATCGAACTCGAAGACACCGCTGCGGTGATGAAGCCGGTCCTCGGCGAAACGGACACCGCTCCCCTTTCGTGGTGCGCAGCGTTAGAGAAAATGATCACCGCCTTGGGCGGGTTCCGCAGCCTGCGCGACATGCTGAAGACCAGTTTCATAGCCGAAGGCCGCAAAGTAAAGGAGGCCGCCGGTGGAATGTTTTACGACCCTTCGGCTCTCCTTGCATTCATTCGCTTCAACTTTTTGCTGCGCCGCACGCTGATCGAGCTGATGCACGCCGATCTCATTGCCATTCGCACCGGGTTGCAGCAGCTTGAAGGCGCTGGTGCGCGTACTCTCGATTGCCGCGCCTCGGGCCTCTCGGGCTCGGAGCCACTTGGCAAAATCAGGCAACTCGCTGACGAATGGAAACAGCCGTTCCAAAAGGAATACACGGAGCGGAGCGTCAATGAGACTTTTGACAAATTGCTGAATTTGCGCAGCGATGTGGAGAAATCGCTAGAGCAATTGACAGCGAAGTCCGCCGCCCGCGCCGCTTCGCGCGCTCCCACACCCACTGCCAAATCCGTAGCGCCGCCGACGAAAGCCCCGGCCAAGGTGGCTAAGCTGCCGGAGCTACCCGCGGAACCAGAACCTGATCCCGGCCTCGACTTTGAGAATTGTCTCGAGCAGATCTGGGAACAGCTCATTGCGACGCCTCCGACGCGCGGCCGCTCGATGACCACAGTGAAAATCGGCCGCGCGCGCATCCTGATGTCCTCGTGGGAAGTCACTGCGTTTGTCAGCGAGGACAGTCCGGCGGCCGACGATCTTCGCCGCGCGGTAGTGGCGCGCGCCATGCTCACCGCTGCGATCGAGGCTGCCAAGGAAACGGGTAACGCTACGGGACTTGATCGCGCCCTCTCTGTCGCTCGCGTGGAGGTTTCGCGCCTGCAAGAGCGCGTCGATGTAGCGAAGCAAGCCAAGGACGCAGAAGCAGCGGTGAACTTGGGCATCAGCACGAAGCGCTTGCTTTCCGCGCTGGATGAAGCGGAAAAGTTGTAACGAGAACTGCGGCGGAACGCGGTCGCCGAAAAAATCTTTCCGGGGAGCAGGCCACTTTTGCGAAGCGCAAGCGTACTGATCCTGACCGATGAAACTGATTTCGCGCGGCTGCTGACCGCATGCTGGCAAGCGGGAAAACACGCGCCGGGAATCACCGTGCTGGGCAGCGATCTCTGGAAAGATCATGAGGCGGTGCCACACGATCTCGTCGTGGTGGGGCCGCTGCGCGACGGCAAACTCTCCGAAATCCTGCATGCGCTTGAGCCGGCTACCGCCTTGATACTTTGCGCGCCCGCCGAATCCCGCGAACTCAACCACCTTCGCGGGAAATATCCGCGGCTGGTGCACGTGCCGTTGCGCGAGGATTGGACACAAACGCTCCTGCTCGTCGCCGGAGAGTCCTTGCGCCGCACGGAAGCTTTGCGCGTTGCGCGCCAAGCCGAGAGCAAGGCGGCGCGCAACGAACAATACGCTACACTCGGCCGCTACATGACGGACATGAAGCACAGCGTAAACAATGCGCTCACCTCGATGATTGGCAACGCGGAGCTGCTGCTGCTGGAACCAGGCCAGTTATCGAAGCAATCCCTGGCACAGATCAAAACCATTCACAGCATGGCGCTGCGCATCAATGAAATCATGCAGCGATTCTCATCCCTCGCCACAGAGATGAAGGACTCTGAGAATGCATCTCAAGCTGAGACGGAAGAGGCTCCAGCGGCCCCTTCCCGCCGCCGCTGACGCTGCATGGACACGCCGTAAGCCATTCATTCGACGGGCTATATATCAAATCGGCACGGCAGTGCTCACCACCGAGAGGCTGGCCGCTGACGTGCACCTCTGCTCTGCGGAGAACTCTCGGGAGAAGTCTGCCGTGCAGAAAAAGGTTCTGATCGTTGACGATTCGCCGGCGCAGGTGAAGCTGATTCAGGGGCTACTCGAACCTGAAGGCTACCCCTCTGTCGGCCTCAACGATCCCCGGCGCGTCGAGGAAACCATCACGGCCGAACGCCCCTGCATGATCTTGCTGGACGTAGTGATGCCAGAGCGCAACGGTTTTCAGATTTGCCGTGAGCTGAAGAGCAGCACGGAGTTCAATGCCATTCCGGTAATTCTGGTGACCTCAAAGGATACCGTCAGCGATCGCTATTGGGGCGAACAACAGGGCGCGGACGGTTATGTCACAAAGCCTTTCACGCGCGAGGAACTGCTGCGTGCGGTGCGCAGGTTTGCATGAGAGTGAAGAGAGAACAACGAACCGATGAATGAAGATTTTCATCTGACACCCCTGGCCGCCGACGCGGACTCCGCCGACCTCCTCGAGGCCCTGGGCCCGCTGGAAGACCGCCCGCCGGAATCGCAGTATTGCGTGTTCCGCAGCGGACGCGAACGCTTTTGCTTTCCGGTGCTCGACGTCGAAGAAGTTCTGGAATGGCCGCTACTGACCAAGGTGCCCCTCGCGCCCGCGTACTTGGTGGGAATTTTCAATCTGCGCGGCATCATCGTACCGCTGATCGACATCGCTATGACCGAAGGACGTAGGCCCGGGCTTCTGCCGAAGCACGTGGTCGTGGCTTCGCTGCGCGGCGAGGGCCAGCACGACGACGTGCGCATCGGAATCGCCTCCGATGAAGTTATCGGCACCTATAGCGTCACATCCGAGAATTTGTTGGAGCAAGCGCCGGAAAATGTGCCGCACTGCATCGGCATGCTGCGCCACGACGACCGGCTGGCTCTAGTGCTTGATTTGAGGAGATTGCTCGAGGTATTTCCGGGCCCCAGCATTTGATCGCGGCGGCAGCATCAACCCTCGGTGCGGCAACCGCCACAGACATTTGGAGGAAGGCATGAAATCGCGATTGAGTTCAACAATCTGGACGCTGGTCCTGATCAACGGAGTGGTGCTGTTCGGCGTGCTGTGGCTCGCGTACGGCGCCGGCCGCCAGTCAAACGGAGCGTCCATGCTGGATTTTGGGTCGCTACCCAGCGGCGCCAGTGGGTCGGTGCTGTTCGCTCTATTTCTGGTCCTGGGATCGATCTTCTTCCTGGCGTGGCGACTAAAAAGCACGTTCGTATCTCCGGTGCAGGAACTCGCGCAGTTCTCCGAGCGCTTTGCTGCTGGCGATTCCAAGGCACGCGCGGAGGTCAACTCTAACGACGAGCTTGGCTACATCGCTGAGAACTTGAATCGTGCCGTCGCGCGCGTCTCCAAGGCCGCCAGCAACCAGGAAGCCAGCGATCATCTCCAACGCAGCATCACCGAGTTGCTCACCGTCATCAATCAGGTCGCACGCGGCGATCTGACCCTGCGCGGGAAAGTCACCAACGACGCGCTTGGCAACGTCGCGGATTCCATCAACTACATGCTCGACAACTTCACCAAGGTTCTCGAGCGCGTCCGCAAGGCCGCCATGGAAGTCACTGCGTGCTCCAACAACATTCTTGTCGCTGCCGATGAGATGCAAGCCGGCGCGACGCAGCAGGACCAGGAAATCACCAATACTTCCAGCGCCGTCGAAGAGCTCACGGTTTCGATGAAACAAGTATCCAACAACGCCGAAGCCAGTGCCGAAGCTGCGCGCCGCGCGCTCGACGCCGCCGAACAGGGCAACCGCGCGGTGCGCGACACGCTCGAGGGCATGCAGCGCATTCGCGCTTCCGTGCAAGCCACCGCAAAGAAAATCAAGTCGCTCGGCGACCGCTCGTTGGAAATTTCGGAAATCATCAACGTCATCAACGACATCACCGAGCAGACCAACTTGCTGGCGCTGAACGCCGCCATCGAAGCAGCGCGCGCCGGAGAAGCGGGCC
>Ga0307479_10002022_pt1 | contig 18479 bp, 20 predicted proteins | sample atmos_gasesECM4C_FD_203743 | JGI IMG/M metagenome (GOLD analysis project Ga0307479, IMG submission 203743) | Hardwood forest soil microbial communities from Morgan-Monroe State Forest, Indiana, United States - atmos_gasesECM4C_515 | ecosystem: Environmental > Terrestrial > Soil > Temperate... | reverse complement strand
TCCATTTCTAGAGGGTTGAGGGATCCGATTTCTACTCAGCTAATTTGGCTGTTCACCTCTCCGCTACTATCCCTCATGGGACAAATAGCATGGGGGACAGCTAACCAGTAGTACTGTCAATCTGGAATATGAGAATCACGTATACAACTGAACATAGTCTCAATGAGTAAACACACGTGACGCTGTCGAATCGGCCCTATGGCTTGAGGGCTTGACCGCACATGTGGCAATAGTTCTTTCCCAACGAAGGCGTCCCGCACGAAGGACATCGGATTCGGATCCCGCAATTGCTGCAATACCTACCCCCTGCCGGCTGACGATTTCCACAGACCGGACACGACTCATAGTTGATTTGTTGCGGCGGACTGAGAAGGAGGCCGAACGTAGTTGTGAAGCCGACGGCCTGGCCCAATGGGTTCTGAGAGGTCTGATCGGGGGGAACTGTATGGCCGTGCATTCTACGCGTTCATTATATGGTCCCAGAGCCTCAAATAGATTCTTGTCCCAGTATTCCACTGGATCTTTTTCGCTCATTTTGTCGAACTAGGTGGAGTCGATCATGCGTGACCCAGAACGGCGTGGCCATGTTCTCGTGAGTATTGCCGCACAGCCGAGAAACCGACGATTCCGCCAAGTATGATTAGGATTGGCCCAGTGATCAAGGCAAAGAAGGAGCCATACGAGACCACGTTTGGTGGGTTCTGTATTGTGGAGGTCTGAGCGTAGTAGGCCATTATGATGCCAGAAAGGTTTGCGATGCCAATAGCGATTATTATCGATGGCCACGTTATTCGTCCCTTCCAATCTTCCAGAATACGGCTGGCACTCCAGATCACTAGGAAGCTAGTGAAGAATAGAGTCTCGTAGCCGTAGCTATAGTAGATCAGAGACGTGTTACGATCCACTAGACTGGCGACGTAGAGTGATATCATCTGGTAGGCCGCTCCAATGATCGAGACAACGAAAGAGGCGGTCGCTCTGTTCGTCATGCTGGCATTTGGTTGAAATTGTAGAGTAGTTAACGTTTTGACGAGTTCAACTAGTTCGTTTGCGGCGCGTCTTACTCTTTCTTGTTGCGAGTTCTTGTCGGTGGTGGCTTTCCTTCCCATTCGATCATGTCTGAGGGTTTGCCCCAACGTGGGAGGCCTCCCAAACCTATGGATTCGGGAAGCATCGTTGGGCTGAGGGTCTCGTGCTGTTCGCTCTGCTTCTTCTCAGGTTTGAGATGTATTATCTCGAAGTTTCCTCCTGTGTCGAGGACTCGATAGTCTGGCAGGTGTCTTGTGTAGAGGAATTTGTGGAGTAGGAACTTGATCTTCTTGTTTGTCAGCCCATTGACCTCAACGGTTTTCTTGTGTTGAGCTATCTCGCCCGTGGACGTAGCAGTCATGTATTCGACTAGAGACGAGACTTCGTCGTTTTCAAGGTCGTCGGCGACAATCTGGGTCAAACGGTTCACCCGATCGTTAGAGATATTGTAAAATTGCACGTTCTTATTCCTATTGGGTAACCTGAGGCGTTGAGAATGTGTAGAAACATACGACCCTTGTTCAACTTCGATCCTCCAGCTACTGACGAGGAGATTCGGGCTGCTTCGCTGCAGTTCGTCCGGAAGATCAGTGGCTTCAACCAGCCATCGAAGGCAAACGAAGGTTCGTTTATCGCCGCCGTCGATGAAGTAGCTCACGCGTCGGCTAGATTTCTACGTTCCCTAGAGACAAGCGCGAGACCGAAGAACCGGGAGCGAGAAGCTGCGATGCGGAAAGCTAGGTCTGCGGAGAGGTTTCCTTCACGCGCCTGATTCTGGTCCGAGAATCTTCTCCATTATTATCCAGCCAACCTGTCGCTTGAATCCGAGTTTCGTGTTCACAGCAAGCATCGCCGCGTTAACGGAATCATTCCACGTTTTGATCAAGCGATATCCGTTTCTCTGTCCAAACTCGGTGATCTTCAGCTTGAGAGCGGTGGCGATGCCTCGTCCTCGATACTCACGAATCACTCCTGTATCGTCCTGTTGAAGAACGCCGGGCTCTGTGTCGATTCGATGTACATCGCTCATTCCAACATAGTTCTGTCCATGCTTCGCGATGATGTAGCCTTCGGGCAGAAGCTGAGGATTCTTCACGGAATAGCTCACCCAGTCCTCGTAGCTCAACGGTGTGAACTCTGCTTCGCGAGGCATGTCAGCCTGGATGAGCTGGACGAGCTCGTGAATCTTCCTCAAAGAATCCTCGCCGTGTTGTTGTTCTTGTGCGAGCGTCGTGAAGGTTATTCCTTCCTTCTCAGCATTGTCCAAGTACTCCTGAAAGGGCGCTGTCTTAGCGGTTGATAGATCGAGGCGAGACTCCCAGTTCCTCGTCTTCTCCACGAATCCTCGTCTCTTGAAGAATTCTATGCGTTTGGCGAGGTCCTCCTTGACGGTTGTCCAGACGAGAATCGCGTTTCGATGTGCAAGCTCTTCGCTGAGCTTGTGGTAGATTGCTCGCCCGATGCCCCGGCACTGCTGTTTGGGGTCCACGAGGATGTTCGCCGTGAACTTTCTAGGATGATACATGTCGGGCACGTTGATGAGCTGGCCGTAGCCAACGATCCCGTCGTGTACGAGGTCGACGCACTCGAATCGTCGCAGCAGATACTTCGTCCGGTCCACGCTCTCATCTCTGCTACGTAGCTCTGCAGCGCTCAGAGGATAGTCGGGATAGTTTGCGTTATAGATCGCAACGATCCTCTCGTAGTTGTTGGGATGGAACTCTCTGAAGCTGAGGGAGAGAGTCCTCTGACCGCTCATACTCCGAACTGAGCTTGAAGGAGATATGTCAATCTTCGGGGTCCATATCGCAAGACCACGTCGGCCGAAGCCGGGCAGAGTGGGATTCCGGACGGGTCGTCCGACCGAAACTTCGTTAAGATGCGCATAATGAAGCGGGAGTATGAGACGTTGGTTCACGAACCAGAGGCTGATGGAGGCGCTTGTCGTCCTGGCTGTCATAGTCTCGGGATATGCAGGATATTCTCTAGGTCATAGTGGCGGGTACGCTGCGGGCTACTCGGCCGGCTATGCGGACGGTAACCCTGACTATGCGAAGATACAAGCGAGCGTCAAGAGCACCGAGGTCAACTACTTCGGCTACGTTCAACAGGTGCTCAGCAAACTTGCCGTTGAATCACAAAACAGGTCAGTATACTCCCCCACGGCAGGTTTTGACAAGCTGTATTCAGTGTTCAAGGCTACGAACGGTTCTTCCACCATGTTCGGCCAGAACATGACCTTCTGCAACCCGACAGCTAAAGGATACTTCCAAGCAACAGCAACGAACACCGGCAACGCGAGCTTTACAAATCTCTACCAGACGATCTGCCTCTATTACACCAAACTGGCGAACGACTATACGGGTCCACTAACTTCATTCACACTGCAGAATCTCAGCAACGACTTCACACTCCTGTCTATTGATCTGCTAAAATTGGATAGTCTGATTCAGAGCTTTCCGCAATAGTTGAGTACCGGAGAGACAGTTCGGCGAGTGACGTTCCATGGATGATGATGAGTTCCTGAAACTCTTCCACGAAGGCGCGCTGACCGGGGACGAGTTTCGGCATAGAGGACATCTTCGCCTAGCATGGCTAGTCCTCTCCCGCCATCCACGGGATGAGGCGGAGCGGATTGTTGCTAGTGAGATCCGTAGGTTCGCTGTAGCGAACGGTGCATCGAACAGGTATCATGATACTCTGACACGTTTCTGGGTTCGTCTTCTCGGTCACGCGATGGAGAATGCTCCGGAGGCTCGGACCATCGACGAACTCCTTAAAGTGTTTCCGTTCCTGCTCGACAAGAGTCTCCCGTATCGTCACTGGCGCACGGAGACTTTCAACTCGGACCCGGCTCGGACGGGCTGGGTTGAGCCAGACCTAGTTCCACTGCCATGAAGAGGGCGAGCGTTGGTTTGAGAATGGATTGTTGCTTCGGACTCTAAGCGGGCGTTTCCAGAAGCAGTTTCTTCTCTTCTTGCAGAAACGATAGGAGGGCGCTGTTGACTTCCTCTGCGTGGGTCCAGGTTATGCAGTGTGGACCGTTCTTGATCGTGACGAGTCGTGCGCCTTGCACCATCTTGACGGTGCGTGCTCCCGCGCTTGCGTAGGGGACTATTCGGTCTGCGTCGCCGTGAATGACGAGTGTGGGTGAGGTTATGCGTGCTAGGTCTTTGCGAAAGTCCTCATACCATGTCCTGACGCACGCGACGCTTGCGTATGATCCTGCGAGGGCGGCTATGTTCCAGCTGTTACGTATCGCCTCTTCACTGACTCTTGTTCCTAGGTTCTGATCTGTGTTGTAAAAGTTCTTGAAGAAATCTGTGAAGAACGCGTACCGGTCTGCTGCTACTGCCTTCTCTATCCCGTCGAACACGGGCTTGTCGACGCCCTCCGGATTGTCGGACGCTTTGAGCAGATACGGTGGGACGCCGCTGATGATAACCGACTTCGATATGTTTCTCGAACCATACCGTCCCTGATATCGCGCCACCTCCCCGCCTCCCATACTGAAACCGACCAGCGCGACATTCTTGAGGTCAAGCTTGGTCAGCAGCTGATGTAGGTCCTCGCTGAACGTGTCGTAGTTGTAGCCGGTGGTGGGTTTGCTCGAGGTGCCGAAGCCGCGGCGGGAGTAGGTGATTACTCGATAGCCGGCGTCTAGTAGGGGTGGAAGCTGCCTCTCCCAACTAGCACCGCTCAACGGGTATCCGTGGATCAGAACGACTGGTTTACCGGAGCCATGGTCCTCGTAGTGTAGATCAATGTTCCCGGAATTCTCCTTACCAACAGTCACAAACGGCATGATAGGATCAGCACCGATTCTGTTTGCATAGAATACTTATGATTATTGGTCGAATAACCGTCCCTGGTCGGACAGTCAGTTTCGCGTCGCGAGGAGCAACTACTTTTGAGAATCTTGAGAGAGGGGTCCGCAGACTGAAGCTGTTCTGCGCGAGTCTTCGCCATTAGGGCGGAATTTGAAACGGTCGCCGATTTTCGTGGGCGCAAAATATCGGCATGATTCAGCGTGAGGATCTCGAAGATTCAAAATCGGCCCTTCCGATTACCGATCAAGGTTTGTTCTGTCCCCGGCTACGTTGAAGGCGGATCGAACGACTTACCATTCGTTAATTACCGCTCAACCGGAATTTCACGTCGCAACCATCAACTGCACTGAGATTTTTCCGTAATGCTTTCCCAGGTAACGTGTTTTCTAGGCGAGTCCAAGAATTCCAGGCGGAGAATAGGTGAGCTGGGGTTTTAGGAAGCGCGGGTTTCTAGCAAGGAAACCGCGGAAAAACTGCCGACCCCCGACAGATTCCGGATCGGGGCTTGTTCTGCGCCAGTCTGGTATGAAACAGTCTCTGAATTTCAAGAATTCTGAGGGTCACTGTTTGTTAATTCCAAACTCCGAGTCTTGTGTCGCGGGAAATATTTTTTTTGTAAAACTTGAAAACGGGTCCATTCACTCTGAACATGTTCTGGAACAGATTCTTGACTTGTCGCGCAGAACAGGCGAGATCGGAAATTTTCAATATGCTCCACTACCCTTAATGACAGCATTATCCCTGCGTAGACTCGGCTCGATATAGAACGCCCTCCCAGATCGCTGATCAGGGCTTATTCTGCATCCACCACGCTGAACATAGAACAGTCTGCCGGACTCTCTTCCTCCCAGAGAGATATTCGAGTGCCGGGCCGACGTACGCTGACTAAGAGGCGCCGGCGGATTCTATTGGCGTCTCCGACTCTTAGGCCGGCGACGGTGGAGAGGGAGAGTCTGTCAGCGTAGTGGGTGAGCCTGGAGTGACTGTTGGGGTTGATCCTGGTCTACGTCTGGTCAGCTGGAGGATCTGGAGTGCTACCCCTATTGCTGCGATTGCGCCTACGATAATTATGTCGTTCTCTGTTGAGAACAGATTTGCCGAGCCTTGGGCTTGGTTGCCTACCGATAGGTAGGTCGTTGCGCTGCCGCTGGTATTCACGGTTAGTCCGATTTGAGAAGCGCTAACGGACAGCGTGTAAGATCCGGAGGATGTGTTTGATTGGAGTGTTGCTGACACTGTAAAAGAGCCGAGGCCTGTGGATTTGACGCTGCTAGTCAGATTCTGAACCGAGCCAGTTGGGGACGTGAGCAAAGCTCGAGTAATTGCGAAAGTCGAGCTGTACCCTTGGGTTGCAGCTGAGCCGCTAGGGGAGGCCAGTTGTATGTTCCACGTGACACTTTCACCGGGCGAGGCTGTTGGGGGCCCGGTTATTGAAAGCTGAAGGGGACGATTGTCTGCAACGTAGAGGGTAGCGTTGGCTAGCTGAGCGTTTGAGACCCACTCGTCGAGTTCGATTGTGTAGGCGCCGTAGTAGTTGGAGTTTGGAACTATCATGTCGGAGAGACTGCCGGTCTTGGTTGAGAAGAAGAGGATGATTCCCTTCGTCTGCGAGACTAGTCCGGTGCCGCTCATTCTCATAACGAAGAATGCTTCTCGGGGAAGGCCAGAACCGGAGATTGTGACGGGCGCACCGTACCCAGCCGGTGCGCTGCTACCGAGGGTGATACTGGGCGTGTCACGGGGTCCGAGTCGCGCGACGTAGACATCTGTCTCACCAACCAGAGTCTCTCTTCCGATGGTTCTTACTCCCCTCCTTCCATCTGTCCAGACCGGGTACACTTGGTTGCCGGATACTGCGAGGTTGAAGTAGTCTCCGACAAAACCGATCGTCTCCAGAGGGTCTGTCCCCACATCCGTGGCCCTTGAGTTCGCACTTATCGTTGCGCCGTGATTCGTCGCTACCGCGTAGAAAATGTCGTATCCGAGACCAACTGGATCTAGCCTCTGGTCTCCCCAGATAATGTGTACGACTCCATCGCTGGATACTCTGAGCCATGCGAAGAAGTGTCCGTTCTGGCTGGTGTTGTCGTTTATCATCTTCGGGATACCCCAAGTTACTCCTCCGTCGACTGACGTAGCGAGGTAGACGTCGGCCGGGTCGGTACTGTACTTGCTCTGTCTTGCTCCGTAGGCGATGTAGACTGTGCCGTCTGGTGCAACGTCCATTGAGGGGAACATTGAGCTCCACCATCTGAAGCAGCAGTTTCTGCCTAGGCTGGCGAATGTGAGCTGTTGGGGTATGGGAGCTGCCTGTGCTGGTGGAGAGAATGATGTTCCAGTGTTGGTCGATTTTGAAATCATTACGGTGGCGGACGCGTTTAGAGGCCCGTTCTTACCGGAGTCATAGTATGCCACGTAGAGGTCACCGTTGGGTCCGACGGCGGGCATCGAGCCCTGTACAAGACGGCCTGTCGCCGTGGACTGGGTGACAGTCGCGTTCGGACTCACTGCCAGAGGCTTAGACCAGGTGGTTCCAAAGTTGGTTGAGTGGACCTGCATTATAGTAGAGTTCTCCTTGCAGGTGGAGAACGTAGGGCAGTAGTCGACAAAGTCCGTATAGGTCACGTAAAGTGCGTCAGCGGACAAACTACTCTTGTTCGGGCCGGTAGTCATGTACTCCTTATCGAAGAGCTCTGATGTAATCGTCGAATTCTTCGGGAAAACTCTTCTCTGGACAGCCACATGGTTGGTCCAGGTGACTCCATCCGTCGATGTGGCAACAACCACGTCATCCTGGCCGCCGGACGTTCCAAAGAATGATTGGCCTATCGAGAGAAACGCATAGAAGAACGTCCCGGTCCGGTTGACAGCGAGGGCAGGATCCGAAGCGAAAGTATCATTGCCTCTGGACAGAGGAAGAAAGGTGGGACCTACCCAGGTCGTCCCCTGGTCGATCGAGACATACGAGGCCATCTGACCAGTGCTCAGCGAGTTTGCTCCGACAACCATCAACACCTGACTTGACTGGTTTCTTACCGCAATACTCGGCTCATCCTCATATGGGAAAAGGCTCGAATTCCCAGTAACCCTGAAATTGTTCATGAAGAGGCTGGGAGGTTGTGGCAAGGGCGCCGCGCCTGAGGTCGGCAAGCCGAACCTTGCTCGTGCTTGAGCCGAGTCGAGGATCGAACTGTTGCCCCCGAGATGATTTAATCTCGCCCAGACTCCCCCGGACAAAAAGTCCGTCCATGGATGCGGGTTCTGGATATTATCGCTGCTGACGGCATGTCCGTTCGGGACCATGGGTCCGACCTCCATAGACACCATCAGAATTACGAAGCATGAGAGTAGTAATCTAGCTACCTGATTTCTCCGCCAATTCGGCCTCACCTGTTTCGCGGTCAATTTAGATTCCTGGCGTGCTCGTCGCGAGGGCAATAATGTCTTTCTATTGTTACCAGATTTGCGGGGCGAGTGGAAAATCTCGTCCAGAAGCATTCCCGGAGACGGTTTCTGTTCTCTTAAGTATCCGGTGGAATCTGATTATTGATTCATGGTCGGCTGGGGCTTCGCATTCGGCAGAGGAATAGTCGTTCTCCTCTGGAGCATCGTCTGGGCCATCGTCGCAGGAATAATCGGCGCACTCATCATCGGCGGATCACTTACCAGCCTCATATCCAATCCGACCTCAGTGGCTTCGAACCCTACAGGCGTCGTTACAGGGTTCCTCGCAGCCTCGTTTCTAGGGATCTTCCTCATTATCTTCATCGCCGTCATCGGACTCTACGCGACCATCGTCAAGGTAGCAGTGGACGGTGCGCTTTCGCAGCTCGAAAAGTCCGGACAGTACAACCGATCATCTTACGCCGCGGCCTCGATAGGCTCGCAGCCGACAATGGTGGCACCCGCGATGAGAAAGTTCTGCGCCAACTGTGGCAACGCTCTAGCGGGCGGGACAGTCAAATGCTCCAATTGCGGAGCAAGCATCTGATACTGCTCTTCAGATAGGATGTTGAAAAAAGAAATGAGAGGTTTGGTCTACTGCCAGCGCGGTTAGGATATGGTGTAGCTGTTCAGTTGAAACGTCGCTGACCCCGTGGATCCGTCAACTCCGACCCCGTTCTCGAAGAAGAAGCCGCTGCCGAACGAGAGACCCAGGTCCTTGATGTTGGAGATCGACGCCATGAACGCGTTCAAGTCGAAGGTGCCTGCGTGGCCGCAGAGGTCGGACCAGTTGCTTGGGTCGAGCCTAACTTGTAGCGTTATCATGCCATTGGAGCCTCCGCCCGTTGGCGGGAACTGGTAGTAGCTGCCTGGAAAGCCTGGAGAGGCAGGGACTGGAATGATTGGATTGGACCACCAGTAGTCGAACTCGTTCGCCACAATGGGGTGGTTACTGTTGCCGTTGTTGCCGAGACATGAGGACATTCCCGCCTGTGGAAGATTCGAAGCGAAGTAGAGCCGCACTGTTCCGGGACAGTTGGTTGGTGACGCGGCTGGGCATCCGCCATCGGGGTTACCCATGTACATTGTTGTTGTCGTCGAGTTGACGATCTGGATTATTGCTGTCAGAGTGGCGCTAGTTGGCAGGTTTGCTGTGAAGCCGTTGGTCAACAAGTTGACGTAGCCTGCTGGAGTCGCGGCGGCGTCGGGAAGAAGGAATTCTACGCCTCCATCGGCTGGTATTGTGTCAGTGTGACTCGTAGTAAGCTTTGAGCCGGACAATTCTAGAATTGCCCATTGTGAACCGGTCATCGGAAGAGAGGTGCTCGCATAGACGGTCGCCACGGGAACCAGTAGAAGCGACGCGACCGTGATGATAGCGATTATTGGAATTATTGGTTTCAAGACTCTTTCCCAACGGGCTCTGCATGTATTCAGTACTTATCGAGCAGGTACACAATAGGGGACATGTGACAACGTATCGAAGTTCGAGAATTTCGAATCTCGACACCTTCTCTATCCCAGGAATTTCTCGTAGACTAGGATCTTTGCCGTCGTCTCGAACCCTGAACGTATCAATGCTCGTATCAAAGGTGACCGTAGTGGAAGGATTGCGCGGAGTTTTTCGAGCTTCCTCCGAAACTTCAAGAAACGGAGCATCTGAACCAGCTTCGCAACATCTCTCCACTCCCCCACGACATATCCCATCGTCAACATCTTGTCCTCGTCAACAAGTATACAGGAGCTCGTCAGTTGCTTGTTTCTCGTCGTTAAGAGAACGCTGCCGTTTGCCATTAGCTTTCTCAATGATTGACGTGTCAACGGATGCCAGGTCCATCCATCCGAATACATTGCGTGATTTTCCGTGAAATTGGGTCGCGTGCTCAGCCAGGTCCAGAGACGCTTAACGGAACGTCTCGGCGCAGTTACACCGGCCGGCTTCACACGTAGTCCTTTGGTGGTGTCGAGTCGTTGGAAGGTCTGCAGGACCGGGAATTCGATCTTCTCCAGATGTTCCCTAGAAGCATGGTTGCTGCTGCCTGTAGAGAGACGCGCGACCCTCGCTCCTTCTCCTCTAGCCCATTCTACTAGTGCATGGTTCAGCTTTCCCGCGATTCCGAGCCCGCGATACTCTTCATGGACCCTCACACCGTCGAGCCAGCCGACGTAGTTGTCTTGGAGGCTAGCGTGGGCACAACCTACGGTCCTTCCGTTCACGGTTGCGACGACAAATCTGGCTTTCTTGTCGGCGAGCCAATCGTCCCAGACTCCAGGGAGATAATCATGGCCGCCCCAAATCTTCCTGGAAATCTCCAGAATCGGAGCCTTGTCCCGTCGTAAGGCCTTTCGAATCCTGACCGGCCCTTGCTTCGATCTCTTTGGCGATTCTTGGAGCCTCAATTGTGCTAGAACTCGTTTATGCAGGAGTTTCGATCTTGTATCTACCTTTCAGTGGTTGTCCCGCCAGTTGTAATTGAGACTGGAAGGACAATTGGCTTGGTCAGCTTGACTGATTCCATGCTTGGAATCCAAAGGACGGGTCTCAACTCATAACTAGGCCTCGAGATCAAAATTGTCTCAAGGGTACGGTTTCTCAAACATGGCGATGGGCAGACCCAACCTGGAACTGGTTCAAACAACTCAAGACAGAATCACCATTACAGCAGACTTTCCCCATCTCAGCCCGGCCCAGCTGTTCGACTACTGGACGAATCCCGATCTGCTCGCGAAATGGTGGCCCCCAACAGCAGAGTTGCAGCCCAAGCTCGGCGGGACCTACCATTATTCTTGGCCCAAGCAAGACTGGCACCTTCGGGGCAAGTTCACGATGTTCGACAGAGGGAAGACGCTGGGATTCACGTGGAAGTGGGACCACGAACCGATCGACGTGACGAGGGTCACAGTGCTCTTCCAGTCTGTACCAAACGGGGGTACCAGACTCACCCTTCACCACGAGGGCTATTCGAAAAACTCTGAGGCGAAAAAGATACGGGACGAACACGTAGAAGGATGGACTTTCTTTCTTCGGAAGCTCCAAGAACAAGGCTAGCTCAGATCGAGCGGAAGCCGATCAGGGTAACAGCATGTTGAAGCATCAAAACACAGAGAAAATCAGACTGGCAAGTATTGAGCGAGCTAGTCCGAGACCTAGTGCGCCAGATGCTTAGACTGCAATGGGACGACGCCACAATAGTCCTCCACCTCAAGTCCGCGAAGATCCGGAACGCACAGAAGATTCTTGACAGCGTTCTACACGAGGCCAAGAAGGAAGCAATAGCACGACTGTACTCCGGAAACAGCTATGCCCGTCGCTAGGGTCCCAAGAATGGAGAGTGTTCCGGCATTCCACATGAAGACACTCTTAGAGTAGAGCTTGAACCCAGCGATTCTTGCATGCCTTTTCTATGAGCTGCCTACTGAAATTCTTAGGGACGGGTCCGATGGATTATCAAGTCTAACCCGCCTGCTAGCAGCAGCCCTGCGACGAGCCCACCTAGAAAGCCTACTGCGCCAGACGCCGGAGCCAGAATCCAGACAAGCAGCCCCATGCCGACGCCGAAAAGCAGGACTCCCAAGAACTCCTCACTCTCAGGGGCGAAGTTAGGTCGCTGGGTCAACTTGAAGCTCACATCCGAGCCACGGCCTAGACCATAGTTGCGTATTGTTACCCGATAGGCTTCGCGTCGGTAGACTAAACTCAGCGTTCGATGTGGTGAGTTGTTCACAACCCGTACATCACGAGTTGTTTCTAGACGCTTGTGAGCGTGTAGTAGAGTTGTTTGATGGCTAGTCCGCACGGTTGCGATGAGGGGTTCGGAGAGCAGAAGAGTGTGGGTCCGACGTCCGGAGATGATGCGCAGTAGGGGGTGTAGCCGAAGCAGGCGTCACTGTTGGCTATTCCGCCCGCGCCAACTCCATCGGCGTTGGAGGTTTCGTTGAAGCTAACGATGATGTTGTAGTAGTAACCTGGGGCTACGAAAAACATGAGTCCAGAGAACGTGAAGTCGTTATCGAAGGTCTGGAATCCCGTCCAAGTCTGTATCACGTAGTAGTTGCCGTAGCAGTTGTTGTAGAGGTTGCATGGAGCGGTTCCGGTGAGCTTTACGATTGCGTTGAGTGTTGTGTCACTGTGGTAGATTCCAATGCCAGCGGTGTGATCTGCAAGCCATCCAGTTGCGTGGATGATGCCTCCGACGTATAGGATGCTAGTCTGTTGGTTGACGTTCGGGACGTAGAATTGCCTGTCTTGCCACCAGATGTTTGTCTGGATTGATGCTCTGCCGTAGAGGCCACTGGCGTAGGCTTCCGAGGCCAGTTTTCCCGTACCGTAGCACGTGCCGCTCATTGTCGAGCTGGATCCACTATAACCCAGTCCGTAGTACACGGTCCGTGACCCGATGGTAGACGCTCCTTTTTCGCAATGTCCGTCGAAGTTGTTCGCCCACCTCAACGTTGAGTTATTTGTTGTGAAGTTCGTGACGCCATTAGCGTTCGGATAGTGTTGTCCGCTTGCGGCTGACAGGAGGATTCCAGAGGGGACAAGGACGAGTCCGATGAATGCGAGGAACAAGGCTCCCAGGCGGAAGAGGCTCTTCAGTCCGAGATGGCGGATGGCCAAGTATGCAGTCAAGAGTACTTCGAACATTAAGGGTCCAATAGCGATGAGGGACGAGGTGGCAGGGTCCAGGAAGATAGGCGCTGTGCTGATCAGTATGAGACATGCGAAGTAGCTGCCGGCCAATACAAGAAGAGGTCTTTGAACCAACCTCTCTTCAGTCCGCACAGTCCGCCAATCCGCCTATAGCTCTATCTCAAACTAGATCAAGCGGTCCGAGTGGCTCCGGCGGGGATTTGTTGAACGGAGTATTTCCCTGAAAATCTCAAGGGTGCCTTCTCGTCTTGCCTGGTCGACGATCCTTTGCATATCTATTCTAGTATTTGCGAGAATTCCTCGAATATCTTCCACGTGTTGCCGGTTGGAGGTTCTTGCCTTCATGCGTCTCCTCGCAAGCTCGAAAAGCTTGGCCCTTGAAAACTCCGGATGCTGATCTCTGATAGAATCAAGGATTAGAGCATTGGCAGTCGAACTCATTTCGAGGGCAAGATTGATGCGCTGCTCTGGACTCATTCTTCGAAACCGTTCGTTCTGGCGAGAACGCGGCGCCCTGTAATCAGTGCTCTTCGTCTGTTCTACACCATTGGCAGGAATAGGGACACGTGTTGAATAAAAGATACGAGGTCAAGAATCATGAATATGCTCAGCGAGATGGAATGACCAGCTTAGTGTTACATTTGGCAAGTTGCTCAGACTTTTTGGGATAGGGTGTCTCTAGTGACGGATAGACTTGAATGTCCGTCCGGCCACGATTACTTCAAGCCTGAATGCACGTCATGAGCCGCACGTCAAGACTTGGCCTCGCTGGAATCGGAGCGTGCGTCCTCAGCCTAGTCATGACCCTTGGGGCGGCCGCTGGACTCTATCCGCATCCGGCCGGCTCAAACATCAACTTTGATGCGGACATTCTGTTCGCGATTGTGTTCTTCACGGGAGAACTTATCGGCCTCCTCGGACTGGGAGTTCTCATATATCTCGGGGTCTACAATCGCCAGCGGGACAAAAGCTGACGCGCGAATCTGAACAGATTTAACCGCGAGCCGCAGATTTCCTCTTCATTGTCCACGCCACATAACAGGCTCTTCAAGCCAACGGGCATCGTTCTACTCGCACTGGTAGTGCTCCCTGGTGTAGTCACGTCCGTAGACGGTCAGATAGTGCTCGGTGAGGCGGGCTATTACAGTCTGACCTACACCGTCTCATATCAGGGTCTTGCGCAACCTGGCGGTTCCATCACCTTGGTCAATGCTTTCTCTAACTCGTACTACGTTAACAGGACTGTCACTAACCCGAGGATCATTGCTGTGGAGATCTTCAGTTCTTTGGGCAACTTTTCGGTGCCCGGGCAGTATCCGATCTACTTCAGTGCGGGCGACACCTTGCTTGATCAGACGGTCCAGATACCGGGCAGCACGCCGCTGGGACGTTACCCCATAACCGCGGTCGCATTCTATCAGCTCTCCGCGATCACATTCCAGGGTGAGGTTTGGTATGACCGACCCCCTCTGGTGGTTCAAGCCGCCATACTGGTAACCACGCCTCTGCTGGCAACGGTCTCAAGCATACTCACCGTGCTGGTCAGGTACTGGCCGCCCATCCTCCTCATCTACCTGTCAACAGTCCTACTATTGACCCATCTCGTAGTCGAGAAGGATCGGAAGAAAACGGAGCAACATGGATCCGGCTCAGTGGACAAATTCTAACTTGATTCTATCTGGGTCCTCGAAGTAGACTGCGTAGTAGCCCTTCCGATACTCAGGATACTCCTTCGGCCCACCATACAACATCTTGATCTTCCTCGGAACAAGAAACTCGCTGTGAAACTTATCAACATCCGTTCTCGATTCCGCCTGGAAGGCAACGTGATTCAACCCTACCCGATGCCGGTGAAATCCTAGCTCCCTGTATCGGCCCAAGTAGGTCACGAAGATCCCGGCTTCACCATTCTCCCATCCAGCATAATCCTTCCCGTCTACGATCTGCTTGTAGCCCAGCCATTCCAGAAAGTCTCGGTAGAAGCTCTTCGACTTTTCGAAGTCTGAGACATTGATCTCTACATGCCGAATACTGCCCCGACTCGACACCATGAACTACGCTACACCAGTTTGTTGATTAGCCTAGTGTCCCATGTGGCAGATTGTTGACAACTCGAACATCATGACTACTGTTCACTTCGTAGAGTTCTCCTTGGTCGAACTTGACATTGAACCGGACCCGGAGTATGGTCGTCTTGATTCCATGCTTTCGGGCAAGGTCCAAGGCTCTATTCTGTAACGGGATTAGTCGGGAGTCTGCGGATTTTACTTCGACCAGTAAGAGTTCTTCGCCCTTCTTGGCGATTAGATCGATCAATCCGCCGAGATCGGAACCGTCTCTTGTGGTCTTCTTGTAGCTGATCATGTCATCAACAAACGCTTTGACACGAGGATCCGCGAACAACGGACAATGATCCTCCAGCAGCCTCTCCCAGAGCTCCTGCCGGCCGGACTGACTCATACCACCAGCGTAGCGCACCCCCGCGATGTATGGGGAGACGTTGAAGCTGAAATCCTTCACAATGAAGCCCTCAGCCGTCAACAACCGCTTAGCCAGACTCTCCGCAACATTCCCTAAACCCTGCTGAAGTATAGTGTTGAATCTCTTGTCCGTCAAATGCCCGCGTAGAGCCGTCTTCTTGAGAAACGCCGTCGACTCCTTGTTTCAGCGCGCGTCTCAAGCGATGTGACATAGGATGAAGAGGTGACCGAATGACATCCCCTTCTTCCCTATTTGTGGAGAGTATTGTAGAGATGATGCGTCAAACATGTCCTGCAATGAATCCATGCCCCACGCTTCCAACACTTCACCCACTGAGACTTACCCTCCTCCGGCAAAGGCTTCGAGGACCGCGGGGGGATGTTCTTCTTCACCAAGGAGCAGAGACTGCCGGTTGTTTGGGTAGCTAATATCTCTTGGAGTGACATACAAAACGTCGAGTCAATTTGAAGAAACCCTTGCAAGATATGATCATGTGGCCAGACTGGAAAGCCAGGCAGGCAGAATTGTTGGACAAGGCCGGATACTTCGACTTCATGAAACGCCCGACCGCAGCGGAATGGCTCAGACTTCTTGCGGAAAAGGTAGAGTCCCAAACCTCGCGCAAAATGCTGCAAAAATTTCTTGATGAAACCTTCGTGGCGTGGATCTCGGATTTTTCCGCTGGTAATAGCTTGAGAAAGAGAAGGTTAGAAGAGATATCCAAGATCATGCTATCGTCAGTTGTGAGAGGCAAGCTTAGTCATGAGCTCAGATACGTTATTCCGATGATGCGAGAAATAGGTGAGAATCTTGAGAATCTGACACCTCTGGGGATGGCCTTCGCCCCATTTAGGATCAAGGGCAACCACAAGATGAGTTTCTACGGGATGTGTTATCATTACCCGCTGCTGATTGAAGGAGTCTTCGACGAGTCGATTCGACTACTCTATTTGTTGATCTCCATTGGCAAAGGAAAGACGATCTCCCTTGCGGCGATTGAAAAAATGCCCTTGAAAGATCTGAAGCAGAGATTCCGAGCTCTTGGTCTTCCAGATATATTCTTCCAGGGTTGGGAAAACAGAGTCAGAAATTCGATTGCCCACGCCCGATTCAGATATGATGATAAGCGTGGAATGATGCACTTCATTGACATTGATCCTTGGGGAAGACTCCCCGACTATAGCAGGTGGTTTACCTTCAATGATTTTAGTGAGCTGGGAACTCAGGCCTCCGACATCTACACGATTATCCAGGACACCATTTTCATGCTGCGCATTCAACAATTAGTATTGTATACCAAAGTGCCGAATCTAGGTCAGGATCTCCTGATGCCAGACATACGAAGAGGAGTAAGCGCCGGCATACTCAAGGACCCGAACGCATAACCGCTGTGCCTACTTGTTCATTAGGTGGTGGGTCTCATTCAGACTGAAAGGCAGCCCTAGTTCTCAGGTTATTCATCCCTAGTAGTTTCGTTCTCGTGTCTGAACAATAGCCGGAAGATCGCTCAACCCTACAGATGTCGAGTCAGCGGAGCGACTGGCGCGAACGCCTACACGCCAGCCCCTCACGAATGGAACAAGAAATTGCAATCAAGCTCCAAGAGGACGGAATACCATATCAAACTCAATTCGAAATCCCAGTAACGACAGCCGACTTTTACTTCCAGATAGAACCCCGACCATTAATCATATTCGTCGATGGCTGGGTCCACCTAAAAACGAGCCAGATGACCAAAGACGAAGAAACAAGAATCCTATTACGAAAGAAAGGATACAGAACCCTAGAATTGCATTACAACAGCTATTCAGACAAGAAAAGAGACCAACTATACCAAGAAATACTCGACACCTTGGGAATCAAAGAATAAGGCTAGAATTCTATGATAGGTGAGAGTGGCATGAAGAGTGATTTGGTCTTCGACGTCTCACTAAGAGGGTTCACTCCTATGGCTCGTGGGTCGGATATAATGCGAAAGAAGCGTGAACTCAGAGACAGAATCCTTCAGGAACGCCATGATATTGACGCGTTTAGCAAGTTGTTTCGTGGAAGACGATTAGCCACAAAGATCCACTTCTATCTTTACGGTGGGTCCAGTCAAGAAGGGAGGGCCAGGAAAGACTTGGACAATCTATTGAAGATAGTTCTTGATACTCTTCCTGACTACATGGACCGCGCTCGCACCGAGAAGGGGCTAGGTCTGATGGAAGGCGACAGCGACGAACTGGTCTACGAAGTGAACGCGGTAAAGGAGTTGGTTACAGATCAAACGAAGGAAGGAATAGACATGGAATTATCCGAATGGAATCCACCTAAATGACATGTTTCATGTCGCCAGCGAGGCTTCGCACGCTGTAATCGGGCGACGAAAGAAGCGAAAAGTCTTGCCAGCCAGTACTCTGAAACAAACGCTCAATCAGCTTGGAAGAGACCACTTCTACTTGATGCATCTGAGCTACGGCCAAAGCGACAGGGCCGATAGGCGTCCGCTCTGGGAATTTGCAAGGAAGCATCGTCTCATCGGTATGGACCGCGGAATCATCGATAGACCGTGGCCTGAAACTTCTGGACGCGTGCGAATGGAGTTGACCCCGACGTGGCGGTACCAGTTCCAAGCTTTCTCTAGCATGCAACCCGACGATTGTGTGATGATTGTAGACGGGATCACCGATTTGCTCGGGGTCGCTCGCGTCACGGGAGCTTATGAGTTCAAATCCAAACTATATGATGACTTCTACCGACATGTAAGGAAAGTGGAATGGCTTGTCGCATACAATTACGACAAAAGGAAGCCGGACGAGTTCGGGGGATTTCTTTCAACACTCGTAAGGGTCGAAGAGGGATCACCATTTTGGGGGAAGACGAGGACTAGGCTTAGCCAGGTCACACGGATGTCCCGTCTGGCTAGGAGAAGAATCGCTCGGGATCAAGAAGAACTGAGGCGGAAGTACGGACAGGGTGGCGAGGGGAATGATCATCGGAGATTGAAGGCGTGGGTTCGAGACCATCCCGAAAAGCTCGGTCTTGAGGATGCAATTGACCAT
>Ga0307479_10002021_pt1 | contig 18493 bp, 12 predicted proteins | sample atmos_gasesECM4C_FD_203743 | JGI IMG/M metagenome (GOLD analysis project Ga0307479, IMG submission 203743) | Hardwood forest soil microbial communities from Morgan-Monroe State Forest, Indiana, United States - atmos_gasesECM4C_515 | ecosystem: Environmental > Terrestrial > Soil > Temperate... | reverse complement strand
GGGCTTCATGCCGGTCGTTTTGTGGCTGCCATGGGAGAAAGCAGCGTCCGAGCGGTCAGCACTTTGCCGCCCGAAGGGACCTCCCATTGCCAACGGCGGGCGCGAGCGTTCCTAAGGGATTTGCGGATTGCAGGCTCATGGCTTGGCTCCTGTTTTGGTGGCTTTCTTGTTAAGACGTGCTTCCAAATCGGCGATCGCCACGCGGACGCTTTCGAGCGCGGTGCCACCGGGAACAATTTTATTCGCAATTACATCTTCAACCGACGGACCTTCGAGGAAATCTTTCTCAAAGAGCGCCGATATTTTTTGCACGTCCTCGAGCGAAAGCTGCGTCCAGGGCTTGCCCTGGCGTTCCGCTTCGCACAAAACCTTGCCCACAAGATCGTGGGCCTGCCGGAAAGGAACACCTTTGTGCACGAGATAGTCGGCCGCATCAGTGGCAAACAAGACAGGGTCGGAAGCGGCAGAACGGAGGCGGTCGACGTTGAATTTCGTTGCAGCCAAAGCACCCATGGCAATCCACACCATGTTTTCCGCCTGATCGTGCGCCGCAAATAGCGCTTCCTTGTCTTCCTGCAAATCGCGCTGATAACTGGTCGGCAAGCCCTTGAGCGTCGTTAGCAAGCCGAGGAGCGCCCCGGTGACGCGGCCGGTTTTTCCACGGATCAATTCCCAGGCGTCCGGGTTTTTCTTTTGCGGCATCAGGCTGCTGCCCGTCGAATATTCGTCGGGAAGAATAACGTAGCCGAATTCCTGCGAAGCCATGAGGATGAAGTCCTCGGCAAGGCGCGAGAGATGCGTAGCGATTCCCGTGAGCGCGAAGAGGTAGTCGAGGGCAAAGTCGCGGTCACCCACGGCATCGAGGCTATTGGCGGTGATGCGAGAGAAGCCGAGTTCACGCGCAATCGCGTTGCGATCAATCGCAAAGGAATTCCCAGCAAGAGCACCGGAACCCATTGGGCACCCATCCGCGCTTGCCGCGGCATGTTGCAAGCGTGTGACGTCGCGCGTAAACGCTTCCACATGCGCGAGCAGAAAATGCGAAAGCAGAATCGGCTGCGCGTGTTGCATGTGCGTCATGCCGGCCATGGGCACGCCGAGATTGGCTTTCCCTTGCAACAAAAACGCATTCAGGAGCGCTTCGAGCCCGCGCTGCATTTCAGCGGCGGCGTCGATCACGAACAGCCGGAAATCCGTGGCGATGAGTTCGTTGCGGCTGCGGCCCGTGTGCAGCTTCCAGCCGAGCGGGCCAAGCTCTTCGACGAGAGCCTTCTCAACAAAATGATGCACGTCTTCGGCATCTGCGCCGAACGAATCAACCCAAGCTGGATCCGCTTTGGCGCGCTCGGCAATTTTCTCGAGCGCCGCAAGGGTCTGCTTGACTTCCGTAGCAGTAAAAATGCCGATGGGCTCAAGGGCTTTGGCCCACGCCCGGTCCACTGCGATCTCGTAGGGCAGAAGCCGCCGATCGAACGAAAACGACCGCTGGAACGCGTCGAAGCGTGCGTTTGGCTCGCGCTCGAAGCGTCCTCCCCATAATCGGTCATCTTTGCGGTCGTTGGTCATTGGGTCGTCGTGGGCATCTTCGAAGAGAGATTCCTTGCTTCACTTGGAATGACCGTTACTCGGCGCTTGCTTTGGCTTTGGGGCGCACCGTAACGGGAAGCGCGAAGAGATTAATAAAGCCTTCGGCGTCCTTGGGGTTGTAGCGGCCCATAGTGAAGCTGGCGAGGTCTGCGCGATAAAGCGAAAAAGGAGAAATGCGCTTGATGACACTGAGCGTGCCTTTCCACAGTTTCAGGCCGACGGCGCCGGTGACGCGCTCCTGCGCAATCTTGAAAAACCCGTCGAGCGATTCGCGCAGCGGCGAGAACCACAGACCGTAATACACGAGCTCGGCGTAGCGATTCGAGAGCGCCTGCTGGAAGTGCGCGGTTTCGCGGTCCACGGTCAGGCGCTCGAGTTCCTGATGCGCTTTGACCAGCAGCGTCCCGCCGGGGGTCTCGTACGCCCCGCGGGACTTCATGCCCACTAGGCGATTCTCGACCAGATCCGTGCGTCCGATGCCATGCTTTGCTGCGATTTCATTCAGCATGTTGAGAAGATCGACGACGCCAAATTTCGAGCCGTTGATGGAGACCGGCGCGCCGGACTCGAACCCAATCTCCACTTCTTCGGCTTTGTCCGGAGCTTTCTCCGGCGAAACGACCCATTGCCACATGGCTTCGTCCGGCGCGTTGGCAGGATCTTCGAGTTCGCCGCCTTCGTGGCTGAGATGCCAGATGTTGCGGTCGCGGCTGTAAATGTTTTTCTTGCTCTGCTCGACGGGTATGTTGTGTTTCTGGGCGTAAGCAATGGCGTCTTCGCGGGAGTTGATGTCCCACTCGCGCCACGGTGCGATGATTCGCAAATTAGGCGCGATGGCCTTGTACGCCAGCTCAAACCGTACCTGATCGTTACCCTTGCCCGTGCACCCGTGGGACAGGCCGTCAGCTCCAAGTTTCAGGGCAATCTCCGCCTGGCGCTTGGCGATGACCGGGCGCGCCATGGACGTGCCCAGCAAGTAGGTGTGCTCGTAAATGGCGCCGGCGCGCAGCGTGGGCCAAATGTAATCACGAACAAATTCTTCGCGCAGATCTTCGACGTAAGCGGAAGAAGCACCGGTGGCAAGCGCTTTTTTGCGCGCGGCTTCGAGGTCCTCCTGCTGGCCGACGTCGCCAATGACGGCAATGACTTCACAGCCGTAGTTTTCCCTGAGCCAGGGAATGATGATGGAGGTGTCGAGGCCTCCGGAATAGGCAAGCACTACTTTTTTCGGTTTGTTTTGTTGCTGATTCACGGGTCCTCGTCCTCAGAAGAAGTTAACAGCCGACGGCCAACAGCTGACAGCAAGATCGAAATTCAACAAAAAGTCAAAATCGAAAACCAAGAAACTATTCGAGTTCAAAACAAACTGTGCAAGATGGCTTTTTGCACGTACATACGATTTTCTGCCTGGTCGAGGGCTACCGATTGCGGGCCGTCGAGCACTTCCGGCGTTACTTCGAGCCCGCGATGCGCCGGAAGACAGTGCATGAACACGGCATCAGGCGAAGCCATTGACATGAGTTCCGTGTTCACCTGATATGGCTCGAAAACTTTGGCACGCACTTCTTCTTCGGCTTCAAAGCCCATGCTGGTCCAGGAATCGGTGTAGACGGCCATCGCGCCGCTGACGGCCTCGCGCGGGTCGTGCAGCAGCTCGATTTTCGCCTTCGTCTCGCGAGCCACCTTTTTGCTGTCCGCGACAACCTCAGGATCCGGGGCATAATCCGGCGGCGTGGCCACGCGGAAATGCACGCCGAGCCGCGCGGCAAGATACATCAACGAGTGACAGACGTTATTGCCATCGCCGACGTAAGCGAGCTTGAAGCCGCGCAGAGTTCCGAAGCGTTCCTCCAGCGTGAAAAAATCGGCCAGCGCCTGGCAGGGATGGAATTTGTCGGAGAGCGCGTTGATCACGGGAATGGCAGCGTTCGCGGCCATTTCCTCGAGGACGCGCTGCGAATACACGCGCGCGACGATGCCATGCACCCAGCGGTCGAGATTGCGCGCGACATCGGCGATGGATTCGCGCTTGCCAAGAGAGGCGGAAGCCTGCGTGTGATCGAGGAAAACAACGGCGCCGCCCATGCTTTGAATCCCGACGTCAAAAGTGACGCGCGTGCGCAGCGACGGCTTCTCGAAAATCAGGGCGATGAATTTGCCCTGCAGCGTGGAGGCATAGCGCACGGGACGCGCTTTGATGTCAGCGGCGAGATGAAGGAGTTCGCGCGTGTGCGCAGGACTCCATTCCGCGCCGGTGAGGAGATCGTTCGTCAAAGAAATAGGAGCAACGAGAGTGGTAGCGGTCATTTCGATTTATCCCCTTGCGGCGGCCTGGGCCGCGCGTTGCGAAACGGCGGATTGCGCCGCAACTGGAGCGGCGACTTGCTTTGCAGCGCTTGCGAGTACGATCTCGAAAAGCTTGAGAAATTCGCGGACCTGCGCTCCGGTGATGATAAAAGGGGGCAGGAGGCGCAATGTAAAGTCGTGCGTGCAGTTGATCAGCAAGCCGCGCTGCATGGCTTCGGTGACGAAGGGCGCGCCTTCCCGGGAAAGCTCGACGCCAATCATCAGCCCTTCGGCGCGAACCTCGGTGATGAAATCAAATTTCTTGGCGAGCTTCGCGAGCCCTTCCTGCAGCTCCGCGCCACGCACCCGGACATTCTCAAGCAGCTTTTCTTCCTCGACGACCTTGAGAAACTCGAGTGCAACAGCGCAAGCAAGCGGCCCGCCGCCAAAGGTCGTGCCGTGCATCCCGGGAGAAACCCGGGAAGCGACGGCCTCCGTCGTAAGAATGGCGCCCAGCGGCAATCCGGCAGCAAGCGGTTTGGCGACTAAAACGATGTCGGGCTTGGACAAAAACTTTTGGTAAGCAAAGTAGCGGCCGGTGCGGCCAAGCCCGCACTGAATTTCGTCGGCGATCAGAAGCGCGCCGTGTTGAGTGGCAAGAGCGCGGGCGCGATTCCAAAATGCTTCGCTTACAGGGTATATGCCGCCTTCGCCTTGAACCGTTTCGATCAATACGGCGCAAACAGCTTCGCTGAATTTCGCTTCCAGATCGGCGACGTCGTTAAAGCGGACGAACTCGACGCCTGGAACGACGGGCGCAAAGGGCAGGCGGTATTTTTCGGTGGAGGTGACGCTGACGGCGCCAAAGGTGCGGCCATGAAATGAGTTTTCCAACGCCAGGAACCTGTATTTCCTGGGGGGCGCGTCAATGGGGTCTTCGGGTTTCCGGCCGACGAGGCGCGCAAGCTTCATCGCGCCGTCCATCGCTTCGGTTCCACTGTTGGTGAAGAATACGCGATCGAGGCCGGACCAATCGGCCAGCTTGCGCGCGAGCGGCCCCTGAAACGCATTGTGATAGAGATTCGAGAGGTGGATGGCCCGCGCGGCTTCACGACGAATCACACGGACGATGCGTGGATGGGCGTGGCCAAGAGCGTTCACCGCGATGCCGCCGAGAAAATCGAGATATTTCTTGCCGGTGGAATCGAAGACGTACGCGCCGCGGCCGTCGGTCATCACCACGGGGGAACGTTTGTAGGTGGGCAAAAGAAATTTGTCGGCGTCGAGCAATCGCGCATCGGATTTGGCAACGGCCCGGGCTGGCTTCCTAGTGGCTGGCGTTGCACGCACTCCTGAGGTTTTTCTACGTGGACTCGGCATTCAGGCCACCGAGAAGGCCGCCTGCGCGGCGGAGAGCGGCTCCCGCAGGATGCGCGTGCCGGGGACCGAAGCAACTTCTTCGGAGCGCGAAGCGAGCAACAGGGCCTCCGGAGCAGCCCCGCCCACAATGCGGACTTCACGAACTCCGCCCTCGACGGCGCGCTTCGCTGCTTCGAGCTTCAAGACCATGCCCCCGGAAACAACGCGGCTCTGCACCAGGCCGTCGATCTCCTGGCAGGCAACCGCGGAAAGAACTTTCTCACCGTCGAGCACACCGGCCACGTCGGTTAAGTAAATCAACTGGTCGGCACTGAGGAACTCGGCGCACGCCGCGGCCATGTGGTCCGCGTTGATGTTGTAGAGTTCATTGTCCGCGCTGATGCCCAGGCACGGAGCAACCGGCAGGAGCCCTTCGCGCCACAGCGACTCGATGAACGGCAAGTTAAGTCCGGTGAGATAACCGACATACCCGAGGCCTCCTTCCACTTCGTTGTGGACCAGCGGCTCGGCAAGGAAGCAGCGGGAGTCGGCGGCGGAAATGCCTATGGCAGGCTGGCCTTCGGCGGAAATGGCGGCCGCAAGCTTTTTGTTCAGAAGGCCGGCGAAAACCATAACCGCAGCGTCGCGCGTTTCGCGGTCGGTAACGCGCAAGCCGCCAACGAACTTGCTCTCGATGGCCATGCGCTTCAGCGTGGCGGTGAAAAGCCGGCCGCCTCCGTGGACGACAAGAATCTCGTGGCCTTCCTGCGCCAGCGCCACGATTTGGCGCGCCAGCGCTCGCATCGTGACGTCGTCTTCAAGCAATGCGCCTGCGAATTTGATGACGGTTCTCATTGTAGTGAGGTCTGCTCCTCGATGCCCAGCATGTGATTGAGATTCTGGACGGCCTGGCCGGCGGCGCCTTTCCCGAGATTGTCGAGGCAGGAAATAACCACCAGGCGCCGTCCAGCAGAATCCAGAGTGAAGCCGATGTCGCAAAAATTCGTGTGCGCAACGTGTTGCAATTCCGGCAAACTGCCCGCGGGCCAGATGCGCACCATCGGCCGCCCGGCGTAGAACCGGCGGAACAGCGCTTCGACGTCCGCAGCAGTTCGCGGCGAATCGAGCGTGACGTAAATACTGGAAAGAATGCCGCGGGCCAGCGGCAACAGGTGCGTCGAAAACATCACTTGCGATTCGGGCAAGCCTGTGTGCTCCAGAATTTCCGGCGTATGGCGATGCGTGAACAGGCCATACGCTTTAAAATTTTCATCGACTTCCACGAAGTGCAGATCACGGCGGGGATCTTTTCCTGCGCCGCTTGCGCCCGATTTGCAGTCGCAAACCACCGAAGTATGAGGAGCAATCCAGCCTGCCTCGGCAAGCGGCCGGAGCGCGAGAATCACGCTGGTGGCGTAGCAACCGGGATTAGCGACGATGCGGGCCTTGGCGATTTCCTTGGAATAGAGCTCCGGAATGCCGTAAACGGCTTCGCTGAGCCATTCGGCAGGCGGTGCGGGCAGCTTGTACCAGGAAGTGAATGTTTCCGCATCGCGAAAGCGAAATGCGCCGCTCAAATCGATGACGCGCAGGCCGGCTTGGAGCAAAGCCGGCGCCAATTCCGACGAAAGCTCATGCGGAGTGGCAAGAAACGCGGTGCCCGCAGCGCTGGAGGTGATGGCATCGGCGGAAAGCGCCCGCAGCGGCGCTTCGCCCCAGCCGCGAAATTGCGGAAAAAGCTCGCCCAGACATTTCGCGCCATTTGCCTGCCTGACGTAAAAAGAGGGCTTATGGAGCGCAGGGTGGCGCAGCAGGATGCGTGCCAATTCCAGGCCGGTATAGCCGGTGACTCCGACAACGGCGATTTCGAGCGGGTCTCTCATTTCACCAGGGCTTCGATCTTTTTTTGCAGGGATTGGCGCGTTTTCTTGCTGGGAGTGATGATCAAAACGGTGTCGTCGCCGGCGATAGTTCCGGCGATTTCCTCGAATTTTGCGCCGTCGACCGCGGCGGCCAGGGGTTGCGCACCGCTTGGCGGCGTCTTCAAGACCAGAAGATTTACCGCCGGGCGGATGTCCAGGAGAAATTCGCCGAGAGCGCGGGCCAGGGCCGGGAGCGTCACCGGCTCTTCCGGCAAAGCAGAAGCCTGCTTGTAGCCTTCCTGAGTCTTGATGAGCCGCAGCTCCTGGAGGTCGCGGGACAGCGTGGCTTGCGTGACGCGCAGTTTTTGCGCGGCCAGCCGCCGCCGCAAATCTTCCTGGCTGGCAATGCGCTGATCGGTCACCAAGCGGAGGATCTGGCCGTGGCGAAATGTCTTATGCGTGTTCATAGCCCGCTTTCTCGCGCGGATGCATTTTTATACAGGCGACTGCATACTCATGTCAAGGGTTTTTCTCAATCTTTCTCCCGTTGCGGGGGCGTAAGCGAAGACGCTGGTCATGTAAGATTCGCAGCACTCCCGCGATGCGCACTGGATTTTCCATGCCCGGAATGTTACTTATCGAGATACGAGCGCCAGGGCCTTCATGGGAACGACTTGTCAAATCGCGGGATGCAAGAACGACTCTCCACCGGCGCTTGCCGAACAACGGCTCTGTGCATTGCACTTCACCCTGGCTCTGGAAACAAACTGTGCCGAGATGCGCCGCGAAACAGCCTTGGGCAACGCCCCTCAGGAACGCCAGCGGGAAATCATGCGCTTTATTACCGAGCATGGCGAGCGGCTGGCGCGCGTGGCCACCAGCGGGCTGCACCTGACCGATGATCTGAAGGCGCGGATCTTGAGCACCTTTCTCACGCTGATGAATTTGCGGGAGAACCTCGACCGCGCCAGCTTGCGCAGCTCCTTCGGACGCTCCGGACATCCGCGCTAAGCTCTTCCCTGCTATTAAGATTTGAGTGGGAATCCGCGCTACGCGCCGAGGTAGCGAGCGTAGAGCGAGCGCGCGACAGCCGGGTCTTTCGTGCCTTTTAGGATGGCGCGCCCATCGGCGAAGACGGTCATTTCATACGGTGCGATGCGGAAGCGAACCAGATAATCATTCTGGCGAACGTCCTGGGCCGCCGGCCGCAAGCGCACTGCCAGCGCCGCAAGGTCGAGGGCCCGTTTGCGTTCGTGAATCTGGACGGAATCGCGGCCACAAAGCGTGATGTGGGGCTGAGCCTCGCCTCGGAGATAAGGGAAGTCTTGCTTCATGCAGGCACGGCAAGCCGGATTGCGGGCTAAGCCGACGGACTGCGTACGCCCAGTCCAAACGTCGCAGGAAAGCAACCGGCCATGAAGCGCCTCGGGGCGGCCTGCCAGGATTTTTAGCGCCTCTGCCGCTTGCCAGGAAGCGATGAGGTTGACGACAGGCCCCAACACGCCGACCGTGTCGCAGGTTTCCTCAAGCGAATGAGCGCGGTCTCCGGACTCCAGCAGGCAGGCGAGGCAAGGCGTAATTCCGGGACGAATGGTCATCGTCAGGCCATAGCTGGCCACGGCAGCGGCATAAATCCACGGCAGGCGGGATTGCACCGCGAAATCGTTGATGAGGAATCGCGTCTCAAAATTGTCAGTGCCATCGAGGATGAGGTCGCAGTCGGAGAGAAGTTCCTCCGCATTCTGCGGGCTGAGATCCGCCACCACGCCTCTCACAGCGATGCTGGAGTTGATGGCGAGCAGCTTGCGCTCGGCGGCAACCGCCTTCGGCAAAGCGTCGCGCGCATCCGACTCATCGAAGAGCGTTTGGCGCTGCAGGTTGGACGGTTCGACGAAATCCCGGTCGATGATTTTGATAGAACCGACGCCCCCGCGAACCAGCAGGTTGGCAGTCGCGGCCCCTATGGCCCCGCAGCCGACCACCGTCGCCCGAGAGGCCAGTAGCCGGCGCTGGCCCTCCGGGCCGATTCCGGCGAAGAGCACTTGGCGTGAGTATTTTTCCTGAAGAAAGTCAGTCACGGAAGGTGTGTTCCACGAAGATCTATGAGCTTCTGCCAAGTAACATCATAGCGCCAAAGTGCGCTGGGGAGGCAACGCCTCTGTGCTACGCTTCGTCTGAGCGAAGGAAAGCATGAATTTAAGCCGGGCTATGAGGATCCAAGGGATGATCATCCTTTCGCTGCTAAGCGTGGCAGGGCCTGCACGGTCACAGGCGCCCGCGCAGCAGGCCCCCTCTCCCGAACAGCCTCCGGCGGAGCAACCCAACATCGTTGCCGTTCGCATCGTGCGTGAAGATGGCCGGATTTTGGTGGAATCACCTTCAGGAATCGCGGTGGAAACAGGGAAGCCCTTGGACCGGGCAAAAATTGCAGACAGCTTGCGCGCTCTCTACCGAACGGGGGATTACGCCGATTTGCGCGCCGTGGTTGTGACTAAGTCAGACGGCGTGCAATTGGACTTCGTGGTCCGGGAAAACCTGTTTTTCAACCAGGTGCGCGTCGAGGGATTGCTTCCTCCCCCGAACGAAGCCTCGGCAGCGGCGGCCATGCAAATCGGCTTGGGGCAAACCTACCGCAAACAAGTCCTGGACGAGGCGCTGGAGCGCTTGCGCGAGGCCCTTCGGGAGGAAGCCTTATATCAGGCCGAAGTTTCCGCGGACACGATAGCGCACCCGGAGACTCATGAGATGGATATCGTGGTGCACGTGAAACCGGGTCCGCGCGCGCGGGTAGCAAGCATTGAGCTAAAAAATGACACCGCGTACCGCGACGCAAACATCCTGTCGCGGTTCAAGATGCGCCCCGGCCAGCCGATTACTTCGGCGCACTTGCAGCGCGGATCGGCACGCATCCGGAAGTTCCTCACGAAAAAAGGGCACCTGAGCGCGCGGGTGACCGTGCGCCGCGGAGAGTACGATGCGGCGAAAAACTCCGCTCCTTTGTTTGTGGAAGTCAGCTCTGGACCACGTGTGGACCTGTCGGTGAGCGGCGCGAAATTCTCCCGCGGTGAGCTCAAGAAACTCATACCTATCTACCAGGAAGCTGCGGTCGATGCGGACCTTCTCGAAGAAGGGAAACGGAATCTTCGCGAACGTTTGGAACGCGACGGATACTTCGATGCCGCCGTGAGCTACAAGATCGAGACGCATAAGGCAAAAATCGGAGGCAAGGAAGAGGAGCAGGAAACGATTGCCTACACCGTCGAGCGAGGCGACAAACACAAGCTCGTTGGAATCGAAATTGCCGGGAACAAATACTTCTCAACCGAGCTATTGGAAAGCCGGCTGCAAGTTTTCCGCGGGGCGTTCGGTTCGCCCGGCCGGTTCAGCCGGCGCATGGCTGACGCCGATGCTGAGTCAATGCAAACCCTGTATCAGGCCAACGGCTTCCTGGATGCCAAAGTGACCGCAGACAAAATCGATAATTACCAGGACCGGGAAGGGGACTTGTTCATTCGCTTCAACGTGCAGGAGGGAAAACAAACGCTTGTGGCTTCTCTCGCCATTGAAGGAACCCATGCCTTCAGCGGGAAAGAACTGCTGGGAGTGATCGGCTCGACCCGCGGCCAGCCGTATTCCGACTTTATCGTCACCGCCGATCGCGACAACATCCTCGCGCTTTATTTCAACGAAGGGTTCCCCGAAGCTACTTTCTCGGCAACAGCCGAACGTGTTCCGGCGATTGCTGCAGGTCAAAACGACGATCTCAATTCCAGCCACGGTTCGGCTTCGCAGGACACAAAGAACGAGGAACCAAAAAAAGAATCAAAACTGGCCGCCGAGCAAGCCGATGCCGTTCGCCTGGTGTACCGCATTCAGGAAGGTCCGCAGACGCGCGTGCGCCGCGTTTTGATCAGTGGATTCCAGCATACGCGTGTCGGCGTGATTCGCCGGGAAGTCCCCATCAAACCGCGTGAGCCCTTGCGCGAGGGCGACGTCGTCGAATCCCAGCGGCACCTCTACAACCTCGGCATCTTCAACCGCGTCACCATTCAACCGCAAAACCCAACCGGGACCGACGTCGACAAGGACGTTGCGGTCTTGGTGGAAGAAGCGAAACGCTACACGCTGGCGTACGGCGGGGGGTTCGAGGTCCAGCGCCTGGCCAGCACAAGCAATCCAACCGGCGGGCAGGTGCAGGCGGCGCCGCGCGGTATTTTCGAAATCAGCAAGCTGAATCTGACCGGGCACGCGGACACGCTTTCTCTCAAGCTGCGTGGCAGCACTTTGCAGGGGCGCGCCCTGCTCGGATACTCCGCGCCCGATACGTTTGGCGATCCCCATCTTAGTTTTCAAGCTACCGCTTTCGCCGAGAAGACCCGCGACATCAATACCTTTACCGAACAACGCTATGAAGGTTCCGTGCAGTTGACCGATCAAGTGACCCCGCTGACCAGCGTGCTCCTTCACTATGCTTTCCGCCAGGTGCGCGTTTCCGATCTGAAAATTCTCAGCCAGGAAATTCCCCTCTTCAACCAGCCGACGCTGGTCTCCCAGTTTGGCGTCACCTGGTTCCGCGACTCCCGCAACAATCCTGCGGACGCCTCCAAAGGCAGCTTCAACAGCGCGGACTTTGCGGTAGCCGACACTTATTTTGGCTCCAGCGCCAGTTTTCTTCGGCTTTTTCTTCAAAACTCCACGTATCATCCTGTCAAACGCCGCTTCAGCTTCGCCCGTGCCATCCGCTTTGGAATCCTTTCGCCGTACCGGGATACCGTCTCGCTCACTTTTCCGGCGCCCACCACACCACCCCTGCCCACTGTCATCCCGCTTCCCGAGCGCTTCTTCGGCGGAGGCGGAACCTCCCTTCGCGGATTCGCGCTCAATCAGGCCGGGCCGCGCGATTCCGTTACTGGATTTCCTGTGGGCGGCCAGGCCATGCTGGTGCTCAACCAGGAATTTCGATTCCCGATGCGCTTGCCTTTCTTGGGAACGTCGCTCGGCGGCGCGTTCTTCTATGACGGCGGCAACGTCTATAGCCGGCTGACCCGCATTTCGTTTCGGACGAATCTCCCAAGCCCGACCTTTGCGCTGCAGAACCCCTCACAGCCCCCGGGGCCAACAAACGTGCCGATTTGCCAGACGAATTGCTCGAACGAACTGAACTATTTCTCCCACACCGCGGGCCTCGGCCTCCGTTACAAGACACCCGTCGGACCGATTCGTATCGATCTCGGTTATCAACTCAACCGGCCCCTGTTTGTCATTCCCGTCCCCTGCCCAGCCAACGCGCCCACATGCGCAGTCGGCTCGCTGGGCCAGATGAGCGCGCGGCTGCCCGGGTTTCAAATCTTTTTCAATCTGGGGTCCTCCTTCTGATGCGCCGCGCGGCCATTTTCGCCTTCTTCGCTGCCATCGTCCTCGTTGCCGCGCGAAAATCCCTCCACGCGCAGGAGGTCGTGGATCGCATCGTCGCCCGCGTTGAGAACGACGTAATTCTTCTAAGCGACATCCGCGCCCTGAGCCGTTATCAGCAGTTCCTCGACGGGAAATCGGAAACCGACGCTCAGATCCTTGACCGTTTGATTGACCAGTGGGTCGTACGCACCGAGGCCGGCGTTTCGCGCTCGCCAAAACCCTCGGAAGCGGAGATTGACCGGAACGTAAGCCGCGTCAGGAACAGCTTCACTTCGCTGCAAGAATATGAAGCGAGGAAAAAGCAAGTGCAGCTCAGCGACCAGGATGTGCGCGCGATGGTGTCCTCGCAGCTGTACCTCAGCAATTATCTTGACTCGCGTTTTCGCCCCGCCGTACAAGTCGATCCCAAGGCGATTGATGATTTTTATCAATCGGCAGTCGTGCCTCGCGCCAAGGCTCGCGGGCAGGAGCCGCCTTCGCTCGAAGCCGCTCGCGATGCCATTCAGGAAGCGCTCATTCAGAACGGCATCAACCAGCAGGCCGACCAATGGCTGAAGGAAAGCCGGCTGCGCCTGCACGTCGAAAAACTGTTGGAAGAGGCGCCGCAGTGAAGACCCGAAGACGCCACCCCATCTGGACCTGGGTAATTCACACCCCCTGGGTGCTCGCGCTGCTTGCCGTCTTGGGCGTGGTGATCTTCTTTGGCAGCGGCACCGGCGATCCCCTGCTGCAACGCCTCTTCATCAGCCGCTTGGAAAGAGCCACGGGCGCAAAAGTGGAGTTGCACAGCATGTCCATTCGATGGCTCGCCCTGCGCGTGACCCTCCATGGCCTGGTGATTCACGGCAATGAGCCCTCCGGCACGGAACCGCTACTTACCGCGGAAGAAGTTCAGGCCGCTCTTCGCGTCGATTCTTTTTGGGCCAGGCGCCTGTCTCTCCGCGAACTCCTCATTCAGCGGCCGCACGTGCACATCCTGGTCAGGAAGAACGGCGCTACCAACGTCCCCACCCCAGCGCGGCCCTCCGCTCCGGGCCGGCCCTGGAGCGATACGCTCTTCCAACTTAGTGTCCGGCGCCTGGCGCTTTCCGACGGTTGGATTCTCTACAACGAGGCGAAAGCGCCGCTCACCATTCATGGCGGCGACTTGCAATTCTCTTTGGACGCGGCCGGCTCCCCGGATCGTCCTTTCTATCTGGGCAATCTGGATTGGCATACCGTGGAGTTTAGCTCGAAGCACTTTGCGCCTGCGCCGGTTGGCTTGACGGCAAAATTCTCATTGTGGCGCGATGGCTTTGCCCTCGAACAAGGCGTGTTCACCTCCGGCCACTCGCGCCTCGATGCTCAGGCAGAAATGAGCGGCTTCGCCAATCCGCAATGGAATTTTCGCTACCGTGGCTGGATCGAGCTGGGAGATATTCGCGACGCGTTGCGCGATCCCACCATTCCCACAGGCCGCGTCGATCTTCACGGGGAAGCCCAGTTGGCCTCGGGCCGCGTCAAAGGCACCGGCAATTACTCGGCTGAAGATATCGCCTTACCTTATAAGGCTTTTCACGCCAAAGGGCTGGCCAGCCGCGCCAGCTTTCAAATTGACAGCGCCGGAATCGACGCACCTGATTTTTTTGTGGGCGCTTTTGGCGGCCAGGTTACCGGCCGCGTGAACGTGCGCTTCGAAGGCTGGAAATTCCGCGCGGAAACGCATGTGGAGAACGTGAAGCTGGCCATGGTCCTCTCCTGTACGGACATTACCAATTTTCCTGTCGACGATTTGCACTGGGATGCCCGGGTTACTCTCGATTCGCAGGAGACTTGGACGGGTCCCTTCCGGCACTTCGATATCGCGGCTAAGACCATATGGGACGCGCCGGCGCAACTCGCTGAACATCATCAGCCGGTGCGCGGCGCCTGGCAATTCCAGTACCGCTTGGACCCCGACGCCCTTTCCATCACTTCCGGCGAATTCGCAACGCCCTCTTCTCACGGAACCATCGACGGCCTTCTTTCTTCTCATGATTCCGCGCTGAACGGGAAGTTGGAAACCCAGGCTCTCGAACGCTACAAGGATTTCATCGATGGCCTGCGCGGTTTGGAAACCGGTTCCCCCGAAGCCGCCAAACCCATTACAGGAACTTTGCGCTGGGAAGGCAAAATGACCGGATCCACTCTCGCCCCCACTTTTCAAGGCCACACGCGCGCGGAGGCGGCGCGCTACGACGGCGTATTCCTCGATTTCCTTGAAGGCGATTTGACATATTCCCCATCGCAGCTCGCCTTGGTCCGCGGTCACGGCCGGAGCGGCGAAATGGAAGCCGACATCGAGGGCAATGCCTCACTGACCGACTGGAGCTTCCAACCCGGAGACTCCTGGAGCGGCGAGGTGAACCTGGAAAAGATTCCCGCGGAGAGCGTCGAGCGCGTGCTCGGGCTGCGCTACCCCATTAGCGGCTCCTTGACCGGGCAGTTTCATGGCCGGGGCACCCGGCAGGAGCCGACCCTCACCGGCCTCTTTGATCTGGCCGACGGAAGCGCCTATGGACTTTCCTTTAGCCGTCTTCGCGGCCAACTCAGCATCCTCAGCGACGAAGTGCGCATCGCCGACGCCGAGCTGCGAATTTTCTCGCCGGGAAAGGAAACGGGAAAGGGGGCGGGAATCGTTACCGGAGGGGCCTCCTATCGTTTTCGTGCGCAAACATTTTCGGCCAATCTTGTGGGCGCGGCCATGCCCCTGGAAGATTTTGGAATACTGCAATTCCGCCGGCTGCCCGTGGGCGGCCAGTTGACTTTCCGCCTGAAGGCCGATGGTCCTCTTCTTGCTCCCTCCGGTGAAGGAACGTTTCGCGTCATCGATCTCAAGGTTGGGCAGGAAATCATCGGAAGCTTCGAAGGTGCTCTGAAGTCGGACGGCGCCGCCGCGCATCTGGAATTGAGTTCGGCGATGAGCACCGGAGAGGTGTCCGGCGGTTACACTCTGGGCCTCGCCGAACCGTATCCCCTGAGCGGCAAGTTGTCCATCAAGAGCATCAACCTGGATCCCTTCTTGCTCACCGCCTTGCATCTCGAGAAATTCAGCGGCCACGCCGATGCCGATGGCGAGATTGCCTTGAGCGGCTCGCTACAACATCCGGAGACGATCGTTGCCGACGCGCGTCTCTCGCGCATGGTGATGAATTACTCCAACTTGCGTCTGGAGAACGCCGGAAGCCTTCATTTGCGCTCCACCCGCGACGCCCTCGAAATCGATCCGGTCATCCTGCAAGGCCCGGATACGAACCTGCAGATCGCGGGTTCGGTGCAGTTTGCGGGTCGGCGCTCGTTGGCTTTGCGTTTGAATGGCGCTTTCGACCTCCGCCTGCTCCGCGGTTTTGTGCGCGACCTGGATACTCAGGGTGCGGCGCAAATCAACGCCACCTTTGAAGGAACGCTGGACCGCCCTCGCATCACCGGGCGCGCCACCATCCGAAACGCTTCCGCTCGCGTCGTGGATTTTCCCGCGGGCCTCAGCTCCCTGCAGGGCGATCTCGTCTTCGACGCCACTCGACTTTATTTCGAGGATATCACCGCAGAATCGGGCGGCGGAACGCTGCATCTCTCCGGCAGCGTGAATTACGCGGAGAGCCCGCTTCGTTACGATGTCACCTTGCGTACCGACCGCGTGCGCATACGTTATCCGGAAGGCATGAGCTGGCTTGCCGGCGGCGCGCTGCGCCTGACCGGCACGCCGGCCGCCGCGGTTCTCTCGGGCCGCGTCATCGTCGAACGCGTTACCCTCACCGAAGGGCTGCAGGTCGCGGGCATGCTTGTTTCCGCGAAGGAGGGAATCGCCGGCCCTTCGACGAGTTCTCCTTACTTGCGAAATTTGCAATTTGACGTCGAGGCCCTCTCGGCTCCTGACGCGCGCATGGAATGGCCCGGCGCGACGCTACAGGCTGACGCCAATCTCCGCGTCCGCGGTACCTGGGAGCATCCCATTTTGTTGGGACACATCCACATTCTTTCCGGCGATTTGAGTTTCGCGGGCAACCGCTATCGCGTGTCTCGCGGAGATTTGAACTTCGCGAATCCTTTCCGCCTCGATCCTGTGCTCAATGTGGAAGCCACCACCACCATCCAGCAATATGAAATTACCCTGAACTTTAACGGCCCGGCCAGCAAGCTCACACTGGCCTATCGCTCCGATCCTCCTTTGCCGGCCAACGACATCGTCACCCTTCTCGCCCTCGGACAGACCACTTCGGAAGCTACCGCACGCAGCGGCGGCACTTCGCAAACCGGGTCACCCGGCGCTTCCGCCATTCTCTCCGAAGCGGTTTCCAGCCAGCTCGGCGGGCGCCTCGAGCGCCTCTTCGGCATCACGCGCTTTCGCGTTGACCCCGGCCTCACCGAAGTCGGTTCCACAGGTTCCGAGCAAAACGCCGCCGCACGCGTCACCGTTGAGCAGCAGATCGCCCGCAACCTCACCATCACTTACGTTTCCAATGTCGGTTCCACCCAACAGCAGGTCATCCAGGTGGAATACAACGTGGACCGCAACGTCTCCATCGTCGGCTTGCGCGACCAGAACGGCACCTTCGGCATCGACATCAAAATCAAAAAACGCTTCTAGCCGCGCGTTCACGAAAGAACACTAGCGGCTCGGCATCGACCCCGAGAAGACGACGAAAGGAAGCGACACACAGGATTGCGGAAAAAGTTGAAGGCGTCGGAGATGAAACTCCGGCGCCCTCCTCGTTGCGGACGATGCCTCTTTGTTCCAGTCCTTGTCTAAGTGTTACTGAGGACAGGGTACCGCCGAATGGGGAAGAGCAGTCTCATTCGGATAGCTAAAGGCGCCATTTATAGCGTTCGAGGTTGCACCCATCTCGAACCATTGGAGCAGAGCCTCGGTCTGCGGGTGATAGGTGAATGTCTCGTTTCGCTCTCTGATGAATATGGGAACCGTTGCATTCGGCAACACCTCGACAGGGTCACCGGTCTCGAGGTTGCCCTGACACATTTTGGAGCCGGCGGGCTGGTTGGGAAACTGCCAAGTTGGCACGGCGTTATCGAGAAATGGATCGTTGAACGTTTCAGAGATTTCGTGGGACAGCGCGGTCACGTCCTGGACGCCACCACCGAAAAGGCCGGGGGAGATCCAGCTCGCATACAGACTCATCAACCGGGGTTGCGGGATCGCCCCAGGTTGAAAAAAGTACGTATGAAACCCAAGGACGCAGCAGCTCCCTGGAGTATTGGGATTGTTGACATTGAGGGAGAAAAGATAGGTATTGGGAAAAAGCTCCATATTGACGCCGCCGGTCGTAAAGTTGCCCGCATTGATGTCATTCACGACCAGATTGTCGAAGAAAAAGTTGAACAAAAGGTTGAGCATGAGCACGAACGTTGAGCCATCTGCAGCGGTTCCCGTAAAGTACGACCGGGCTTGTATCACACTTCCATCGGCGAGTCGGACGTTGACAAATCGCGGGACAACGATATTGGTGCGTTCTACGATGTTGGGTTCACTTAACTTCGTATGCCAGTTAGACTTCATCAAGTTGAAGAATTCCGCACGCTGGATGGCGTCCGCCAATTGTGTCTTGGACTCAGAGGAGTCATCAGAGGAGCCAACAGAGGAGTCATAAGTTGCTTTGCTAAAGTTCGGAGAATCCTCGGTTAGGTCTTCAAAGGGCGCGAACGGCACGACCTTGAAGACGCTTCCGTCCGCATTGAGCAGCGTGAGCGAAACTTCTGAAATATTCGCAGGAATTTCCGTTGTGCCGCCTCGGAGCGGATCGTTTCCCATCATGGAGAAGCGCCACAAGTGGGTTCCAGTGCTAAAGGGTCCTGCCTGGGCGAAATATGCTCCGTCAAATGTTGGAACCGTGTCGAGGCCCGCGATGGTTCCACCAGCGCCAGCGGTAGAAACGTTGGTTGATGCCAGGTTGAGCAATCCTCCTGAAGTGCTGGCCGCGTTGGTGGAATTGCCGGGCATCTGTAGCACG